>Ga0193726_1000542_pt1 | contig 39068 bp, 28 predicted proteins | sample H2c1metaG_FD_144928 | JGI IMG/M metagenome (GOLD analysis project Ga0193726, IMG submission 144928) | Soil microbial communities from a riparian zone of the East river system, Colorado, United States - H2c1 | ecosystem: Environmental > Terrestrial > Soil > Riparian zone | place: USA: East River... | reverse complement strand
GCACTAAGCGCGGCGTGCCGCGCCTGGTCGAGCTCCTGAAAAAACACGGAGCCGGCGCGACATTCCTCTTCAGTCTCGGGCCGGATCACACCGGACGCGCGATCAAGCGCGCCTTCCGCCGCGGCTTCATCGGCAAGGTTTCGCGCACCTCGGTGCTTTCGCACTACGGCTTCCTGACGCTTCTCTACGGGACCGTGCTCCCCGGTCCGGACATCGGACGGCGCTGCGCCGGAGTGATTCGCGCGGTGCGCGACGCGGGCTTCGAAGTCGGCATCCACGCCTGGGACCACGTGAAATGGCAGGACGGCGTAGGCGGAGCCGATGCCGCGTGGACCGAGCGCCAGATGGCCCTCGCGGGAGCGCGTTTCGAGGAAATTTTCGGCGAGCCCGCGCGCGTTCACGGCGCCGCCGGCTGGCAGACCAACGTGCACGCGCTGCGCCTGGCACAGCGCCTGGGCTTCGATTATTGCTCGGACACCCGCGGCAGCTGCCCTTTCATACCCGTGTGGCGCGCAGAAATCGTTTCCTGCCCTCAGCTGCCCACGACACTCCCGACGCTCGACGAGCTGATCGGCACGAACGGAGTCACGAAAAAGAACGTCGCGGACCACGTGCTCGATCTCACCCGCAAGTGCCCCGCTTCGGGACACGTCTACACGCTGCACGCCGAACTCGAGGGAGGGAAACTCGCGCCCGCCTTCGAGGCGATGCTCGCCGGGTGGAAGAGCCAGGGCTATGAGCTCGTCCCGATGCGCTCGCTGGCGGAATCGCTCGACCTCAAAAGCCTGCCGCGCAACGAAATAGAGATCGGCAGCCTCGCCGGGCGCTCGGGCTCGCTCGCCCGGCAAGGCAAGGAATTCCTTTCATGAACGAACTTTTCCCGGGCTTCAAGCGCAAGCGCATCAGGACGGGCGGCGCGGCGATCAATCTCGTTCACGGCGGCGTCGGCCCGCCGCTGCTCCTCCTGCACGGCTACCCGCAGACGCATGCGATCTGGCACCGGGTCGCGCCGGACCTGGCGAAGCGATTCACCGTAGTCGCCGCCGATCTGCGCGGATACGGAGACAGCGAAAAGCCGCACGGGATGCCCGACCATGCCAACTATTCCAAGCGCGCCATGGCCCAGGACCAGGTCGAGGCGATGCGGGCCCTGGGGCATGAAACTTTTTTCGTGGTCGGCCACGACCGCGGAGGACGGGTCGCGCATCGAATGGCTCTGGACCATCCCGCTCAGGTGCAAAAGCTCGTCGTGCTCGACATCGTGCCGACGCGCACCATGTACGCGAACGTCTCGCGCGAATTCGCCAAATCGTATTACCACTGGTTCTTCCTGCTGCGTCCCGAACCGTTCCCCGAAACCTTGATCGGCGCCAATCCGGATTTCTACCTCGAGAGCCACATCGGCACCCGCCACGCGGGTCTCAAGGCGTTCGCGCCCGAAGCGCTCGCCGAGTACCGGAGGTGTTTTCGCGATCCTGCGACGATTCACGCAAGCTGCGAAGACTACCGGGCGGCCGAATCGATCGACCTCGCGCACGACGAGACCGACATCGGCCGCAAGCTCACCGTGCCGCTGCTCGTGCTCTGGGGCAAGCACGGAACCGTCGAACGCTGTTTCAAGCCTCTCGCCGACTGGGCCGGGCGGGCCGAAAACGTGCAGGGCCGGGCGCTGGATTGCGGGCACTACATCCCGGAGGAAACGCCGAAGGAATTGCTGGCGGAGCTTGTAAAATTTCTTTCATGAATCAATGAAACGGCGGTGCTTGCGTTCGATTCCGGATTAGGGTGACAATGCGGTCTACAAGGGCGCGGACTTTTGGATGGTCAACAAAGCAGTAAGCGACTTCGTACTGCCCGCCACGGGCGGCAAGGAGTTCCGGCTCTCGGCGATGAAATCCAGGTTGCTGGTCCTCTATTTCTATCCCAAGGACAACACCCCGGGCTGCACCACGGAAGGCGCGCAATTTCGCGATCTCTACCCCCAGTTCCAGAAGGCCGGGTGCTCGGTTGCCGGCATTTCCCGGGACAGCCTCAAGTCGCACGAAAACTTCAAGGCCAAGATGGGCTTTCCTTTCGAGCTGCTGTCGGACGAGGACGAAAAGATCTGCAAGCAGTTCGGCGTGATGAAGATGAAGAACATGTACGGAAAGAAGGTCCGCGGCATCGAGCGCAGCACCTTCGTGCTCGACCGCGACCGCGTTCTCCGGCGCGAATGGCGCGGAGTCAAGGTCCCCGGTCACGTCCAGGAGGTGCTCGATTTTGTTAAAACCGTCTGAGCAGCAAAGCGGTTCCGATCCCGCAACCGAAGTTTCGCCAAAATCCGTGCCCAGCCGCCGCCCCCGCGCCGAACCCCGGCAGTCCACCACGAAGCTTTTCGTTCTCGACACCAACGTTCTGATGCACGACCCGACGAGCCTGTTCCGCTTCGAGGAGCACGACGTGTTCCTGCCGATCATGACGCTCGAAGAGCTCGATAACAACAAGAACGGCATCTCGGAAATCGCCCGCAACGCGCGCCAGGCGAGCCGCTTTCTCGACGAGATCGTCAGCCATACCCAGCAGCCCATCGCGGAAGGGATTGCGCTGAAACGGCACGAAGCCGATAACGCGCAGGGGCGCCTTTACCTGCAGACCGAGGCGATGAACGGCCACATTCCCGCCAACCTGCCGATCGGCAAGACCGACAACCACATCATCGGCGTGGTGATCTTTCTGCAAAAGCGCGATCCCCGGCGCCAGGTCATCCTGGTGTCGAAGGACATCAACATGCGGATCAAGGCCCGGGCGCTGGGCCTCACCGCGGAGGACTACTTCAACGACAAGGTCCTCGAAGACACCGATCTGCTCTATACCGGCGTGCGCGAGCTGGCGACGGATTTCTGGGACCACCACGGCAAGGACATGGAGTCCTGGAAGAAGGACGGACGCACCTACTACCGCATCAAGGGACCCTTGTGCCAGAAGCTGCTGCTGAACGAATTTGTCTACCAGGACGGCGAGCGGCCGCTGCTCGCCGTGGTCAGGGAAATCTCGGGCCGGACCGCGGTGATCGAGACCGTGCGCGATTACACGCACAACAAGAACAATGTCTGGGGCATCACCGCGCGCAACCGCGAGCAGAACTTCGCGCTCAATCTGCTCATGAACCCTGAAATGGATTTCGTGACCCTGCTCGGCCAGGCGGGAACGGGGAAGACGCTGCTCACGCTCGCGGCCGGTCTCATGCAGACCCTGGAGACCAAGCACTACTCCGAGATCATCATGACCCGCGTCACCGTGCCGGTCGGCGAAGACATCGGTTTCCTGCCGGGCACCGAGGAGGAAAAGATGGCGCCCTGGATGGGAGCGCTCGAGGACAATCTGGACGTTCTCAACAAGACCGACGACGAGGCGGGCGAGTGGGGCCGCGCCGCCACGCGCGACCTGATCCGTTCGAGAATCAAGATCAAGTCGCTCAACTTCATGCGCGGCCGTACCTTCATCAACAAGTATCTCATCATCGACGAGGCCCAGAACCTGACGCCCAAGCAGATGAAAACGCTGATCACGCGCGCCGGGCCGGGCACCAAGGTCGTGTGTCTGGGCAATATCGCGCAGATCGACACGCCCTACCTCACCGAGGGCAGCTCGGGCCTGACCTATGTCGTGGACCGCATGAAGGGCTGGGTGCACTCCGGCCACGTGACTCTGCAACGGGGTGAGCGCTCGCGGCTCGCCGACCACGCCGCGGAAGCGCTTTGACACGATGAACTCCGCCCGAGCGGTATCGGCCCGCTCGCCTTTTTCAGCAGACTGAATATCCAACCCAACAGAGAGGACGATATGTTTCGTGCAATTCCCAAGGGCATCCTGTCGGTGCTCGCTGCAGTTCTGCTCGCCGCGGCGCCCGCCGCGTACGCCCAGGACAAGGATTTCAAACCTCACATCGGCCAGCCGGGAAAAGACGTGGTCTGGGTGCCGACCCCGAACGAAGTGGTCGAGCGCATGCTCAACATGGCGCAGACCAAGCCCGAGGACTATGTGATCGATCTCGGCGCAGGCGACGGAAAAATCGCCATCGCCGCCGTCAAGAAGTTCGGCGCCCGCTCGCTCGGGGTCGAATACAACCCCGACATGGCCGCTCTCGCCCAGCGCAACGCCCAGGCGGCCGGGGTCTCAGGCAAGGCCCAGATCGTCCAGGGGGATATCTTCGTCACCGATTTCACCCAGGCCACCGTGCTCACCATGTACCTTCTGCCGTCGATCAACATGAGACTGCGGCCGCAGATCCTGGCCATGCGACCGGGGACCCGCGTGGTTACGCACGCCTTCAACATGGAAGACTGGGAACCGGACGAGACCTCCGATGTGGACGGAAGGCGCGTCTATCTCTGGATCGTTCCGGCAAACGTTTCGGGGCGCTGGGCGTTGGAACTCTCGGGCGCCGGCGGTTCGGAAAAGCTGAGCCTCAACCTGGACCAGAAATACCAGAAAATCGAGGGCATGGCCTACCTGGGCGCCATCCTCGCGGGCCTGCGCGAGCCGCGTCTCTCCGGATTCAGGATCAGCTTCGCCTACGTGGACAACAACGGCGTGCGCCGCGACTTCGCCGGGCGCGTCATCGGCAGCACCATGGAAGGCTCGTTCCGGACCGACGGTGGGGCGGAGGGGCGCTGGACCGCAGCGAAAAAATAGGACCTTTGTTCCCGACGCCGGGTTGAGGAGCTCAGACCAACTAAAGATCGATGCCGACGTTTACAACGACACGAGTCCGCAATCAATACCGGGCATGGGACCTCGGCATCGGGGTCCTCATCAGAAAATTCGGGAGAGATAAATGAGAATTGCGCGCCGCCTGTTTCCCTCTCTCCTGTTGATTGCTGGATGTGCGAGCGTGAATGACCTGATGACTCCATCGGTCTCGGTTCTGGCCGATCCATTCGATGACAAGATAATCATCCGCCAGCCGCCCGTGAGCGCGGCCAGTCTCGTCGCCGAACCATCCCACGTGCTGGGCTTCGAGTGGAACCAGAAATTTCCCGACATCGTCCTCATCGCGGCCGGCATCGAGCGCGATTCAAAGCCGATTCAGAACATCGCTTTCAACGCCGATGGAAATATATTCGAGAATTTCAAGCTCGCCGCCAACCGTACCGACCTTCGTGAAGCGAGCCTGTCGCGTTTCGAAATGCGCTTTGAGGATTTCCTGGCTGTGGCTTCCGCCAAAGTGGTGAAGATGCGCCTCGATGGGGTTAAAACGTACACCGTATCGAGTTTCGGTACTAGCGTCGGGGGCGGCATCGCCGCCGTCAACCTCAAATTTCAGCCCTTCCTGGAAAAGGTACGCATTGCTCGGGCCAGGTTGAAGTAGTAACCTTCGCGGCACCGCCGCGGGCCGGGTTATACTTGCGCGGGCAGGTTTCCCGGTTGCGACCGGAGCGCAGTATCACCCCCAAAGGAGACAATATGGCCGAACCCCACATTGCGCAGAAGTCTCCCTACGCGGTGGAACTCGCCCCCGGCGACTATTGGTGGTGCCGCTGCGGAGGATCGAAAAGCCAACCGTTTTGCGACGGCACGCACAAAGGCACCGAGTTCACGCCGGTGAAACTCACCGTAACAAAGGCCGAAAAGCTCTGGCTGTGCGGCTGCAAGCACACCCGCAACCAGCCTTATTGCGACGGAACGCACAAGACTCTCTGAATCCCATGGCCGAAAAAATATCCAAGAGCGACGCCGAATGGCGCGCCGAGCTGACTCCGGAGCAATACAACGTGGCGCGGAAAAAAGGCACCGAGCGCGCCTTTACCGGAGAGCACTGGAACCGCAAGGACGCGGGTGTTTACCAGTGCGTCTGTTGCGGCTCTGAGCTTTTCGCCTCCGAGACGAAATTCGACTCCGGCTCGGGCTGGCCCTCCTACTGGGCTCCGATCAAGCCGGACAAGGTCAAGCTCGAAGAAGACAACTCGTGGTCCATGCGCCGCAACGAAGTCGTGTGCGCGAAATGCGACGCGCATCTCGGCCACCTGTTCGAGGACGGACCCAAGCCCACCGGTCAGCGCTATTGCATCAACTCGGCGTCCCTGAAGTTCGAGAAGAAAACTTGAGGAGCCCGGGGCCTGAGTCCCGGCACCGGTCCCCGGCCTCCACGCCTTTCATCCGCCGCACATGAAATTTCTCTTCGACCTGTTCCCGGTCGTCCTGTTTTTCGTCGCGTTCAAGCTGTTCGACATCTACACGGCGACTGCAGCGGCCATTGCCGCGACGTTCCTCCAGATCGGCTGGCTGAAATGGAAACGCCGCAAGGTCGACACGATGATGTGGGTCACTCTCGCCATCATCGTGGTGTTCGGCGGAGCGACACTTTTGCTGCACGACGAAACCTTCATCAAGTGGAAACCGACCGTTCTTTATTGGCTGTTTGCGGCATGCCTTGCCGGAGCGGAGCTCCTGTTCCGCAGGAACCTGATTCGCTCGATACTGGGCGAACAGGTAAGAATGCCCGACAAGGTCTGGAGCCGTCTCAACTGGAGTTGGGCGGGCTTCTTCACATTCATGGGAGCGGCGAACCTCTATGTCGCCTACAACTTCTCCACCGACACCTGGGTGAACTTCAAGCTGTTCGGCGGCCTGGGTCTCATGCTCGTGTTTGTCGTGTTGCAGGCGCTGGTCCTCGCGCGCTACGTCGAGGAAAAATCGCGGTGACGGATGTCCTCTCGCGCCCCCGCGCGGAGAGTCGCCTCGGCCCCGGTGCGACCTGATGGATCTTCCCGCTGCAATCCGCGAGCGGCTGGCTGCGCTGGAGCCGCAGTCCATCGAGCTCCTGGACGAATCCGACCGGCACGCCGGTCATCCGGGCGCGCTGGCGGGCGGGAGCCATTTCCGTCTCACCGTGGTTTCGCCCCGCTTCACCGGCCACGACAAGCTCGCGCGACACCGGATGGTCTACGCAGCCCTGGGCACGCTGATGCGGCATGAAATTCACGCTCTTGCAATACGGGCACTCACCCCGGATGAGCTATGATTCCGCTTTTTAACGAAGGAACCTCCATGTTTTCACATTCGGCCCGCCTGCTTGCCGCTCTGTCCTTGTGCGTTTCGACCTCCCTCTGGGCGCAGGCTCCGGCGCAGGCGCAGGCTCCGGCGCAGAAGGCGCAAACTCCGGCGCAGAAGGCCCCCGCTTTCAAGCCGGTAACGGTGAACGGCAAGGCCATTCCGAAATCCCGCCTGGAATTCATCGTCAAGCAGCGCGCCACCCAGGGCCAGCCCGACAGCGAGGAGACGCGCAAGGCGATTCTCGACAACCTGATCACGCAGGAAGTGGTCGCTCAGGAAGCCGATCGCAAGGGTCTTGCGAAGACTGCGGACGTGCGCGCGCAACTCGAGCTGATGCGCCAGCAAGTGCTGGTGCAGGCCCTGATTCAGGACCACCTCAAGGCGCATCCGGTCAAGGACGAGGAAATGCTCGCCGAGTACAACAAGGTCAAGGCGTCGCGCGGCGACAAGGAATACAAGGCCCGGCACATTCTCGTCGACAAGGAGGCCGAAGCCAACGAAATCATCGCGCAGCTGAAGAAGGGGGGCAAGTTCGAGGACCTCGCCAAGCAATCCAAGGATCCCGGCTCAAAGGACAAGGGCGGGGATCTCGACTGGAATCCTCCCGGCACGTACGTCAAGCCCTTCGCCGACGCCCTCGCGAAGCTGGAGAAGGGGAAATACACGGAAACCCCGGTGCAGACCCAGTTCGGATGGCACGTCATCCAGCTGGACGATGTGCGTCCCATGCAATTCCCGCCGTACGACACCGTCAAGCAACAGCTGTCCACGAGAATGCAGGAGCAGGAAGTGCAGAAGTTCGTCGGCGAGCTTCGCGCTAAAGCAAAGATCGAATAAAGGGTAAATGCGGACGCCTTGCAGGCGCCGCTTTACCTCCGCGGGATGGAACGGGCGCAAGAGCGCCGTTCATCCCGCGGTTTTTTCGTCTGCCGCGGATTAAAACGTATAGCTGATCGATCCCAGAACGCGGCCTGACTGCTTCACCCCAAAACGGTTCTCGCCGGGGATCAGCCCTTGCAGGCCCAGCACCACGCCCGACTTGCCGATCCCGCGCGTCACGCCGACGATCAGGTGACGGAAGGCGCCGCTTACCGGGGCATTGCCGGCGAAGCAGCCGTTCACCACGAACGCCGTCCCGGCCGCACAGTCGACGCCCAGCGCGGTGTCCTTTGTGCCGAGGAACTTGCCTTCCTTCTTATAGGTGTAATAGCCCAGGCTCGCGGTGAAATTGAATTCGTAGGGCAAGGTCGTCGCGTAGGTGGCCGTCCAGTACGTATCGCCTTTGTTGCCCCACACCGTATCCTGCAGCAGCGTCTGCGCGTTCACGCCGAACGGGCCGTAACCGACTCCCAGCTTCGTCTCGAGCGCATTGGCGTGCTTGCCGTTGTAATACACGTAGCCGGTCAGGCCGAGCGTGTACGAGAAATCGCTGATCTTGCCTGTGTAGCCGCCGTACAGGTCATTCTCGATCGACTTGTTGTCCTGAAAGCCGTCGACGATGGTGCGGTCGTCGTAGGACTCGCCAAGCCGCTTGTACGAATAGTTGATCCGCGAGCCCCAGTAGCCCGCATACCAGCCGCTCGGGGCCACGTAATCGGCTCCCCATTGCAGCACCGGCTGACTGGACTCGGGCGCATCCGCGCCCATGTTTCCCAACCCTGGACGGGCGTTTCCGTAAGTGGTGCTGGCACCGCGCAGGATGTACTTGTTGACCAGGTCGATGTGTCCGGTGAACGGCGGCGGATCTTCAGCCCGACAAGGCATCGCGGACAAAGCAGCCACCAAAGCACCGAGAGCGCACTGAGCAGGTACCGGTACAGACTTCTTCATTTTGATTCTCCTTGATAAAAGTGCATTGCAGGAACAGCCATTTCCCCCTCACTCGACTTCTTTCTCGTCGACCGTGATCGCGAGCAGCGCCTCTCCCGCCGACACTGCAGAGCCTTCCCCGCGAAAGACCTTGAACACCGCCCCCGCCGCGGGGGCATGCACGGCAAGCTCCATCTTCATGGATTCGATGATGACGAGCGGCGCACCCGCCTCGACGCGATCGCCTGGTTTCACCAGGATCTTCCATACGCTGCCCGGCACGTGGCTCACCACGGCCCGACCGCCCGGCGGCAGCTCGATCCCGAAGTCCGCGCTGGAGTTCAGCCCGGCCTCGAGAACGGCGGATTCGGCAGCGCTGGCGGCGACCGTCCATTCCAACTGGCCCGACGCCCGCCAGCGTTCCCGCTCGGCTTCGAATGCCTCCTGCTGGCGGCGCTTGAAGCGCGTGATGTCACTTGCATTCGCTTGCAAAAACTCGTTGTACTCGCGCAGCCTGAGGGTGACGGGCTCGATCGCGACGTTGAACTCCCCGTGCACGAAGTCTTCACGCATCTCGGCGAGGCGCTCCTCGCTCACCGGATGGAAGCGGATCTGATCGAAGAAGCGGAGCAGCCACGGCTTGCCGTCGCGGAAGCTGGCGCTCTGCCGGTACCGGTTCCAGACCTGCAGCGTCCGTCCGACGAACTGATACCCGCCCGGGCCCTCCATGCCGTAGATGCATAGATACGCGCCGCCGATGCCCACGGCGTTCTCCGGCGTCCAGGTACGCGCCGGGTTGTACTTCGTGGTGACCAGGCGATGACGCGGGTCGATGGGCGTGGCGACCGGCGCGCCGAGATAGACGTCCCCCAGCCCGAGCACGAGATAGGACGCATCGAATACGATCGCCTTGACGTCGTTGACGCCGGCGAGGCCGTTGATGCGGCGGATGAACTCGATATTGTCCGGGCACCACGGCGCGTCCCGGCGTACCGACTGCATGTACTTTCGCACCGCCAACTGCGTCTGCGAGTCGTCCCAGGCGAGCGGCAGATGGACGATCCGCGACGGCACTTCCATGTCGTCGATGGAGGGCATCTCGTCCTCCGCGCGAGCCAGCAGGTCGAGGAGTGCGCGGGTCGGCAGGTTCGCGTTATCGTAGTGAATCTGGAGCGAGCGTATGCCCGGGGTGAGATCGACGATTCCCGCCGGCCGCCGCGCGGCGAGCCGCTGCATCAGCGCGTGCACGCGGAAGCGCAGGTTCAGGTCGAGCACCATCGGGCCGTACTCGACGAGCAGATATTTGTCGCCCGAAAGTCTGTAGGTGACGCTGGGCCGTCCCGGCGCTTCGGCGATTCGATGCGCCACCGCGTTCGCCGGCACGCCGACTCCCGCCTCCGGAACCGGGGGCGCAGCGGGCGGGGCGAGGTTCTCCACGAACAGCTCCTGCGCGGCTTCGAGAGCGCGCGCCTCTCCGAGGGTGAGGCGTTTGAAGCGTACGGTGTTGCCAGGCTGCAACTGGCCGAGCTTCCACAGCTCCGCCTGCACCACCACCGCGGGACACACGAAGCCGCCCAAGCTCGGCCCGTCCGGTCCCAGGATCACCGGCATATCGCCGGTGAAATCGACGGCGCCGACCGCGTAGGCGTTGTCGTGGATATTCGACGGATGCAGCCCGGCCTCGCCACCGTCCGGACGGGCCCACAGGGGTTTCGGTCCGATCAAGCGGATACCGGTACGGCTGGAGTTGTAATGCACTTCCCAATCGGCGGCGAAGAAAGCGGTGATTCCCGGGTCGGTGAAAAAATCGGGCGCACCATGCGGGCCGTAGAGCACGCCGATCTCCCAGTGCTCGGCGTAGCGCGGCAGCGCGGATTCGTCGATGCGCGGCGGCAGAACGCCGTCGCCGGCATCGGCGACATGCAGCACATCGCCGGCGCGCAGCACCCGCCCGCCATGCCCGCCGACCCGTCCCAGAGCGAAGGTGCTCTTCGCGCCGAGGTACTGGGGGACTTCGAAGCCGCCGGCGACGGCGAGATACGCGCGTACGCCGTTGCCCTCGATCGGACCCAGCCGCAAGCTGCTCCCTGCCGGTACGACGTGCGCCTTCCAGCGCGCGGCCGGGCGACCGTCGATCTCGGCGCGCATCGCCGCGCCGGCTACGGCGATGATCGTGTCGAATTTGAATTGCAGCGTGGGGCCCGTCAATGTGAGTTCCAGCGCAGCGGCGTTCGGCGAATTGCCGACCAGCCGGTTGGCGAGACGGAACGCGAAGCCGTCCATGGGCCCTGAAGGCGGCACGCCGACGCCCCAGTATCCGAGCCGTCCCGGATAATCCTGAACGCTGGTCTGCACGCCCGGCTCGATCACTTCGATCGTGCGCGCCGCATAACGCAAGTCCGAGAGATAACGCGTGGTCTGACCGCCGGCGCGGAAGATTGCGTCGGCAGCGATCTGGCGCAGATAGGTGAGATTGCTCTCGATTCCGGCCAGGCGAGTCGCGGCAAGAGCCGACTGGAGCTGCTCGACCGCCTGCTCGCGGTTATCTCCCTTGACGATCAGCTTCGCGATCAAGGGGTCATACCAGGGCGATATCTCGCTGCCGCGTACCACCCAGGTCTCCACCCGCGCCGTCGAAGGAAAAGCGACCTCCGTCAGCAAGCCGCTGCAGGGCTGGAAGTTCTTGCCCGGATCCTCGGCGTAGAGACGGACCTGGATGGCGTGTCCGCGAGCTTGGATCGCGCCTGCGCGCGATGGGGCGTCGAAGCCCGACAGATCGAGCTCGCCGGCCGCCTGGCGCACCATCCACTCGACCAGATCGATGCCCGTCACTTCCTCGGTGACGCCGTGCTCGACCTGCAGCCGCGTGTTCACTTCCAGAAAGTAGAACTCGCCGGCAAGGGCATCGAGCACGAACTCGACCGTACCCGCCGACTGATAGCCGGCGGCGCGGGCAAGGGTGAGCGCCGTTTCGGCCAGGCGGCGGCGCTGCGCATCGGTGAGGCCGGGCGCGGGCGTTTCCTCGATCACTTTCTGGTTGCGCCGTTGCACCGAACAGTCGCGCTCGCCGAGGCTCACGACATTGCCGCGGCCGTCGCCGAAGATCTGCACTTCGATGTGGCGCGCCGCCTCGACATACTTTTCGAGGAAGACATCGCCTGCCCCGAACGCGCCCACGGCCGTGCGCTTCACCGACCGGAATGCTTCGGGAAGTTGATCCTCTTCCCGCACCAGTTGCATGCCGATTCCGCCTCCGCCGGCGGTGCTCTTGAGCATCACCGGAAAGCCGATGCGGCGTGCCTCGGTAAGCGCATGCTCGGGACTGGAGAGCAGTGCGCTGCCCGGCAACAGGGGGACGTTATTGGCTGCCGCGAGCTCGCGCGCCTTGTGCTTCTGCCCGAACGCGCGCATTTGCTCAGGCGTCGGCCCGATAAAGGCGAGGCCGGCCGAGCGGCAGGCTGCGGCGAAATCGGCGTTCTCCGAGAGGAAGCCGTACCCGGGATGGATCGCCTGCGCGCCGGTGGCGCATGCGGCGTCGAGCACGCGCTCGATTTGCAGGTAGCTCTCGCCGGCCGGCGGCGGACCGATGCGAACGGCTTCGTCGGCATCCAGCACGTGCTGCGAATGGCGATCGGCATCGGAATAGACGGCTACCGAGCGGACGCTCATGCGCTTCAAAGTGCGCGCAATGCGGCAGGAGATCGCGCCGCGATTGGCTATCAGGATCTTGGCGAACATCGCTCTGCGTTTCCGGAACGGGCAACCTGCGGGTCGTCCCGCCGGCAAGTCCCGAAGATTCGGGGTTGCGCGATGGGTCGTCCCGTCGCGCATGCTTTCCCGTTTTGCGGCCCAGGCGGAGCCATTCATCCTGGCCCGCCCCAGATCAGCAGCCGCACGGGAGTAGGGTTATAGGCGTTGCAGGGATTGTTCAACTGCGGGCAGTTCGAGATCAGGCAGACGACGTCCATCTCGGCGCGCATTTCGACGTACTTGCCGGGCGCGGAGACGCCGTCCGCGAAGGTGAGCCCGCCGTCCGCCGAGACCGGCACGTTCATGAAGAAGTTGATGTTGGAGGCAATGTCCCGCTTCGTGAGGAGCGCGTCGCCGGCGACAATCGTGTGCAGGAAAGTATCCCGGCAACTGTGCATGTATTTCTTGTCGAAGGCGTAGCGCACGCTGTTGCTCTCGGCAGCGCAGGCGCCGCCCAGGGTGTCGTGGCGACCGCAGGTGTCCGCCACGAGCGTGAGGAGCGCGTTGCCCTCGCTGGACAGCAGCCGGCTGCCGGTCGTGAGATAGATGTGGCGCTGCGCCCGGATCGTGTCCTGCGCGCTATAGCGCTCGCTCGGATCGGCCGCGCTGTAGAACAGCGTATCCACCGCCTGATTGCCTTTCATATCCTGGATGCGGAATATCTGGCCGCGCTTGAGCTCGTGCAGCCATCCTTCTCCCGCGGGCAGGACTTTGTCGTAGAGCGCGCCGCGGGGATCGAGCCGGCTTTCGACGAGTGACTGAGTCATCGTGGCTAGCGGTAGTAGAGCTCGGTGGCGTGGAAGCCGCGCCCGTTCTCCGGGCAGCTCAGCCGGCACTCGTCGTCGGGGCGCGCAGTGCCCGAGCGCCAGGCTGCGAGGCCGACGGGGCCGGGCGCGTAGTGAGGGCGCGGATCCAGCGGATGCGGCGCGGTGGACAGGGCGACCAGGCAGTTCATCTCGAAGCGCAGCTCGACCAGCGCGCCCGCCCCGGAGTGCCCGAGGACGAATTGCATGTCGCCCGCGTCGTCAATCCAGACTTTGCTGAAAAAATTGACGGTGGCCGCGAGATCGCGCTTCGAAAGGCCCCATTTCCCGAGCTCGATCAAGAGGCCATCGCGCCCGTTGCGAAGCATGTCGTTGCGCGCGTTCTGATAGGTCTTCTCGCCGTACCTGGCGCGGGTCGTCGCCGCATCGGACGGACCGCACAGCGGGTCGTGCCAGCCGACGCTGTCCGCGGCGATCGAGCACAGGACGCGGCCCATGTCCGAGTAGCAGACATGACCCCGCGTCAAGCGAGCCGTGTGCTGTGCCTTGAGCGTGTCGGCCATGTTGTAGCGCTCGAGCTTCTCTTCCTGATTGAAGAAGATCGCCGAGCAGTTGGCGCCGCCGGCAAGGTCGATGAGCCGCAGCGTCGTGCCCCTGCGCACGATGCCGGACCAATGAGCACCGCCGGGCACGCTGTCCTCCCAAAGCAACGCATCCTTGGCGATGTCCTGCACGGTGTTTTGCACGAGCTTCACGATTCAATGCGCCGCCTTCTCGGTGAGCTTGCGCAGCACTTCCAGATCGGTCTTCATGCCGGAGGTCTCGCGAATGCGCGCCAGAATCTCCCGTTTCAGGTCGATGAACCCGCCATCGAGCTTCATCTCCAGCGATCGCTCGGCCGGCAAGGGCACGGCATAGATGCTGTCGACTCTTCCCGGGCGCGGCGCCATCACCACGACTCGGGCCGCGAGATAGATCGCCTCCTCGACGTCGTGAGTCACGAAGACGATGGTCGTTTGCTCCACCGCGAACAGATGCCGGATCAGGTCGTGCATGACCTCGCGGGTCTGCGCGTCGAGCGCACCGAAAGGCTCGTCCATGAGCAGTATCTGCGGGCGCGGCATCAGCGCCCGGGCAATGGCCACCCGCTGCTGCATGCCCCCGGAGAGCTGGTTCGGATAGGCGTCCGCCGCGGATTCCAGCCCCATGACGGACAGCAGCGCATCCGCGCGGCCGGAAGCGGCTTCGACATCGGCGGAGGTGATGCCCTCGCGGTGTACCTTGAGCCGGCGGGAGAACTTGATGTTTTCCATCACCGTAAGCCAGGGATAGAGGCTGTAGTGCTGAAATACCATCGCCCGATCCACGCCGGGTCCGTGCGCCGGCACGCCATCGATACGCACCTCGCCGCTCGATTGCCGCTCCAGCCCGCCGACGATGCGCAGCAGCGTGGACTTGCCGCAGCCCGATGCGCCGACCACGGTTACGAACTCGTTGGCGGCGACCGCGAGGTCGATGTTCTGCAGCGCGACGGTGCTGCCCGATGGGGCCGCGAATATCTTGGTAAGCCCGGCGATGACGATGCCCTTCGCCCTGGTCGTCACTGAGGTCACTTCGTGTGCAACCAGGGAAAGGCGCGGCGGTGCAGAGCGCGGAATGCCTGGTCCATGGCGAGACCGATCGCGCCGATAAGCAGTATTCCGCCGAAGATCTTGTCGGTCTGCAGGAAGCGCTGCGCCTTGAGGATCGCGTACCCCAAGCCGGAATTGGCGGCGACCAGCTCGGCGACCACCAGATAGGTCCAGGCCCAGCCCATGGTCACGCGCAAGGTGTCGAGGAGCGCCGGTTTGGCCGATTCCAGGACCACCAGCGAAAGGATCTCGCCCTGCGCCGCCCCCATGGTCTGCGCCGCTTCGATCTGCTGCATCGGCACGCGGCGGACGTCCTCGGCCGCCATCAACACCAGCTGAAAGAAGGTGCCGATGAAGATAATGGCGATCTTGGACGATTCGTCGATCCCTATCCACAGCATGACCAGCGGAATGAAAGCGACCGCGGGCATGTAGCGGATAAAGTCGGTGAGCGGTTCGAAGAACGCCTGGATCGGACGATAGCTTCCGATGAGCAGGCCGAGCGGCAGCGCGATCACGGCTGAAAGCAGCCAGCCCATGGTGACGCGGTAAATGCTGATCCAGAAGTCCTCGAGCAAGCCGTCGCGCGTCCACCAGGTCCCCAGGCGCATTACCACGTCGGCCGGACCGGGCATGAAAATCTTGTTGATCCACCCTCCTGCGGAAAGCAGCCACCACAGCGTGAGCGGCACGACCAGCCCTGCGACGGCGAACGCCCAGTACCATCGTGGGGTGATGCTGCCGCGTAAAGTCCATAACGGATTCTGTGCCGGCGGGATGCGTCGTGGCTTCGCTATGGGCGGAACGGCCTTCGCGACCCTCATGAGCATTTTGGCAGTGGTCCTCAACGCTTCGCCGGAATGAAGAAGGAGAAAACGAGGAACAGCGCGCAGGCAGCGGCGCCGGAGAAGCTACGCTCGAGGACCATTGAGAGACTCCCTTTTGCCGTTATCTGAGAGAGCGCCAGGTGAAACCTGACCGCGATCTCCCGGGCTTTTGTCCCGCCGTGGAGTCTCATCAAAGATGAAACCGGACAGCTCTCGGACCAGACGCTTCGACCGCTTCTTCGATCGGAACCGGAACCCTAGCTTTCCTCAAGACTCGGTACGGAAAATCACCGCGCCTCTCTGAACATCACCGCTCGCAGGAAGCGTGCCATTGGGCGCAACGCTCGCAATCTCATTGACGCAACAATAGATTGCAGGTCCTTGTCCGGTGTCATCGGAGGATCGCATCGGCCCCAAAACCGAGCAGTGCGATGAAGAATGGCACTGCTTTTGTGCAAAGCCGCGGACACTCGCGACGATGCGGATCGCCGCGGCGCTGCGTGCGAGCCGCTACTGAACAATAGTTTGCGAGCAGCGCGTGCAGCGCTCGCGCAAGTGGCACGTCGTTTGCACTTGCCGTATTCGCCTGTATGACGACCGCAGCTTCACTCGACCTGACCACGCTCCTCGACGGCTACCGCCGAGGCGCCGCCTCGCCCGTTGCCGTGATCGGATCTGTATACGAGCGCCTTCGGCGCCATACCGGCAACCCCATCTGGATCACGAGGGTGCCCGAGGCCGAGGCGCGCGCCCGAGCCGAGAGCCTGCAGGCGATGCAAGAGGGCCCGCGGCGGCTTGCACTCTACGGTGTGCCCTTTGCGGTCAAGGACAATATCGACGTCGCCGGACTCCCCACGACCGCCGCGTGCCCCGAGTATGCCTATGTGCCGACGCGGCACGCGAGCTGCGTGCAACGGCTGCTCGACGCCGGTGCGATCCTGATCGGCAAGACGAACCTCGACCAGTTCGCGACCGGTCTGGTCGGCACCCGCTCGTCGTACGGCGCAGTGCGCAACGCATTCGATCCCGCGTACATCTCGGGCGGGTCTTCGAGCGGTTCTGCGGTCGCGGTCGCTCTTGGTCTCGCGTCGTTTGCGCTCGGAACGGACACCGCCGGCTCGGGCCGCGTGCCGGCGGCGTTCAATAATATCGTCGGACTCAAGCCGACCCCCGGCATGGTGAGCACGGCCGGCGTCGTCCCCGCGTGCCGCTCGCTCGATTGCGTCGCGGTGTTCGCGCTGACCGCAGCCGATGCACGCGCCGTTTTTGACGTGCTGAACGCGTTCGACCCGGGGGACGACTATTCCCGCGACCACCGGGTGCTAACGGCGAAACCGGTCGAGCGGTTTCGCTTCGGCGTGCCGGGGAGCGCATCGCTCGAATTCTTCGGCGACACAGCCCAGCAAAAATTGTTCGGCGAGGCCGTCGAGCGGCTGGCGCGCATGGGCGGGACGCCGGTGGAGGTGGACCTCGCGCCGTTTCTCGCCGCGGCAGCGCTCCTCTACGATGGGCCCTGGATAGCCGAGCGCTACGCGGCGCTGCGTGCATTCTTCGAGGCCAGGCCCGAAGCGTTTCATCCGGTGACGCGACAGGTCATCGCCGCGGCGACTCGCTACTCGGCCGCCGATGCCTTCGAAGCACAATATCGGCTTGCGGCTCTCAAGCGCGCCACCGCCTCCGTCTGGCACCGAATCGATACGCTCGCGTTGCCCACGGCCGGCTCCCTGTATACGATCGCGGCGGTCGAGGCCGATCCGATCCGCCTGAACGCCGACCTGGGCCGGTATACGAATTTTGTGAACCTGCTCGATCTCGCGGCGATTGCCCTGCCCTCGGGTTTTCGCCCCGACGGCTTGCCGTTCGGCATCACGCTGGTCGCGCCTGCACTGACCGACGCGTGGTTGTGCGAGATGGGTGAGCGTTACCAGCACGCGACAGGATTGCGCCTCGGCGCTTGCGACACGCCGCTGCCGGAAGCGGCCCACGCAAGAGATCGACCCCCGATGCGGGATACCGTGCGCATAGCCGTTGTCGGTGCGCACCTTGCGGGCGGCCCGCTCAACCGACAGCTGACGGAACGCGGCGCGACGCTGGCGCGCGCATGCCGCACCGCGCCCGCCTACCGTCTCTATGCGCTGTCCGACAACGAGCCTCCCAAACCCGGGCTCGTGCGTTCCGGTGCAGCCGCGATCGAGGTGGAAGTATGGGAGATGCCTGTGGAGCAATTCGGTTCCTTCGTCGCCGCGATCCCTGCGCCGCTCGGCATGGGCACGATCGAGCTGGAAGACGGCGAGGAAGTCAAAGGCTTCTTGTGCGAGACGTATGCGATTCGGGACGCGCGGGACATCTCCTCATACGGCGGCTGGCGGAAATTCCTGGCCACACGCGAATGATGCCGCGTTCAGGACGGCACCGCGATGGAGCGAGATCCCCGTGCTTCGCATCGCAACAGTGCGGCTCTGTCCCCCGCGTCCGGTCTTGCATCGCGCTGCGAGCTCTCGGATATCTTCGTGTTTCCCTTGGGATTTCATCGGCGATCACGGCGTGCGACGGACGTCGCAGCGCGCCTGGCACTTAACTTGCAATAAGCTGAATCAACGGCGAGCGGCTTTGCACCGAGCTTGTGTGCAAGGCCTCGTTAGGGACACTAGGGTTCCGGCTCTGTAAGGAAGGAGCGACTGGTCCGAGAGTGGCCCGGCCTCGTATCGAGGCTCCACGGAGGGATAAAAGCCCGGGAGAGCAGAGCCGCTCTCCGCAGCTTTCCTTTCAACGACAGGAGATTCGATATGCAGCCTTCCCGTGTAATGCGCCGCGCACTGCAAGTCCTCGCAACCGGTCTTTCCATCGTCGCCTGCGTGCTCGTCGCGCCGGTCATGGCCGGTGCCGCTGAATCGGTGAAAATCGGCACGGTGATCTGGATCGGTTACGGCCCCTATTACGTCGCCGATGCGCTCGATCTCTATAAAAAGTCAGGCCTCAAGGTGACGCTGCAGGTGTTCAGCGACCCGGCGCTGATCCCGCCCGCGATCGAAGGCGGCACGGTGGACGGCGGCATGCTGACCTACGACCAGGTCATCGGCGTGGTCGCCAAAGGCAGCACGCAGCGCGTCGTCAGCCCGATCGACTATTCCGCCGGCGGCGATGCGATCGTCAGCAGTGTCGACATCAAGAAGGTCGCCGACTTCAAGGGCAAGAAAATCGGCTTCAACCCGCTCTCGCCGTCCGACTTCCTGCTCTCCTATGCACTCAAGACGAACAAGCTGACCGAGAAGGACATCGAGCCGGTCAACATGACGCCGGAAGCGATTCCCGCGGCGATGGCCTCCGGCGCGATGCCGATCGGCGTGACCTACGAGCCGAGTGTGTCGCAGATCACCGCCCTGGAAGGCGGAAAAAAATTCCACGTGGTCTATTCGTCGAAGGATGCGCCCGGTCTGATCACCGACGTGATGGTGTTCAAGAAGGAGGTCATCAAGGCCAAGCCCGAAGTCGTGAAAGCGCTGATCCAGGGCTACATCGACGGCCTGGACTATATGAAGAAGAACCCGGACAAGGCCGCCGCCATCATCGGCAAGGCGCTCGGCGTCTCAGGCGCCGAGGTCAAGGAGCAATTGTCCGGCGTATACAACATGACACCCGGCGAGTTCTCCAAGGTCTTCGCCAAGGACAGCAAGGAGACCACCTCCTTGTATGTCAGCGGCGCGCTGATCAGCGAGATCCTCAAGGCCAAGGGCCAGATCACCACCGCCCCCAAGACCGAGGACAACTTCGACGACTCGATCCTGAAGACCATGCTGAAGAAATAAAGTGTCCGGGTTTTTCCGTCGCATTTTCAGAAACACGCACGGCGCTTGGCTGACCATCGCCGCGCTCGCCTATACGCTCGCGGGCTGGGCTCTGGGTGTCGTGCTGCTCGCCGCGGCCCCCTGGTATGCCAACACGGCCGGCGTGCTCCTCACGGGGCACGCCCTGGTCTACAGCGCCTACTTCGTGCACGAGTTTGCCCACCAAAGCGTCTTCTGTTCGGCCAGAACGAACCACCGCTTTGGCGTGCTGATGAGCTGGATCAACGGCAGCTGCTATGCGCCCTTCCAGGCACTGCGCCTCAAACACATGCGCCACCATGCGGACCGCGCCGACGTGCTCACTTTCGACTACAAGAAATTCCTGAATACTTCGTCGTCCTGGGTCAGGAACCTTGTCATCGCCGCCGAGTGGGCATGGATCCCGGCGGTGGAATTGATCATGCACGCCTATGTCGTAGTCCTGCCTTTCGCGAAGCCCGAGCGCAAAGCGGAACGGCCGCGCGTTATCGCTATCGTGGCGGCTCGCGTTGCGGCCTTTGCCGTTCTCGGCGTGATCTCGCCGAAGGCGCTGGTCCTGTACGGGGTCGCTTACATGATCATGCTGCACGCGCTGCGGTTCGCCGACGCCTACCAGCACACCTACGACGCGTTCGCGGTGCTGGAGGAGGGCGAAATACCGAAAGACAGGATTCGCGACCGTGACTACGAGCAGGCCAACACCTATACGAACCTGGTGTCCGTCGCACATCCCCGGCTCAACCTGCTGCTCCTGAACTTCTCCTACCATAACGCGCATCACGAACGGCCGATCATGCCCTGGCACGATCTGCCGAAGCTGCACCGGCAGCTCTTCCCTGCCGAATGCGTGCAGGTCATCCCGATGATCGAGGTCGTGCGCGGCTATCACCGCGATCGGGTCGCCCGCATCCTTTCCGACGACTACGGCGAAGTGAACACGGCGGCGTCTGCCGGCAAGGCGGACCGGTTCCTCGGCGCGGCGGGGGTTTCCTTTCTCACCGCGGTCTGAAATGCCGGGGCTCGAAGGCAAGACTGCGCTGGTGACCGGCGCTGCCAGCGGGATCGGAAGGGCGATCGCAATGGCGCTCGGCCGCGCCGGTGCGCGTGTTGCGGTCAATCACCTCGGGCGCGCCGGCGAAGCGCGGCAACTGGTCGAGGAGATCGCCGCCGCCGGCTCGAGCGCGGTCGAGATCGAGGCCGACGTCAGCCACGCCGTCGCGGTGGAACGCCTGGTGAGCAGCGCCGAGGACGCACTCGGACCGATCGACATCCTGGTGAACAACGCCGGCGTGATCCTGGAGAAGCCCTTTCTGGAGACCACCGAGGAGGATTGGGATTTTGTGCTCGGCACCGATCTGCGCGCGGTATTCCTTTGCTGCCGGGCGGTGCTGCACTCGATGCGGCGTCGCGAGACCGGCGTGATCATCAACGTCGCCTCCGAGCTCGGCATCCTCGGCCGCGAACGGTATGCGCCCTACTGCGCGGCCAAGGCCGGCGTCATCGGGCTGACGCGCTCGCTCGCGCGCGAGTTTGCGCCGCAGATCCGCGTGAACGCGATCGCGCCCGGGCCGGTGAACACGGCGATGCTGTCGACGGAGCACATGAGCCCTGAAGTGCTCGAGCGCGAGCGCGCGATTCCGGCACGACGCGTCGGCGAACCGCATGAAATCGCCGGCACGGTGCTGTTTCTCGCTTCCGATCTCGCGACGTTCTACTACGGACAGGTGCTGAGCCCGAACGGCGGAGCGTGGATAGGATGAGCCGCGTGATGCAGCCGCTCGTTCCCGCCGCTGCGGACCGTTCGCGGCTCGCCGTCGGCGCCTTGCTGCTTGCCGGCCTCCTGTGGGGACTGACCTGGATACCGTTCAAGCATTTCGGCGCGCTGGGACTTGGCGGCCTCACGCTGGCGATGATGAGCTACGGCCTGATCGGCCTCGTGGCGCTGCCCTGGCTCACCTGGCGCAGACGGACCTGGCTGCCGCAGCTCAGACCTGTGGCGCTGATCGCGCTCACCGGCGGCGCCGCCAACGTCTGCTTCGTCTCCGCGCTGGTGCAAGGCGAAGTGCTGAGGGTGATGCTGCTGTTTTACCTGACCCCGGTCTGGGGCGTGCTCGGGGGGCGGATTTTCTTCGGCGAACCCCTGACCGCGCTGCGCATCGCCGGGGTGGGCGCGGCCGTTGCGGGCGCCTTCCTCCTCCTCGGCGGCCCGGCGATGCTGGCCGCGCCGCCCGGAATCGTCGATGGGCTCGCGCTCGCCTCCGGAATGCTTTACGCCTCGCAGAACATCGCCACCCGCGCCGCCGATCGCGCACCTCTGGACGTAAAGACCCTGGTGGTGTTCGTCGGCTGCGGAGGGCTCTCCTGCGCGCTCGTGCTCGCGAGCCGCGCGTCGCTGCCGCCCTTGTCCGCGATGCTCGTCGGACAGCTAGTCGCGTTCGCGGGCATCTGGATGATGGCCGCCATGGTGTTCACCGTGTACGGCGTCACTCACCTCGCGGCCGGCCGCGCGGCGATCTTGCTGGTCTTCGAGCTGGTCGCCGCGGTGATCTCGGCGATGTGGATCGCCGGCGAGCGCCTGGACGGCGTCGAGTGGATCGGCGCCGCGCTCATCGTCGGCGCCGCATTGCTGGAAGTCCACTCCGACACCCAACAGTAAGGAAAGAACGCATGAAAGAAATCCTGATGAACCGCCTCACCTGGGTCGAGTATCAGGGCCGCGTGCGCGAGGAGCACGCGCCGGTGTACCTGCCCGTGGGGGCCCTCGAGCAGCACGGGCCGCACCTCCCGCTCGGCACCGATGCCATGCTGGCCGCCGCGGTGGCCGAAGGCGCGGCGGGCGAGACCGCGGGCCTCGCCGCCCCGGCGCTCGCCTACGGCTACAAGTCGCAGCCCAAATGCGGCGGCGGCCAGCACTTCCCCGGCACCACCAGCCTGGACGCGCAGACCCTGGCGCATACGGTGCGCGACGCGGTTCGCGAATTCGCGCGCCACGGCGTCGAAAAGCTCGTCATCGTCAACGGCCACTACGAGAACCAGTGGTTCCTGATCGAGGGCATCGACCTGGCGATGCGCGAGCTGGGCGGTCGCACGCCGCTCACGATCATGCGCATGGAGTACTGGGATTTCCTCACCCCGGCGACACTCGCCAAGGTCTTTCCCGACGGCTTCCCCGGCTATGCGCTCGAGCACGCCGCGGTCATCGAAACCTCGATGATGCTGCACTACCATCCGGCGCTGGTGCGGCTCGACCGCATCCCCTCCGATCCGCCGGCCGATTTCCCGCCTTACGACATCTACCCGACGCGTACCGAGTGGGTGCCGCCGTCCGGCGTGCTCTCCTCGGCAAAGGCCGCGACGCCGGAAAAGGGCAAGGCCATGGCGGCTGAAGTGTCGAGCCTCATCGCGAAAGCCGTGCGCAAGGAATATGCGTAACACGGCATTGCTGGTGATCGACATGCAGCGCGACTTCCTGCAACCGGACGGCTACGCCGCGAAGGCCGGTCTCGATATTGCGCCGCTGCGCGGCGCAATCGGTCCGGTTTCCATCGTGCTTGCCGCCGCCCGCGCCGCCGGGCTGTTGATCGTCCACACCCGCGAAGGCCACCTGGCGGACCTCTCGGATTGCCCGCCCTACAAGCTGGAGCGCAGCCGCAGGGCCGGTGCCGAGATCGGATCGAAGGGGCCGCTCGGGCGGCTGCTGGTGCGCGGCGAATTCGGCCACGATTTCGTGGACGAGCTGCGCCCCATGACCGGCGAGATCGTGATCGACAAGCCGGGCTACAGCGCCTTCGAACACACCGCGCTTCAACAGGCCCTGACCACGCACGGCATAGACACGCTGATCGTCACCGGCATCACCACCGAGGTATGCGTCAGCTCGACGCTGCGCTCCGCCGTCGATCGCGGCTACCGCTGCATCACCGTGCGCGACGCCTGCGCTTCCGGCGATCCGGCGCTGCACGAGGCCGCGATGGCGATGATAGTTGTGGAGGGTGGCGTGTTCGGCGAGGTCGCTACCGCAGCCGCGGTGGCGACGCGCTTGCATCAACGGCATACGGCCGAACGAACGCTCGCGCGCTCGCTAACTCGTTAAAGTTTTTTCAGCGCCGCGTTCAATGCGATTTCGCCCGAGCCCCTTGGATTTGAGCAGCGCATTGTCCGCGGCTTCAATGAGATCGCTATCGCGTATGTGGTCTGGATACGCAGCAACGCCTCCACTGAATGAGGCCTGCAGCGTCCTGCCGGGCGAGACGTGAAGCAGAGCCGCAAAATCGCGCCGTATCCGGTCAAGGATGGTATGTGCATCATCGAGTCCGGCGCCCGGCAGGACGACGAGAAATTCCTCTCCACCGTAGCGACCGATCAGATCCGAGGCGCGCAGCCGGGCTTTCAACAACCATGCAAGATTGCGGATGACCTGGTCGCCGACGGGATGCCCGTGAAGATCGTTGATCGACTTGAAGTGGTCGATGTCCAGCATGGCTACGCAGAGCTTGTCCTGCTCCGGCTTCAGTGTCTGCAGGAGCTCATTCAATCTGCCTTTGACTGCGCTATGGTTGAGCAGTCCGGTTAGCCCATCGTGCTGGGTTGAACGGAGCATTTCGCGATAGCGTTCTATTTTTGCCTTCAATACCGTCGCCAGAAACACTGGATTGAACGGCTTGGTAATGAACTGATCGCCGCCCAGACGCAGTGCTTCCACCTGTTTGCCCATGTCGGTTTCGCTGGATAGATAGACCACCGGAAGCGCGTGGTGAACGGGAATCTGACGCAGTACCCGCGTTGCCTCGACTCCCGTGCAGAGCGGCATGTACATATCCATCAGCACGAGATCGGGGCGATATTTCGCCACCGTTTCCAGCAGTTGTTCGGGGCCGTTGATTGCCTGGTTGTCGATGCCGTGCATGGAGAGCGCGCGGCGGATTGCAGCAATGGCGGTTGCCGAATCCTCCACCACCAGCACGCGGTACGGATCCTGCTTCTGCGACTCGATCAACCTGAGTATATGGGCAAGTACGCTATGCGCCTGTTCTTCTGCGGGGACTATCACCTCTGCGCCCGCGCGCAGCAGCGCCACCATGGGCGTAAGAGAGCCCGGCGTGGCGAGACAGAAAAGCTGGCTCGCGGGATGCTGGGCGCCGATGCGCTGGATGCCCGATATTTCCGCTGACTGATAGCCGGCGTCGCGCGGGATAAATACCACCACCAGGGGTGACGCATCGTGCGGCGGTGTTTCATCCCAATCGAAGCGCGTGATATGAAATCCGAAGAAGGTGAGCTGCGCCGTGACTTCGACAAGCCACGGTTGCGATTCTTCCGCGATCAACCAGATACTGCGCTGGTTTGCCTGGGTGAACGTCGCCTTGGTTTTGACTTCTGCGGCACGGCGCTCCGCCTGTTCCGGTAAAGGTGCCGCGACGACCGAACGCAGAACCGCTTCGACGTGCCCTGTAATTGCCAACGAGTCCGGAACATCCGACATATACACGAGCCTTCTCTAGAGAGAAGTGGCTCAGATATTTGGAGATTCAGTATAGTCCATTCGCTTGTCTCAACGGCATACGATCGGAGACCGTTAAAAATCACCCAATCCATCTTCGCGCATTGCGGAACATCCGCATCCACGGACTGTCTTCACCCCAGCTTTCTGGATGCCAGGACTGCTGCACCGCCCTGAAAACCCGTTCCGGGTGCGGCATGAGGATGGTGAAACGTCCATCTTGCGTGGTGAGCCCCGTAGCTCCTTCCGGCGATCCATTCGGATTCAGCGGGTAGATTTCTGCCGGCGCGCCGCGATGGTCGACGAAGCGAAGCGCCACGATCGCTTTCGCTTTGGCTTCCGTTGAATCAAAGAGCGCGCGGCCTTCGCCGTGCGCGGTGGCGACCGCCATGCGGCTGCCCGCCATGCCGGAAAAAAAGAGCGACGGGCTCGGAGTAACCTCCACCATCACGAATCGCGCCTCGAACTGCTCGGAACGATTCCTGACGAAGAGCGGCCAATGCCCGGCCCCGGGAATCAGGCCGCGCAGATTGCTCATCATCTGGCAGCCGTTGCAGGCGCCCAGGGCGAAAGTGTCGCCACGCGCGAAAAAGGCGCTGAACTGATCTTTGGCGCGGGCGTTGAAGAGGATGGCCTTCGCCCAGCCCGCGCCCGCGCCGAGCACGTCTCCATAGGAAAAGCCGCCGCCCGCGGCGAAGCCCTTGAAATCGGCGAGCGTGACGCGACCCGCCAGGATATCGCTCATGTGGACGTCGCGCGCCTCGAACCCGGCGCGATCGAAAGCCGCGGCCATCTCGACCTGGCCGTTGACGCCCTGCTCGCGCAGAATTGCGATCTTCGGCCGCGCGCCTTTTTCGATGAAAGGCGCGGCGACATCGTCGGCCGGGTCGAAGGTCAATACCGCGGAAAGACCGGGATCGTCGCGATCGAGGATGCGGTCGAATTCCTCCTTCGCGCACTCGGGATCGTCGCGCAGCTGCTGCATCCGGAACGTCAGCTCGGACCAGACGCGCTCGAGCTCGGCACGCGGCGCCGCGAGGAGCGGTTTCGCGTTGCGCACCAGCCGCACCTCGTCGCGCGGGTTGGGACTCCCGATCACCTGCGCGTGCAGCCCCGAGAGACGCTCGAACACCTGGCCGCGATCGGAGGCCCTGATCTGGATCACCGCGCCAAGCTCCTCGGAGAACAGCGCGGCGAGCACGCGCTCGAAGTCCCGGCCGTACAACAACTCGGGCCGGCGCTCGTTCCCGTCCACGTCGTGGGCGGCCTCGTCGTACGCCAGCAAATCCAGGTTGACGGTCACGCCGACATGAGCCGCAAACGCCATCTCGCACACGGTCGCGAACAGTCCGCCGTCGGATCGGTCGTGATAGGCGAGAACCAGGCCATCCCGGTTCAAGCTTTGTATTGCGGCGAAAAAGTCTGCGAGCAGTTTTGGTTCGTCCAGATCGGGGGCCCGCTCGCCGCACTGCCCGAAGACTTGCGCGAGGATGGAGCCGCCCAGGCGATTGCGTCCGCGCCCGAGATCGATGAGGATCAATTCGGTCTCGCCGCAGTTCGTCCTCAGCTGAGGCGTGAGCGTCCGGCGGACATCCTCGCAGGGCGCAAACGCCGAGACGATCAGGGACATGGGCGCGATCACCTCTTTCGACTTTCCGCCCTCCTCCCAGGCGGTACGCATCGACAGAGAATCCTTGCCCACCGGAATGCTGATTCCTAGTGCAGGGCACAGATCGAGGGCCACCGCCCGCACGGTATCGAACAAGGCCGCATCTTCGCCCTCGCAGCCCGCCGCAGCCATCCAGTTGGCCGATAGTTTCACCTTGCTCAGGTTCTCGACCTTGGCCGCCGCAAGATTGGTGAGCGCTTCGCCCACCGCCATGCGGCCCGAAGCTTCCGGGCTGATTAGCGCGAGCGGCGTACGCTCGCCCATCGCAAACGCTTCTCCGCTGTATTCCTTGAAGCCCATCAAGGTCACCGCGCAGTCCGCGACAGGCGTCTGCCACGGCCCGACGAAGGGATCGCGCGAGCACAAGCCGCCTACGGTGCGGTCGCCGATGCTGACGAGAAAAGTCTTGCGCGCCACGGTGGGATGACGCAGCACCCGATGGCATGCTTCGGCCAGCTTCACCTCCTCGAGCGCGAGCGGCGCCAGGTCCGGACGCCGGTGCCTGACGTCGCGCGTCATGCGCGGGGGTTTGCCGAGCAGCACGGACAGATCCATCTCCACCGGATTGTTGTGGAACTGCGGGTCTTCGACGACCAGGCATTCGTCTTGAGTCGCGATCCCAACGACGGCATGCGGGCAACGCTCGCGTTCGCAGATGGCCCGGAATTCGTCTATGCGCTCGGGGGCGACGGCGAGGACGAAGCGCTCCTGCGCCTCGTTGGACCATATTTCACGCGGCGTCATCCCCGGCTCCTCGTTCGGCGCGGCGCGAAGATCGATCCTCGCACCCCGTCCGGAGATGTGAACCAGCTCGGGCAGCGCGTTCGACAGGCCGCCCGCGCCCACGTCGTGAATGGAAAGCACCGGATTGTCGGCGCCGAGCTGCCAGCAACGGTCGATCACCTCCTGCGCCCGCCGCTGCATCTCCGCATTGCCGCGCTGCACCGAGTCGAAATCGAGGTTCTCGGGATTGGCGCCGGTATTCATGCTGGATGCGGCGCCGCCGCCCATGCCGATCAGCATTCCCGGGCCGCCCAGCTGAACGAGCAGCGCGCCCGGAGCCAGCTCGTCCTTGCTCGTGTGCTCGGCGCTGATGTTGCCTATGCCCCCGGCGATCATGATCGGCTTGTGATAGCCGCGCGTGACGCCGCTCGCCTCCATCTCGAAGGCGCGGAAATAGCCGTGGAGGTTCGGACGGCCGAATTCATTGTTGAACGAGGCCGCGCCTATCGGGCCCTCCAGCATGATCTGGAGCGCCGAGGCGATGCGGTCCGGTTTCCCGGAGCTTTTTTCCCAGGGCTGCTCGAAACCCGGAACGCGCAGATGCGATACCGAGAAGCCGCACAATCCCGCCTTGGGCTTGGCGCCGCGTCCGGTCGCCGCTTCGTCGCGAATCTCGCCGCCGGAACCCGTGGCCGCTCCAGGAAACGGAGAGATGGCCGTGGGATGGTTGTGGGTCTCGCACTTCATCAGCGTGTGCGTGAGCTCGTTCCGGTAGCCGTAGCGTCCGGCGGAATCCGGGCTGAATCGCGCGATAGCCCGGCCCTCCATCACCGCGGCATTGTCGGCGTAGGCGATCACCGTTCCGGCGGGATTGCGCGCATGAGTGGTCTTGATCATACCGAAGAGCGTTTCCTCCCTTGCGGCCCCGTCGATGACCCACGAAGCATTGAAAATCTTGTGCCGGCAATGCTCCGAGTTCGCCTGCGCGAACATGGTGAGCTCCACGTCGGTGGGGTCGCGGGCGATGCTCCGGTAGTGGGCAAGGAGGTAATCGATTTCATCGGGCGCGAGCGCGAGTCCGAGGGCATTGTTGGCGTCTGCCAGCGCCGCGCGTCCCCGCGCGAGCACCCCGACGACGGCCAGAGGTTTCGGCTGGTGATGGCGGAACAAGGCCTCGGCCTCGTCGAGCGAGCCGAGCACCGTCTCGGTCATGCGGTCGTGGATGAGCTCGAGTATCCGGCGCAGATCGGAGTCAGGCTCCCGGCCGCCGGAAAAAACCCACGCGGTTCCCCGTTCGACCCGGCGCACGGCGTCCAGACCACAGCTGCGAACGATATCGGTCGCTTTGGAGGACCACGGCGAGATCGTTCCCAACCGCGGAACGACGAGCCGCATGCTTTCATTGCGAACGGAAGACGCCGGCTCGCCGTACTGCAGCAGATGTCCCAGGACCTCGGTATCGCGCGCGGCTAGCGGGCGTTCTGCTTCGACGAAGTGCCAGTACTCGGCGGCAACGGCCCTGATCGACCTGTGGACCGCCGCGAGGCGGGAGTTGAGTTTTTCCAGACGGAACGCCGAAACGGCGCGGCCGCCGCGTAACTTGAGGATCAACGACATGAGGCGTGCCGGGATTATACCGGAAGCCCGGAGCCGGAACGGGAGGAGTGATGGAGGCAGGAGGCGTGCAGGCGAGGTCTCCTCGCCGCGTGCCGTTCCCTGGCCGGGTCTTTAGTTGCTACGACGGAATTGCGGGTCCTTCAAGGTGCCGCCGACCGCGAGCGTCGCGCGCGCCTGAACGGTCTGGGCGCGAAGTTCGACCTGCATTCGCCCGGACAGGTTTTTTTGCGGATCCATTTCGACCTGTCCCGTGCCGTTCAGCAGGCCCGCGGCCAGCCGGATCTGGCGCACCAGGATTCGATTGGGATCGACGGAAACGCCGCCGCTCATTTCGGAGAAAAGCGTCGTCCCTCCTCCGGTGCTGCTCCCCTGGAGCAGGCGCGGCATGTCGACGTTGGTGATCGAGCCCTTCTGTACCGTGAAATTCCCTTCGAGTCGCAGATTCAGGAGCAAGCGCTCCGGCAGCAGCGCCTTCATGGAATACGTCCCTTTGCCTCCGAGCTCCCCTCCGGCAATGAGCGGCCCTGCAATTTTCGCCGCGTCCATCTGGCGCACCGCCAGATCTCCTTCGAGGCTCCAGCCGTCGGACCACCTGAGACGGGCGTTCCCGAGCAGCCGTCCGCCAAAGGCGCGGACTTCGGCTTCGCTCAGGGCGAGCTCGTTCCTGGTCACCGTGCCCTTCGCAAGAAAATCGCTGAACGGGAGATCCATGCCCAGGGGCAAGGGAAAACCGTCCGCGGAGATCTCGATGGCCGCTCTCCCGCCCTTGGGCTCTAGTTTCACCGTGAGCTTGCGCTCCGCGTTGGAGAGCACCACCGATTGCAAGGCGCCGTCCGAAGAAAGACTGGCGTTGAGTTCCAACTCCGGCAGATTCAGTTCCGGGATGTCGAGCTTCAGTCCCTTGACCGATATACGCTGGATCCCGAGCGACCGGCGCCCGCCTTTGTCCTGCAAGAGCACCGAAAGAAATTCCCGGGGCACAGTCGCGTTCTCCAGCTCGAGACTCTTGAGCGACATCCGGTCCTCCAGGACCGAGGCGATCTCCGGCATGGCCTTGACCGACGCGGCGCGCATCTGAGGCTCTTTTCCGATCACGACTTTCTCGAACTTCAATTGCGGCATCGGCAGCAGCGTCAGGTTGACGGTGCCGATCTTCACCGGCACGCCGAGCCACGCCTGCGCCGACCTTTCGTACGGACCCGATTCCAGGGGCACAAAAGGAAGCGCGGCGATCCCCACGATGAGAATCACGAGCAGCAGCACGGCGAATTGCTTGGCGAGGCTGCCCGGCTTCCTTTTTGCCCAGAGTTCCCGCGCGGAAAGCGAGGCTTCGCCAGGGTCCCGGGCACTGTCATCGCCCCGCCACGATTCCTCTCCGGCCCTTTCCTTCGCCCTCACCGTCTTGCGGGTCTGTGCGGCCGTCTTGGCCTGCGCCTTCTCCTCGTCGCGGGCCTGTCTTTCATCTTCTTTCGCCCGCGTTTCTTCCTCCTCGGCGCGCTGGGCTTCCTCCTCGGCTTCGCGACGGACGCGTTCCTCGTCGTCTCTGCGCCGCTCTTCTTCGCGCTCACGCTCCTCTGCTTCGCGCCGCGCCTTCTCTTCCTGCACCCGCAGGGAAAGTTCCAGGGCCTGGCGTTCATCCGCTTCCCGGCGCTCGCGCGCTTCCTCTTCGGTGCGCCGCCGCAACTGCTCCTCCCGCCGGCCCCGCTCCGCTTCCTCGCGCTGCACCCGCTCCTCGGCCTCGCGCCTGGCGCGCATCTCGGCTTCGACCTGGGCGCGCGCTTCGGCTTCGATGCGGGTCTTTCGCTCGGCCTGTTCGCGTTCTTCCCGTTTGTGCCGTTCCCTCTCCTCGGCCTCTTTGCGAACGCGTTCTTCCTCTTCGCGCCGGCGGCGCTCCGCGTCCTCGCGGCGCATTCGTTCTTCGACTTCCTTGCGGGCGCGTTCTTCCACCTCGCGCCTCACACGCTCCTCGGCGTCCCTGCGCACCTTCTCCTCGGCTTCGCGCTGCGCACGTACTCCGGCTTCGCGCCTCGCCTTTTCCTCGTTTTCACGCCTTTCCTTTTCCTGGATTTCCCGGCGGACGCGTTCCTCGGCCTCGCGTTTGGGGGCCTGCTCCGCCTCGATTCGCGCTCGCGCTTCGGCTTCGCGGCGCGCTTTCTCTTCGGCTTCTCTGCGCTGCCGCTCGTCGGCCTCGCGCCGTGCCTGGTCGAGCGCCTCCGCCTGGGTTCTCGCCTGCGCACCGGCCGCCTGCCCACCAGCCTTCGGGCTCGCCTGCGCTGCCAGCCTTGCCTTCTGCTCCGCGTCGGCGCTTGCCTGTGCAAGCCTGGCCCTCTGTTCGGCCTCGGCTTTCGCGCGCGCTGCCAGTTCGGCCCTCGCCTTCGCCGCAGCTTCCTCGCGTGCGCGCGTTGCCTGCGCCTGGCGCGCGATCTCCTGGGCCTGCGTCTGCAACCTTGCGTCCTCGCTCGCCTTGGCGGAAGGCTTTGCGGGGGTGAAAGACGTGAAGTCGAGGTCTTCGCCCTTGTCTGCGGGACTCTGCGAGACAGGCGCGCGCGCAGGCGGGGTGCGCAGCAGCTCTTCCTGTTTCCCGACAAACTCGCGCAGGTAGCCCTCTCTTTCCATGCTGGAGAGGGCTTCGAGGAGCTTGAGCTCGGGCATCTTCCCGAACTTCTCCTGCAGCTCGGAAACGCTGACCTTGCCGTCGATCTCTTTGAGGATGTTTCGGGATTCCCGCGACAGATTGCTGGTCTTGCCGGTCGCCTCCATCAGGCCTTTGCCGGTCTTGGTGAGAATCGATCGACGATTCATACTTTGATGAGGTTCAATACCCGCAGCAAGGTCGCGTCCGCAGCAATTGTTCGCTGCCTATTATAGGCAAGTCGGCGGCTCTCAGGGCTGGCGGCTCCCCGGGGAGATTCGACGACGGGTTTTCCGCCCCCTCGAGGCCCGTTCATCTCCCGCTAAATGCCCGGGCGGCCATACCCCCCGCCCCCAGGGGTTTCGATCACGAAGCTGTCCCCGGAGTTCATCTCGATCTGCTGGCAAGCTTCCAGTTCCAGGACCTTGCCGTCAGCGCGAAGCACCCGGTTGCGCCCCGTCCTGCCGGGCAGGCCACCCGCCATGCCGTAGGGCGCGACCCGTCGGTGCCCGGAAAGAATAGCGGCGGTCATCGGCTTCAGAAAACGCACCCGGCGGATGGCGCCGTCTCCCCCGCGCCAGCGCCCGGCGCCGCCGCTTCCACGGCGGATCTCGAAACTTTCCAGGATCACCGGAAATCGCCATTCCAGCACTTCCGGGTCGGTCAGGCGAGAATTGGTCATGTGCGTCTGGACGACGTCCGTGCCTTCGAATCCCTCGCCGGCTCCGGACCCTCCGGCCACGGTTTCGTAGTACTGGAACCTGTCGTCCCCGAAGGTGAAATTGTTCATCGTACCGCACGAAGCCGCCATCACTCCGAGCGCTCCATAGAGCGCGTCGGTGATGCACTGCGAAGTTTCCACGTTGCCGGCGACGACCGCCGCCGGATAGCGCGGCCTGAGCATCGATCCTTCCGGAATGATCACCTTGAGAGGCTTCAAGCAACCCGCGTTCATCGGAATCTCGTCGTCGACGAGCGTGCGGAACACATACAGCACCGCGGCCATGCAAACCGATGCGGGTGCATTGAAATTATCCGGGAGCTGGGGCGATGTTCCGGTGAAATCGATCGTCGCTTCCCGCGTCCTGCGATTGATTGCAATCCGCACGCGGATCACGGCTCCATTGTCCATCGCGTAGCTAAACTCACCGTCCTTGAGCACTTCGATCACCCGCCGCACCGCTTCCTCGGCGTTGTCCTGCACGTGCTGCATGTAGGCATGCACGACTTCGAGCCCGAAATGCTCCACCATGCGCTGCAGCTCCCGGGCGCCTTTCTCGTTCGCGGCGATCATGGCACGCAGATCGGCCATGTTCTGCTCGACGTTGCGCGCCGGATAGCGGCCCGAGGACAGGAGCGCGATGGTTTCCTTCTCGCGCAGGCGACCCTCCTCGACCAGCAGAAAATTGTCGATGAGAACTCCCTCTTCCTCGACGACGCGGCTGTTGGGCGGCATCGACCCCGGGGTGGTGCCGCCGATGTCGGCGTGATGTCCGCGCGAGCCTACATAGAATTCGATTTCCCGGCCGGCCTCGCCGAACACCGGAGTGATCACGGTCACATCGGGCAGGTGCGTGCCTCCGTTGTAGGGGGCGTTCAGCACGTAGACGTCGCCCTTCTTCATGCGTTCGCTGTTCTCGCGGATCACCGTGCGCACGCTTTCCCCCATCGAACCCAGATGCACCGGCATGTGCGGCGCATTGGCGATGAGCTGCCCGTCCCGGTCGAAAACGGCGCAGGAAAAATCGAGGCGCTCCTTGATGTTGACCGAGTAGGCCGTATTGGCGAGCCGCAGGCCCATTTGCTCCGCGATGGACATGTACAGATTGTTGAAGACTTCGAGCCGAACCGGATCGGCCCGGGTGCCGATGGCCGCCGCCCGGACCAGCGACTCGACGCGCTCGATCACCATGTGATCGAGATGCGTGACCTCCGCGCGCCACCCGGGCTCGATCACGGTGGTCGCGTTCCGCTCGGCGATGACCGCCGGTCCGGCGATCCGGTCCCCCGGGACGAGGCGATCGCGCAGGAAAACCGGCGTAGGGTGGGCGCGCCCTCCGGTGTGCATGGTGATCCGTTCCGCCGCTTCGGGCGCTCCGCGGCCGCGCGCTTCGACTGGCGCGGCCTCGGGCAGCGCCTCCGCCTCGCCGATCGCCTCCACCGAAACCGATTCTGCGACGAGGCTCCGGCCGGGCATCAGGAAACTGTACTGTTTGCGGTAAGCGGTTTCGAACCGCGCCACCATGTCATCGACGCTGCCGAAGCTGACGACCAGCGCCGAATCGGTGCCGTCGTAGCGCAGATGGACGCGCTTCACCGTCCGCATGCGCCCCCCGGAAACCCCCTGGGACACCAGTTCTTCGCCGGCCTTCGCAGACAACCGCTCGAGCGCGCGCTCAAGAACGGGGAGGCTGCCCGCTTCGAGCTTCACTTCCACGGCTTCTTCGCGCATCGCCACCGTATCCGCAAGCCCCATGCCGTAGGCCGAAAGCACGCCGGCAAGCGGATGAATGAATACTCGCGTCATGCCGAGCGCGTCCGCGACCAGGCAGGCGTGCTGGCCCGCCGCGCCGCCGAAGCAGCACAGGGTGTACTCGGTGACGTCGTGCCCGCGCTGCACCGAGATCTTCTTGATCGCCTCGGCCATGTTGCCCACTGCGATCTCGAGGAAACCTTCCGCCACCTGCTCGGGGCTCCGCTCGTCGCCCGTGGCCTCGCGTATCCGTTTCGAGAGCGCGGAGAATTTCTCTCGGACCACCGCGTCGTCGAGCGTGGATCCGCCGTCCGGTCCGAACACCGCGGGAAAAAACTTCGCCTGGATCTTGCCGAGCATCAGGTTGGCGTCGGTCACCGTCAGCGGGCCGTTCCTCCGGTAACTCGCCGGGCCCGGATCGGCGCCGGCGGAGTCCGGCCCGACGCGGTAACGCGAGCCGTCGAAATGCAGGATCGACCCGCCGCCTGCGGCGACGGTATGAATGCTCATCATCGGCGCGCGCATGCGCACCCCCGCCACCTGCGTCTCGAACGCGCGCTCGAATTCGCCGGCGTAATGGGACACGTCGGTGGAGGTTCCGCCCATGTCGAACCCGATGATCTTCCCGAAACCCGCCGCGAGAGAAACTCTTACCGCGCCCACCACTCCGCCGGCCGGCCCGGACAGGATGCTGTCCTTGCCGGCAAAGCGGCGCGCGTCGGTGAGACCGCCGTTGGACTGCATGAACATGAGGCGCACGTTCTGCATCTCGGCCGCCACGCGCGCCACGTAGCGCTGCAGTATCGGGGAAAGATAGGCGTCGACGACGGTCGTATCTCCCCGCGACACGAGCTTCATCAGCGGGCTGACCTCGTGCGACACGGAGACCTGCCCGTAGCCGATGGCGCGCGCGAATTCGGCCACCTGCTTTTCGTGCTGCGGATAGCGATAGCCGTGCATCAGCACGACCGCGACCGAGCGGTAGCCTTCGACGTAGGCCGCCTCCAGAGCGGCGCGGGTTTGCCCGGTGTCGAGCGGCGCAAGAACCTCACCCCGCGCGCCGATGCGCTCGTCGACTTCGACGACCTTCGTATACAGCAGCTCGGGAAGCACGATATGCCGGTCGAAGATGCGCGGGCGGTTCTGGTAGGCGATGCGCAGCGCGTCGCGAAAGCCGCGGGTGATGAACAGCACCGTGCGTTCGCCCTTGCGCTCGAGGAGCGCGTTGGTCGCGACGGTCGTGCCCATTTTCACCACATCGATCCCGTCGCCGGGAATGGGCGCGCCCGGCGGCGTACCCAGCAGTCGACGGATTCCCTCGACGGCGGCATCGCTGTAGCGTCCGGAGTCCTCGGAAAGAAGCTTGTGGGTGACGATACGGCCGTCCGGAGCGCGCGCGACGATATCGGTGAAAGTGCCGCCGCGGTCGATCCAGAACTGCCACTTGGCCGCTTCGCCCGCCACCTTTGAGCCCGTCATATTGCGGGATCGACGGCGAATGCGCGTGGCTGCTCTCCGCGCTGCCAGATGTCCCACATCGTCGTGTACGCCGACTCGAGGTGCCGCCGGAAGCGGTCGGTGTCAAAGAGCGGCGCCGTCGCCCGGTTGCGCTCCAGCTTCCGGCGAATCTCTCCAAGCCGTGGCGGCTCGGAGGCGAGCGTCAAGGCCAGCGCTTCGTACTCCTCCAGGCTCTGTGTGACCAACTCCGGCAACCCCACCGCATGCAACAGACTCCCTGCTACCCGACCCGCAAAGGCGCCCCCGGCGCAAGTCAGCACCGGCAACCCGGCCCACAAAGCGTCGCTCGCCGTGGTATGAGCGTTGTAGGGAAGCGTATCCAGAAAAAGATCGGCAAGCCGATGGCGAGCCAGATGCTCATCGAGCTTCATCCGCGACGCAAACACGAGCCGGTGCGGCTCGACGCCACGGGCCCGGGCCTCTTTGCGCAGGTTCTCCTCGGCCAGCGCATTGTCCCGCAGCAACCACAGGACGCTTCCGGGGGCCAGGCACAACAGCCGCATCCAGATGTCGAACATCGGAGGCTGAATTTTGTAGCTAATGTTGAAGCAGCAGAACACGAACCCCTCCTGCGGCAGCCCGGCCTCGGCGCGCGTCGGCGCACGCTCGGCGATCCGTTTTTTCGAATCGTTCACCTGGTAGCTGCCCGGCAGATACACCGCCTTCTCCGTGTAGAACCCCTGGTGCTGCGGCGGCAAGATGAACTCATCGGCCAGGATGTAATCGATGAACCCCGCCCCCATCGTCCCAGGGTATCCGAGATAACTCACCTGGATCGGCGCCGAACGATGGGCGAGAATTCCCGGCCGGGAGCCCTTCGTGTAGCCCTTCAGATCGACGGCAATATCGACTTCCAGTTCCCGCAGCAGGTGCGCCACCTCGGCATCGCTCATCGCGCGCACGTCGCTGAATCGGCCGAAACTGCCGCTCACCCTCTTTCGCATTTCGCTGCCGTCGTCGGGACTGAAGGAGACGCCGATCGTCTCGAACCTCGATCGGTCGTGCAGCTCGAACAGGCCCGCGGCCAATTGCGCCGTCGCGTGTTCATGGAAATCCGACGACAGGTACGCCACCCGGATTTTATCGTGCCGGACCCTGCCGCTCCGATACGGCACCGGAAGACCTTCCGGAAGTGCGTCGGCGAGGTAATGCTCGGCACAGAGCTTTTGCTCATCGAGTTCCTGGCATGCGACAAGAAAAGCAAAGGGGTCCACGATCGACCGCCCTTCCCGCACGTGCCCTCGGAGGGTCTCCACGCGCGCGCCGCGTTCGTGCCAATCGCAACTTATCGTTTGCGTCCATGCGAGCGCGGAGAAAGCGTACTTGTGATCGGGCTCGATGGCCAATACCTGCTCGAAGCATGCAACGGCTTCCTCAATACGCTTCAGATCCTGAAGCACTATTCCGAGATTGAAGTAGGCCGCGGCAAGATCGGGCTGCAGCGAGATCGCCTTGCGGTAGCAGGACACCGCGTCCTCGAGCCTGAGCTGCGTCTGATAGATGCGACCGAGACCCACGTGGGTTTCGGGAAAATCCGGACGTATCGACAGAGCTTTTTCGAAATTCCGGATTGCCTCCTCGTAACGGTTCAATTGATCGAGCGCAAGCCCCAAGTTGTGAAATGCCGGCGAATAGCCCGAGTCGAGGGAAATCGCCTTTTTGCACGAAGCGATGGCCCGCTCGAACTGCTTTTGCACCAGGTAGGCCGCGCCCAGACTGGCATGCGCTTTCGCATGATCGGGCCTCAATGAAATTGCTCTCTCGTAACATGCGATCGCTTCGTCCAGGCGCCTCTGCTTCTGATAGGCCATGCCCAGATTGACCTGCGCCTCCGCGAAGTCAGGACTGATCGACACAGCCCTTCGGTGGCACGCGACCGCCTCATCCAGGCGCCCCAGCTCCTGGAACGCCAGGCCAAGACTGGTGTGCGCACCGGCGTCGTCCGGTTTGAAAGCGATGGCCTTCTGATAGCAGGCGATCGCCTCCTCGAAGCGCTTGAGCTGCTGGTAGGCTATTCCCAGATTGGTGTGCGCCTCGATGTAATCGGGGTTGAGCCCCAGCGCAGTCTCAAAGCATTCGATCGCTTCAATGTGGCGACCCAGGGTATCCAGTGCAACCCCCAGATTGTTGTGCGCCAGAGAGTGCTTGGGATTGATGGCGAGCGCGGCCCGATAGCAGGCGATGGCCTGCTCGGAGCGTCCCAGATCCGCCAGAACGGTTCCCAGATTGTTGTGCACCTCATGATTGCCCGGGACGAGCCGCAACGCTTCTGTGTAACACTCCACCGAAGCCTCGTAGCGCCGCAACCCCTTGTAGGCGCGCCCTAGATTGTTGTGCGCCTGGAAAGACCCGGGCTCCAGCGCAATCGCCTTTTGAAACAGCGCAATCGCCTCTTCATACCGCGCCACCTGCAGCAGCGCATTGCCCAGGTTGTTGTAGCTCGCCGGCAGGCGCGGGCTGCGCTCCAAGGCCAGAGTAAATGTCTTCACAGCCTCCTCGTGCCTCCCCTGCTGGATCAGCGCGATCCCCAGCAGGTTCAGCGCTTCTCCGAAATCCGGGAAGCTGCCCGTCACCCGCTCCAGGATGATCTGCGCATTTTGCGGATCGCCGCAGGCAAGGTAGCAATGACCGAGCTGGAAACCGAGGTTTCTTTCCCGCGTTTCCAAATAGACCTTTCGCAAGGGCGCTGTCGCCTCCGGAAAGCGGCCCTGGAGAAACAGGCTCGCCCCCAGAAGCTTCGCCACTTCGATGTCCGAAGCCCCGCCCGGAGCGGCAGCTCTAGCGGTCTGCTCCGCCGAGCGAAGATCGCCGCGCTCCAGCGCCTGCCAGCCCTCGGCGAGATGCTTCTGCTGTTGTTCGGCTATCCCCATGGGTTACGAGCGATGAATCCCGGACCCGATCATTTGACAGGATCGACCGAAAACGCCCTGGGTTTTTCTCCCCGCTGCCAGATCTCCCACATCGTCGTGTACGCCGACTCGAGGTGCCGCCGGAACCGGTCGGTGTCAAAGAGCGGCGCCGTCAGCCGGTTGCGCTCCAGGCGGACGCGCAGCTCCTTGAGAACTCCAGGCTCGCCCGCCAGCCTTAGCGCCAGCGCTTCGTATTCCCCCAGGCTCTGCGTGACCAGCTCCGGCAACCCCACCGCATGCAGCAGGCTCCCCGCCACCCGCCCCGCAAAGGCGCCACCGGCGCAGCTCAGCACCGGCAACCCGGCCCATAAGGCGTCGCTCGCCGTCGTATGCGCGTTGCAGGGAAGCGTGTCCAGAAAAAGATCGGCGAGCCGATGACGAGCCAGA
>Ga0193726_1000541_pt1 | contig 39103 bp, 38 predicted proteins | sample H2c1metaG_FD_144928 | JGI IMG/M metagenome (GOLD analysis project Ga0193726, IMG submission 144928) | Soil microbial communities from a riparian zone of the East river system, Colorado, United States - H2c1 | ecosystem: Environmental > Terrestrial > Soil > Riparian zone | place: USA: East River... | reverse complement strand
GTCCGCGAATGCGACCACCTACACCATCCCCAAACCCGAGGACACCGTCGTCGGTCAGGACCAAACGGTCGTTACGGTCTACGAGGACACGCTGTATGCCCTCGCGGCCAAGTACAGCCTCGGCTCGGAGGAGCTGATTCGGGTCAATCCCGGCGTCGACCCGTGGCTGCCCGGCGCCGGCAAACAGATCATTGTTCCCGGAAAGCACATTCTGCCGCCGGCACCGCACGAAGGAATCATCGTCAATCTGCCCGAGCACCGGCTCTACTATTATCCGAAGCCAAAGCGCGGCGCTCCCGTCGAGGTGATTACCTATCCGGTCAGCATCGGAAAAATGGACTGGCGCACGCCCTTAGGGGTGACCCACGTCACTCAAAAGCAGAAGGACCCCACGTGGTATCCGCCCGAGTCGGTCCGAAAAGAGCACGCCGAGGCCGGCGATCCGCTGCCGCCCAAAGTGGGGCCCGGCCCCGACAATCCTCTCGGCGCCTATGCCATGCGCCTGGCCGCCGGCAACGGCACCTATCTCATTCACGGTACCAACAATCCAATCGCGGTTGGACTCGCGGTCACGCACGGCTGCATCCGTATGTATCCCGATGATGTCGCCGCGCTGTTTCCACTCATTCCCGTCGGCACGCCGGTGCGCCTGATCAACGAGCCGGTGAAAGTGGCGTGGGTCGACGGGGAACTGCTGCTCGAAGCCCATCCACCCGTGGATGCGCAAGGCCAGAGCTTTGAACCCGAGATCGATCAGTTTTCCGACTTGTTGAAAGCGGCGGTCGGCGACACCACCGTCGCCATCCATTGGGACTACGCCCGCGAAGTCCTGCAAAAGGCCGATGGCGTCATCGCGACCGTGGGACTGGAAGCCGAATTACCCGCCCCGCCGGAAGCAGCGTCAGCATCCACCGCCCCGGCCGCCCCGGCATCGACCGCCGCCGCGACTACCGCGGCCGCCGACACCGCCGGCAAGTAGCGCGCGGGCCGAATAGGTTATGGCGAAAAAACGAGACGCCGTCGATAACCTTCTAGACTCTCTGGTCTGGATGAGACGCAAGGCAAAACGGCACGAACCGGTCGACGACCTGGTCGATGCGCTGGTGAAGATGCGGCGCAAAGCCAAAAAGAAAGTGGCCAAAAAGAAGCACACCAAGAAGAAGACGCGGAAGAAGACCAATAGGAAGAAGACTAAGAAGACCAGGAAGAAGCAAAGGCGAACGGCCAAGCGTTGATCGGAGAGACCAGAGTTTCGCCCTGGTCGCACCCCAGGCCGTGGTCAAAAATGCAGCACTTCAACATAAGCGACTGAATCATGATGTCGTTTCTATGACGGCAAACCGGTTATGCACAGGCTTATGCACCGGGATTGGGGACGGCGGGATCGCGCTGCCGCGCGGGCATGGTCGAGATCAAGCTGTGTCTACAACGAGAATCCCGGATAGACGAAGGCGCCACGTCGCCTCAACTCGCGCCTTCATATTGATGACGATATTCTCCGCTTCGTCCTTATCGAGCAGAATAAAGGACCGCGAACTTCAAGTTTGGTGCCCTTGTGCGGCCAGCAATTCGATTTCCTGCTCGGTGAGCGCCCGCCACTGACCCTTGGCGAGATCGCCCAATTGCAGCCCGCCGACGCGCACTCGTACCAGCCGCAGCACGGCAATGTCAAAGGCGCTCAGCAGGCGGCGTATCTGCCGGTTGCGCCCTTCGTCGAGCGTGATTTCAAGCCACGCATTCTTGTCACCGCTGCGCAGAGAGTGCGCGGATTTTGCAGCCAGTCTTTCGCCGTCAACGTTCACGCCGTACTCAAGAGCCTTGAGCAAGGCCGCGTCGGACAAGCGGTCGATTTGCACATGATAGGTTTTGTCGGGTCCGGAAGAAGGGTGCGTCACGCGCGCGGCCCACATAGGATCGTTGCTGAATAGCAAGAGACCCTCGCTGGCCTTGTCCAGTCTGCCAACCGGCGCGAGCCAGGGCAGCGCCGCACCCTCAAAGCACTGAAAAACAGTCGCGCGACCCTGCTCATCGCTGGTGGTGGTCACCAAGCCTCGAGGTTTGTTCAGCATGACGACCAATCGTGCCGGCGCATCTTCCCGGCCCGCCACGGCAATCCGGTCTGCATTTGGATTCACCGGAAATTCAGGATCCTGGACGAGCCGGCCGTTGACGCGCACCTGCCCTTCCCGCACCCACTTGGCGGCCTGCGTGCGGGAACCCAAGCCTAGTTTCGAGATCACTCGCGCCACCCCATAGCGAGGCGACTTCGACTTCACGGACGGAGCGACACCGCGGCTTTCGATGGCGCAGCCAGTGAGCTGCCGGTGCTGGGGTTGCCGAGGACCACGTAGAACACGCCGGTCCGCTTTCGCGATGTATTCGGAAGAATCTTGATAAAGAGACTCATCGTGCGCACGCCGGCTGGGAAGGTTATGGTCGCAGGCGCCTGCGATGCGTAATCGGCGCCGGCCAATGCGGAGCCAGGCTCGGTCCACCAGTCGAAACTCGTGGCGCCTTTTGAACCCGACGAACGGTGGACGCGGATTTCGGCGAATTTCTCGCCGCGTGCAACCAGATATGAAGCGGACGCCATTCCGATCCTTTCTGTCTTGTCGATCGGCCGGGCTGCGGTCGGTGCAGCGGCGCTTCGGTTCTTGACCGTGGCTTTGGTCGGCGCCGGCACCGGCGCGGCAGGCGGCTGAGATTCCTCGGTTTCCAGATCCGCAATCGCGCTCGCAACATTCAAGGGCGCACTGGCGGCAACCTCGGCATCCGCATCGACGGCCACATGCGGCGCCTTGGGCCGGCCGAGCACCGCCCAGGTGATGCCACAAACCAGAACGGCAGCACTCAGTGCGATCCAAAGGGAAGGCAAATGGCCCTTCGGCGATGGCAGCGCCTTTGAATCCTGCGGCTTCGGTATCGGCCCCAAGGGTTCGTGGCTCAGATCCAGATCTGCCAACCAATCTCGCACCGAGCGCGGACGATCTGCGCGATCCCACGAAAGTGCCGCGCTGAGCGCCTTCCATTGCCGGCCTGAAAGGCCGGGCGGACGCTGCGGCGTCATTTTGAGCGAGCGTGCCTCGGTGGAACGTCGCTGCTCGAATGGGTGCTCTGCCGCCAACAATTCGTAAGACAGGCACGCCAGCGCAAAAAGATCATCGCGCGGATCCGGCTCGCGGCCTTCCAGGAGCTCGCACGACGCATAGGCGGGCGTCAATGTGGTAGCCGACTCGCGCGACGTTCCAAAATCAAGGATGCGCAGTTCCCCATCGTTGGTGACCATTATGTTCTGCGGCTTCAGGTCGCCGTGAATCACACGGCGGTCATGCGCGTGCGCAAGGCCGCTTCCCAACTCGCGAATGGCCGCCCAGACATAGTCGCGCGGCAGCGGCAGCGGATGTAGTTTCTGCATCACGCTGAACAGGCTCTCTCCGTCGATCCACTCCATGGTGAAGAAGGAGAAATCGTGGTCAAGATCCAACTCGTAGACCTTGACGACACTGGGATGCGACAGAGCCTGCGCCGAATAAAACTCGCGGCGCAGTTTCGACACGACCTCTGCCCGGCCTCGGGTCTGCTCGTGCAATATTTTTATCGCCACGTGGGCGTCGATTTCGGCGTGCTCGCGACGCGCTTGGTCAAGCGCCTTGTAAACGGTGCCCATCCCGCCGCTGCCCACCTGACTTTCAATCACGTATCGGCCACGCAGCACATAGCCGCTGCGCAGCGGTCCCGGTCCCGGTGCACCTGCAGCTGCAGCTGCGGTCGGCTGCTGGTCGCGATGAATCGCGGGGGTAACGGGTACCAGGTCCACCGAGATCCCTTCGCCCGCGGTCGCCCTTTCGCGCTCCGCGATCCTGGATCGGATGGAGTGGAATAGATCATCCGGCTCCAGCGAGTCGTCGACCGGGGTATGCCGCTGTTGCGTCATGGGTGTCCGTTGGGGCTCATTTATCGGCCAGAGCCTACAGCGTTAGTGACCATAAGACTGAATACCGATCCGCACAAAAATGGCGCGTATACCCGGAATATGTACGCCCTGTGCGCTAAATCACACCCTTTTTGACCTCCGGCGAAGCAAACCGCACCGGGGAAATTTGACTTATTCCCTTAGGTCATGAATCACGCATACCTTCAGTGCCCCTTGGGAAGAGCCCCTGGCTCAGGCAGCAGAGCCGGCGCGAAAGGTTTCACGCCGAGTTCGCCCCACAGTTCGGCCGGGTAGTAGGCGTCGCCGTCCTGCATGACCAGCGCAACGTTGCGGATGGTTGATATGTCTTGCGTCGGATCCCCATCGATCAGTATCAAGTCGGCGCGCTTGCCACGCTCGATGGAACCCCGATCGGCGAGCACACGGGCATAGGTTGCACCATTCCACGTGGCGATTCGCAGCACTTCGTTCGCGGGGATTCCCGCCTTGACGTATAGCTCGAGTTCCCGCTGAAATGCGAATCCCGCGAAATCATCCGTGCCAGAGACGATTTGAATACCGGCGCGGTGGAAACGCGCAACGGCCTCGAGCATCTTGGCATAGGAGGCGCGCCATCGCGGCGCCATCTCCTTGGTAATCTCGCTTTCGCTCTTGAAAAGCTGCCGGTGCAGAGTGATCGGAAGATGATCGCCGATGGCGGCAAGCGAGGGATTCATCTCACCCGGCATTTGCGTGAATTGCGCTTCGAATGCAGTGAGCGTCGGGTCGAGTACCGTCTTGTGCGCGACGAACAGCCTGACCAAATCCTGAAACGGCTGCGCATCGAGATCGAGCGAATTCGCGTTTTCGGCGATGAGCGTAAATCGCTGTAGCGAGCGGGTATCGGTATCGGGTTTGACATAGAAATTCAGCAACACTTGATTGATGTGCTGGATCTCATCGTAACCGTCCTTGACGGCATCCTCGGCCTTCATGAATGCCGGAATATGGCCGCTCACGCGCAAGCCGCGCTGGTGCGCATACGCGGCCGTTTCCTTCACCCATTCCGGTTTGAAGGAATTGTAGATTTTGATCTGCGGATAGCCGCGTTGCGCATAGAAATCCACCGCCCGCTTGGCCGCATCGAGGTTGTCCACCAGTATGCCGCCGCTTGCGTTGAATTTGCTCTTGCCTTCGACGAAGCCGGCAGGAACCACGTGCGGCCCAATCGACTCATGTCGATCCAGACGACCCATGGCCTCCGCCAGGACCGCATTGTCGTTGCCCATGTCGCGCACCGTCGTCACGCCCGATGCGAGATTCAACAGATAATCCCCCGGGGAAACGTGCGCGTGCATGTCAATGAGACCCGGTAGCAGCGTGCGGCCTTTCGCATCGATGACGGTGCCGGGCGTTTGGCTCGGCGAGCCGGCCGCATAGACCGCGCCGATGCGGCCGCGATTGACGTACACATCCTGGACGGGACCGAGCACCGCGTGCTCCGAATCGAACACCCGCGCATTTCTGATCAGGACCGGCTGTGCCAGTTCGTGGCGATCGCGCTTGGCGATATCGCGCTGGTATGCGCCCTGCGCTTCCAGCTGCAACTTCTCGAGGGTGTCGCCCTGCGCCTCCCAGCCTTTGAGAATCAGCTGCGCAAAACCGGGGAAGATCAAGGCGAAAGCGCGTTCACCGTCAGCCGTCATCCAGACGTAGTTCGGCTCAAGGTCCGCGCCGCGTATGGCATACAAGGTCAGTGCCCGCGTCTCGTTGCCATTCGTCGCGGTGGTATCGGTGAGCTTGACGATGGACAATTCGCCGCCGGGAATCCCAGGCAGCTTATGAGTGGATTCATGGATCAGCGCACGCACCATGACACCGGTGACTTCGATGGTCGATTCGATGGGCACGTATAGCGCCTTGCCGCTGATCTTCATCGAACCGTGATCGACCTTGCCGGCCCACTCCGCCCGATCGCCCTTGCGCTCGAAACGCTCATCGACCAGCGAGCCGAAGGTCGACTTGCCGGTGATTGCGAAGCGCCGCAGGGTGCCATCGCTTGCCAGCGTCAGTTTTTCCTTATAATCGGGACCGCGTCCGTTATCGCGGTAGCTGAAGTCGGTGGCGATGGTGCCGTCGTCGGCGATGCGCGTGACGTGCTCGCCATTCGCTCGGCCGGAAAACAGCATGGTGTATCGATATTCCGTTGCCGCCTGCGCTGACGACGCCGCGCAGCCGGTGAGCAGCAGCACGCATAACTTGACGCCTGAATTCATCCAATTTCTCCAATTGTAATTGCTGTTATGCACCCCCTGCTCGCCGATTCTTAAGGTGCCTGGGCCGAGGATGAGGGAATCATAACTGCAAAACCCGGAGCGCTCAGGCTTTGTTGCGCGTCGCCGGCGCTCAGGCTTTGTTGCGCGTCGCCGGCGCTCAGGCTTTGTTGCGCGTCGCCAGCGCAAGGGCTTCGCGGCTCAAGGTGTGATCTGCGCCCAGTCCATTCGTCAAACAGCGCGCGGCGCGCTCGAGCAGGCGCTGGGCTTCTGCACTTCGGCCTTGCGCGATTTCGGCCTTCGCGAGGAGAAGCAGTACCTCGCCTACATCGGCACTGGTGTCCGGCCCGCGGGCGACCGCTTCGGCTATGCCCAACGCCTGATGCGCGAACTGCTCCGCGTCAGCGGATCGGCCCAGCGCCAGCGCGGCGTCCGCGGCGAGGACCATTGACGCGCGCTCATCCAAGGGTTTCCCGTTCGCACCGCCGGACATGGCGGCGAGCGATGCCTTGGCGCTCTGCAACGCGGCTGCAGGGTCGCCGCGCTTCAGCTCAAGAAGACCGCGAAGCCGGTCGAGCAGGCCACGAAAGTGCTGATCCATCGTGGAACTGTTGCCAAGCGCGGTTGCCGTTTCTTGGATGGTCGATTCCGCTTCAGGCAGCTGTCCCAGCTCGATATAGGCGATGCACATCGTGCGCAGCGTGAAGATCAACCACAGTGTGTTCCCCGAGCTGCGCGCCCGGTCGCTTGCGGTGCGCACCAGGCCGAGACCCTCTTGCACCCTGCCCAGCCTGACCAGCCTATCGGCGTAGGTGCCCGTCATCGACAGAGGTTCTGACGAGTCGCCTTGGATCGCGAGACGCCGCTTGCGAACGTCCTCGATGGCGCCCATCGATGCCTGTATTTCGCCCATATTGAACCGCACCACGGCTTCATTTTGCAGCGCCATGAGCCGCGCCGTAGTGCCGCCGCGGCCATACCGTTCATGTGTTGCGCTGATCAGCTCCGTCATAGCCAGGGCTTGCGCAAGGCGCCGTGTTTCGTTGTAGATCCCGCCGAGTTCGCTGAGCACCGAGGTATAGGAGGCGCGATAGGTTTGCCCCGACTGTTCGAGCAGGCGCCGCGCACCCTCCAAGATCTGCTCTCCCAGCGCCATGTTGCCCTGCTTGACGGCAAGCTCGGCCTCAGCTCGGCGGCAGTCTACTTGCAACGCAACCGATGGCGCATCGAGCTGTGCGATGAGCTGCTTCGCCTCGGCGAGACGTTGCGGTGCGTTCGTTATTATTCCTGAACTCGCCTCGGTGTCCGCCGCCGAGCATTGTGCCAGCGCCATCAGTTCCGGATCTTGCGCGCCCTGGCCAAGCTCATAGGCGCGCGTGTCAAGCGCAACGGCCTGGCGCGTAAAGGTCTGTCCGCGATATTGATTGCTGAGCTGAACCAACATGCGTCCCGCAAAGCGCGGATCGTCGCGGTATTGAAGCTCGAGCATCTTGGCGCCCAGGTCGATTCGCCCCGCCGCTGACAGAGACGCCTGGTTGGTGCCGCCGTCGGACAAGAGCAGCAGATTCAAAAACTCGTTCGAAGATTCTGCGCGGCGCGCCTCGAACTGCGCGGCGTCGCGCTGGCGGTTGGCTTCGAGCTTCTGCAAAAACGTCGTGATGGTCGCCGCACATAGAACCAGCAGGGTCAGCAGGCCCGATAAAACGCCGCCGCGATGCCGCCGGACGAACTTCGTCAGTCGATAGGTTGCCGTATCGGCACAGGCCTTGACCGGTTCGTGCGTCAAATAGCGCTTAAGATCGTCCGCGAACGCGCCCACCGACGCGTAGCGCTCCGCCGGCACCTTTTTGAGCGCCTTGCCCAGAATATTATCGAGATCACCCTGCAGCGATCGGCGCCAAGGGGCGGGCATGCTGCTGACGGTTGATGCCTGCGGCGCCTCCTGCGTGAGTACCGCGTGGATGAAGTGCGCACCCGAGTCCGAATCGGCGACGACAGGATGTTTGCCGGTCAGCAGAACGTACAATACCAGGCCCAAGGAATAGACATCCGTTGCGGTCGTGACGGGTTTGCCGAGCAATTGTTCCGGAGCCGCAAATTGCGGTGTCAGCGCCGTGCCACCTGATTTCGTCAGGGCGGCTGAACCAGCGTCATCGAGCAGCTTGGCGATGCCGAAGTCGAGGAGCTTGACCGTACCGCTGCGCGTGACAAAGATGTTGGACGGTTTGATGTCTCGGTGCACGATCAAGTGGCTGTGAGCGTGGGCCACCGCGGCCAGAACGCCGAGAAATAAGTCGACACGCGCCTCGACGTTGAGCTCTTTGGCGGCACAGTAGACCTCGATCGCCTCACCCTCGACATATTCCAGCACGAGATAGGGATGCATCGTATCGAGGAGGCCCGCATCGATGAGACGGGCGATGTTTGGATGGTCGAGGCGCCCGAGCATTTGACCTTCGCTGCGGAAGCGCTGCTCTCCCTGGAGCCCGATCCAACTCGCATGCAAGAACTTGACCGCGACGTTGGTTTCGAACCGGTCGTCAACGCGCCTGGCGCGCCAGACGCTACCCATGCCGCCTCGACCAATCTCCGCCTCGATGACATACGGGCCGACGTGCCGTCCAATCAGGGTCGCCCCGGCCGGGAGCCCGCTCGAATGCAGCAGCGGTTGAGCCAAAAACTCGGCATAGCCCATGCGATCACGCTGCGAAAGCGCATCGGCGACTGCCGCGGCGAGTTCGGGACTTCTCTGCGCGAGCGCGGCCAACCACGCTGCGCGGTCCGTCTCAGGCAGGTCGAGCACTTGATCGAGGTACTCGCTAAATGGGCGCCATTGTTCCGGCGGCACTGTCGCCATCTCGATCCCTCTTAAAGGCCGCGGCCTGCTGCCACCTGTGTTGATCCCACATTAATAAGAATCGCAATCGCGGGCCAGAGTTGGACATCGGTCAGCGCCGAGCGCGCCCTTCACACCTCACGCGCGCTCATTCAGCTTTTTAAACAAGATTGCCCGCGCTTTCTCCCAGTCACGCTGCACGGTCTTCATCGAGGTGCTGCGTTGGGCGGCAATTTCCTCAAGCGTAAAACCACAGAAATAACGTAGATCCACGACCTCCGCGAGTCGTGCATCGTGCGTCGACAGTTCATCGAGCGCGTCAGAAAGCCGTGTCAGTTCGCGTTGATCGACTTCGGCGATATCAGTGGGTAGTTGCGTAATGTGAAAGGCCGAACCGCGCTTCAGCGCCCGCCGCTCACGCACAAAATCGATGATCAAGCCGCGCATTACCCGTGCGGCATACCCCAAGAACCGCTCGCTGTCCTGGAATGCGGCATCGCGTCCCGACATCCCGAGATACGCCTCATGCAACAGGGTTGTCGGACTGATCGACGCGCCGGCGTTGCGTCGCAATTGACGTTCCGCAAGTTGCCGAAGCTCCTCATACAGCGATGCAAAAAGCTGAGCGTTGGCGCTTGTATCGGTTGGGCCTGAGCCCGCTGCCGATGGCACCGATTCCTCTGATTCCATTTGCCGCTCCCGGTCATGAGGCGGACCGAGATTGCCGAACCCGCAGCCTGTTTGCAACTGCGCCCTGCCTGACGGTGCATCCTTTGGTGGGAATTGGGGTTTCTGCCCGGACTGCGCGGTCTGCTCATGTAAAATTGCCGTCGGCGACAACAATATGGCTACTACAGGGATGTTACATATGGCTATTTCGAACCGGAATCGACTCGGTATTGGCTGGGTTTTGACTGCGGCGCTCCTCGGTGGATGCGGCGGTGGCGGAGGCGGTGCTGGTGGCGCCGGCGCGGCACCTCCGGCCGGGCCGCCGCCTTCTTCCTGGGTGCAGGGGCAGTTCGCGGCCGAATCGACGTTCGCGGCCATGTGTGTCAATCCACGCACGGGTATCGATCCGGCAACGGCGAAGCCGTATCCGGACGCCCAGGGCACATTGCTCGATGAATTGAATTGGCTGCGCTCTTGGACCAATGATCTTTACCTGTGGTTTGATGAGGTTCAAGATCAAAATCCGGCAAGCTTTTCGACAGACGCCACTTATTTCACCGCCCTCAAATCCACGGCGGTCACGGCATCGGGAAATCCAAAAGATAAGTTTCACTTTACCTACCCAACGGCCACATGGGAGGCGCTCTCGGAGTCCGGCATACAAGCCGGATATGGTGCGAATTTCCTTGTCATTGCAGCGACGCCCCCACGCAACGTCGTCGTTGCCTACACAGAGCCCGGCTCAGAGGCAGCGACCGCCCCCGCAAGTCTGTCGCGCGGCGCACAGATTCTTGATATCGACGGCGTCGATTTGGTAAATGCCACCGATCAGACCGGCGTCAACACGCTCAATGCGGGACTTGCTCCGCAAACCGTCGGCGAGAGCCATAGTTTCACCATCCGCGACCCTGGCTCAGTCGGGTCGCGAACGATGACATTGGTGTCGGCCAATGTCACGGTGGTCCCGGTGCAAAACACGCATATACTCGCTGCGCCGAGCGGCACGCTCGTTGGCTACATGCTCTTCAACGATCATCTCGCGACCGCGGAGAACGCGCTGGTCGTTGCGTTCAGCCAGCTTCAGAGCGCAGCTGTGCAAGATCTGGTTCTCGACATCCGTTACAACGGCGGCGGCCTCCTCGATATTGCAAGCGAAGTTGCGTATATGATCGCGGGCCCGTCCGCAACGGCGGGGCAAACTTTCGAGTTGACCCAGTTCAACAGCAAACATCCGGCGGTCGACCCGGTGACGGGCGTTGCAATCGTGCCCGTTGGCTTTCACACGACGGCACGAGGGTTCTCGGTGACATCCGGCCAAGCGTTGCCGACCTTGAATTTACACCGTGTGTTCGTGCTCACGACTTCCGCAACTTGCTCCGCGAGCGAGTCCATCATCAATAGTCTGCAAGGCGTCAACGTTCAAGTCATCCAAGTTGGCTCAACGACGTGCGGCAAGCCGTACGGGTTCTACCCGGCTGATAACTGCGCCGTCACGTATTTCTCGATTCAATTCAAAGGTGTGAACGCCAAGGGTTTTGGCGACTATACCGACGGCTTCACCCCCGCAAATTCTCCGGCGAGCGCCGGAGTGCTATTGCCGGGCTGTTCAGTTGCCGACGATTTTACCCACGACCTAGGAGACCGTGATGAAGGGCTGCTCGCATCGGCGATGGGCTATCTGGCGACCGGCGCGTGTCCCGTGCCGCCAAGCGGCTTTGCCCCCGTATCGCCGCTGTCGGCCGGCGCTTATGTGCCGCCGATGGCGAACGGAACCATCATCAAATCCATTTGGCAGCAGAATCGTATCCAGCGGCGCACCGGCAAGCGCTAAAGACTACTTGCGCGCCGCCAAGATGTCGTCGAGCCTCGCGGGTTCTGCCGGTTCGCGATCCAGGTGCGGGTAGCGCAATCCGTCGTGATAGTCGAGATTTAGGACTCGAAATCGATCGCCGCTCTTGACGATCAGCTCGATCGGAAGCGTCGTCGTCTTCGCCGATCGAATCGCGTCCTTGAGGATGTCGGCACTGTATGCAGCGCCGTTGACGGCCAGTATGACGCTGCTTTCCGTCACCTTCGCCTTGAAGGCAGCGCTGTCCCAGAGCACCTCCAGAACGGTGCCGTCTTTGTCGTCGAGTTCGACACCGATGGAGAACAGCAGGTTCACGCGCTTGCTCTGTTCCTCGTGCGCCTTCAACAATTCGCTTGGCGTGTCTGAAAAGGCCAGCTTGTAACCGCCGCGCCGCAATCCGTCGAAGGGCGCCGGTTTGCCGATCGAATCGAGCCGCGCGCGCAGAAATGCCGACCAGTCGTAGGGTTCCACGCTGTTCAGTGCCTTGACCACGTCTTCAAAGGTATACGTGACGGTGGTGAAGCTGCCGTCGTCGATGCCGAAAAAGGTCCTCGCGAAATCGTCCAGTGATCGTTTTCCTTGCGAGCGCTCGCGGATCAAGGTGTCGGCGTCGAGCCAGATCAATTGAGCCTCCGAGTAATAGTCCTCGAAGCGCTGCCAATTGCGCCAGGACATGGGGCGGCGCGGATTGATGATCTCGTCGTTGGTCGTATCCTGCAGGGCGCGCCAGCGGCGACCGGCTTGGACTTGATAGTACGCCGCCGTGAGGGCCAGCTGATCGAGCGCCTGCTGATGGGTCCACAGACCCGAGCGGGCCGTCAGCACCTGACCCCAATACTCGGTCTGTCCTTCATATACCCACAAGAGGCTGTCCTGCATCGGCACCTGGTAGTTGGGGGTCCACAGGTCGGCCGGACGCCGGAACTTGCCGTTCCAGGAATGCGTGAATTCATGCGCCAGCAGATCCCGGCCGAGTGCGGTCTTGTTCCATTCGGTAAACGCCTCAGGATCGCTGCCGTCCTCGCTCGACTGATGGTGCTCGAGGCCGTTTTGTTGAATCTGGTCGCTCAACGAATACAGAAAATCGTAGTGTGCGTAGTGGTGCGAGCCAAAAACCTTGTAGGCCTGCTGCACAAGATTGCGGTGGGCATCGAGTTGCTCCGGTTTGATCGCCAGGAGCTCCGGCCGGTCTGCAAACACGTTCAGATGAACGGGCGCCGGGCCGCTCGGATCGAGATCGAGCCGCGACGAATAGCGGCCCGCGTACACCGGACTGTCGATGAAAGTCTCGAGGCTTACGCGCTTGAATTTGATCTCCCTGGCGCTCGCAGGCACGGTTTCCAGCGCTGACCCGAACTTCCAGTCGACGGGCAAGGTAAGACTTGCCTCCACCGGAATCTGCCGCGTGAAGTAGCCGGCCGGGTAGAGGACCAGGGAGTTCCACTCGAGGAGCAGGATGTCGCGTGTGATCTCGATGGCGCCGACTTTGAGGCTGGTTGGCGACAGGTAGTCGAAATCGATGTCGATCGATTTCACCCCGGAGGCCGGATGCACACGAAATGCATAGACGTCGACGGTATCGCGCATCCAGGGCACGGGCGCACCATTCGCAGTTATCCTGATGCCCGCGAGCCTATCAATGGGACCCTCAGGTGCATGCGTTCCCGGCAACCACTTCGGGTACAGCAGCACGGTATCCGTGCCGACGCCGCTCAAAGTCTCGTGAACGTGCACGATCCGCCGCTCAAGATCGGAGGCATCGACCTTGAGAAGAATTTCGCCGGCATACGCCCTATCCTTCGGCGGCGCGATCGGCACCGCCTGGGCGATCACGCTCGGGCCGGGGCTTGCGTTCGCTGCAGCGAGTGGCAAGGCCGCGCATAAGATCGCCACGGAGATCACAATTTGCTTCATCGAATTGCCTTTTTTGTGTTTGAATTTTTGATTGGCGCGGATGGCGTATGACCGGCCCGCGCGGCGTGCGGTATCTTAGCGCTCAAACCCTGCCGGTCGCTGGGCTGCTACGCCAAACTCGCGTTCGAGAGCCAGACCGACCCGCCCGATGGTGCCCTCGTCGAAAAGACGACCGATCAAAGTAACGCCATGCGGCACGCGACGCGGCGGGTTGAACTTCGGCAGCGGTTTCGCAGCATCCGGCGCCCAATCGCTGCGCGCCTCGGAGACTTCAACGAAACCCGCGCGCAGGGTCAGCGAAGGATGTCCCGTGGCGTTCGTAATGACCAGCATCTCGTCCTGTAATGAAGGCACCAATAGTAGATCCACCTGAGAAAAAATTCGCGCCATTTCAATCGCAACCTTGCGACGCAAGCGATCGGTCTGGACGAAATCGACTGCCGAGAGGAATCTGGATTGCCGAAAGATATTCGGCCAGGCATCGGGCACCTGCATCTTAAGTTGGTTCAGGCCGCCGCTTAAGGTCAGCTCTTCGAAAGCCGCCCCCGCCTCGGCGAAAAGAATCACGTTCAGCGAATCATAAGGCCAGTCGGGGATCGAGACTTCGGTCGCAGTCGCTCCAAGTTTCTTAACCACTTCAAGAGCGGCACGATCGACGTCGGTGGCTTGCTTCATCCACTGGGGAAAATAGCCGACTCGCAATCCGGCTATCGGCGCGGCCGCATCATAGTCGAGCTTACTCGGCACGCAGGCTACGTCCAGGCCGTCCGGACCTGAGATCGCATGCAAAACCAGCAGCGTGTCCTCGACGCTGCGCGCCATGGGCCCCAGTTTGTCGAGCGACCAGCAAAGCGTCATCGCGCCCGTGCGCGGTACGCGGCCAAAGGTGGGACGCAATCCCGTAACACCGCAGCGCATACTCGGCGCCACGATACTGCCGCCGGTCTCGCTTCCCACAGAAAAGCCAACCAGACCCGCCGCTGTGGCGGCGCCGGGCCCGGCACTTGATCCGGAGGATCCCTCCTCGAGGAGCCACGGATTCATGGTCTGGCCTCCGAACCAGATATCGTTGAGCGCGAGCGCTCCGAGGCTCAGCTTCGCAACCAGCACAGCACCCGCTGCGTGAAGCCGCCGAACCACCGTGGCATCCGCCGCCGGTATGCGATTTCTGAATGGCTCCGCACCATAAGTTGTCGGAATCCCAGCCGTGTCCAGCAAATCCTTGGCGCCCCAAGGGATGCCGTGTAGCGGTCCCCGATACTTTCCGCCCGCAATCTCGGCATCAGCGCGTTTTGCCTGCTCGAGCGCCAGTTCACGCGTCGGCGTGATGACGCACCGGAGCTTTGGATCGAAGTGCTCCAGGCGTTTTAAATAGATCTGCGTGAGCCGCTCCGACGAGAGTTGCCGCGTCTCGATCCAGCGCGAAAGTTGCGTCACGGACGCGAAGGCGATGTCTGAATCCCCGGCAGGTAGACGCTGCTCGTCGAACCTGCTGCGGACGAATCGATTCGCGCTGTGATCCGTCTTTTGTGCGTACTGGCCCGGTTCCCAGCGCGAGGCCGGCGCAAGCGCCGCTTCCAACCGTATCTTTTTCGGCCCGGTGCGCCGCTCATAGAGCGGAGCCATGGCGGCTCGCCAACTGCCCGCGGCTTCATGCAATTGCTGTTGGTTCAATTCGACTTGCATCAATTTCTCAGCTTCCAAAAAGGTGGCCGCCGAGACTTCCGGCCCGACCGGTGGCGAGGTGGCAAATGCCGAGGGGGCACCGGGGGGTGCATCACTCTGCGCAGGGGCCGTCTCGTACGCGCCAATGCTGGCTCCAACGACGCCCAGGGATGCGCTGGCCAAGAATCGTCTGCGTGAGTTCTTCAAGGTCTCTCCCGATTTTTCTCGTCGTTCCAGCCGCTGCAGCCGTCGTGTGCCGCAGTTTAGTGACTAATTCGGCCTGACGGCCCATCTTTTGGGCAAATGCCGCTTGGTGGCCGGACGCGACAAGATCGGGCGCCTCGACTGCGAATCGATTCACACAGTGTTTTTGGCTGCGGCTGATGGATTTTCGCAGCTCGCATTTTGACTCGAAAACAATCTTTATTTATGTGGAATTTGGGTCGGCATCCAACCGCAGGCCAAGCGTTGAGACAAATCGCCGTACCGGTGACTCAGCCGATTCGCTTGATGCGGACTGCGCAGGCTGCGAAGAGATATCGGGCGGCCCACCGCCGCACATGTTTGGCCACAACTCGATCGGCAAGGGAGCCAGCAACATCGACGGCGGAATCAGCGCATTGAACTGCACCAACGCCGCTTTGCTCTTGAATTCCGAGCACCCATACTCCGGCATGCAGTGATCGCAACGGTTCGAAACCACGGAGCGATTTTTATAGCAGCAGAGAGCGACAATATCGGCAGCGTCAGCCATCCGCCTATTATCATATGTTAGCGACGCAAACGATGTCTGATGGATGTGAATTTCACAGTAGGAATATTCTGACAGCCAATCTGGAATAATCAGAAGTCCTCGAGCAATCGCGGTTTTCCCACGGACGGCGTCGAAATGAGCGCCCGCCGTTCGTCATAAATTTGTCAATTCTTCAAAAGGCGTTAGCCGGCCTATCACGGACCGGTCAGTCAACCGAATGGAACCTGTCATGAACAAAATGATTTTTGTGAATTTGCCCCTCGCCGAACTCGCCGCGTCGAAGCGCTTTTATGAAGGGTTCGCCACCCGCAGGCGCGGCGTCGCCGCCTTACTCTTGGCCACCCTCTGGCAGGGCGGATTTGCCCTGGCCGCGGAGACGGGCGCGCCGCCCGCCAAACCACCCACGGCGCCGGCCGGGCAGTACCAGCTCGACAAGTCCCACGCCAGCCTGCTGCTGCGCGTGAGTCATCTTGGATTTTCCACCTACACGACGCGCTTCAGCCGTTTCGCGGCGGAATTGACATTCGACCCGAGCAACATCCCGGCCTCCAAGGTCCTCACCACCATCGAGGCCGCATCGTTCGAGATGGACGCCGCACCACAGGCCTGTATCGACATCGTGACGGGACCGCAGATGCTCGATACCGCCAAGTACCCCCAAATTATCTTCAAGTCTGAACGGGTGCGGATGACAGGCGCGAAGTCGATGGAGATTTCCGGCACTCTGACGCTGCACGGAGTCACGCGATCGATAGTGCTCGCGGCGACTTTCAACGGCGGCTATCCCGGGCTGCCCAACATAGACCCGCATGCCCGCATTGGGTTTTCCGCGCGCGGTTCGTTCAAGCGCTCGGATTTCGGCATCGCATTTGGTGTACCTGCCCCGGGCACCACGATGGGAGTCGGAGACTTGATCGATATTTCGATCGAAGCGGAGTTCTCCGGGCCTGCGCTGGCTGCGCCGGCCGCCGAGACCCACTAGCAAGACCGCGGTACCTGTCGCGTAAGATCGAACTCTTGCGCAATTCAAGACCTTGGGAGCTTGCCATCCTGCCGTGCGCCCGCCTGACACCGTGCTGGCTTCTTTCATTTCTCGCTGTGGCGGGCACTCCGAGCCGTGCACAAGTCAACGTCACTTTCCCCGCCTATGTGCAAGAACCCGCAGGTCGGGCGCAAACGGTCGGGGTACTCGTCGCTGGGTACTATCCGCCGGCGCAAGTCACGCTCAATGGACGTGCAGTGACGGGCTTGATCACCGCATCGGAACTCGAACCCGAGAACAAGATCGTCGTCAGTTTCCGTCCGAGCCGGCCAGGCGATGACCGCATTCGCCGCGTCGCCGAGGTCGCCCCGAATTCGCGCGATGATCCCAGGGTGTTTGCGCCCGAGGCGCCGTCAATCGATGTTGTCATGAGCGACCAGCAAGCGACTGTGTCCATCCAGGCGGTGACGTCCGCCCCGCAGGCGTTGCGCTATGCCATCTGGCGCGATGGTGTTCTCAAGGTGCAAAACTTCAGTGCCGGCGAGTGGCTCGATCCGGAGCGCCTGGCTCCGGAGCTGCGTCATTGCTATCGCGTGGTGGCGCGCTACGCCGACAGTGGCAATGCCTCGCATCCCTCCGCGGCAAATTGCATCAACGGTACCGCAGCAAGAACGATCCGCTGGCCATCGGTCGCAACACTGACCGGAAGCGTCGCCGCCCGCGATTCCACTGCCTTGAGATTCACGGTGCTGAGCGCGGGCACGTACGCGCTGTCATTGACTTACGACAACCATGCCTATGACATCAACACCGGCGTAACGAATGCCGTGAAACGAATTGAACTGCTGAACCGGCATGGCCGGATTGTCGCCGCGGGCGTGGTGCAGATGCCGCACATCCAGCCCGAGGGCGCTGCCCACCCGGACCGGCAATCCACGGAGCTGCGCGTATTCCTGGCTGGGGGTGATTACCTGCTAAAACCAAGCGACTACTTCAACATGAGCTATCTGCAGGCGAACGCCGGCTACGCTCACGCCGGAGGTCAAAGCGGCCCCTTGAACGATGCCGTCGTGAAAGGATTGCAAATCACCCGAGTACCCTGATGGGATAGGCGAATCGCGGCGAGTTCAGCCGCCCGTTTTCTGGTGAAGGCCGAAACGAATGCCTTGCGGGTCACGGCAATTGGAGAATCGACCGAATCCGGGCTCCTCCGGAGCCGGCGGATCGGCTTCACCCCCGGCCTCCCGAACCAGTGCCATCGCTTGTTCCAAGTCGGGGACCTCGAAAAAAACATAGATTTGCGGCGTGTCCTCGCCGTGAAAACCGACTCGCATGGAGGGCGCTTGAAACCAACCCCCGCCTTGCCCCATTGGATTGAAGCTCCATCCGAACACCCGTTCGAAAAAGGGGCGGGAGCGCTCGGTATCAGACGTGCCGAGTTCGAGGAAGGAGACATTGCCTTGCATTATTTCCTTCGTGCCATGCGGCGATGCGCGCGACCTCAATGGGGCCGAGCAGCGGCGCTCACTCGGACTTGGCGGCCTTCGCTTTCGCTTTCACGGCATCCATATGGGCATTTGCCTTGTCTTTGCAGGCTTTTTGAGCGTCACCCTCCAGCGCCTCGCACTTCGCCAGAGCGACCTTTGTTTCACCTTCTGCCTCAGTAACCGCGGAGTCCACAACAGCTCCGACACTCTTGTCGGCCGCCTTGACTCCCGCATCCGCCTTGTCTTTAGCCGCCTCGGCCTCGACTTGCTTCACTTTCTCGTCCGCCTTGGCATTCTCCGCAGCCGCATCGCTGCTGGCTTTGGCGACGTCCGTTTGAACCTTCTCCGGAGCCTCAGCCTTGTTGCAGGCAGACAGGCCTAGTGTTGCGCTGGCGAGCAACGCGCAGATTATCGCTAGTCTCATTTGAATTCTCCGGTTTTCTACGCGACGGGGTCGAATCGACGAACTGTACCACGCGCAGATGCGGGCGGTCAGTGCGGTAGCGTACCAAGGCTGGAGCGCCACCCCAGCGCGAAACTGGATTTACGGGCGGCGAACTCTTAGCAGGCGCGGCTCATTCCCGCACCATCAAGTAGCGCGAATCCTTTTGCGACCATCTCCCCTCCAATGGCGTCGCTGCGCACATGTAGTCCGCCGCGACGTTTGTCACTGCCACCTTGAGTGCATCCCTGCACTGCTCCAAGCTGGGATACGCAGCCACGGTCTGAGTCCCGCCCGCGTGTAATTGAGCCACCAGAATGAACAGCATGGACTTCATAGGATCACCTCCACCATCATGACCTCGAACTCGCGGGCGTTTGGATAAACCGCGGTATCCAGATGCGCACGTCAATCAAGTCGCCAATTGAGGATTCTTAACCGTGCCTTCGGCGTTGCGGTGCGCGAACCGGCAGAATCTCTGCCGCAATTTTGGACATATGCAGCCGCCACCCAATGCCGGGCGCCGCATGAAATGGAATGGACGCAAACGCCCATCTGACCGACGGACCGTTATCGCTGCGTTGCATATGGCACCCCCAGTTCGGCGTACTTAGAAGGAACGATCTTTGAGCCATGGTCGTGCGATCTTCAATTCGTGGCAACGCCGGCGCTGCAAATTCACGCTGCCCATCGCAGGTTCGAAAACGTTATGTCGCCACTCATTGAGAGTGGCTGCCTATCCGGGATGCTTTCCCGTGAAACGGCCGCTGGAATCACCGCATCAATGACGAATTGCGGCCGGTCAAACTGAATCTAGCGGCCTGCATCCGGGACTGTAATGCGAGCACTTCAACCGGTTGACAATCAGGTGGTCCCCGCTAATACTTCACCATATAGGAAACTATTGGATAAGGAGCATTGCGCATGCGCACAAGAAGACGGCCGATGATCGGGCCTGGAGTGTGCGGCCTGGCTTTCCTGCTCGGCGCCATTGGGTCGGCCTGCGCCGAAGATGCCAAGCCCGCGTATCCGGCCATGGCACCTGTCGAGCAATATCATGCGGCAAGTGCGTCCGAGGAGATCGCGCTGTCGCGGAGTGCGGCGCCGAGCTCAATCTCGAGCGCTGCCGGCGTCCTGACGCTCGGCGAACGCGGTTACGAAACGGCAGTAAAAGGCAGCAATGGGTTTGTCTGCCTGGTGCAGCGGTCTTGGGCGACGGGCTTTGATGATGCCGGGTTCTGGAATCCCAGGTTTCGTGCACCGGTATGCTTCAATGCCGTCGCGGCGCGTACAGTTCTTCCCGCCTATCTTGAAAGAACAGAGTGGGTTCTCTCCGGCGTTTCAAAAGCCGACATGCTCAAGCGCACCAATGCTGAACTTGCAGCGAACCGCATCGCAACGCCGGAGCCCGCCGCGATGGCTTTCATGATGTCGAAACAGGGGTACCTGGGCGACGGCACCGGCCACTGGCATTCGCATGTGATGTTTTTCCTTGCCCACGCCGATGTGGCCGACTGGGGCGCTGATCTTCACGGTTCGCCGGTATTTGCGGCACGGGACGATTTGGAGCCCATCACGACGTTCTTCGTTCTGGTGCCGACGTGGTCGGACGGAACGTCGGCGGTCATGGAGCACTAGAGGCGCACGTTTGGCGGTAGCAGTCCTATGCGGACTCGCCTCCGGCAAATCGCGCTTCCAGTTTGTCGAGCGAGCCGTCCATCCTGCCTCATGGCTTCGGCGCGCCTTGATGCGGCGCACCAGAGTGAGGCTCGTCACTCGTTCTTGCCCCGCCGTTCGGCTTCCTTGCGTTCGGCATAGGCTGCGAGGCGGTCAAGGCTTCCAGTCCAGAAACGCTCATAACGGCTCAACCACGCCATCGCCTCGCGCATCGGCAGCGGCCGCAGGCGGACCGTCACCGTGCGCCCCGATTTTGTGCGCGTGATGAGGCCGGCATCAGCCAGCACGGCCAAATGCTTCATCACGGCCGGCAACTTGATGGCAAAGGGCTCCGCAAGTTCTCCGACGGAGGCGCTGTTCTTGCGCTCAAGCTGCACGAGGATCGCGCGGCGCGTCGGGTCGACGAGGGCAGCGAAGGTGCGGTCCAAGCGTTGTTGATGGTTTACCATAGCGGAAAGTATTGGCACGTCTCGCCGCATTGTCAATCACGCCACGCGAAAACAGCCGTTCAGATCGTAGTCTGAAATCCCGACACACTTGTCACTCCCACCCTTCGATCGCCCGGTCTTAATCTATCTCAGGACCACCGGCACGTCATACGGAAAACGGCACGAAAATCGAGGAGGGTCATATGTGTCCAGCATGCATCGCAAGCACAGCAGTAATGATCGCCGGAGCAGGATCCACGGGTGGAATTCTGGCGGTGTGCATCGGCAAGTTCAGAAGGCTTTTCCGGGCGAATCGTCCGGGTCTGTTTCAGAAAACCAAGGAGAAATGAGATGGCAACAAGCAACGAGAGCGACAAGGAACACGGGAAAGGGCCTCTGGCGATGAACACGCCCCCGATCGTGTCGCAGCAGGAGTGGGAGGCTGCGCGCCTTCAGCTCCTCGTCAAGGAGAAGGCCCTGACCCGCTCCCGTGACGCGCTGGCCGCCGACCGGCGGCGTATGCCTTGGCTGGCCGTGGACAAGAAGTACGAGTTTGACGGACCTAAGAGCAAGTCAAGCCTGCTCGATTTGTTCGAGGGCCGCCGTCAGCTAATCATCTATCGCGCCTTCTTCGAGCCCGGAGTGTTCGGCTGGCCCGAGCATGCCTGCCGCGGCTGTTCCCTGGGCGCTGATCAGGTCGCCCACCTGACCCATTTGAACGCCCGCGACACCACGCTCGCCTACGCCTCGCGCGCGCCCCAGAAGGACATCGAGCGCCTGAAGGCGCGAATGGGTTGGAAGATGCCGTGGTACACCATCACCGACAGCTTCGACACCGACTTCGGCGTGGACGAGTGGCACGGGCACAACGTGTTCTTCCGCGACGGCGATCGGGTGTTCCGCACATACCTCGTCAACAGCCGCGGCGACGAGGCGATGGGGACCATCTGGAGCTACCTCGACATCACGCCGCTCGGCCGTCAGGAAACCTGGGAGGACTCGCCGAAGGGTTACCCCCAGACCCCGCCGTACAAGTGGTGGAACTGGCACGACAACTACGGCGCCGAGGCCTCGCCTGTCGCCAAGTGGGTCGCGGTGTCCGACGCTGGGGAAGCCGCCTTCCGTAAGCGTGACACAGAGGCGAAAGCGAGCTGATTCGGGAGACGCCAGACAACGAAAAGTGCAGCGCGCAATGGGAATCGAATCTTTGCGCCGACCCCATCGGATGGGTTACAACTTGCCCCACCGAACCTTCCTGCGGGTACGAATTCGATGGAACTGCTCGAGCGTGAACGATGTCTCGCCGATTTGGCGGATTGGCTCGGTGCCGTCGCGACACGCGGCGGTTGCATCGCGCTTTTGGGCGGCGAAGCAGGCATCGGCAAGTCCTCACTGCTGCACGAATTCTCGAACCTGCAGCCCCACGCGCGTGTCCTCTGGGGCGCGTGCGATGCGCTCTTCACGCCTCGGCCTCTCTCGCCGCTGCACGACATCGCGCGGCAGACGCGGGGCGCGTTACTGGAGGTCGTCAATTCCGGAGCGAGCCGCGACGAAATCTTCACCGCCACGCTCGATGAATTCGAGCGGGCAGCGGCGCTGGTCGTCTTTGAGGACATGCACTGGGCGGACGAAGCAACGCTCGACCTGCTCAAGTATCTGGGCCGTCGAATTCACCGCACACGCGCGATGCTTGCGGTTACCTATCGCGACGACGAGGTCGGCCCGCGGCATCCGTTGCGATTCGTTATTGGCGACCTGCCGCGTGAAAGCACGCGCCGAATGTCGCTCTCACCGCTTTCAGAACGCGCAGTCGCACAGCTCGCAACACGGGCCGGACGGCCTTCGAAGGGCCTGCACAGTATCACGGGCGGCAATCCGCTCTTCGTGACCGAAGTGCTGGCCGGTGATACCGACATGGTACCGGTCACTGTGCGCGACGCCGTGCTTTCGCGCGCGGCCAGGCTTTCCCCCGCAGCGCGCGACATCGCGGAACTCGTCTGCGTTGTCCCCGGAAGAACAGAGCTCTGGTTGCTCGAGCAAGCCGCCGGGCCGAATGAAGCGGACATCGAGGATTGTCTGAGCATGGGCATGGTGCGCGACGAGGACGGCGCCCTTCGATTCCGGCACGAGCTTGCCCGGCGTGCGCTCGAGGATTCACTTTCGCAGGCGCGCCAGCAGAGCCTGCACGTCAGAGTGCTCGCGATCCTTGCGCTGCGGCCGGGTATTCCCGCAGCGCGTCTCGCACATCATGCGGACGGCGCGCGCAATGCCGAGGACGTCCTGCGCTTTGCGCCTATCGCCGCTGCGCAGGCCGCCTCAGTGGGTGCGCATCGCGAAGCGGCGTCGCACTACCACGCCGCACTCCGCCACGCCGAAAACCTGTCCCCCGACCAGCGTGTTCGTCTTCAGGAACACCTATCGTATGAATATCATCTGACAGGTCAGCACGAGCGCGCCATCGAGATCGAACGCGACGCACTGGATATTTGGCGCGCGTCCGGACATCGCATGAAGGAGGGCGACACGCTGCGGTGGCTGTCAAAGCTGAGCTGGTTTGCGGGCGATGGCGCAGCGGCTCACCAATATGGCATCGATGCCGTCAAAACACTCGAATCGCTGCCGCCTGGCCCGGAATTGGCGAAGGCGTATTGCATTCGAGCGGACCTTGCCCTGGAGGCTCACGAGGCGGACTCGGCGATCGACTGGGCGCAGCGTGCCATCGCGCTTGCTGAGCCGTGGGCGGACCCCGGGATTCTGAGTCAAGCGCTGAATACGCTTGGAACCGTGCGACTCATAGGCGGCGACCCCGCAGGTTGGGCCGATCTGAATCGCAGCCTGCCACTCGCCTTGGCCGGCGGCCTGCCGGAGCGGGTGGGCAGCTGCTATATCAACCTGACCGCCATGGCTGTTTCTGGCCGCCAATATGAGCAGGCGTCCCGTTACTTGAGCGCGGGACTGACATATTGCGAAGAACACGACCTGGATTCCTGGTGGCTGTACATGCTCGCGTATAGGGCACGCATGAGGTTTGAGCAGGGCAATTGGAATGAGGCGAGCGAAGATGTAGAGGCCGTACTACGGCATCCGCGCACCACATCAATCAGCCGCATTCCTGCGCTGAGGATCCTCGGGCACCTGCGAATTCGGCGCGGCGATCCCGAAGCCAATTCGCCGCTCGAGGAAGTGCGGGCCCTCTCCGGCCCGGGATCGGAGCTGCAACGCATCGGCACGCTGGCGGCCGTGTGTGCCGAGGCCGCATGGCTTGCAGGCGACCGGGACGGCGTTCTGCGTGAAGTGCAGCCTGCGTACGAGCTGGTGTGCCAGCGACGAGATCCGAGAATGAAAGGCGAACTTGCCGCGTGGCTCTGGCGCGTAAATGCACTCGAGCAGCAACCCATCGATATCGCAGAGCCCTACGCGCTGGAGATCTCGCGAGACTGGCAAGGCGCAGCGCGCGCCTGGCAGGCGCTCGGTTGCCCCTATGAGCATGCAAGCATGCTCGCGTGGTACGGAAGCGAAGGCGAGCAGCGGGAAGCGCTCACCATCTTCGAACAGCTGGGCGCGGCCCCGGCGGCGCTTGCCCTTCGCAAACAGATGCGCGCACGAGGTGTCCGCAGCGTTCCGCGCGGCGCTCGTATGTCGACGCAGCGCCATCCGCAGGGACTCACACGGCGCGAGGCCGAGATTCTGACGCTGCTGTCCGACGGTCTGCGAAATTCTGTAATCGCCCGGCGGCTGTTCGTTTCGACGAAAACCGTCGACCACCACGTCTCGTCGATCCTGACGAAGCTCGGCGTCCAATCACGCGCCGAAGCAATCGCCATGGCTCACCGGCAGCCGGGCGAAGCCGGTTGATCTAAGGACGTGGCGTCAATGCGACGCCACGCGCGTTTCCGCACCTACTTCGGTGACAACGTTACGGGTACCTCGGTAACACTGTCGACGGGCAGCGCGTTGAGCGCCGCGGCCTTGCGGACGGCCGCTTCGCTCGGCCCTTCATAGACGCAGAATGTCTTCGTCTTGTCCGCGTTTGCGTAGGATTGAACCCAACGTACGCCGACCGTCGCATTGTTCGCGTTCACCTTTTTCTTGGTGGCGGCGTTGAGACCGTCGAGCGCGCCGGGCGGGAAAGTACGCTCGACAAGGTAGCGGTGCACCGGGCTCTTCGCCGGGGAGGCCGCGGACGCCGGCACGTCCGCAGCGAACGCCGGGGCCAGAAGCAAGGCAAACAATACTGCAATGAGGATTTTCATTTTAAGTGGCAGCCTGTTTTTCGCAAGTAACGTGCGTGTTCCAATCGGCGAAGCTGCCCTTCGGGTTGTCCTCCCACGCCCAGACATGCAGTTCGTAGAACGCCGGTAGACCAAAGCGGTTCGGAGCGCCGATGTAGTTCAGCAGGTCCCCCTCCAGTGCCGGAGTGCTGGTGGCTCCATCCGGCTGGCCCAGCCAAACGTTGGCAAGCACGATGAACTCTACGCCGACGAGGCGGAACGCGCCCCCCGCGAGCGGCTCGTAGATCAAGGCTTGCGGCTGGTCCGCTTGCAGCACGAAGTTATTGATGCGGCTTGGCATCACGAAATGTACGCCCATGGCTCCCGTATCGGGACCACTGACGCATGGGGTGCCTTGCACCCAGCCATCGGCGATCGCGGTATTGATATCCCTGAATCGCGCCGTCGCTGCGCGGACTTTGTCAATCAATGTCGACGTGCGCATCTGCGAGGCATTCTGCGAACTCTCGCCGCCATACGAAGGTTGCACGCCCGCGGCGACGAGGGGTATTGCCAGCGGCAGCAAGGCAAGAGTCAGGCAGCGAAAAATGTTCATCGGCGGTCTCCTTCGACTCGATTGTTGTGTGAATGAGGCATCGTTGTTGTCCGTTGTAAATCGGTTCTTGTCGGCTATTTGTAGAAATACGGATCGAGGACGCGAACCTCGGTGATGTGCGAAATGGGCAGTTTGTTGCGGGCCGCGGCACGGCGCACGGCCTCAGGTGTCGGGCCGTCGTAAATACAGAACGTACGCTTGTGATCGGGCGTGACGTAGGAATGGACCCAGGTGACGCCGTCCTCGGTGTTGTTGTCGATGACCTTACGGCAAAGAATCGCGCCGCCCTCGTCCTGCGGAATGCTGAGGCCGTCAGGGAAGTGTCGCTCGATCAGGTAGCGGGACATGGCCGCAATCTCCGATGATGGCTTGGGAACTCGGGCAGCAAGAATCATGCGGCGCAGAAGATAAAATCGAATCGGCAGAATCACCCAGATTGGGCGGAAAGACTGCCCATATTGCGCGGCATCAATTGATTGATGGAGAAGGTTCCGTTGTAGCGTTGGCGATGCCGGGGACAGGGTTGCAACGTCCACCCCTTCGATACGGCACTTGAACGTGTATCGACTACGCTTGAATTCGATATTCGCGGTGTGCTATTCGGTGTTGCAGGGAATAACAGATGGATGCGCTCTCGCACCGCGCGCGTGAAACGTGGCTTCGTTAATGTCATCGACGCCTTGAACGAGCTGCCCTCATTCGGCGAAGCCGGCAACAGCTTGGTCGATAACCAGTCCGGATTCGGAATCGGCCAGTCCTTCGCCAACAATTTCTCGTTGGGATCACAGCGCAGCTTGACGCTGGTCGATGGCCGCCGCTTCGTGCCGGCCAATGCGCCGAGCATTTTCGGCGCCACCGGTTCCGGCGGCGAGCAGGTGGACCTCAACGTCATCCCCACGGGACTGATCGAGCGGGTGGAATCGATCGCCATCGGCAGCGCGCCGATCTACGGATCCGACGCCATCGCCGGCACCGTCAATGTTATGTTAAAGCATGACTTCGAGGGTTTGTCCGTCGATGCCCAAGCCGGCGTTACCCAAAAAGGCGATGCGCCGGAAGAGCGGCGGATGCCGAACTGAGTACGGGTCACAAAAACGGCACAGCGGGCCCAACATAGGAATGCTTGTTTGGGTCGTCTGCGGCTCGATTTAGGCCGCGTTTCTCCGCAGCCCGCAAAGAACCAGGATTGAAGCAACCACGATCGCGATCCCGAGGGCCGTAAAACCGATCGTCACCATATTCTCTTGCCAGGGCAGACCGCGGTGGCCGATTCCCGTAATCGGGCTCATGGCCGCCGTACCGAATATCGCAGCCAGGGTTGTTATCGCCCAATTTCCATAGGTGCCAAAGAGCGCACTCCAATACGCCGCAGCCTTCAACCCGTGAGAAAGCTTTACCTCCGTCCAGATGGCACCCAATGCAATGAGGAAGGTGCCATTCATTACACCCTCCAAATGAGCGGCGAGCCCCATGCGCGTGTTCGTAAATTTCTGTTCGACGAGCCCCACGAGGAGTCCGAGCAAAAATAAGAACATTCCATGCCAAAGCAGCTGTCGTTTTTTTTCATTCATTGTAGACACTCGTGTTCAAGCCGGCACACATCTCACCGGTCGCGCTTGCCCACATCGATGCGTGCCGAATCGCGGTACGCAACGCCGTCCTTTATAACGACGTCGACGTTGGAGAGCGCCACAATGTCAAAGAGCGGGTTCCCTTTGACGACCAAAATGTCGGCAAGCTTTCCTGGTTCAATGGTGCCGAGTTCGCGTTCCTTGCCGAGTATTCGCGCATTGACCCACGTAAGCGCCGTAATCACCTTTGCAGCAGGCATCCCATGGTCGACGAACACTTTCGCCTCGCGCCACAGTGCGTCGCGGTGAAAATTGAGCGGCGTGCCGCTGTCGGTTCCCATTCCGATGACGGCGCCCGCGCGAATCCACTGGCCAATCGAGGCATCGCCGAAGAACTCCTCCTGCTCGCGGTTCTTGAAGACGCCCAGAGTGTGAAACCGTTTGAATGAGTCCTGTAGTTCGGTCCACATGTCCGGCGGAAACTGGTGCCCGATTTCCGGATCCTCGAGACGTTCCGGAAATTCGCGAGTGGCCGGGAAGACCCAGACCCGATGCGCAGCGGTCAGTACCACAGGCCGTCCGCTCTCAGCAATGTCCTTGACGAGCGCCGCATTGAACGGCGGCATCCCTGCAGAGCCCACGTGCTGAAGCACGTCAACGCCGGCAGTAAACGCGTCGCGTACGGCCTGCTCTTCGTACACGTGGGCGTGCACTCTGACATGGTGTCGATGGGCAACCTCGACGATTGCCTTGTACTCCTCGAGCGTGAGCCCACCCTGCGCCTTGATGACATCGGCTCCGCCGCGAATGTTGTCCTCGGTTGCGCGGGCGGCTTCCGTCGGCGTATGCACGATCAGTTGGCAATTCGGCGGAAAAATCCTTGCCTCTTGGATCAGCCATGGCCCGCTCACCGACAGGCGTGGTCCCGGCACTTCGCCTGACTGAATTCGCTCGCGCAGCCGCACGCTCTCCCTGAGCGGTGCGCCCAAGTCGACGGCGGAAGTAATCCCGGCGGACAATAACTGCCGTGCGGAGAGTTCCATGACACGCTCCAGCGGGTAATTACGCTGATGCTCTTCCAGCCACTTGAACCAGCGCTCGTAATCCCCGTGGCCGACAATCACGAGATGCGCATGCACTTCAATCATGCCGGGCATCATCGTCTCGCCACGCGTGTCGATGACCGGCGTCCCGGGAGGTATCATAATTTCTGATGCGGGGCCTGCGGCTACGATGCGATTGTTTTCCAACAGAATCGCCGCATGATGTACCGGCTCGCCGCCGTATCCATCGAGCAGCATGCCGCCAACGAGGGCGAGCCGCACGTTTGGTTCAGCGCCCGCGCTCATGGCCGCAAGCACGCCCATCGCCGGCAATAGGCGGCAAAAAGACCAGAGTCGGTGCACAGGTGAATCCTTGCTGGAAACGGATGGCTGAGTCTGGGCTCTCCACGGAGCAAAGGCCAGTTAGACGGCTGCGTGCGACAACTACTCTGTGCGCTAGCAATTGGCTGCTGTGGGACCCGTTGCTGACCGTCATGACTGGCCGCTTGGCGAGACAATCGAGCCGGCTCGGAGGTGCTGGCGCGGCGCTGCTTTTTTGGTTAGACAATCTTCATCGGATATTGCAAAGTCACTGAAACCTTTGGCGCCGTGGATTCCCTCTGGTTGGGGCGATCAGAAAGGAGCAGACGATGTGGCGAGTTCTGACCGCGTTGACGATCGCGGTATCTGCCCTTGTCCATGCGGCTGAGAAGCCTGCTGACCTGGTTCTGCGGCATGGTGTTGTGCTTACTGTGGACGCTAAGGATCGGGTTGCACAGGCGCTGGCCATCCGGGAAGGCCGGATCGTAGCGGCTGGCTCCGACAGTGTGGTGACGCCGCTAATCGGCCCCAAGACGCGAGTCGTTGATCTGGCGGGTCGCACCGCAACGCCGGGGCTCATAGATACTCACGCGCATCTGTTGGGCGGGGGAGCCGATGAAATCTACAAAATTGATCTGAAGCGAACCGCCAGCGTGACGGAGCTTTTGGCAATGGTAAAGGCTCGGGCCGATGCTGCCGCGCCTGGCACCTGGGTTCAAGGCCACGGCTGGAACGAAGGTGTGCTGGCCGAACATCGCCCGCCTACCCTGGCGGAGCTGGACGCGGTCTCCAGCGGCCATCCGATACTGCTCGAAAACATCACTCACCACTATGCAGTAGTCAACAGCGCGGCTTTAGCGATGGCGCATATCGACTCGACGACCAAGGACCCGCCCGCGGGGACCATCGTCCGCGACTCCGGCGGTCTGCCCACAGGAGTGTTGAAGGAAGCAGCCCAATCTATCGTCGTTGGCCGCATTCCGCCCAACACCCCCGAGCAGTACAAGGCGACGTTGCACGCGATGATCAGCCAGATGCACGCCGAGGGAATGACAGGTGTGAAGGATCCGCACGCCGACGACAGGGAATGGGCCGCCTATGTGGACTTCGCGAGCGCAGAGGGACTGTCGATTCACGCATGCTTGCTCATCTACGCGGGCGCAGACCTGGGCAGCGCCAAGGCGGCGCTGGAACTCGTACTGCGCGCGCGGCGCGAGGCCAAGACGCTGTCAGGCGGCGACTTGGGAGTTTGCGGCGTGAAGATTCTGATCGATGGCAGCGCCCTGGCCCGTACAGCCTGGAGATACGAGGACTATGCGGTTGATGCCCAACATCCGGCGCCCACGGGCCGGGGCTACCCTACAGTTGAGCCAGACGTTTATCGCCAGATGGTGCTGCTATTCAACCGCGCCGGTGTTACGGTCGGAACTCACACGATTGGCGACCGCGCCATCGACTTGGTTGTAGACACTTATGCCGCAGCCCTCACTGAAACGCCCACAGTCGGGCTACGCCACAGTGTAATCCATGCGCACGAACCGACTCAGCACGCAGTCGCAGTCATGGCCGATCTGCAGAAGCGATACGACGCGGCCATTCCCGAGACCCAGGCGGAATTCCTCTGGGGGTTGGGCGATTCGCTTCCGGGTTCCTTCGGGCCTGAGCGCTCCCAGCACCTGATGCCACTCGCAACGTATCGCAGGCACGGTATGATCTTTGCGAGCGGCTCGGACTATCCGGTCACCCCGTTACCTGCCCGCTATGGGCTCTGGGCTTCAGTTGCACGGGAGCCGATGAAGGGCACCTATGGTCCTCACCCTTTCGGCACTGACGAGGCCATCGACGTTCACACGGCATTGCGCAGCTATACGATATGGGCCGCTCGTCAGCTGTTCATCGAGCATCAGACCGGTTCGCTTGAACCAGGCAAGTGGGCAGATATCGCTGTCTGGGACCGTAATCCGTACGCGGTCCCAACCGTCGAGCTCAAAGACATGCGCTGCGAAATGACTCTCTACAAGGGCAAGGTTGTCTTCGAGCGTTAATGGTACGGTCTGCAATAGCGCGGTCTATACAGAGCGGATGTTGCGACTAGAACGTCGCAATTGGTGATCAACTCTTCGTCCACCGCACCACTACTCTCGCCAATGCGGGTCCCACGAGTAACACGAGAATAAACCGCGCCATCTGCATCGCCATCACGAACGGCACATCGACATTGGAGGAGGCCGCAATGATCGCGACCGAATCAGCACCGCCGGGGCTGGTGGCAAGGTAGGCAGTCAGCGGGTCGGTGCCGACAATGAGGTGCAGCAGCACTGCCAAACCACCGCACAGCGCGATCAGCGTCACGGTCGAGGCGGCGATCTTCGGAAAGACGCGCGCGGCGTAGATCACGATCTCGCGCGAGAATCGGAGGCCAATGGACCAGCCGACCAGGGCATAGCTGCCGGCCATCAGCCAGGGCGGCAGGGTGATCGTGATGACGTGGGTGCAGGAGAGCGCAATGCCGGCCAAGAGCGGGACAAGCAGGGCGCCGGCGGGGATCCTGGATTTGGCGCCGGCGATCGCACCGAACACGGCGAGCGCCATCGTCTCCCCCAAGGGCAACGCACCGACCGCCGGAAACCAGTCGATCGCAGCTCTCGGGAGACCGCCGGGCGCGGCCCAGAGGCGTGCAACGATCGAGGCCACGAGAGCCACGAGGATTACGCGCAGAAACTGCATGTAGGCGACGAGCCTTGGGTCGCCGCCGAAGCCTTCGGACATCAACACCATGACCGTGGCTGCACCGGGCGACGAGCCCCAGACCGCCGTCGTTCCCGGCAAAACCTTCCAGCGTGCGAGCAGTGCGCCAAGCGAGGTACTGATGAGCAGCACCGAGCAGACACCGGCGAGAAACAGCGGCCATTGATGGACCATCGTCACCAAGATCGCGGAACCGATGCTGCGTGCCACGAGGCAGCCGATCAGACCTTGTGCGAGAACGTAGGGCCAGTGCGGCACCGCGAGCTCGCCGTCGAACACCGCGACCAGGATCGCCGCCGCCATCGCGCCCAGAAGCAGGGCCGCGGGGAGATGCAGCAGCTCGAGCGGCACGATGAAGGCGAGCGATGCCAGGAGCAGGATAGTCCACTTCAGCGGAGCCTTGGTGGCACGCAAAGTAAACGCGCTTTGCTTGGTCGGCTGATCCGTCATGCTGCTCCGGACGCGGCTTCGATCCCTCCGGCGCTAGCCGTGAGGCAGCGTGATGTCGCTGCTTTGAACGATACGGCCGAGCCGGGGCATGATGTGCTTCATCGACATCTCATGGCCCTCGGCGTCAGAACTGGTTGTCGCGTCCTTGACGATGAGCAGCTCGTAACCGTGCTCGTAGGCCTGACGCGCCGTCGATTCCACGCCAATCTGAGTCGCAACCCCGCCCAGTACAATCGTACGGATACCGCGTCGACGCAGCTGCAGGTCCAACTCGGTGCCGTAGAACGCGCCCCATTGTCGTTTCGTTATTTGCAGGTCACCGGATTGCATCAGGCCGGGCGGGAATTCGTTCCAGCCCGCCGGGAAGCCACCCGCCGGGGTCGGCGATGCCTGGTCTACCGGTTGGCGCAACATGTCGGCGCCGTCCGGCGAGAAGGCAACGTTGACCAGCACGACCGTTGCCTTCGCGGCGCGAAAGCGCTCGGCCAGGGCCTGACCGCGCACCAACAACTCTTGACTCGTGAGCGGCGTGAGCGAGTAGCCAAGAATGCCCTTTTGTAGGTCGATTAGGACGAGGGCGGAAATTCGGGGATCGAGTTCGATCATGATCTTAGGCTCCAAGGGTGAGGAGGCACGGGCAGCGCCGCGGGCCTTGTGCGGAAACTATTTATGAGGGAGACTCATAAATATAATTTTATGAGGGATCCTCACAAATGTCAATCGCGCCGATAGCCAAGACGCCTACGCGGGCCCGCGGTGTACAGCGCGTGGCGGAGCTGCTGGATGCCGGCGCCGCATTGTTTGCGGAAAATGGCTATGAAACCACCACGATGACGCAAATCGCAAAGCGAGCAGGCGCGTCGATCGGCTCTCTGTATCAATTCTTTCCATCGAAGGAGGTGCTCGCGGAGGCGCTGTTTGCTCGTTATGTGGAGCGCGCAGCGTCAATGCTCGAGGACCTTGCGAAGCGCGCACCGGGCTTATCGCCAATGCGCCTCGCAGACAAACTCGTCGACCTGATGCTGGATATCCGCTCGGATCGCGACGCTACGGCCGCCCTTTCGGGTTCCATCTCCGGCATCGTCGAGCGCCGCAAATCATTGCGCGGCGCCACACGCCGCCAAATCGCCGCGATCCTGCGCACTGCCAATCCCAAGCTGCGCGAGAAGGCCGCCGCCGAGACTGCCGCCATGATCGCCCATGTTTTGAAACTCGTGCCGGCGCTGGCCAAAGAAGAAGAGGATGGCGGCCAGGCGCTCGTTGCGCAGGTACGGAAGATGCTGGCTGCGTATATCGAGGGTGTCGTTGGGCACTGATAAGAGAGATCGAAAGCGACTCCGCGCGTCGTCACGCGGAGAATCAAGCGCGCACCGCCGCGCAGGAAAAGCACCCTCGATTGGCATTGTGCAAATGGATGTACGCGACTTCTTCACGAGCAAACATGGCCTGAATCGCCGCGGCCGCACCTGCACCGTCACACACCAATGCGTCAGTCATGAGATGCGCCTGATCATAAGCACGTACCGAGATGAGACGTGTCCGAACATAATCCGGGACCACGCCCGCATCAAGGCGGCCCGGCACCGCGGCCTTGCGGACAAAGATCGGACCGGACGACCTGTACGGCGAGTTCGCCGGTTGATGCTCGAACGGTAGTAACAGCAGCTCATCGCCGATATCGGCATCAGCCAGGCTAACGCGACACGGATATCCCGGTTTCGTTGTTGCGAAAACGCGGCGGGCGTTGCGTGCCGAAAGCTCCGCATCGGAAAGCGCAAAAAGGTGGGCAAAAGACTCAAACGGCAGACCGACTAATCTGAAGGAATTCATGATGCACCTAAAGCTTCAGGAAACCCTTATGGTCGGTCAATTCACTTTCGAAGTCTCTCCGTTTCCGGGCATCAAATTCGTCGCGTTGGGCCGTCGATTGATCCAAGATGTTATTGTTGGGTGCATGCACAAGGAGAAAGCAGCGCCTGTAGCGAAGGACTCGCACCTCAACGCGTTTATGCTCGCGGCCACTGGCGCTCTAGCGTGCATTGCCGCAGATATGGTGCACGAAGCCGTAGGGCACGGGATCGCATCTTTGTTGATGTCCGATCCGATACAGTCGCTGTCGACCGTGGCAATCCAAAATGCCAGCCCAAATCGCTTTGTGTCAGCGGCCGGTACGGCCGCGAATCTGGTTGTCGGTGTGGTTTCGCTGCTTTTCCTTCGCAGGATTCGGCGGTTGACGCCGTCCGCCTATTTCTTATGGCTCTTCGGAGCCTTCAATCTATTCAATGTGGGCTATTTGGTCGCGTCTGCGTGTATGAATAGCGGTGACTGGGCTGCTGTGATTAGCGGACTATCGCCGTCCTGGCTGTGGCGTTGTGTACTGGGACTCGTCGGGATTATCTTCTACTTCCTGAGCCTTCGATGGGTTGCAAGCCTCGCCATCGACTTCGTCAATCACCGCCAGGTCGCCATTGCCGATGGCCGGCGTCTCGTCTGGCCCGCGTATCTCGCTGCCGGCGCCGTGCTGACGGTCGCATCCATTTTCAATCCAATGGGTCCCAGTCTCATACTTGTGTCTGGAATCGGTGCCTCGTTCGGTCTGAATTGCGGCTTTCTATTCCTGCCCCGCATCGTCGCCCGTAAGGCCAATTATCACGGCATTGGCGAGGGACGGATTCCATTCAGCGCCTTCTGGTTCAGCATGAGTGTCTTCATCTGCGGGCTCTTCATCGGCATCCTCGGGCCAGGAATTAAATTTTCTAACTGAGTGCCTGGGCACCTACGTGCGGTGAGGTGCTCAGTCTGGCAATGTTGAAGCACCGTCGCGGTTGCCGCGCAAAGGTTAAGTTTTTCGACTGGCCGCTTTCTTGGGTTTTGCAGCAGAATTCGCGCCGTAACGTAGCCCGTCGAGCAGCAGAGAAACCATGCGCCGAGCGTGTTTGGGTCCCTGCCCGAAAGCGTACATGGACAAGCTCGCGACCGCACCCAAGAGTTCCTCGGCGGCAATATCGGGGCGAACCTGGCCGGCAGATGCCGCAGACTTCAGAAGTGCCCGAAGTGCGGGTTCTAGTCTCTGTTTGAAGTACCCAGGCAAGGCGTCGAAGGCCGGGTCTCCGGAATGGAGGGCCTTGGCGAGTCCGCGCTTGGCCGCGATGAAGTCCACGTAACGCCGCATCCATCGAGCCAGCGCCTCGCCTGGCGCGTGCTCGGCAGCCAAAACCGGCGCGGCATCTGCGCAGGCATCGATTTCACGACGGAAGACGGCCGCGATGAGGTCGGAGCGCTGCGGAAAGTGGCGGTAAATAGTTCCGACTCCGAGGCCAGCCTTCTCCGCGATCTCTCGGACCGGAGCGTCCACTCCAGAGCTTGCGAACACCACCATCGCCGCCTGGAGCAGCGTATCGATGTTGCGCTGGGCGTCGGCGCGCACTCGCCGATCCGCGTGGCCCCGATGCCCGTGGGCATCACCAGGGTCTTCCGGTTTATCGCTCACCATGCCTCCAATTGACAACCGGAACCTCGTTCCGTATAAATACGGAACGTAGTTCCGCTTAAGCGAGAGTAACGCAGCAAGGCGGCGCTGACAACCAATCATCGGACCCAAGGAGACAGATCATGCAGTACCGCACGCTGGGACGAACCGGCATCAAAGTCAGCCCCTATAATTTGGGCGCGATGATGTTCGGCGGACTGGGCAATCCCGATCACGACGACTGCATCCGCATCATCCATAAAGCCTTGGATTTCGGCATCAACTTCATCGACACCGCTGACAGGTATAGCCTCGGCGAGTCGCAGGAAATCGTCGGCAAGGCGCTTAAGGCCAAGCGCAACAACATCGTGCTGGCCACCAAAGTGCACGGGCCCATGGGCGAGGATCCGAACAGCCAAGGCAATTCGCGACGCTGGATCACGCAGGCGGTGGAGGCATCGCTGCGCCGCCTGCAAACCGACCCGATGGGCGCGGTCTATGCGCCGCCGGCCGTGACCCAGGCAAGCCTGCGGCGCCGTCCGGTCGCTGAACGCGCCGCCGCTTGACCAGCTCAAGCGCATCGAATTCATAAGGAGGACACCTATGCCAAATAAACCTGTCGCACTCGTTACCGGCGCCAATCAGGGTATCGGCCTTCAAATCGCGAAAGATCTTGTGCCGCACGGCTTCACGGTTTTGCTTGGATCGCGCGATTTCGAGAAGGGTCAAACGGCCGCAAAAAGTATCGGCGCGGATGCCCATGCCGTGCAGCTCGATGTTACTGATCATAAATCTATTGCGGCAGCGGCGGAGCGCATCCGCGAAGAGTTTGGCCGCCTCGACGTGCTCATCCAAAACGCGGCTATCTCGAATACGAGAAAGCTCCCCGGCCAGTCCGTCGAGGCGTACGCAAAGACGACCCGGCCGAGCAACGTGTCCCTCGATGAAGTGCGCAGCGTGTGGGACACCAATGTGTTCGGCGTCCTCGCCGTATACCAGGCGATGTTGCCGCTCCTGCGCGAGGCGCCGCATGCCCGTATCGTCAACGTGTCGAGCGGCGTTGGTTCGCTGACGACGAATTCCGACCCGGCCTTCGCCTACCGCTCGATCTTTTGCCCCGTCTATCCTGCGTCCAAGACGGCTCTCAACGCTTTGACGGTCGCCATGGCGATCGAGTTGGAGAAGGAAGGCATCAAGGTCAACGCTGTCTCCCCGGGCTTCACCAAGACAACCCTCAACGGATATGCGGGCACGGAAACGGTTGAAGCGGGCGCTCGCGAGGCGGTGCGCGTCGCGCTGCTTGGCCCGGACAGCCCGACAGGGACGTTCACGCGCTGGCAAAACGAAACGATCGCGTGGTGATATCCGAAGGGCTGCGAGGGAGTCTCGCATCAGCAAGAGGAAAAAACGGCGGGGCCTTTTGGAGGGGCCCCGACCGCCAGGCATTGCACCGACGGGGGAGTTGGCTTGCCGGCACAATTTCTCCAAACCTGTTAAATCAGCACACCTCGATGACTTGCAATCACGCTGCCTACCCACTGATCTGACGTCAGTCAGAATGGCGCGGAAAGAATAAAATTGTTGTCAAAAGTGATTGGCGCAGTGCGGCTCGGCGCCATTTGCGGCCGGTCAGCCGCTTTTGCCCGGCCAAGGACGGTTTCCCAGCCAACGGTGGCGTAATTCTCCGCTGCGGTCTACTGGCGATACCAAAGTGCAATGGATGCGATTCGACGCCCGTGGCCAAATCGTATGCGTGTGTCTGACTAACAGATGAAGAGGCGCATAAGTCCATCCTGGCGAATCTCCAAGATCGCAAAGATCGAATGGCTCAAAGAGAAAAACGCCGTGTCCCCCTATTCTGTAGAAATCCCGCAGGCACTGAAATCCGTTTCGTTCATCTTTCCTTGACAGGGCACGCATGCGGGTACGCATGTCATACGGTCGTCACGGCACATGACTACATTTTCACGAGGTACGCTCCGAGGTAAGCCAACTAGCGCATCGATGGTGCGGGTGCGAAGTGGCGCACAAGCTTATCGAGCGCGCCGGCCCAGCCCTGCTCGTGGCTCGCACGTGAAGCCTGCGTTTTGAGGCGCGCATGCGTGAAGGTGATTTCAGTCCCCGTATCGATGCGTTTGAGGTCAATTTCTATGCGGGACACTTCGCCGGCCTCCTCAGGCACCCCGCCATTGATCCATTGCCAGCTCATCACCAGGCGTTTGGGCTCGACGATCTCCAGATACTCGCCGGAGCTCTCATGTTCGGTGCCGTCGAGCTTGCGGAAGCGCACCCGGAATCGGCCACCGATGCGCACGTCCGTCTCGGCAAGAAGCACCGGGCCGGCGTCCGCTCCCCACCATTGAGCGATGCCATGAGGCGTGGTTAGGGCGTCGAAGACGATTGACGGCCGCGCGCAAATGCGGCGCACAAGGGTAACACTGGTCATCGTCGTTTCTCCCGTATTACGGCGGGCCACTTGATCGCGAATGGCATCGCGAGTTCGGTCGCAGACGCGCTGTCTTCGAGCTCCAGGCGCGCCAGGATTGTGCGGCGAGTCCCCATCAGCGCCGCGAAGGCACGGGCGAGCCGGGGTTCCCGATAGTTCACCATATAGTGTACTATGCTGACTGGCATTTCCGGTGTCAACTGCCAGAACACAACCGATCGAGAGCGTCGATCACAAGACCAGTTGCAGCCGCATCGAGACTGCGGGAACTGGGCGGTAAGTTGAGCTGCGTCGCCAAGACAACGCAGGGACATGCCGGACAACGAAAAGTGAAGCGCCGCAGTAAAAACCCCTGTCACTTCGGCTGTATATGTCATCTGATATTTTGTATCCAGGCGCAAAAATTTTCCTACGATGCGATTCGTGGAATATGATACCGATGACTTTCCGCATGAGCCGTTGATTTAAGAATCGATGGCGCACCGATGCAACCATTGCGCAATGCGTTCGTGATTCGCAAGCGTTTCTCATCTAGTCGCGATTCGATCCCTATTACTACCGATCAGTGGGATACGAGATGAACAACCTTAAACGTTTCACGCTCGCCATGGCATGCGCGGTTGTCAGCCTTACAGGCTGCGACAATGGCCACGACCACGACGTTGGCCCACCAATCGCAGTCACTACGCAGATACAGAGTGACCCAGGCTTCGACGGTGATATTGAACAAACCTCGCCGACTTCATTGACGATAACGCAGGGAATGTCTCCCACGGTGCAGAGTGTGTTTGCAGGCATCGATCCGGCAGCCCGCACGGAATTCCGGGCGTTCTTGGATTTCCCCCTCACAGGTGCGGGTGGTGTCCCGGGAAACGCAATCATTGATTCTGCGTTCCTCGATGTCTATGTCAACAGTCTCCAGCCGAATGTCGGCGACATTCCCATATTGATCGATCTTGTATCCTTCCAGCCACCGACACTGATCGAGACTGATTTCGACCGTAGCCTCCAGCCGTCTCTGGCATCCGTAATAGTCTCCCCGCCGCTCTCTCAGGCGGACGTCGGTACCAATGTCTCCATTGACGTAACTCCCTTGATGATTGAGGCGCAGAAGTTGGGATTGCTCGACTTCCAAGTGCGCATCATGCAGGACCTAGGCCCGGCCATTCCGATACTGCTTGAAATCAACGACACCACGGGAGTGGATCGAGCTTCATTTGGGCCGCTGCTGACCGTCACTTATTTCTAAATTCGTGGCCGGAGCAAGCGGCGTCGGCCGGTAGCGGGCCATCAAATACTCCAAGATCGCAATCGACTTGACCATCGTGACATCGCCGTC
>Ga0193726_1000540_pt1 | contig 39103 bp, 36 predicted proteins | sample H2c1metaG_FD_144928 | JGI IMG/M metagenome (GOLD analysis project Ga0193726, IMG submission 144928) | Soil microbial communities from a riparian zone of the East river system, Colorado, United States - H2c1 | ecosystem: Environmental > Terrestrial > Soil > Riparian zone | place: USA: East River... | reverse complement strand
GTACGGCTCGCACGGGCGACATGGTCCTGACGCTTGGCGCCGGCAGCGTAAGCCAGCTTGGCCCGCAGATCCTGGCGGAGCTAGAATCTGGGCGATAGTCGGGCTGGCTGTGGGAACCTCTACCCCTCCCCCCTCCCCCCCCCATCTCCGGAAGGAAAGTCTCCCCTTTCCAGCGATTTACCAACGATGAATGGCTGTAAAATGTTCTACCGATTTGACTTAGATCGCAGAGTCTTCTCAGCAATGGACTTGCAGACTTTTTGCAGGTTGTTTGTATACTCTCAAGTTAATAGCTACGAAGTACCCTTGATTTTCGCCAGGAGTACAGAGCTAACTCTCTGTGTGGATGATGTTTAGGTCATTTTCAATCGTGGTTTTTTGGCTCTTTTTGGCACGTTTTGGCGCGTTATGGACCTCATTTAGGCACATTCGGCAGAATGTGAATCTGTGGTGAGCGCCGTGTCGGGTGGTCGAGGCTGGCTGCATAGATACAGCGTAGGCTAACCGGCGAAATAACCTGCAAAATTGGGCAGACATTTTGGCGTTTGTTATGAGCAAGTTAGGCGGCGACCGAGGGTGGAAAGACTTGACAACGAAACAGGAGCGGAAATGCCCGCGGCAACATCCCTCGCGCCGGGTTGGCGGCCTCGACTGATTTCGGCCTCTCTGGACTTTGTAGAATTCAAAAAATATTTGTTGCAACGAATATTCGACTTGGCGCGTCCATTAAGAATCACGGTTCCAACTGCGCCATGGCAGCAAGGTGGCGTGAATCCAGCACAGTCAGAAAGTATGTGGCCGAGATCGATCTACCGGCCGTCTTCCCGACTCTCCAGAAGCTTCCATCCATCGAGCATGAAAAACGAAAGGACAAGAAACGACATGAAACGTTTGGCAATGATACTCGGCATTCTGGCGACGGCTGTTCCCATGGCTGTGGCTCAAACATCCACGTGGGTTCCGGACAAGGCGCACAGTGAGGTCGACTTCAGCATTCTGCACATGAGCCTGTCGAAGGTGCACGGGCGGTTCGGCAACCTTGGCGGCCAGATTGTGTGGGACGCTGCGGACGTCACCAAGTCCACAGTGACCATGACGATCGACGTAACGACGATAGATACGGGAGTGGCGCCACGGGACACCGATCTGAAGAGCGCCGGCTTGTTTGACGTGGCACAGTTTCCGACTGCGACTTTCACGAGCACGAGCGTCGCGAAGACGGCGAATGGCCTGACGGTCAACGGCAACCTGACGCTGCACGGTGTTACGAAGCCGGTGGTTCTGCAGGTGGAGGGTCCGACGGGGCCTGCTGCAGGAATGGGTGGCAAGATGCATGCCGGATTTTCGGCGACAACGACAATCAGCAGGACCGCGTTCGGAATTGGAACGAAGTATCCGGCAGCGGTGCTGGGAGATGATGTTCAATTGAACATCGAGCTGGATGTCGCAAAGCAGTAGTGGGTGTCTCCGAAGCTGGTAAGACCTGGAAGTGCGGAAAGCAGATTCTTCGCTTACCACCCCCGAACTGACAAACGTTCGGGGCCCCGTGCGCTCAGAATAACATCGCTAGTTTTTGTTGAGAGTGACACTGGGAGCAGGTTTACAGGAACAGAAATGGCTGGATTGAAGAGCGAAATCGCGCAGGAACGCCCGTTTTCAAGCGACGAAGAAGAGGCACTGCTGAATGTGCTGCGAACTTCGGACTGCTTGCAGCGGGTGTTTCAGCGCAGGACGCGCGACTGGGGTGTCACGTCGACCCAGTACAACGTGCTGCGAATTCTGCGCGGAGCCGGCTCCCAGGGTTTGACATGCTCGGCGATCGGCGATCGAATGATCACCGCCGAGCCCGACATCACGCGACTGCTGGCGCGCCTGAAGGCGATGAAGCTGATCAGGCAGCAGCGCGATAAACAGGACCGGCGCGTGGTTTGGACGCATATCTCCGGGGCGGGTCTCGAATTGCTGGGCAAGATGGACTCGGTGATTGAGCAGATTCCGCGCGACCTGCTGGGGCACCTGGATCGAAGGGATCTGAGTGAGTTGATAAGGCTTCTGGAACTGGCGCGCAAGAACTGCGGTGATGGGCAGTCGCCGGCTAGTTGCGAAGGTGTGTCGTGCGATGGGGCGGCAGCGGCAAAGGAAAGCCGCTAGTGTGGCGTGGAGGACGAACAGTAGATTCTTCGCTCACCACCACTCAGAATGACAGCGCCTATTTCTATTTGCAAATACGAAAGGCGCTGCATTGAGCAGCGCCGCTTGGAATTTTGAAACTGAATTGAGTGGTATCAGCGGGCAACGATCTTCTGTGCAACCACGACTTCGTCGGCATCGGACTTGATGATCTTGTTGTGCAGACAGTAGAGAGCGAGCTCGAGCCGGTCAGAGACGCCCAGCTTGTCGTAGATCTTGCGCAGATAGTTCTTGATGACCTGCTCGGTGGTTCCGAGTTGGAAGGCGATTTCCTTATTGCGCTTGCCTTGCGTGATGCAGGTAATGATCGCCGTCTCCTTGGGAGAAAGACGCGGTTGAGTGCGGGGGCTAACCAACGCAGCGGCCTGGGCGCGATATGCATCGATGACCCAGTTCACGGCCTGGTTGTCGATCCAGGTTTCGCCGGTGGCGATGCGGCGCACGCAGCGAACCAGCAGGTCGGGCGAGATGGAACGGGAGATGATGCCGCGAACGCCGCGACGATAGAGATCCACCGTCTGGCTTTCGTCGTTGGTAATGGCTTGCACGATGAGCTTGACATCGGGCGCAATGCGGAGGACGTCGGGAATGGCGGTGGGGGCCCCGGTAAGGAGACCACCTTCAATCAGGACCACGTCAGCCGGTTGGCGTTCGAGTGCCAGGCGGAGGTTTTCGAGGGAGTCGGCTTGCGCCACGACTCGAATATCGTCTTCGAGCGCGAAGATTTTGCGAATTCCGACCCGGTAGATGGCCTGAGAGTCCGCAAGGATAATGCGGATCGTACCCGGCTTCACGGGTGAGTCGAGAATCTCGCCATCAGGTGTTTCGTCGAGAAGTTCCATAGGTGGCTGCTACCGCCGTCAATTCAGGACGCTTACTGCTCCACGAAATGATACTCATCGATCGTCGCAGCAGCCTGATAGTGACTTTGGCTTATGGAGCAGCGTACCACACGTCCACGACAGTGAACTAACACATCTTGGGGAGTCCCGAGCACACTTCCGGGCATCCGGAGATGGAAATCGAGTTCCTCGCCGACGCTAATAGGCGCGTTAAGTTCAAGCAGGACACCGTTGGCGGAAACGTTGCGCGTGACCGCAGGTTGGTCATGCTGTTTGTCGTCAGCCATCTCCACCGGCAAGGAGAGCGGGAATCGGACGGCGCACCGTACTTCTTTTAGAAAATTGCCGCGTCCAGTCTTGCTCATTTCCTCGGATGGGTTCGTTTTGGAGATCTCCATCATGCGATTTCCTTTTCCGGCGGATACGTTCACTGTTGAATGTATACAACTTCTGCTGTAGAACCTAGAGCACGAAAGTTTAAAAGTAGTAATCGGCTAGGTAACTCCACCAGGGGAACAGGGCAACAGTATGCCTGCAGAGGGTACCAGAAAACACCCCACTTCGCTCAGATATAAAAAGCCGCTGAACCACCAACCCAACGCTGATTCTTATTGTGATCGACGCCCATCATCTTTCCCCGTCCCAAGCGGACAAGGGACAAGGCCGGAGTGAGTTCGCCGCCATCGGGCCACATATATAGGATACGGATTTCAGCCTGAGTCGTTCCGAATGGGGTTTCAATGGTGGGTTCGAAGCGCATGCGCTGCTGGAGGAGATATGAGTCGCGCTCTTCTTGCGCTATGGCTTCGAGCCTGATCTGCGAGGGCTCGAATTCAATTCCCTTCCCGGCGAAGGAGAACAGCGGCTTGAGCAGCAATTCGTTGTAAACGCGCGATGCCAAATTGCCGTCCGGCAGCGGTACGCCGGAGGCGGCAAGGAAATCCCTTCCCGGGCCGGCGAGAAAGTCGTTGAGAAAAACCGCTGGCGGCACAACGGGAAATTGCCCGGAGCGGGCAAGCCAGGGGATCGAAAACTTGCTGATCAGGAAATACCAGTTGGGGTGGCCGGCCCACTCCACTTCCCATGGAGCCGCAAGCTCGAAGGGGAGGCGGATCTGGCGGGCAATCAGCTCGTCGGCAATGGCGCGATTGTAGATACGGTGAATCGGCCTTAGACGGCCGACCGCATCGCGGTAGTGCAACTTGTTGCCGATCGGCTCGATCGAGGTGATGTCGACCAGCGGAATGCCCAGATGCTGCGATGTCAGGTGAAAGTCAGAGAACGTCTTCTGATGGAGAGGGTCTATCTCGGTGAGGACGACCTCTTCGGGCTTGTAGTTGCCGAGAATGGTTCGTCCGAGCAGATCCCAATAGGTTGCTTCGTTGAGTCCACCGAGAAAAGTGCCGAGCGATCGAGGAAGTGAGAAGGCTTCGCGGTAGGCAGAGGAGAGTTCAGCCTGATAGGCGAAGACCGACGGGAAGGCCTGAATTTCAACCAGGCGAGAGGCCAATTCACCGGAGGCGGTGCGCACCAGCGCGAAGTCGGCGGTCAGAAAGTGTGGGTGCGGCATCTCGTTTGGAACGCAGTAGCCGTCGGGAATGGCCTTGCGGGCAGCGGCGAGATACGGCGCATCGGCGATGAGATAGAGAGCCAGCATGGACCCCTGTTCAGCCATCTCCTCAAGGAGAACTCTGGGAACGAAGATCGGAGTTTCCGCCACCGGAAACTGGATGGGACCGCCGCAGCGCCGATCGAGCAGCGCCAGCAGCTCGGAATACGCCGATTCATGGAACGCGGCATTGAATTGACTGCGCAACGTGGGGATCAAGCCATCTCCTCGGAAGAAGCGGGCTTTTCGCGCCTGAAAAGAGCTCTACCGCCAATCGCGAAAGTCGATTGAAGGCAAGCGCATTCACCGCGATAGCCGTCGCAAAGATTGTAGCCGAGGGCGGAGTTGAGGCCGGATGCACCGTAACGTGACCTTTTATGCAGGCGAAGGGGGCGATTTCCCATGATGTGGTATGAGTAAGCGTTATCTTCATTTTTTTTCATGTGACCTCAGTACTTTTGTTGTACGGAACTGAGCGGTCTGCATTAGTCTCTCAACAGGTTTCGTTACACACCCTGAGGTGTATACAAAATGTCTTCGTCATGGTTGAAAGTTTCATGCGTGGCACTTGGTTCGGCTGTTGCTCTGTCGGCTATCACAGCGGCTGCAGCGCCAACCACGCACTCTCTTCCCGCGCAGAGCGGGTTTGCCGCTAATTCTCCTGTTCTCGTAGGGCCTGCTCCGGTTTACAAAGGCTCGCCTGTTCTCGTAGGGCCTGCTCCGGTTTACAAGATGGCCAGTTCGCCTGTTCTCGTAGGGCCTGCTCCGGTTTACAAAGCCTCGCCGGTTCTCGTAGGACCTGCTCCGGTTTACAAAATGGCCAGTTCGCCTGTGCTCGTAGGGCCTGCTCCGGTTTACAAAGCCTCGCCGGTTCTCGTAGGGCCTGCTCCGGTTTACAAAATGGCCAGTTCGCCTGTGCTCGTAGGGCCTGCTCCGGTTTACAAGATGGCCAGTTCGCCTGTGCTCGTAGGACCCAGGCCGGTTTACAAAGCTTCGCCGGTTCTGGTGGGGCCACGGCCGGTATACAAATTGGTAACTATCGTTTAAGCAGCTTCGACGGGATTTGAAACAGGACTGCTAAACTACAAGGGTCTTCAGTCGATTTCTACAGGAGACGGAGGCCGGTTCTGGATTCCGCACTCATTCTTCTCGGTTGTTTCACCGAAGCGGTCATCCTGTGCTTGCTGGCTTATAAGAGGATATACAAACTACTTCCCCTTTTTTTTTCCTATATTGCATGGAGCCTGCTCAATGACCTGGGCGGGTTTTTGCTGATTCGGCACTTCCCAAACACCACCCTTCGTGTGTTTCTCGCGAGCACGATCATCGATTCGTTCTTTATGTTCTGTGTGCTGATTGAGATTTCGATGTCGGTGCTGAAGCCGGTTCGCTCTCTCCTTCCGCGATGGGCAATGCTGGCAGTGGCCGCATTTATCGGCCTGGCAGGTGTCCTAATCTGGTTCCTGGTGAAATTCCCAGGGTTCGACAAACTTCAAGGGGACTTTCAGACCTACGCACATCTTGTGTTCACCGTCTCCGCAATGCGGCTTCTATTCTTTCTGATCCTGGCGGGTTTCAGCCAGTTACTGTCGATCGGCTGGCGTGATCGTGAACTCCAGATCGCCACCGGCTTCGGCTTTTATGCGCTAGCCAGCATCACCGTTGGAATTCTGCACTGGAATCTGGGGGCTGGCAGCCCGGGTCTCGACCGGCAGTACCATCTTTTGGACCAGATGATGAGCGCGTGCTACACGGGTTCACTGGTTTACTGGGTTTTCAGCTTTGTTCAGGAAGTGCCCGAGCGGCGCCAGTTTACGCCGCAGATGCAGAATTTCTTGCTGGCGGTGGCCGGCAACGCACGGGCTGCACGGGTGGCCATGACGAACGAATCGGGATCTAAACCCGGAAGGCGTAACAACCACTGACCCGATGGCCTCCTGACCCAAATTCCTCCGCTTCTCCCTGTGTTTGAAATCACCCATTTCCCTGTGTTTCAAATCACTCATTTAAAAGAGCTTCAGATTGATCCCTTCCGGCCATTCTGCGACCCGAAAGTGTCATTTACTCCCTGGACCGATTACTTTAAGTTACTGATGTGACCAGTGGTATGGATTACCCTTGGATGGGGGAATAGCGGGGAAATGCAGAAAAAAACATCCACAAACCGTGTAGTTTCTGATAGAAGTGTAGGGAACAGTGAAATGTTGTCCGGCGTTTCACGGAATGACAGAACAGTTACCAAAGACCGGACTGAGGACTACTCATGATCTTCCCGCTGCTTCAACTCGGTGCAGTTCTTGTGGTTGCCTTGTATCTGGGCCGCTGGCGATTGAGTGTTCGTCGCCGCAATTCGCAATCGTGGGAGTCGCTCATGATGCGGCTTCGTCCTGACTGGAGCGCGCGCGAGTTGAGCGATCAGTTCCTGTGGAAGGAAGGATTAAACGCGTCGCCTGAGGATACGTGGACACGCATGGAAGGTCCGCGCGGTCTATGGGTGATGTTCCAGAATGCCAGGGTCATGCTGGAGATGGCAGATTACGCGACACGGCATTGCGAAAATGTGGATCGCGTGCTGGTGGAGACACTGCGCAGCGATGCGATGCAGATTAAAGTTTGCGTCCTGATGGCGCTGGCACAGTATGCATTCAGCCATGCGAGCGAGGGCGTTCGAGTGAATGCGTTCCGTGCGGCTTCAATGTACACCGGCATGGCAGCGAGAATGACCCAGTTGCTGCAGGAGAGCGCGGCAACGATGGTTCCCGATTTTGTAGCTGCGATGTAAATCTCGGTCTTTGAACAAAAAGCCCCGGCAAACGCCGGGGCTTTTGCTTTGCCCGGGAGGGATCAAAAAGGGCGCTTCCTGGGAGAAGCGGGCGTCGAATATATGCTGTTGGCTTATTGATGTTTATCCCCGAAAGCGACCGGGCGCAATTTGGCACGTTTTGTCGCTTTTTCGCGGCATTTGGGGCATCTATCGCGTCTACCTAGTGTGCGGCGGGGCGGGCGAGCGTCCCAGCGCGGGGAATCAAAATCAACAATAGCGTGACCTAAATCACTTCCTTACCTTTCGAAACATGGCACTATTTGTTTCGTCATATGAAACGGCTCTCACACACGGATTTGCTGCATCGGCTCCAGACACAACTGCAGCACTTCGACCGCAGTCCTGACTTTGGCGATGCAGAGGCTGTTGCGGCGATCCGGCGGCATTTGCTGGTGCGCATCCGTGAGGCGGAGAGCTTGACGCGGTGCGGCATCCATGTTCAGGCAGAGCGCGTATCGCAAGCGGAGGCGGCGTAACATGTCGTTCTTTACAAATCGCAAGGTCGAAGAGATTAACCCAACTCGCAAGACACTCTCGAGGCTGCGCGAGACACTTGACGGGCTTGAGAGTGAACGAGACGAAACGCCCCAGATTGCCGACTTAAAGCGCATTCTAGCCGGGCGAATCGCCGAGATGGAACGCAAGACGGCGTAGAAAGTGACGGGCTGGAACAGATTTTCGAGTCCTTTTTGCCTGTTGGGTGTCCAACTTGTTAACGCAGAGGTTCCCCAATGCTGATCATTACGACCATTTACATCGCTGAAGCGGAAGATCCAACCCAGGGTGAGGCACACGAACCCGCGTGGCAGGAGGCCGCTGAGCTGAAGGATGCGTCGCGCCAGTGGCTCAGCATCTACGAGGGCAAGAATCGCGTGCTGCCGATTGATTCGGAGTAGGAACAGGGAACAAGGGAACAGAGATTAGAGAACATTGGTATGGAGTTGTGATCGGGTGGGTACCATCTGTTTTCCTTGATAGCGCAATCGCATTTTGATTCTTCGCGGTTGCCTCAATCACGAAATAAATTGACAGGTGACTTGATGGCGGCAGAGAAATATCTGCGCATATGTGCATCTTCCGTGCGCGGCAAACGCTCCAATAGGACAGAGGTTTTTAGACGCAGTCGTAGAGACGCCTTAGATCTGAATAGAAAAGAAGAGGTACGAAGATGATTATTGTTACGACTATTTATTGTGCCGAATCTGAGCCAGCTAAACAAACGACTACGGGGAAGGTCACCGAAATGACCGTCGCCGATCTCAAGGACGCCGATCGCAAGTTGATGAGCGTGTACCAGGGGACGAACCGGGTGCAGCCGTTGGATGGGGAGCGGTGAAGGACAGTTGTGAGTTCTTAGCTCTTCGCTCACAGTTGTCAGTATTACGCGGGCAGTCGTGCCGGCGTTGGTTTTTGGACTCGACCATCAGTGCTGCCGTAGCAAGCTATGAGGCCGAAGTTCCATTACCTGACAACCGAGAGTTGTGCCTTAAAACTTAGAACTGTGAATTCCTTGATGTGCCGCTTTGCTTCCACAGCTTTTCCCAATTCCACATATCGGATGTGACGGCTTTGGGCAGAGGGTGGCCGAGCTGGTGGGCAAGCATTGAGACCTGGCCGCGGTGGTGCGCTTCGTGCGCGAGCATGTAGCAGAGCATTTGCGTTGAGAGCCCGGGGCCGGCGGGCCAGGGTTTGGCCCAGCCGTCGCGCACGAAGTGGGTGATGCGTGGCGGATGATTCCCTTCTCCGCTTTTTCCGTTTTCAATTTGCAACGCTTCGGAAAGTATGTCTTCGCAGCGTGCCGCGCTCTCAGCCAGTGCCTTGCGTGCCTGCTTCGGCGTGCAGGCGGCGCGGTTGAGTTGTGCGGGGATTTTCAGATGCGGTGCGGATAGCCTGATCCATTTCCTGCGGACGTTGTGCACGTGGGTGAAGATCGCCGCGATGGTGCGGACGTTGCCGGGTGGTTTGGCTGTCCAGACGGCGGGGGCGAGATGGTCGATGAGGAGCTGGTTCAGGCGCTCGTTGGCGGCGAAGATGCTGATGGCGGATTGGGCGGGGTCAGGGTGACGATTGGACATGGGTCGCGATTCCTGGATACCAAGAGCGATGGCAACGCTCAGAAATAACCTCGTACCTCCAAAATACTAAGTATCGTGATGGCATGGAAAGAACAATGGGCCAATCAGCAGATCAGGCAGCGAAGAAATGGGATATCGCGATCTCTTTTCCAATCCACGATGTCGGCACCGCCCAAGCTCTGTTCGAAAAAAGACGCGCGTCATAGATGGGGCACCCAGGTTGGTGGTGGTGCGGGCGACATCCGCAGATCCTTCGACTCGCTCAGGATGACACGGCTTCTATTTCATTGGGAGTGAGTGCCGCTGTTATTTGGATTGTCCAGTGCATGGAGTTCCAGATCCCATGTCTCGGAGGCGAGACATGGGGCACCCAGGGTTGTGGTGCTCGATGCTGTGCTCGGGGCCTGACCGACTCCTGATTGATTGTTATTGGCACGACTAAAGTCTTGCCTGATACGGCAAAGGGAAAAGCAACTGCAGGTCCCTCGACTTATCACCCCTGCGACAAAGACCTGTCGCCGGGACCCCGGAGCGCTCGGGATGACACGCCGTGAGTGCTAGTGGTGTTCGTTATGACGGGCGTTGGGGGGCGTGGTGAAAGAGACCTGGTGTTGGTGTGGGATCGCATGGGCGCGAGTCGGGGTTGCGACTCGCGCCGTGCTTGGGGATGCCGCATGAGGAATCCGCGGTTATGCGGCTGCGGAGAGCTGGCCTCTCAGGTTTTGGAGGCGTTCGGCTTGGGAGACTAGTGCGGCTTTTGCTGGATCGCTGGCGGGGAGGCTGGCGGCGATCAGGGACACGGCGAGGCCGGCCTGGTTTACGTGCCTGGGGCGGGGCGGGGTTCCGCAGTATTCGTCGATGTCGGCTGCGAGGGTGGCGCTGACGCCGGCGGCGAATCCTTCGTTGCCTTTGACGCGGGCGACGACGTGGGCGACGGCGGCGGTTTGCGCGAGTCGCTGGGTGAGCACGGCGAGGGCGGGTTCGACCTCGGCTGTGCCGCGCTGGGCTTCACTGACGGCAAAGCTTTTGGCGAGGTTGGCGAAATCGCGCACGTAGGGAGCGAGATACCATGGGATTTCTTCGTCGCCGAGGCCGTCGACTGTACCAAAACGCGTGAATCCGTTGATAAGGAACATGGGACACCTTCTCGGAGGGAACGGGATTTCACGGGTGAGGGCACGCGTGAGGGGGATTGTTCTCTCCGCCTTTTCTAATAGTGATTGGGGAGGATGGGGCGTTACGGATTTCGCGAGAAATCCCCTATGTCCTGGCAGCGAGTCACCGAGTTCAGTTCGTGCTTTTTTTTCCATCGGGACTAGGTGAAACGTGCAACGCTCACTCACCGAGTCTTGCTGCGCTCAGGATGACACATCTTGATTTGGTGCCGGAAATCGTGCGCGCTAGGCGGCGGTGTCGGTGGGGGTGGTCACGAGGTGGGGGGAATTGTCCAGGGGATCTTCTACGGCGGGGTGGGGTTCTGTGTGGGCGTGGGCTTCTGCGATGGCATCCGCTAATGATGTGGAGATGTGAAGGTCTTCGGTGCGGCTGATCATTTGCGCTGCGCGGGTGGGATCTTCGTTATAGTGCCAGATGCCCATGATGATCTTCAAGGCCGGATTGGCGGAGCGGAGACTGCGGAAGATGCGGTTGGCGCGGGCCATGGCGACGGGCGGCATTCCGGAAAGAAAAACGAGGTCGGGCTTCTGCTCGGCGACGGCGGAGACGGTTTCGTCGATGCGCTGGATGGGCATGCAGGTGGAGTGGAATCCGGCCTGGTCGAGGACCTGGGTGAGCATGGTGGAGATGAGGTCGTCGGAGCCGTCGCGGACGGGAATGACTAAGACCGAGGGACCAGGGATTAGGGACGGAGGGACGGAAGAACTACCCGAGGGACCAGGGACCAGGGACGTAGGGACTGCGCTGGCGGCGTCTGACGCGGAGTGGGCCAACTCATTTTTTTCTTCCAGTGCGCGGAAGCCTAATTCGTCGACCATTTCGGAGGTGCTGGTGCGGATGAAGCGGACGGTGGCTTCTTCGAGCTCTCCTTTTTGCCGCTCCATTTCAACGAGGGTAAGGGCGGGGATGAGGATGGAGTCGTAAACGGCGGCGAGGGATTCGGATTTGAGGGAGTTCTGGAGAATGTCGGAGGCTTCGCGTTCGTCGTGTGCGAGCATGCGCTGGTAGAAGGCAGTGTAGGGCGGGATGACGGGCTGATCGCCGAGGAGTACGGCGAGGAATTCAAGCGCGGGGATGTGGCTGCCCATGACGACGAGGCATACGGTGAGGGGGACGGAGAGGATGAGGCCGACGGGGCCCCAGATGAGTGTCCAGAAAGCGGCGGCGATGAGGACGGCGAGGGAGGAGAGGCCGGTGTGGTGGCCGTAGACGCGGGGCTCGACGTAGTTGGCGGTAACGATTTCAAGGACGACAAAGAGGCCGAAGATGAGCGCGGTGTGAGTCCAGCCGGGGAAGACGGCGAGGGAGAGCAGGGTGGGGGGGAGCGCGGCGATGGGGGGCTCGACGTAGTTGGCGGTAACGATTTCAAGGACGACAAAGAGGCCGAAGATGAGCGCGGTGTGAGTCCAGCCGGGGAAGACGGCGAGGGAGAGCAGGGTGGGGGTGAGCGCGGCGATGGGGGCTCCGACGTAGGGGACGAAGCGGCAGATGAGGGCGAGTGCTGCGAAGAGGATGGCGTGGGGAAGTCCGATGAAATAGAGCGCTGCGCAGACGATGGCTCCATAGACGATGTTGACGGCGACCTGAAGAAGGAAGTAGCGGGAGATGCGTCGGCTGGCGTCGCTCATGGCCTGGGTCATGCGGGAGAGGTTGCGATTGCCGGAGAGATGGATGAGGCGGTTGCGGAGGTCTTCGCGCTGAAGGAGGACGAAGAAGGTGAAGACGACGGCGAGCAGGGCGGTGGTGGCGGGCTCGATGATGCCGCCGAGTTGATCGAGGCGTCCCGTGGGGCGGCCGACGACGCGAACCTGGACGGGGTGTTCGGGGGTGGTGCCGATGGGATTGGCGTCGGCCTGTCCTGGCGGCGGGATGGCGCCGGTGGAGTTGGCGATGCCAAGCTCTTCGCTGATCTGCTGGATTTCTCGTTGCGCGCGGCTGTAGGCGGAGTTGCTGGGACTGTGGAGGGTTTGCATTTTCTGCGCGATGTTGCCGCCGTAGGTGGGCAGGTCGTTGGTGATGGCGACGAGCTGAGTGAAGAGGCTCCAGGTAGCGACACAGAGGAGGCCGGCGAATACGAGGATTACGGCCATGGCGGCGATAGGGCGCGGAAGGCGCAGGCGTTCAAGGCCGGCGACAACGGGAGCGAGAAGGAACGCGAAGAGGATGGCGAATCCCAAGGGGAGCAGGAGGACTTTGCCGAGATAGAGGACCGTGATGGCCAGGACCGCGACGGCAATGAACCAGAGTTGCATGAGGATGCGTGCGGTGGACGTGGGGTTCATTGTCTCTCCAGATGCGGGTGCTGCTTTAGGTGAGATGCGGAGAGCTGAAATAGGGACGTAGGGACTAGGGACGTAGGGACTAGGGACGTAGGGACTAGGGATTAGGGATTAGGGGATAGGGACTGGAATCTGGGAACGGGGATTGGGGCGGATGTTTGGGATCCGCCCTGTTGTTGGTTGGCTCTGAATGGGGTTATTGGAGGCGGGTGGCGGTGGCGGAGGCGCAGCCGGCCATGAGGAGAGTTCCGGAGGCGTTGTAGAACTGCACCTTGGCCTCATCAGTGAAGGAGTCGGCATCGCGGTCGAGGGTAATGGTGTGGGTGAGTTTCTGTGATCCCAGCTGAAAGGGTCCGCCGGTGAACAGAATGAATGCGACGTCGCTGGCCGAGTAGGTGCCGTGTTCTGACTCGGACCAGATGCCGAATCCTGTGCTGCGCTGGCCGGGCAGGAAGCCGGGATTGGAAGTGGCTTCAGTGACGGTGCCACCGCGGGAGAAGAGGAGAATCGACGAGAATGACGGGCGTTTGACTCCGCTTGTGCAGTCGTATTGCGTGACAGTGACCCACCATGCGCCTTCGAGACGGTGGCGGGATGCCGATTCAGGGGATTCAGCGTGGAGGGGGATGAGGGCTGCGAACCAAGCGGTTAGGATGGTGAGCGAGATGAGACGAACGAGGACCTGGGATTTTGAGGCGGCGAGCATGGTGGCGATCTCCTTTGGGGAAAGTGATTTGTGACTGCAGGGACACAGTAGCCGAGATTCAGTTGTGAAGTCTTGAGGATCGCTGGAGGATTCGTGCCGGAAATGTTGAGGAGGCGTTTGATTGATCCTGCTAAAATCGCCGCACATTCAGGCGGGCCGAGGGAATGACCGAAAGATCCCAGGTTGCATACGAGTTTGCGAACTTCCGGCTGTTGCCGCAGGAGAAGCAACTGGTGTGCGAAGAGCGCAAGGTGAAGCTGCAGCCGAAAGTCTTCGACACGTTGCTGCTGCTGGTGGAGAATCACGGGCGGCTGGTAGAGAAGGACAGCTTTCTGAAAGGTCTTTGGCCGGATACGTTTGTGGAAGAGGCAACGCTGGCACATTGCGTCTCCGAGTTGCGCAGGACATTGCGCGCGGAAAGTAACGGCGCGGAGTTTATCGAGACTGTTGCGAAGCGAGGATACCGGTTTCTGTTGCCGGTGAAGACGACGGAACTCAAGGCGCCCGCGGCGGCGACGTCAGCGTCGGTGATTGCAGTGCTGCCCTTTGAGAACCTGGGACCGGAGGCGGAGCGTGAATACCTGGCGGACGGGCTGACGGAGGAAGTGATTGCGGCTCTGGGGCAGATCGATCCGGTGCGGCTGAGCGTGATTGGGCGGACGACGATCATGCGATACAAGCGCGCGACGAAATCGCTGCAGGAGATCGGAAGCGAGCTGAAAGCGGCATTCCTGGTGGAGAGTTCGCTGCGCAGCGAAGGCGGACGAATCCGTGTGACGTCAAATCTGGTCCGGGCAAGCGACCAGGTTCAGATCTGGTCGGCGACGTACGACAGCGAGCCGAAGAGCATGCTGGCGTTTCAGCGCGAGTTGAGCACGACGATTGCACAGCAGATTCGACTGCGGCTCTCGCCGGAGAGGCTAGATGCGCTGGCGCGGCGGCAGGCGCACAATCCCGAGGCATACGACGCGTATCTGCAGGGGCGCTACTACTGGAACCTGTTTACGCCGGCGACGACGCGGAAAGCGGTGGAATGCTATCTGCGGGCGACGCAACTCGATCCGAATTATGCGCTGGCGTGGTCGGGGCTGGCGGATGCGTATACATCGAGCCCGATCCACGCGGACGTGCGGCCTCGCGATGTCTGGGAGAAGGCGCGGCGCGCAGCGGAGCAGGCGATTGCGGCGGAGCCAGAGTTGGCGGAGACGCAGACTTCGTGGGGGTTTGTGAAGTTCTGGCTGGATTGGGATTGGAAGGAGACAGAAGCAGCGTATCGCAGAGCCATCGCGATCGATCCGAACTACTCGCTGGTGTACCGGTTGCTGGGCATCGTGCTGGGACATATTGGACATCGCGAAGAAGAGGCGCGGCAGGCAATGGAGCATGCGCGGGCTATCGATCCACTGCAAGCGATGCATCACGCGCTGTCGGCACAAGTGGCTTTCCTGGCGCGGGACTACACGGCGGCGCTCGAATTTGCGCGGCAGAGCGCGGTAGTGCTGACGGACTTCTGGATTGCGAATCTGCAGATGGCGCAGGCCTACGAACAACTCGGGGAGGACGCGCTTGCGCTTGAGGCGCTGGGTCGCGGTGGCGGAGTCGGGGGCGAGAACAGCAAAGTCCTGTCGATGCGCGGATACATTCTGGCGAAGACGGGACGCGCGAACGAGGCACGCGAAGTGTTGAAGACGCTGGAGGCGATGGCGCGGGAGCGCTATATCCCGCCCTATGCAATTGCGCAGGTGTATACAGGACTGCGCGAAGACGACCAGGCGTTTGCGTGGCTAGAACGCGGCGTTGAGGAACACGACGTGCACCTGGCGATGCTGCCAACCGAACCCAAGTGGGATGCGCTGCGAGGCGATCGGAGATTTGCCGAGGTGCTGCGCAGGTGCGGATTGCCGTACCGCAGTTCTTAGATGCAGTTGTCTGTTGTAACTTATCGGTTGTCAGTTGTCAGTTGTCAGTTTTGAGTGATCAACATTGGACAGCGAAGAATACAAAGACGACTCCATCAACGATGCGCCGGTGCGAGGGTTTCTGCATCGGGCTCGTGGTGCTGATGCAGACGGGTTGGTGCTGACGCATGGGGCGGGCGCGAATTGCCAGACACCTCTCTTGAAGGCGCTGGCGGAAGCCTTCTGCTCGGCGGGTGTGACGGTGCTGCGATGCGACTTGCCGTTCAGGCAGGCGCGTCCGCACGGGCCACCGATGCGCGGGAGCGGGGAAGGGGGTCGGGGAGGGTTGCGTGCTGCGGTGTCTGCTCTGCAACGGGAGACGACGGGCCGGATTTTTCTGGGCGGGCACTCGTATGGCGGCAGGCAAGCTTCGATGCTCGCTGCGACTACGCCGGGACTTGTGGAGCGGCTGCTGCTGCTTTCGTATCCCTTGCATCCACCGAAGCGGCTGGACCAGATGCGGACTGCGCACTTCCCTTCTCTGCAGACACCGGCAATGTTTGTGAGCGGGGAGCGGGATGGATTTGGAACCAAGGCGGAGATGGAGAGCGCTCTGAAGCTGATTCCGGCGAAGACGGAGTTGCTGATGGTTGCGGGCGCGGGACACGAGTTGATGACGGCACGGAATCGGGCGGAGTTGCTGGAGAGTGTGGTGAAGACGTTTCTGGATTTTGGGAAGGGCTAGATGATGGTTGTGCTCTCCCATGTCTCAAAGGCGAATCATCACCCCAGACATGGGGCACCCAGGTTCGTGCTTTCCCACTCATGCCACGATGAAACTGCGTCATGAATGGGGCACCCAGAGTCGTGGCAATGTGGGCGAAAGGCAACTGCAAGTCCTTCCACTCCGCTTCGCTGCGGTCAGGGTGACAACTCTGTGACGACAACGTTGTTTGATCACAACGTTGTTGATGACGACGCCGTTTGATCAGAGTGTGTGGTTATTCGCGGGTGACTTTGTAGCCTTGCTTTTCGAGCATGGCGGGGACGCCTTCTTTGCCGACCAGGTGGCCAGCGCCGACGGCTACAAAACTGACGCCGTCGCCTTTAAGCAGGTCCTGAATCTGCTTAGTGAAGTTCTCGTTGCGCTTGACTACGAGGGTCTGAAAGAGGTCGGGGTACTTGTCGCGGAATTCAGCGTTGTTGAGTTTGTCGAGCGCATCGACATCGCCGGCGGACCAGGCGGCAAGCATCTGCTTGAATTTATCGACGGCGGAATCGTAGTCATTGAGCTCGGAGACGAGGAAGTCGACTTGCTGTTTGTCGGGCATGTCGGCGAGGAAGTGCATCTGTTCCTCAGCAGTTTCGAATCCTTTGACGGGTTTGTTGGCTTTGACGAACTCAGGTTTGAGTTCCAGCTCGACGCCGCTGTTGGGATCGTATCCGGCTTGCATGAGGGGCGTGAGACTGAGCATGAGGGCCGCGAGCCAGGGCTTCATGGATTCAAAGACGGCCTCGCCGCCGGGGATGCCGGAGCCGGCTGCGTCTTTGGTGAGCTTGGCGAGTTGATCGGGAGTGAGTTTGGCTGAGAGCGGGTGTGCCGGATCCATGCCGAGCTGCATGACGAGGGGCTGCATGGATGCTGCGTCGTCGACGTTGGGAATTTCGAGCCACAGGGTCTGGCTTTGCTTGATTGCGGCGTCGACCTTAAGGCTAGAGCGCCAGGGGTCGTCTTTGGCGAGCGCGTGGACCGTGCCAAAGAGATAGACAGTGGCATGGGGCCCCTTGATGACCCAGATGGCGGGCTCGGCTTGCGCGGAAGATGCGACAGAAAAAATCGCGGCGAGAGAGAGGGCGAGTGCGATGAGTCTCCGGGTGGGGGGCATGCGGGGTCTCCTGCGAGAGTGCTGCTGTGAGTATAGCGGGAGAAACTCTCACAGTGGGGTATGGCGGCCGGCCGAGGGGATCGCGAGAAATGGAGAATTCCTGAGTAGCGGGAGGGATTGCGGAATCGAGAAGCGGCCGAATAACTCACCGGCCGCTTCCCTGCCCGTGTTTAGAAGCTGAACTTCGCTGCCAGCTGGAAGGCGCGCGGACCGCCGGAACCGAAGACTCCACCGGCAGTTGAGACTGGCGTTCCAAAGCTTGATGAAAAGCCGGGATTGTTTCGATCCGGCGAGAGGGCGTTGGCAAAGCCGGAGTAGTTGAGGTTGCTGACGCCGAGAATGTTGGTCACGTTGAAGGTGTTGAAAGCTTCGCCGAGGAGGTTTACGGTATAGCGCTCGCCGAAATGGAAGGAGCGATCCAAGCGGAAATCAAGCGAGCTGAAGCTGTCGTTGAAACGCGCGTTGGGGCTGACCAGCGGGAGGATTACGCTGGCGTTGGCGCTGGCTTCAAAGACTCCGCCGGCTGCATTGGTGGCTGCGATGAAGGCATTCAGTTGCTGGGCATTGTGAAATTTGCGGCCGCCGGCATTGCGCTGCAGTGTGGGAACGCGCTCGCTGCCATCGGGAAGAAGGATGTCCATGGGAACACCGGAAGCGATGGTCCAGATAGGCGCGAAGTGGAGTTGAAGGGGGAGATTGGCCATGCCTGACATGACGAGGCGGTGGCGCTGGTCGTTCGGCGGAGGTCCGTACTCGCGCTGGAGATTGGTGGGGTCGATGGGTGAGTATTCGAAGGGAATCTGGTCGTCGTTGGCGTAGTTGAAAGTCTTGGCGAGAGTGTATGCGGCGTCGAATTCGCCGTATTTCGCAAAGCGCTGACGAACGCTGACCCAGAGCGCGTCGTATTTGGTATTGACGGCGGACTCGAGGTCGGTGACATTGTCGGGGCCTTGCGTGTCGGGATTAAAGACGGTGCCGACGGGACGGCCGATGATGAAGCGCGTGCCGAGGTTGTGAACGCCATCCACTTTGACGAGCAGGCCGCGGCCAACCTGTTTTTCGATGCCGAGATTGAACTGCTGGACCATGGGATTGCGCATGTGGTTGCTGATGACATCGATGCCGGCAGCACCGGCGCCGGTGAAGACGAATCCGCTGAACGGGCTCGACAGCACCTGAGGCGCGAAGGGCTTGAAGGTGCCATCCTGATTCAAATAGATGGGAACGCCGTTCTGGTCGGTGATGACGTTGCCCGCGGTAACGTTGAGCGCGAGGGCGCGGCCGTCAAAGCCTTTTTCGAGCGACATGATTTCGAGGGTGATGCGATCGTAGTAGATTCCGTAGCCGCCGTGGAAAGTGAGGTTGGGATTCACGGCGTAGTTGAATCCGACGCGCGGCGCCCAGTTGTTGAAGTCGCGATGACGCGTGCCCTGATAGAAAGATTGCACGATGGGATTCCGCTGGCCGTACCAGCTCAGGTTGTTGAGATTGGAATCCATTTCCCAGCGAAGGCCGAGATTGAAAGTGAGTTTGGGGAGGGCTTTCCAATCGTCTTGAGCGAACAGCGCGAAATGGTAGCTGTCGTCGTTAGGCAGATCGAGCGGGCGCGTGGGCGTGGAACTGCGGAGACCAACGGCGAAGAGCAGATCGTTGTCGTCGACCTTGCCGTCCTGATTGCGGTCGAAGTCGGGAAAATCCTCGACGGTCTGGATGTTGCCTTGCTGGAATACGCCGAGATTGAAGTCGGCGTCGATGGACTGCACTTCGCCACCGAAGCTGAGGGTGTGGTTGTGGTGTGTCCAGCTGACGATGTCGTCGCCTTGCAGACGGAACTGCAGGGTCTGCTGAGGGACACGGTAGGTGGCGCCGTCGTCGAGATCGGGATAGGTGATCTGCGGCGCGGTGGAGGTGGGTGAGGTGGTGTTGATGAAGTTGTTGTCGGCGAAGCTCATTCGATTGATGACGCTGGGCGTGAAGATGTGGACCCAGTCGGCGGTGAGCCCCTGGAGGTGATTGACGGCGGTTTGACGATAAGCGGCAGTGCCGATCGCGCGGTCGAGCGAGCTCTGGCTGAGGTCGTCTTCGAGTTCGAGAGAATGGCGGAAGCCGATTCGGTCGCGATTGCTCAGCTGCCAATCGAGTCTTTCGGTCGCGAGGAAGTCATGCAAGGGAGCGGTGGCGAAGACGCGGTTGATCACCTGATTTGTAGTGTCGCGTTTACCGACGAGATCGGCGCCGAGTTGCTGGCGATCTTCGATGGCGACGAACCACCAGGCTTTATCGCGACGGATGGGACCGCCGGCGTCGGCGGCGTATTGCTGGCGATGAAACGTCGGCGACTCGCCTGGGATGGGCTGATAGGTTGCGGGCAATCCCTGAAGGGCTCGGTCGCGCTCGTAGATGGCGAGGCCGCCATGAAGATTGTTGGAACCCTGCTTGGTAACGACGTTCACGACCGTGGAACCGGAGCGGCCGAGGCCAGCGGAGAAACGATTGCTGGCGATTTGAAATTCCTGTACTGCATCTTCGGGGATGTTGACGAGAGAGCCGCCGACGGCATCGTCGTTGTTGTCTGCGCCGTCGATCATGACATTACCACCGCGGCCGGTCTGGCCCGCAGAGGAGATAACGACCGTATTCTCCTTGGTGGGATCGAAATTGGGCGCGGGGGCGTTGCCGGGAACGAGGTAAGCTAATTCAAGATAGTTGCGGCCGTTGAGGGGCAGCGTATCAATCTGGCGCGATCCGATGACGCCACCGAGATCGGAGCTTGTGGTGTTGACGCCAAGCTGGCTTCCACCATTGACTTCGACATCAACCTTCGTCGCAGAGAGTGTGAGCCGGACAGGGATACTCAGGGTCTGTCCAACTTCGAGATTGATGGCCTCGTGCCACGGGGCGAAGCCGGAGGGGGCAGCGACAGAGAGCGTGTAATTCGCGGCTTCGAGTGTAGCGAAGTTGAATTCACCACCGTTGCGGGTCGTAAACGTGCGGACAGTGCCCTGCGCATCGTTGCTTAGTGTGACTACTACTTGTCCAATGAACTTGCCGCCAGGATCGATGACCGTGCCGCCGATGTCGCCGGTGGCGGACTGTTGCGCGGTGGAAGGAAGGAGCAGCACTAAGGCGAGAAACAGAGACACGTAGATTGATTTGCAGAATCGGGATGCGAACAAAACGACCTCCATAGTTGCGACTGCGTGGACAATCAGCCTCCGGGGTTACAGGGGATTTGAAGTCTGGGGCTGAAGCTTATGCGGACTCTACTGCACTTACCCGACCAGGAGCATCGGCTTAATGGAGGATTGGGACATCCATCGAACGGCGTAGGACGACTTCGGCGCGAGGGCGTCGTGGATTGGTAGAGATGCCGTTTGCCGAAACACGATGCGGCGAACGACACTGTTTCCTGATGAAAAACCTGCATTGTGTCGTTCTCTGTCTCGGTATTGTGATTCCGGCATTTTTTCAGGCCGGAGCAACGAACCTTGTAACCGGAAATGGATTCGGATTTACGGTAGTGACTCCCCAGAATGCCGCAGTGACCAAGTTTTATGCGCATCCTTACAGCTTTGCGAAACCCGATGCACAGAATCCGTTAAGCGAGGGCATCGCAACGACGAACTTTATCAAAACGTTGACTTGGGAAACAGGGGGAGCGACAGCAGAATACGAGAATGATTCACACGTGATCCACGCCCGGGGCAACACGGGTGAAGGATTCATCTTTATGCCATTTCGACTTCACCGGGCGGCACTGATTCTGATGTGGGAGCCAGCAACTGCAGCCGCAAATCGCGGGTTCAATGTGGAATGGAATGCGCGCATCGAAGGGCACGAGATGGCCGGAGGCGAAGGAGTGGAGTTGGTTCGATTTGAAGCGATTGCTGAGAAGCTTCTGCTGATTCCATTGTCAGCGAGAAGTACCAAGTTGGAGGATCAGCAATTGCTTTCCGGCAGTCAGGCATGGGCGCTGGTTTCAATTGGAGACGACGGCCAAGCAGAAACAGCACTGCGTGAGTTTTCAGAGTGGCGCGCAGGTCTTGCGCCGCGAGCGCTGGTGAAGCGAGAGATCGACGAGTTGGAACAGTGGCGCGTTACGCCGGGAGTGCGATTTGCGGACGAGAAGGCCCGACACCTTTGGCGGCAGAGCGAGGTGATGCTTCGCATGGCGCAATGCCGTGAGCCGAATCGAGCAGATTTTCATGGGAACGGATTGATTGTCGCAAGCATGCCCGATGGCGTCTGGTTTACCCCGTGGGTGCGCGACATGGCGTGGGCGACAGTAGCACTGGCAAAAATGGGACACCGCGAAGAAGCGCGAGCGGCGGTGCTGGCGTACTTCAATGCCCAACCCACTGGAAAAATGCGCGCTGCGACCGCCGCAGCGAACTATCAAATCTCAGTGGTTCGCTACTTCGGAGATGGGGAGGAGGAGCCCTTCTTCACGGAAGAGGGCAGCACCAACATTGAATATGACGATTGGGGAGAAGCGCTGTGGGTACTGGGTGAGTATATGCGCAAGTATGGCGATGACTCCCTGCTCAAGACCAAGACATATCGCGGGGAACTCTATGAAAGTGCGCGGGACTTCATTGTAAAGCCGCTCGAGGCAAATATGGAGCCCTACGGTGGCGGGCTGATTGTGAAGGCGGACACTTCGATCTGGGAGGAACGGCAGAAGGACAAGAAGCACTTTGCCTTTTCAACGGCAATGGCAATCGTGGGCCTCGAGGAGTTTGGCAGGATCGCAGCGAAGGTGGGCGATCAAGGCGCCAGCTCAGATGCTCGGAGGTTTGTTGGAGAGTTACACCGGGGCTTCGATGCGGCGTTCATTCGGAATGGAAAGCTGCGTGGGACGCTGGAAGAAGGAGTGAAAAACGATATCGACGGCGCCTTGCTGGCGATCGTTCACTTTGGCGTCGTCAGTGATCCCACGGTTATACGCAATACGTTACAGCGCATGGAACTGCTGAAGGTGGACTCGGGCGGCTACCGGCGTGTGCGCAGCACCTACAACGATCCGAAGATCTTCGAGTATTGGTACGAGCGGCAGGAATTTCTTTTTGTCGATTTCAGCCTTGCAGAGGTTGATCGAAAGCTGGCGCGGATGAACGAGGCAAGCGCAATTGTGAAGCGGATAGTTGACAAGGCTGCCGCAGACCACAACATCATTCCCGAGATGTACGTGGCACTGAACTGCAAGCTTTTTCAGGGTAACCTCGGCGACCCGACAGGCGCACGACCGATGGTCGGCTATGGCGCGGGCGAGTACATTCTGGATGTGCTGGACAGTCAACAGACGCGATAGATCGATGGAACTGGCCTCCTTCTAGAGGCAATCGCAAGCGAGGTTTTATCCCGAGATGAGGAATTTGCCGTTGCGCATGATTTGTTCTTCACCGTCTGGGGATTCGAGCCAGATGTTGAAGCCCAGGCCGACGACATCGATGTGGGTGCCGGATCGCCAGGGGGCACCGGTATGTTCGCCGTAGGGATTGCCGAAGGCGATGTGGATGCCGGGAAATTTTTCGTCCTGAAGGATGTTGCCGATGACGCGAGAGACACCAATGTTGGTGCCGATGGCGAATTCGCCGACGCGATCAGAATTCTCATCGGTATGGGTGTAGGTCCAGAAGTCCCGCTCGAGCTCCTGGTTGGGACTGGTGCAGGAGACGATGCGATTCTGCGCGATCTCAATGGTGAGCGGCGTTGCGTCGAGCAGGCCGTAGCGGGCGCAGAGCCAGTCGCCGACGACGCCGTCGACAACAAAGGTGCCGTTGACTTCGCCGGGCGAGGTGAAGCATTCGCCGCCGGGAAGATTTCCCCACTTTTCAGGCGAGATGATGCCCGAGGTTTTGAACCACTTGTAGGCAGGGTTCATGTCCGAGACGATGCTGGTGCCGGCGGCGGTGGTGGCGCGGATGCGAATGGCGCGGCGGACGCGATCGAGTACCTGCTGCGAGAGGCGATCGACTTTGTCGTAGTCGGAGCGCATGCCTTCACACATGATCTGAGGCGTGATGTTGACCATGTGGGCATGGCGCATGCGGCGGCGGTTGACGACGTCGGTCATCTGCATGCGGGACTTCAACTCATTGGGCTGCACCTGGACGGCGAAGATGGAGACCTGCGAGGTTTCCATGTCGGCGAGAACGGCGGCCGGCATGTCAGTGAGCGGGCGCGGGGCGAGGTCTTCGAGGATGAAGGCGTTGAAGGGGCATCCGCGCTCAGCGAGCTGGGCGGCAATCGAGGCGGCGATAGGCTCGGTTACGCGGTCGGTGATGAGTGTGACTTTTTCGTCAGGCTGGATGCGCAGGCAGGTGAAGACGGCGGAGCGGGCGCCTTGCATGAAGTCGGATGGGTAGGGTTGCGATAGAAGATGCGAGGCGGTTGGGGTAAGGCTTGCGATGATAGTGCTCCGTCAGGTGGGGATGCGCTTTCCCACCCAAGCGAAGCTTGGATAGGGCACCCAGCGCGTATCTATTCAGGTTAACAAAATTCGTGTGCGAAGTTACGGAACGCGGTGGCCTTTTATCGGCGTTTGGAACCCTGGTAATCTTTGTGGTCGTAATTCCCGACGGGGTCAGGGTTGGGCCTGATCCCACATGTGGCTTAGTTGTTGCTTCTGGGTGGTTTCGAAACGTTTCTCCTCAGCCTTGCGCTCCTCGGCGGTGGTGGACGATGGCCAGATGGTGAAGTCTCTGAACGCAAGGCGGGAGGGGCGGCCATGGAGGGAGACGAGGGCATCCTCGAGTTCGAGCAGCGATCCGCGGGACAATTGCAGTTCATGCTCGTCGGGTTGATAGAGCGTTCCCTCAGGGTAATCGAGGAAGGGCGTTCGCGTTTGCTCGATGTGGTTGCCGAGGATCTGGGCAACGGGCTTGCCGCTGGTGAATTGAACTAGACGGGCAATGCTGGCAACGAACTCGGGGAAATTGTGTACGTAGAGACGACCGGGATAGAGCGTATCGCCCGAAAACAGAATGGCGGTCTTGCGGTCGTAGAGGGCGATGCTTGCGGCCGAGTGGCCGGGAATGGGAATCGCATCGATCACGCGGTCGCCAAGATCGATACTGCCGATGTCGTTGGGCCAATGAGCGATGTGATAGAGGCTCCTGCTTGCGTCGACCTTCGCCGGTACGAGGGTGATGGGGATTGCGGAGTCGTTGAGGGCCTGGAGGGCAGCGTCTCCGGCGACGTGGTCTCCATGCTCGTGGGTGTGGACGACGAGCAACGGAATGGTTGCCAGGGAATTTCTTTTCAACCAGCGGTGGATGGTGCTCTGGAGAGCCGGCGCGAGATTGCCGTTGCGCGAGCCCGTGTCGAGCAGGAGCGCTTTCTCTTTGCCGAAGAGAAGATAGACAAAGGGCTTTTCGAAGTCGGTGCAGCCGGACTGGCGAAGGATGTAGAGGCCCGGGTTGTATTCTTGCACCTGCCAATCGGGCATTTCCATGCATCGGGGGCCACCGGTAGCCCAGTGCTCCGGGAGGACGCCACGCTGGATCGAGCCGCCATCGGGTTCAGGCAACTGGGCCTGGCAACGAATATGGAGCGCGAACAGAGCCAACAGCAGTGCAAATGAAGTGCGCAACTTCATTGAGGGTCCTCCGCCGGGTGGGTTCCGGAATTTGTCGGTCCAATCATCATACGTTTCCGCGTGAAAGAGGCTCACCGGGTCGAGTACTATTTGGGGGCGGGTCGTATTGCGGTCTTCACGGTCTTCCTGGCCAAGATTAGCAATCCTTTTTGATTAACTTAGGTTTTTGGGAGGGGTAGGGATATGTCATTCACGCGAAAGACTGTTTTGTTGGCGGCGGGGGTTTTGTTGGCTGCGAGCGTGGGAACTCCGAAGGGGATCGCGCAGGGGCCGGCGAGTGAGCAGCCGGACAAGTACACGTGGCTTGAAGATATCCACGGCGACAAGTCGATGGATTGGGTAAAGGCGGAGAACGCGCGGACGGCGGCGGTGATGGAGAAGCAGAAGCCGTTTGCCGGGTTGGAAGAAGACGCGCTGAAGGTGCTGGACTCGCCGGACAAACTGGCGTTTCCTCAGTTTCGAGCCGGGATGGTGTACAACACGTGGCGCGACAAGGATCATGTGCGCGGCATCGTGCGGCGGACGACACTGGAAAGCTATCTCTCAGATGCTCCGAACTGGGAAACGGTGATCGACTATGACGCGCTGGGCAAGCAGGACAAGCAGAGCTGGGTTGGGCATGGGTTGGAGTGTCTGCAGCCCGAAGAAAAACTGTGTCTTGTCTCCCTTTCGTCCGGCGGCGAGGATGCGGCAACGCTGCGCGAGTTCGATCTGCCTGAAGGAAAGTTCGTTGAGAACGGCTTTGTGTCTCCGCGTGGGAAACAGAGAATTGCGTGGCTTGACAAGGACAACCTGTTGATTGCGCGCGAATGGGGCGAGGGAACGATGAGCGTTGCGGGGTATCCCATCGAAGTCAAGCGATGGAAGAGAGGCACGCCGCTCGAAAGCGCTGTCGAAGTGTTCCGCGGAGATGCGAAAGATGAGGGCTCCGGAGTTGATCCGGTTGTGCTTACGGACGGGCTGGGGCACAGTGTTGCGGTTATCGAGAACAGCAAGACGTTTTTTGAAACTGAATACTACCTGGTGCTGGCGAGTGGCCCGAAAAAACTGGGATTGCCCATGAAGGCAAATGTGCGAGGGCTCCAGGATAACCAGGTAGTTATTTCTCTGGAGGAGCAGTGGACGCCGGAAGGACAGACAAAGACCTATCCGCAGGGAGCGGTGGTATCGCTGGATCTGGAGGCGGTGAAGGCGGACCCAGTGCATCTGAAACCAACGGTGCTGTTTGCGCCGACCGCGCAGGAGTTTTCGCAGCAGGTGGCGACGACGAAGAATCACGTTCTGGTGACGACCCTGGAACACGTGCAGGGACGAGCTTACGTCTACACGCACGGGAAAGACGGAAAATGGACGCGAAGCAAACTCGCGGTGCCGGATAACGAATCGATCGGGATTTCGACGACAAGCCTGCTGGACGATAGATTCTTCCTGTCGGAGACGGGATTCCTGACGCCGTCGAGCGTGCTGCTGGGCGATGCGGCGGTCGGTTCGCTGAAACCGGGAAAGACACAGAAGGCGCTGTTTGATGCCTCGCGTGACGTGGTGGAGCAGCTGGAGGCTACTTCGAAGGATGGGACGAAGGTGCCGTACTTTGCCGTGCATCGCAAGGACATGCCCATGGATGGAAGCACGCCCACGCTGCTGACGGCATACGGCGGGTTCCAGGTTTCAAATCTTCCCGCCTACAACCCGGTGTTTGGCAAGCTCTGGCTGGAGCGGGGAGGCACGTTTGTGCTGGCGAATATTCGCGGCGGCGGCGAGTTTGGTCCGGCGTGGCATGACGCGGGATTGAAGACGCACCGGCAGCGGATCTATGACGATTTCTACGCAGTGGCCGAGGATCTGGTTACGCGGAAGTTTACGTCGAAGGAACGGCTGGGTATTGAGGGCGGCTCGAATGGCGGATTGCTGATGGGCGTGGAGTTTAATCAGCATCCGGAGATGTGGAAGGCGGTGGTGATCCAGGTGCCGCTGCTGGACATGCTGGGATATGAACACATGTCGGCGGGCGCATCGTGGGTGGGCGAATACGGGTCAGTGAAGGTGCCGGCGGAGCGGGCATTTCTAGCCTCGATTTCGCCCTACAACCAGCTTAAGCCGGACGTGCATTATCCGGAGCCGCTGATCTTTACGACGACGGCGGACGATCGCGTTGGACCGGTGCACGCAAGGAAATTTGCGGCGAAGATGGAAGAGTTTCACGAGCCGTTTTACTACGACGAGATCACGGAGGGCGGCCACGGAGCGGGCGCAGACAACCGGCAGGCAGCCCGGACGTGGGCCGAGGAATTTACGTACCTGGCGATGAAGCTGATGGATTGAGGGCGCGCCTGCACGAATCCTTCGGGTTCGTGCGGGCGCGGGCTTGCATTCCCAGATCTCAGACGAGACCTTGGGCACTTGACTCTACCGTTCAGGTCGTTCGGCGCTCACGAGGACGCGCGCTGACTTGGGGTTGGAGCACTCCACGATTGCGCTGAAGACCCAGAAGCTTCAACTTCTGGCCAGCGGACTGCCTGCGCGATGCAGATGATGTGCAGGATCAGGAACAGCGGCACGGCAAATGTGGGAATCAAACTCATCGGAAGCACAGTCATTGCGCCTGCTCCAATTCCGTGAGGGTTGAGCACACTGGCAATCGGGCCGAGCACCACTGCGGTCGCCAAATCCATGATTCCCAGAAGCTGCCACGCGATGAAGCTTCTGCGATGGTCCGGAGCAGCCAGCCGGAGAGCCACGAATGGCGCGGTCGCTCCGATTGCCATATCGCCCCATCCTGCCGGTAGAGCAAACAGGCCAGGAAGAATTCCGTAAGCAGCCAGGACAAGGAAAGCAAACCCCGCAATCCTCCAGCTCTGAACGTGTGTGAGTACGCGAGGACTGAGGGCCAGGGCGAACTGCCGGAACTTTGCCGATGATATGAACCACGCCAGGAAGAGGACGATGGGTGTCAGAGCAGCCAGTCCAAGCGGCAAAGGCGGTTGGTTGGGGGCGTTCGTGAAGAGGTGCAGAGCGGAGGCTCCGAGGGAAAAGACGAACCAGGCGGCGATGATTCCGCCGGTGAACTTTGCGTATTTCGACATGGGGAATCTCCTATTTTGTGACCGTGGAGGTCACTTTGTTGGTTAGGGTCAGCAGGGCTTGCCAGGGTTCGTCTCCCAGCTGCCGCCGAAGGCGTGCCTGCACCTTTTGCCAGACAGGGAGCGCGTGGTTGAGTTGAGCCTGCCCCGATTGGGACAAGCACAGTCGACGTTCTCGCCGATCGTTCCCTTGAAGTTTTTCGACCCAGCCATGCCGGACCATGGTGTCGAGGGTGCGTGTGAGGGTGGTGCTGTCCATTGCCAGAATCGCTCCCAGCCTTCCCTGTAGAACTGTTCCGGTAATCGATAGGGCCTGCAGGATTGTGAACTGGGTGGGTGTGAGACCGAGTGGGCGCATCGCTTCGTCGTAGTGCTGCGTGAGTGCGCGGGAGGCACGGCGGAAGCTTGCGCACAAGCAGTCCAGAACCGGCATGGAGGATGCTTTCATGCAGAGTAGATGTATATACATGTATTAGGGATTCAGAATAAGAACTGAGCAAAAAGTGGGAAAGGGTTCGCGCAGAAGAGCTCCAGCACTCAAAGGTCTCCCAGGTTTCAGAAGCGAGACCCTTCGGCTTCGCTCAGGGCAGGCTGTGAGGCGCTCAACTTGCTGCTCCTGGAGCGCTCGCTCAGGCGGCCATGGCTTCTTGTTCTTCGAGGGCGCTGCGGCGCATGGGCTGTCGTTTCCAGTAGGTAAGCGAGCGCCAGACCCACTCCATCGGACCGAATTGGAAGTGGCGAAGCCAGATGGGGCTGAGGATGAGATTGCACGCCCATACGGAGGCTACGACGACATAGAGCTGGCTCCACGGCCGCGGATTCCCGATAGCAGACGGGTCGGGACCTAGAATGAAGGAACGCGGTCCGGCTTAATAGAAAGTGAAGGACGCGGCAGGATCGTTTCACAGAAATCAGGAGGTAACCGATGGGATCAGCGGTGGCTGCGGTAGAACGGACGCATGAACAGAAACTGGATCTGCTGGCGGAAGTAGCGGTGAAGGTGGGATTGGGATTGAAGGAAGGCCAGGAACTGGTGATGACGGCGACGCTGGACGCTGTGGCCTTGGCGCGGCGGATTACGGAGCAGGCGTATCGCGCGGGCGCTTCGCTGGTGACAACACTCTACACCGATGATGAAGCTACGTTGATGCGCTATCACCACGCGCCGGATGCATCGTTCGACAAAGCGGCGAAGTGGCTGTACGACGGAATGGGCGCGGCATTCAAGAGTGGAGCGGCGCGGCTGGCAATTGCCGCGGGAAATCCTTCACTGCTTTCGAATGAGGATCCGGACAAAGTGGGGCGGGCGAATCGCGCGGTGTCGCTGGCGTATAGGCCGGCGCTTGAGCTGATTACGCGACACGAAATCAACTGGACGATCGTGTCGTGTGCGACGGAGGCGTGGGCGGTGCAGATATTTCCGAACGACGCACCGGATGTGGCCCTGGCGAAGCTTTGGGAGGCGATCTTCCAGACGACGCGCATCAACATGGAAGATCCGGTGAGCGATTGGAAGCGGCACGACGCGGGCTTGCACAAGCGTGCGGATTATCTGAATGAGAAGCGCTATGCGGCGCTAAAGTATCGCGGGCCGGGAACGGATTTCACGCTGGGTATGGCCGACGATCACGTGTGGATGGGCGGCGGAACGACGGCGGGAAACGGGATTTATTGCATTCCGAACATGCCGACGGAGGAAGTATTCAGCATGCCGCACAAGGATCGCGCAGATGGAACAATAACGGCGACCAAGCCGTTGTCGCACCAGGGCACGATGATCGAAGGCATTCACGTGAGGTTTGAGGGCGGCCGGATAGTGGAGGCACATGCTTCGCGTGGAGAAGAAGTACTGCGCAAGCTGATTGAGACCGATGACGGTGCGCGGCGGCTGGGCGAAGTGGCGCTGGTGCCGCACTCATCGCCGATTGCTTCGAGCGGTCAGCTTTTCTTGAACACATTGTTCGACGAGAATGCGGCGTCGCATATTGCGCTGGGGCAGTCGTATTCATCTACGGTGCGCGATGGCGACAAGCTGAGCAAAGAAGAGCTTGCCGCAAAAGGCGCGAACGAGAGCCTGATCCACGTGGACTGGATGATCGGATCGGGCAAACTGGATATCGACGGCGTTACGGCGACGGGCAAGTTGGAACCACTGATGCGCGGGGGAGAGTGGGTTTAACCACCCCACGGACGAAGACCTGTCCGCTGGGACTCGGTGTAAACCACCCATTGACCTGGACCTTTCAATGGGGCGCAGGGGTTCGTGCTTTCCCACCCTTGGCGCAAAAACGCGCCAAGGATGGGGCACCCGGATCGTGCAGATACGCACCCGGGTTGTGCAGATACAAGGAGCGACGACCGAATTCTCGCAGGTCGGGCAGGGGAGATGAATGGGGAAGATCGGAATTATTGGCGCCGGTAGTGTGGGGGCGACGATTGCGTATGCCGCACTGATTCGCGGAGTGGCGCGGGAAATCTGCCTCTTTGATATCGCCCGAACGAAGGTTGACGCGGAAGTACTGGACCTGAACCATGGGTTGCTGTTTGTCCCGCAGGCGAAGGTAGTTGGCTCAGACGATGTGGAGGTGCTGCGCGGCGTGGACGTGGTAGTGATGACGGCCGGCGCGAAGCAGAAGCCGGGGCAGACACGGATGGATCTGGCGGAGGCGAATACACAGATCTGTAAAAAGATTTTGCCGGAAGTGGTACGGGTGGCGCCGGATGCGCTGTTGCTGATGGTGACCAATCCGGTGGATGTGGTGACCGAGATAGCGCTGAAGCTGACAGGATTGCCGTGGCAGCGCGTGGTGGGCTCGGGGACGGTTCTGGATAGTTCGCGGTTTCGCTACCTGGTGGCGAAGCACTGCAATGTCGCGGTGCAGAATGTTCATGCCTACATTGCGGGCGAGCACGGGGACTCGGAGATCCCCCTGTGGGCGAGCGCGACGATTGGTTCGATTCCTCTGAGCCAATGGAGCGTGGAGGGACACGGGCGTCTGACTTCGGCGGACAAGGAAGCCATTGTGAAGAACGTAAAGGAAGCGGCGTACCAGGTGATCCAGGGCAAGGGTGCGACAAACTACGCGGTTGGGCTTGCAGTGTGCAACATCCTCGAAGCAATTCTATTTGATGAGCGGCGCGTGCTGCCGGTGAGTGGATTGCTGCGCGGCTTCAGGGGCATGGAGGATGTGTGCCTTAGCCTTCCGCGGATTGTGGGGCGCGGCGGGATTGAAGCGCCGCTGCCGATTCCGATGACGGTGGATGAGGAGAGCGGGCTGCACGAGAGCGCGGCTCGAATTCGCGCGGTGGTGCGGGGGTTGGGGTACTAAAGCGCGCAAAGGGGGATAGCCGGACCGACGGCGGATCGATTTCCGGCCAGGCGAAATTCATCAGCAATGAGGTGAAATGAGAGCGGGCCAGACAATCCGCAACCGACATTCGGGTGAAACGTTGACGGTACTGGTGAGCGAAGCAGAGAACCATGGGGCGCGACAACTCTATCGAGTTCGTCTGCCAGCGCGTCGTCAGAGCCCGCCGCTGCACTATCATCTTGCATTTAGCGAGACGTTCACAGCACTGGACGGAAAGCTTGATGTGTACCTTGGTCGGGAGCGACGACACCGGCAATTGTTGCCGGGCGAAAGCGTGACTGCTGAAATCCGCCAACTCCATACATTTGCCAATTGCTCGGATGAGCCCTGCACGATGACAGTCGAAACGGTTCCAGCCGGAGGCGTAGTCAAGGCCTTTGAGCTCGCGTACGGAGTGGCCAATGAAGGAGGCGCAGCGAAAGACGGGTTGCCGAAGAATCCGATCGTGCGACTGCGGTTTATTGAAATCAGCCAAGGCTTTCTTCCCGGAGTCCCGCCAGGGTTGCAACGAGCACTATTTGGTGCGGCGGCACTGGCGGCGAGACTAACTGGCGTTGAACAAAGACTGCGAAGGTACATGAGCGACGAGCCTGACGGGATGACAGATGACTGAAAAACATCGGATGCGCGTGTATCGGCTGAGCCCGTGGATTCGCATGTTTGCGGTAGCCTTTCTCGCATTCTGCCTGCTGGGTTTGTTCGGACTACTGTGGAGCCAGCACGCCGGTGCGCAGGGCCGCAATCCAGCGCAGACGGTGGAATGGGCAGCGATCGCGTTGTTTGCGGTGTGCTGGGCTATCTATGTGTTCGGCGCAGTGATCGTGCTCTCAGAAGACACGATCGAAAAACGGACACCGCTGAAGACGGATAGCCTTCGCTTCGCGGAGATTCGAGGACGGCGCGAAACAGTGCATCGGAATTTTGACGGCAGCTATATCCGGTATCTGCAAGTGGTCCCACGCGACCCGTTGCTGCCGATGATCCGGTTTCAAAAATTCTACGTATTCGACGCGGCGTTTTATGCGTGGTATGACGATCTGCCCGATCTGGATGCGATGGACAGAGCGCGGAAGAGGGATTCAGAGTTCGAGAGGATGTGACGGAAGTTGCGATCGGGTTGGATAATGCTCCCGCATGGACGGTCAACCGCGAGGACGTGGAACAAATCATCGCGAAGTGGGCACAGTTTCCCTATACCGTGTGAGAGGTCTACGAACGAAGGTAGGCGAGGATCGCTCTGACGATCTCTGCTTTGGCGTCTGCAAGTGGCAGGCGCGGAGGTCGCTGTCGGACGACGCCATGGCAAAGCGATTCGATCATGTGGGTCACGACAAATACGCTTTTGTCGAGGTCTCGGCCCTTTTTTAGTTCCCTTGATCTAGCGGAGAGAGCGAGAAGAAACGCGCCGTGGGTGCGCTCGGCAAAACTCTTTGATCCTCCCGAGTGAGGCGGCACTTGCGACAGAAGCAGATCGTGAAGTTCGGGGTCGGCGCAGTGTGCGTCGATGATGGCATCGACCAATGCGCATACGAGGCGGTCGAGAGGCGCGGACACATTTTGAATGAGCGTGGTTTCGATCACGCGGTCGATTTCCTCTAGATGGCGCTGATGAAGTGCGGCAAAGATGGCTCGCTTGTCAGGGAAATACTGATAGACAGATCCGATGCTCACGCCGGCGATCTCTGCGATGCGGTTGGTTGTTACGGCGTCAGTTCCCTCTCGCTTGAGGATGCGGATAACGGCTTCGAGGATTGCGTCTACGGTTTGACGGGCGCGGAGTTGCTGGGGTTGACGTCTCGGAGGCTCGACGGGTCGTCTGCTCATCCGGGTTAGTTTAAAGCAAATGTGAGCTTTTTTATATATCAACTCTTCACGGGATTGTTGTTTCAACAACTTGCATCATAATACCAAGCGAGTATACGGGTGCAGTTATGGATATATCTTCTCTATAGTTTGTGAGCTTTCCTCACATTATGGAGAGGTTGACGTATGACGCATCTGATTACTGGAGCAACGGGAGAAGTTGGGGCGAGAGTGGTGCATCAACTCGTGAGACAAGGAGAGCGCCCTCGCATCTTTGTGAGGGACGCAGCGAAAGCACGGGCGCGGTTTGGCGAGAGCGTCGATGTTCGGGTTGGCGATTTGGGGGATCGGGAATCTCTGACGGCAGCTCTGCGGGGAGTGGAAGCGCTCTTCCTGGTCACTTCAGGTCCACAGATTCCAACGCTGGATGAGTTGGCGGCGCGTGCGGCCAGAGTCGCGAACGTGGGTCTGGTGGTGAAACTTTCATCGCTGGATGTAGAGCAGAGCCTCGCGATTGGAGCATGGCATGAACGAGGAGAGGCGGCGATTCGAGCGAGCGGAGTTCCCTTCACTTTTCTGCGACCATCGGGGTTCATGACGAACTTGCTGGCCTGGGCCGAGCCGATCAAGACAGAGGGTGTGGTGCGCACGTCTACGGAAGACGGCAGAAGGGCTTTTATTCATTCCGACGATATTGCGGCGGCGGCCGTGCGGGCGCTCACGAGTCACGAACATTTGGGGAAGGCGATGGCCCTGACAGGGCCGGAGGCATTGAGCTTTGCAGAAGTTGCGACGAAGATTGGCGCGGCGATCGGAAGACAGCTTAGATATGAGAGGCTGTCGGATGATGAGGCGAGGAGGCGCTTTCGGGCGACGGGCGCTTCTGTTGAAGAAACCGAGGCGCATGTTGAATTGTGGCGCGCGATTCGCGAGGGACGGCTGGGAATGACGACGGACGGAGTTGAACACGTGCTCGGCAGAAAGCCGCTTGGGTTGGATCGATGGGTTGCGGAGAATGTCGACGCGTTTCGCTATCGTGCGGCGTAGTCATTGCGCGGCGCGAAGCTCGAAGTGGTAGTCGCTGTAGTCGATGACAATGACGGTCTTGCCAAAGAGCGTGCTGCTGGATTCGGCGCGGGCGTGAATGGCCATGGCATAGCCCTGCATGATTCTGTAACGACGCATCATCTTTGTAGTTCCGGCAAAGACGGACGGGCTTTTGGAGGCGACGCCTTCGACTTCGGCGAGTGTGTGGTTGATGGCGTCGACCCAGAGGGTTCCGTCGATCATGTTTGGAGCCGTGCGGCGCGGAGTGATCGAGACAGCGAGACATTGTCGGCCGTCGATGGTCTGGATGACGCCGGGTTCGAGGTGCATCTCGTAATTTGCGGATGTGAACCAGGACTGCCCGACCGTGGCGGGATTGTTGATGGACTTCTCGTTTTCGAGGAGCGGCTGCAGGCCGAATTTATGAATCAGCGATGAGCCGGACTGCTTGAGGATGACGTAGTCTTTTCCGACGCCTTTTTTGTAACTCATTTTCACGGTCATCTCGGCGGCGGGGTTGGTTTGGTCGGTGCCGCGGAAGACGGTATAGTGCTCAACATCAGTGAAGCTCAGGACATTGTCGAAGCGGGCCTGGTTGGCGGCGTCCAGATCGCGGATGATGGCTGGACCATCAGACTCCTGCGCGTGCGGAGCGCCGGTGATGAACAAAACCGCGAAGAGACTTCCCGTAATTCTTCGAACTACAGAGAAACGCATGGATCGGCCTCGCGCGCGAGCAGAGCGCTACTGGAATTATCCTGCCTCGCGTTGATTGCGCAGCGGGCAGCCTACAAATTCGCAGAATACAGCGAGCGAATACGCAAACCCGACGTCCTGTCTAAGTAGAAGCGCAGCATAGACGGTACAGGGAAGCAGCGCGCTTCAGACCAATCACTTGGAGAGGCTTGCGATGAGACGGAATGCAGAATATGCAGTTCGAGGGTCGTTGTGTGTCTTGATGACGGCCGGGGCGGTTTTGGCGATGGCAACGGCTGGTCACGCGGTTGCGCAGACGCAGGGTGCGGATCAGAAGCCGGCGGAGAGCTATGCGACGCTTTATCTGACGAATTTGACGGAGGTCCGCGAAGCGAACGACGCTGTCACGGATTTGCGGAATATGCTGCCGAAGGCGAAGATCTATCACGTCGAGTCGGCTAACGCGATTTCGATGTACGCAACCGCAGAGGATCTTGCGAAGGCGCAAAAGATTCTCGCGGATATCGATCGGCCGCGGAAGACGTATCGGCTGACGTACACCATCGGCGACGGCGATAGTGCGCACGCTACGCATCTTGTCGCGGTAGTCGCGCAGTGGAGCAAGACGATGCTGAAACAGGGGGCGCGGGTACCGATCGTGACGGGCTCCTATGGGAAGGGCACAGATGAGAACACGCAGGTGCAGTACCAGGATATTGGCCTGAATCTCGATGCCACGCTCGAGGGGAGTGGGGATGGACTGCGATTGAGGACAAAGATCGAGCAGACAAGCGTGGCCGAAGAGAAGTCAAACGTGGGGATACAGGATCCGCTTCTTCACCAATCGGTACTGGAATGCGAATCGATCGTAGTGATGGGCAAACCAATTATGCTCGGGTCGATGGAGTTGGCCGGGGGAATGCGGATGGAGGTGTCGGTGGTGGCGGAGGTGGTGAAGTAGGGCGGCTTCTCCCTTTATTGGCGGAAGCGCCAGCAGCGGCAAGAAGCAAATGCAGGTCCTTCGACTCCCGCTGGTCGCTCAGGATGACACCGCGTCTAAATATCATGCCGTAAAGGTTTACGCGATGGGCAACCGGACGGCTGCGCTCTATAATCCTGCGCGGGTTTCTTCTGCCATGTAGTCGACTACGGCTTTGAGATCGCCTTTGGAATCTTCGAAGACTTTTAGCTGGCGGTCGGCACCGGTGCCGGTCTTCATGATTTTGCGGATGCCATCGATCGCTTCCCTGCTGCCGAGCTCGTCCACTTCCCTGTCGATGAGAAGGAGATACTCCTCGAGTAGATCGCGCTCGGGGACTTCCTGCTGGCGACCGAAGTCGATGAGCATGCCGTCGAGGCCATAGCGGACAGCGCGGAATTTGTTCTCCATCAGGAGGGGGCGCGCGTACTGGCGGTAGTCCTGGTTGGCGGCATGCAGGCGGTAGAGATAAGCCGCGGTGGCCTGGATGAGCGCGGCGATTGCGATGGTTTCTTCAGCGCGGAGCGGGATATCGCAGGCGCGCACCTCGATGGTGTTGAAGAAGGGATGCGGGCGAATGTCCCACCAGATCTTCTTGGCGTTATCGATGCAGTTGGTGCGGACCAACAGGCTTACGTAGTTCTCGAATTCGGAGTAGCTGGAGAAGGCATCGGGGATGCCGGTGCGCGGGAAGTTCTCGAAGACTTTGGCGCGATAGCCCTTGTAGCCGGTGTTGAGGCCAAGCCAAAAGGGCGAGTTGGTGGCCAGCGCCATGATGTGCGGCAGAAAGTAGCGCATCGCATTCATGATGCGGATAGCGGCTTCGCGATCTTCGATGCCGACGTGGACGTGCAGGCCAAAGATGAGGTTGGCGCGAGCGACGAGCTGAAGATCCTTGACCACCTGGTGATAGCGCGGGTCAGGATAGATCTGTTGCGTGCGCCAGTCGGCGAAGGGATGGGTGGCGCCGGCAACGAGCTCGAGGTGATGTTCGCGGGCGAGCTTGATCATCTCGCGGCGAAGTTCGTAGATGTCTTCGCGGGCCTCATCGATGTTGCGGCAAATGCGCGTACCCACCTCGACGACGGAGGTGTGCATTTCGGCCTTGACGCGCTCCTGAAGACGCAGTTTACCCTCGGCAAGCATTTCGGTTTCGATGTGGGATCGGAGATCGCGTGTTACCGGGTCGATGGTCTGGTATTCCTCTTCGATGCCGAGCGAGAAGGACGGGCGCATGAGATGACCTCGGTGGTGCTTGTTGGGATTGTACGGCAGGGACGAAGGGACATTGGACTCGGGACTCGGGACTTCCAAAGGCATACAATCCTGCGCGTGAGTGAAATTGTGTTTCAGGATCGGCGGGAGGCGGGGCGGGTGTTGGGGGAACTTGTCGCTTCTCTTCCCGACTTGAAGGATGCGGTGGTGCTGGGGCTGGTGCGCGGAGGCATGCCGGTTGCGTTTGAGGTCGCACGAGCATGTGGACTGCCGCTGGACATCCAGGTGGTTCGCAAGCTGGGCGTGCCGGGGCAGGAAGAACTGGCGATGGGAGCGATCGCGAGCGGCGGCGGTGTCGTGCTGAATGAGCAGATCGTGCGGTCGTGGCATGTATCGGAGAAGAAGCTTGGGCACGTGATCGAGCACGAGCGGCAGGAGATGGATCGGCGGGAAGCGTTGTATCGCCAGGGACGGCCGGCAGTTGAGATTGCGGGGCGGCCTGTGGTTCTCGTTGATGATGGGCTGGCTACCGGAGCGAGCATGCGTGCGGCGATTCGCGCCGTCAGCGGGCGGGCAGGGCGAGTGATTGTGGCTGTGCCTGTCGGAGCGAAGAGCACGTGCGACGAATTGGCACATGAGGTGGACCGGGTCGTGTGCGTACTGGTTCCAGAGACGCTGGATGCCGTGAGCTTGTTTTATCGCGAGTTTGGGGCGACGACGGATGAGGAAGTGTTGGAGCTGATGGAGGCGGGCTCGGGATTGGGGATTAGGGACTAGGGACTAACTAGGGACTAGGGACTCTTAAATATTTTCGCCTTTTGTTCGCTTTTGAGGTAGGATGAGATTCGGGCTATGAATCTCTTTTCCCAACTTGCGGCGGAGCCTACGCATGAGGAGATCTTCCCCGGCGCGGTGTTAATGCGGGGCCTGGCTCTCGCGCAGGATGGCGAGTTTTTCGCTGCGGTGGAGGGCATTCTCGCTGCGGCGCCTCTACACCATGCGACGACTCCCAGTGGACTGCCGATGTCGGTGATGGTGTCGGACTGCGGCGCACCCGAGGCATTCCGGCGACGTTGGGATCCGCAGAATCCAAGTGCTCGCCGAATGTGGCCGCCGATGCCGCGGGTACTCCTGGATTTTGCGCTTCGTTGCGCGGTGCGTTCGGGATTTCCGCATTTCAGGCCCGACATGTGCCACATCAACCGTTACCAGGCGGGCACCAAGCTCGGGATCCACCAGGACCGGCACGAGTTCGATTTGTATCAGCCGATCGTGTCGATTTCGCTTGGACTGGAGTGCATTTTTCTGCTGGGCGGTTTTCAGCGGACGGACAAGACGAAACGCATTCTGCTGGAGCACGGCGATGTGATTGTGTGGGGCGGGCCCTCGCGAATGCGGTTCCACGGGGTGCAGCCGCTGAAACCGGGACATCACCCGTTGACGGGGCCCTACAGGTACAACCTGACGATTCGAAAAGTGGCCTGAGGACTGGGACCAAGGGAACAAGGCACAGAGCTCTCAGTCCTCCGCTGGGAGTATTGAACGTTCACGGATTTGAAATTTCGGGATGCACTAACTCCTTGCTTCTGGGTCCAGCGAAATTTTCTCATTTGTGTTCATTGAGGCTCATTTTATCGGCACCTCGGAGAAGCTGATACCCGGGACCGTGCTCGTCAAATCAAGCGGACCTTTACTCCCAACTAGTGGCCTGTCTGAGTGAATTCGTTACTGCGGATGCGTCGAGTTGGGTCTGAGTATTTCCATTGAAAAGGCCGAGCATTTGCGGAGTAGGCATTGATGTAGCGAAGCAGCTTGCGGGCCAGGTCA
>Ga0193726_1000539_pt1 | contig 39127 bp, 40 predicted proteins | sample H2c1metaG_FD_144928 | JGI IMG/M metagenome (GOLD analysis project Ga0193726, IMG submission 144928) | Soil microbial communities from a riparian zone of the East river system, Colorado, United States - H2c1 | ecosystem: Environmental > Terrestrial > Soil > Riparian zone | place: USA: East River... | reverse complement strand
GAAATTGTACCTGGCCGACGACACCCAGGCCTGGGTCATGAATTCCAGCGGCAACTACACGCGCGCCGAGGATGCCGCCGACCACGTGTGCGCTCAAACCCGGCTGCTGAGTCTGTACGACGAGCGCGTTCCGCTGATCGACGCATGATGCCCGCCGCCGCGGCGACCGCTTAGGTTTCACGCCTGCACGATGTTCAGGCGAAAGCCCGCGTCCTTGAGGTAGAAGCGTTCCTGCTCGAGGTCTTCGAGGGTGAGCGGGTGCTCTTTCATCCAGCCCTGCGGCAACTCCAGGGTGACGGTGCGGCCCTTCACCCGCAGGCGCACCTCCGGCAGCCGCTGCGGGCTGCGTCCGCGGTGCAGCAGCACCGCGAGTCTCAGCACCACGATCAGAAATTCCGCGAGATGGTCCCACGGCGGCAGCAAATCCTCGAGCAGTTCCACCGACAATTGCCGGCGGTGACCGCCGACCAGGGCCGACAGCAGCAATTGCTCCTCGCGCGGAAAGCCGGGCATGTCGGCGTGCTGCAGCAAATACGCGCTGTGACGTTGATACTTGGAGTGCGCGATGTCCAGGCCGGCTTCGTGCAGCCGCGCCGCCCAGCGCAGCACCGACTCAGCCAGCGGATCCTCCAAACCCCAGTCGGACTCGATTTGCTCGAGCAGGTTGACTGCTGTGGCTTCGACCCGATCGGCCTGCGCCGAGTCGACGTGATAGCGCATTTCCATGGCGCGCACGCTGCGCACGCGCGCGTCTTCGTTGGTGAAGCGGCCCATCAGGTCGTACAGCAACCCTTCGCGCATCGCGCCCTCCGCCACCCGCACGCGGTCGATGGCGAAGTTTTCGACGATTTCCAGCAGTATCGCGAGGCCGGCCGGAAACACCTCCGCCCGTTCCGAGTCGACATCCTCCAGGTCCAGTTCGTCCACGTGGCCGGCGGCAATCACGCGCTCGGCGAGCATCCGCAGATTGTCGAGAGTGATATGCGGCGACTCGGGATTGAGCCGTCGCAGCACATCGCCGATGACGCGCACCGTTCCGGAACTGCCAAAGGCCTGCAGCCAGCCGAGCTTGCGGAACGCCTCGTGGATGGGCTCGAGTTCCAGGCGCACCGCCGTGCGCGCACGCTCGAAGCGCTTCTCCGAGATTTTGCCGTCATCGAAGCAAATCGCGCTCAATCCCACGCAGCCCACCGACAGGCTTTCGAGCAGCAGGGGATTGAACGCTTCGCCGATCACGACTTCGGTGGATCCGCCGCCGATGTCGATCACCAGCCGCTTATCCGGGCTCATGGGACTGGTGTGCACGACGCCGGAGTAGATCAGCCGCGCCTCTTCCAGTCCGGAGATGATTTCGATGGGATGACCGAGGGCGGCGCGGGCGCGCTCCAAGAACCAGCGCTTGCGCTTGGCGCGCCGCAGGGCGTTGGTGCCGACCACACGCACGCTGTCCGCGTGCATGGCCCGTAGCCGTTGCCCGAACCGCTCGAGGCAGCGCAGCGCGCGTTCGGTCGCCGCGTCGTCGAGGCGACCGCTATCGCCCATTCCCGCGGCCAGACGCACCATTTCGCGGAGGCGGTCCAGAATGACCAGCTGGCCGTGCGAATAACGCGCCACGACCATATGAAAACTGTTGGAGCCCAAATCGACGGCGGCGAGCACGTCGGGTACGACACGGCCGCCGCTCATCTACACGGTCTTCTTCAGGCTGAGAATGAAGATCCGCAACCGCAGGTGGTTTTGGCGTTCGGGTTGCGAATGACGAACTGGGCGCCCTGCAGATCCTCTTTGTAGTCGATTTCCGCGCCCATGAGGTATTGCGCGCTCATGGGATCGACGAGCAGCTGCACGCCGTGATTTTCGACGCAGAAATCCCCGTCTTCGATCTTTTCATCGAAGGTGAATCCATATTGAAAACCTGAACAGCCGCCGCCGGAGACGAATACCCGCAATTTGAGGTTCGGGTTCGATTCCTCGCGAATCAGTTCGCCCACCTTGCCGGCCGCGGCGTCGGTGAAAACCAACACGTGCGGCGGGGGTGGGTCCAAATCGACTTGAAATCCGGAATCTGGTGTCGCATTCATAGCTGCATTCTACCCCGCCGGCGCCCGGCCGATCAAAGTTCCGGCCTGTCTTTGCGACCCGGTTCACCCGCGCCGGTTCCCGGATTCGCCGTACCGGCCGCCGGATTGGGCCGATGGATCAGTTTTCCATTGATTTGGGCGCCGACGGCCGTTTCAATGATGGTGTAGTGAACATTGCCCAGAACACGTGCTTTGGCGCCGAGTTCGACCCGCTCGGCCGCCTCGATGTCGCCTTTCACGATGCCGTTGAGAATGACGCTGGGCGCGGCCACCGACCCTTCGATGCAGCCTGACTCGCTCACCGACAAGAAAGTATCCGCCGCAGCGGTGCCTTTGACGTTGCCGTTGATATGCCCGTCCAGATGCAGGCCGCCGGCAAATTCCACGTCGCCGTTGATGCGCGTCTCAGCGCCGATCAAGGTGTCGATTTTCGCGCTCTTATTCTGATTCCGTTTGAACATCTACATCACCCTTGGCTGCAGGATTGGCGCCCGCCTCGGTTTCGACCGACATTCCCTGCGCCTTCCATACGAAGGCCTGTCGAAAACCGTGGCTGGCATCCTTGTCTCTGCCGCTGTGTATTTCCACTCCGACCCGCGTCGGCTCGAACCCCGGCGGCAGTTGTATGGATTCGTCGTAGTCTTGAAAGTAACGGAAGGAGTATGCCAGGCTGACGCGCCGGGTTGGCGACACCTGCGCAAAGGTCAAAATCAGCGGTTTGCCCTGCAGCAGCCCGTCGACGGCGATGGCGGTGTTGCCGGCCACCACGGCATCCGGCTTGCCGGTCTGCATCAGCACGAACTTCAGGCGGAATTGACCCGCGGCGGCTTCAGGCACGATTTGCATCTGCTGCACTTTCACGTGAATGATCGAGTCCGGCTGCACCAATCCGCGGTAAAACGACAGGTCTTGATTCAGGCGCGCGATTTGACTCTGCATGTCGCCGAGACTGCGTTCTACCTGCTTGTAGCCCTCGCGATCGACGCGCCGCGCCACTTCGGCCGCTTCCAGTTGACTGCGCTGCTTCTCGTTCTGCGCCTCCAGATTGCGGATGCGGGTGCTCGCCGAGAGTGCGCCGCGCACCGAATCGACCACCCGAAACCCGGCATCGTAGCGGCCCAGCTCGAACGCCGCGTACAGGATCGCGGCGGCGAACAGCACCGCCATGCCGATGAGTACCGCCCGCAATTTCGGCGCATGCGATCGGACGACCAATTTGCCGAAATAGTCCGCCATACTCGATTCTGCGCCGTTCTCGCCGAGGTGACAGACATTATACGAAGCGCCGCCGCCGCGAGGCAGATCTTTAGACGCCGGACGGCGACAGGCCGGCCGCTGCGGTATACGATTCCCGGCAAAAGGCGGCAATCATGCTCTGGCTCAAAGCATTTCACGTCATCGCGGTCATCACCTGGTTCGCCGGATTGTTCTATCTGCCGCGGCTCTTTGTCTATCACGCGGACGCTGCCGATGCGATCAGCGTCGAGCGCTTCAAGGTCATGGAACGCCGCCTGTTTGCGCTCATGACCATCGGCGCCGCGGCAGGCGTTGGTTTGGGCGCGGCAATGCTCGTGGCCGCGCCGGCGTATCTTGAGATGCCGTGGCTGCGGGTCAAACTCGCGTTGGTGCTGTTGGTGATCTTTTATCACGCGTACTGCCGCAAACTGATGCGCGATTTCGCTCAGGATCGCAATGCGCGCAGCGCCCGCTGGTATCGCGCCTTCAACGAAGTGCCTTCGCTGTTGCTGATCGCCATCGTGCTGCTGGCCGTGGTCAAGCCATTCTAGTGTGGGCAGCCTCGATTTCCGGCCACCATTCAGGATAGGGAGGCAGCCCTTCGGGAAACATCAGTTGACCCAGATCGTGCAGCGCCCGCGTGTACACCCGCCGTTTGAAATACACCACCTCGCGCACCGGGGTCCAATAGTCGGCCCAGCGCCAGCGGTCGAACTCCGGGGTCGTGGTGGAATCGAATCGCAGCTTCGATTCCTCGCCGGTCAGCCTGAGCAGAAACCAGCGCTGCTTCTGCCCGATGCAGCGGTCGCGAACATACTGGCGCGGCAAGCGATACCGCAGCCAGCCCCGGGTCGAACCCAGCACCTCCACGTCGCCGCGATCCAGGCCGATTTCTTCTTTGAGCTCGCGAAACAGGGCCTCTTCGACCCGTTCTCCGCGGTTCACGCCGCCCTGGGGGAATTGCCAGCCGCGCCCGCCCACCCGGCCGCCCAGGAACACTTCGCGGGACTCGCGTGTCAGCACGATACCCACATTGGCGCGAAAACCGTCTTTGTCGATGTAGTCGGTGGCTGGCGGGATGGACATTGAGTCAATTGTTCCATATCGCCGGCCGCTTGTGGTCGCCGCACGGGGGCCCTATGGTACGCGGCACATGAAACCCAGCACCCTGCTCCCATTATTGGCATTGGCCGCCCTGTTGAGCGTCGGTTTGGCGATCTCCGTGGGCAGCACCGCCCTGCGGCTGGATACCGTGTGGACGGCCCTGCTGGGCGGGCAGGATTCCGTGGTCCGGGAGGTCATTTTAGACCTGCGCCTGCCGCGCGCCCTCAATGCCTTCAGCACCGGCGGCCTGCTGGCTTTGGCCGGCGTGCTCATGCAGGTGTTGCTGCGCAACCCCCTGGCCGACCCCTATGTCCTCGGCATTTCCGGCGGCGCCGCCGTGGCGGCGCTGGCGGCGATGTTATTGGGCTTCGGCGGGCTGATCATCGATTGGGCGGCGGGAGCCGGCGCCTTGGGCGCGACCCTGCTGGTATTCGCCCTCGCCCATGCCCGCGGCGGCTGGACGCCGCAAAGGCTCTTGCTCAACGGCGTGGTGGTCGCCTCAGGCTGCGCCGCGGTCGTGAGCCTGATGCTCGCCCTGGGCGATGAGACTCGCTTGCGCGGCATGCTGTTTTGGCTCATGGGTGATTTGTCCTTCGCGCCATTCTCTCCGGCGGCGCTGTGCCTGTTGGGCGCCGGCGGCGGCCTCGCCATCGCCGGCGCGCGCAGTCTCAATGTGCTGGCCCGCGGCGAGGTCGAGTCCCAGGCCTTAGGGCTGGCGCTGTCGCCGGCGCGCATCGCACTATTCGGCGCAACCGCCGCACTCACCGCCACGGCGGTCACCACCGCGGGAGGCATTGGATTCATCGGCCTCGTCACACCGCACTTGGTGCGCCTGGTCGCCGGCAGCAATCACCGGATCGTGGTTCCGGCATCGATACTGTTGGGCGGCACCTTGCTGACCTTGGCCGACACTCTGGCGAGAATTGCCGCCGCGCCCCGGCAATTGCCGGTGGGCGCTCTGACGGCGCTGATCGGAGTGCCTTTGTTCCTCATGTTGATGCGGCGCGAACGGCGCATCACGTCTTGAGCTACTGCCGCTTGGCCGCGCCCGCGAACAGTTCCGGCACCGACGTGTTCAACTTGACCGCGATGGCCAACAGCGTCAGGACAGTGATGTTATAAGAACCGCGTTCCAGGCGCCCGACGACATTTGGATGAACTCCGGCCTGGTGCGCCAGCGCCTCTTGACTCAGATTGCGCTGCTTGCGGCGTTCCCGAACTTCTTCTCCAAGGCCTCGAAGGATCGTTCTGGTGCGCACGCCACAAGATTCGATCCGCGAGCAATATACCGTCTATACATTATAATGTTGATTCAGCGCGCCGCGCCTCGAACCAACGTTGCTCGACTACCGCCTTTCGGCTCCCGCGATCAGTTCCGCGAGAGGCATTTTCAAGCCCATGGCGACATCAAATAGCGTCAGTACCTGGCATTCCGTTTTAGCGGATTCGAGCCGTTGAATGGTGTTAACGTTGACTCCGGCCGCGTCAGCAAGCTCCTCTTGAGTCAGTTCCCGCGCGACGCGGCGGTCCCGAATCTCAGCACCAAGCTTCTTGAGGATGGGTCTTGTGCGCACGCCACAAGAGTCGATCCTTGAACACAATAGTGTCCACACACTATAATGTGTATTCGCGCGTAAGGGATGCGAATTGCGCGAGGAGGCAAAGGATCATGCTCATTTTGACCCGCCGGCCGATGCAGACAGTAACGATCGGCAACGAAGTCACGGTCACCGTTCTGGAGATCTGCGGCAATCGAGTCCGAATTGGGGTGAACGCCCCGCGCGACATTCCGGTAATTCGCGTGGAGAGCACCAAGAAGGCGAGATCTCGCCGGGCGGCCGACGTCGATCATTGACGCAATTCCTCAAGGCTGATGCAAAGGGGGTTGTCCACACATGAAAGCTCGCCCCACGCATTTCAAGCGCCTGCTGAAATTCCTGCGCCGCAAGGGCCGCTCCCACGAAGACGCCGAGGATCTCATCCAGGAGGCCATGCTGCGTCTGCATCTCTATGGCCGGACCGTGCCGGTGGTGAATGAGGAGGCCTTTCTGCGCCAGGCCGTGACCAATCTATCCATCGATCAACACCGCCGCGATCGCCCGGACCTGCGCAAGGAGGTGCCCATCGAGGAAGCCAACGCCCGCAGTCCGCTGATTGCCGGGGAAGCGACTCCGGAGCAGACTCTGGAGGCAGAGCAGCGCCTGGGCCGCATTCGGGCCGTGCTGGATGCTGTGAGCCTGCGCACGCGTGAGATATATTTCGCGCATCGCGCGGGCTACAGCTACGCGGAAATCGCCGATCACATGAACATCTCTCGCATCACGATCAAGCGGCACATTGCACGCGCTCTATTGGCCATCATGGAGCACGGCGACAGGGAGGCCAATGGAACTGCCCATCGCGTCTCTGAATAAGCTGAACGCCCGACGCATTCGCAAGCAAGCCGCCTGGTGGGTGATGGAATTGCATGCACCCGACCGCAACGCCGCGCTCGAGGAAAAAGTCAGGCACTGGATAGCGCTGGATCCACGGCACGCCGCCGCGTTCGAGCTCGCCACCGAGGCTTGGCAGCAAACCGGCGACCTGCCTGGAACTCTGCCGGAACGCCCGATCGGGGCCTCACGCAAGCGGGCCCGCCCTACAGCTCCCGCCCTCGCCGGCATGGCGGCCGTATGCGCCGCGAGCGTCGCCGCCGTTTATTTGCTGCGCGACGGCACCCTGGCGACGGGGCCGGGAGAACAAAGAACGGTGGAACTGACCGACGGCACCCAGGTATCCCTCAATGCAAATAGCCGGGTGGTCGTTCAATATGATGACCGGGTGCGCAAGGTCACCCTGACGAGGGGCGAGGCGCTGTTCAACGTCGTCAAACATCAGCTGCGTCCGTTCGTGGTCATCATCGGCGATCGCAAAGTCGTCGCCATGGGTACTTCCTTCGAGGTGCGCCGCGAGGATCCCGCGGGATCCGCTTTTGCCGTCACTCTGGTCGAAGGCCGGGTCGCCATCGAACCCATTTCCTGGCCCGACGCCTTGCCGAGCGAATCGCTCGCGGGTTTGAAGCTGCTCAATCCCGGCGAGAGGCTGCGCTTCGACGGCAAGGCGACCGAGAAGAAGGATTCTCCCGCCATCGAGAGAGTCACCGCGTGGCAGCGCGGTCAGCTGATTTTCGAAGACAGCTCTTTGAGCGAGGCCGCCGCGGAGTTCAACCGCTACGGCGCGCACAAGCTCGTCATTGATGGCCCTGAATTGGGAAAGCTGCGTGTCGGCGGCGTATTCAAGATCAGCGATCCCTCGAGTTTTGCGCTCGCCATGGCCGCCACCTACCACCTGCGAATCCTCAATCGCGGGCATACGTCGGTTCTCACCGACAAGCAGGTAGACGAGCAATAAGAAAAATTTCCGGTTGACTGATCCCCACCGCCCGGGCGTTTACGTCCTTATGTATTCGAGAACCATCGCGGCTCTCGACTATTAGAACGACTTAACAAACTCGCAAGGGACATACCGGGGGATTACACATGTGCAGACGCGCAGGGAGCATTTTGCTCGCGATTCTTGCAACCACTTTTTCAATCTACGCCTCGCCGTCACTCTCCGTGGCTGCATCAGCGTCGGCTTCAGAGATCAAATCTCATTTCGATTTGACCGCCGAAGCCTTGGACAAGGCGCTGCGTGATCTTGCCGTTCAAGCGAATTGCAACATCTCCTACGAGCCGTCCATCGTCGCCGGCCTGCATGCGCCGGCGATCCATGGCGACTATACGGTCGAAGGCGCTTTATCGCTTCTACTGAAGGGCACGAGTCTTCGCGCATTCAACGTCAACGCCGACACCATTCAAATTCTCGATGGCTCGCAATCCGCGTCGCGTGATTCCGGAACTGCAGTCTCCAGCGATCTCAGCGAAATAGTGGTCACCGGCTCCCACATCCGAGGGGTGTCGACGCCCTCGCCGGTCATGGAAATCACCCGCGAGGAAATCGATCGGTCCGGATTTACGTCCATCACCGACCTGATGCTCAGCATTCCCCAAAATTTCGGCGGCGGCATCAATCCCGGAACCAGCGTCGGCAATACACCCGTCAATAGTCGCTATGCGAACAATCCCGGGGGCGCCTCGGTACCCAACTTGCGCGGACTCGGCCCGGGCTCGACTCTGACCTTGATCGACGGTCATCGTATGGCGGCCGGCCTTCCCGGTGGCGGCGCCGATATTTCGTCCATCCCCATCGATGCCATCGAGCGCATCGAGGTGGTCACAGACAGTGCTTCAGCGATTTACGGTTCGGATGCTGTCGCGGGAGTCGTCAACGTCATCCTGAAAAAGGATTACCAGGGCGCGAAAACCGATCTTTCCTATGGCTTCGCAACGCAGGGCGGGGGCGCTGAACGACGCGCGAGCCAGCTCTTTGGCACAAATTGGAGCAGCGGAAACGTCATGGCGGGCTATGAGTACCTGCAGCAGGATGGCATTGACGCCCGACAACGTGATTTCACCTCCTCCGCTCCCGACCCCTATTCTCTGATGCCATCGCTGCGTACCAACTCCGTAACGCTATCGGCGAGCCAAGACATCTCCTCCGTGGCGTCGGTATTCGTCGATGGTCTCTATGTTGGCAGAGATGCCGACAGCGTCAATTCAGATCCCGGCTTCTATCCGGCACCGGCCGTCAATCCGACGACTTTGCGCAAGTACGCTGTGATTCTCGGATTCAACTTCAATTTGGGGCAGGACTGGAAGGTAACTGTTCTTGCCGACTCCGCACGGGACTTGACTACGAATGACTCCTTTTATCTAACGACCCCAATCACACCCGCGAGTGCTCAAGTGTTTCGGGGAACGATGCGAAACATCGAGGGCAATGCCAACGGCAGCATCGGGACCCTTCCAACCGGGCCGGTGCGGCTTGCCGTGGGTGCCGGTTACCGACGAGAAGGCTTTTCCGATGCCCTTGGTTTCACGGCCAATTCACTCACCAGTAGAGCTGACGGCACTCGGAGTATTCGCTACGCATTCGCCGAACTATCGCTGTCGCTGGTTCCCCATTCCGATCGTCCCGGTTTGAACTCCCTGGATTTTATCGCCAGCGGCCGCAGTGAGCGGTATTCGGATTTCGGAAGCAAGACAGTGCCGAAAATCGGGCTGGTCTACGCTCCATTAAGTTCGCTCAAGCTGCGCTCGACCTGGGGACAGGCGTTCAAGGCCCCCAATCTCTACGACAGTGACAGCGTACGACAGCTGGCGATTTTCGACCTGCCGGATCCAGCGGCGCCTGGCGGGAGCGCTCCGACCTTGCTTCGCCTGGGTGGAAATCCTTCCCTGAAGCCCGAGACTGCGGATGCCTGGAGTCTAGGCGTGGACTATGCGGATCCCGTGGTCAACGGCTTCCAGCTGTCAGCAACCGCGTTCGATATCAAGTACAAGAATCGCATATCGCAAATAGGCAACGTCTTCGCGGCATATACGGATCCATTCAGCGCCTTCTTCCTCACTCCCTCTCCTTCTGCGGCCTTTGCGCAGTCGGTCGTCAATGAGTATTCGCCAAGTGAAGTATTCAACGAGACCGGTGCTCCGTTTAATCCCGCCAGCATTGTTGGCGTCGCCGATGATCGACTCGTCAACGTGGCAACACAAACGGCCAAAGGAGGCGATATTGCCGCGAACTACAAGTTCGACGCAGGCGCTGGTGCCGCACTGCTGTTTCTGAACGGCACCTATCTGCATCTGACACAGCAAAATACGCCGCAATCTCCGGAGCAAACCTTGAGCGGCGTCGCATTCTACCCCTCGAAGTTTCGGATGCGTGCGGGGGGCACATGGAGCCGGGACGCCTGGGCGTTCACGAGCACCGTCAACTACCTCGCGCGCGAGATCAACACGCAGGTGACTCCCAACGAAGAGGTCGGTTCTTGGACCACCCTCGATGCCTCCATCAGATACACGCCTGCATTCCACGGTGCGTTCGCAGGACTGCACTTCAGCGTCGCGGCCATCAATGTGTTCGACAAGGATCCACCCTTCATAAGGATTACCTACATTCCGGGTCTTAACTATGACTCGTCGAACACCAGTCCCACGGGCCGTTTCATCAATCTTCAGGTGTCAAAAGAATGGTAGCCGCTCGCGGCTTGTTCGTTCTTTCGGTTCTCTTGGCGCTCCGTATTAGCCATGCGGGCGAATCGATCTCATCGTCGATGATCGTCGAAATGCGGCAGATCACGTCAGTCTCGGTAGCGCCGGACGGAGCTCGAGCGGTGATCAGCATTTGTCATCCAAATCCGCGGACGAATCGGAATGAGTTGTCGTGGGTCATCGTCCCGCTGCGCGGGACGGCAAAGCCCATCACTCTCCCGGCCGGCGAGGAGGTCTCGGATCCGGCGGGACCGGGCGCCATATTGAGTCAGCAAGCCCAATGGAGCCGCGACGGCAAGTGGTTCTTCTATCTGCGCCGAGACGGCGCGGAAGTGCAATTGTGGGAGACGGCTTGGAACGGCGACAAGAGCCGGCAGGTCACCCATTCGAAGGCGGATCTCATTGGTCTCGCGGCTTCTGCTGATCCGAATGAATTGATGCTAACGCTCGCGCCGGATAGAGATTACCTAGATAAAGCGGAAGATGAGGAAAATCGGAACGGGATCCTCTACGACGACCATATCATCGGCGGATATCCGGTGTCGGAGACATTGCCGGTCATTGATCGATGGCGCAATTTTCGACACATGGATGACGGTGCGTTTGTGCCGACCGGCTGGACCGGGACCACAGCAGCTGTCTTTGACATCGCGCGCCACCAACTGCTGATGAGGTCGGCTCCGGCACCGGGTCACGCATCGGAGAATAAGAATTTCCGAGTCACTGTGGTCCCGGCGGGTCAGGCGGCCGTCGCCGATCCGCTGTACTACCCCGGTCAGTATACGCTGCTGCTGGAATCGAAAGTAACAGCAACTCCGGCAGTGAAGTGCGCGATTGCAGCGTGCATGGCCAATCGAATCACTGTCCTCGGATGGTCGCCTGATGGCTCCGAAGTCTACTATGTCTCGGATTCGGCCAACGGGCGCGGCGGCGACCGAATGCCGGGGCGCGCGGCAATTTACGCTTGGAATCCCACGCGCAACGACGTTCGATTGATTCATGATTCGGATGGCAGGCTCTTTAGTCTGGTCACGGCCTACGGACCCACGATCGCGCAAGCGCCCATCATCCATCAAGAGATCGTTGTTGCCTATTCGGGTGCAGACCAACCTCCCTTGTTGAAAGCCATCAATCTCGTCAGCGGCGCTTCCCGCGTGATATTCGACCCCAATGCCGGGCTACGCGCCCTGACTCAAGGACGTGCGGCATGGCACACCTGGCCCACAAAATCGATTTACCCCGGCCGAGGCATCTTTGTGCTACCCGATGAATATCAACCCGGCCGTAGGTATCCGGCGGTGATTACCTCCTATACGTGTGGACATGGATTCTTGCGTGGCGGCGGTGCAGACAATGTCCCTGAATTTGTCGCCGCGCACTACGGATTTGTCGCCATCTGTGTGGATATGACCGTCGCCGAGATCATCGCCAATGGCAGCGACATGTATCAGCTCTATTCGACCATGTGCGACATCGTGACTGATCTCATAGCGGATCAGACAAAGAGTGGACTCCTCGACTCCGCGCGCGTCGGCCTTTCCGGCCAGAGCCTCGGTGCCAACTTCGGTGCACGTTGCATTCTTAATCCGAAGGAATTTGCCGCCGCTGCTTTTCGGCACGGCAGCGCCGTCGAGCGCGTCCGATGGGACTTACTTGATACGCAAACTTGGCGCCGCGATCCCAGCGGAATCTATTCGAAATTTGGAATGCCGGATCCGCGCAATGACCCCGAGGGGAAATGGGACGAGATATCGGTGGCGCGCAGGGCCCGCGACATCAACACCCCCACCTTGCTTGAGCTGAACGATACAGAGTATCTCAGCTCGCTTCCGTTATGGAGCGCCATGCATCAAGAAGGCAAGGCCGTGGAAATGCGTGTGTTCCCGAGGGAAACGCATGTGCTCAGGCAACCCATTCATCAGTGGGCAAACTTTGAGCAACAGCTCGATTGGTTCCGGTTTTGGCTGAAACACGAAGAAGATCCGGATCCTTCCAAGCGCGAACAGTACATCAGATGGAACAAGCTTCGCGAGACAGCGGTAAGTTCCTCGGCACCCCATTGATTTCACTGACGTGCGATCGAAACCGAAGGGCGTGCCGTCAAGGGCCATTTTCTGAGCCAAGCTTCGATATAGAGTTTTGCGAAAATGTCGGTTGCGATGACTGTGGATTTCGCGATTCTGGGCGACAACACGGTTTCCAATTTTTTTCGATCAAGCAATCGCTCTCGAACCAATATGCCGTTCAGAAGGTACTCGCGAAGAAACTCGCTGTTGCATTCCACCACATCCTTCACCCACAGAGCGGGACCACCCTTGCCTAGTCCTCGCTGAAGGATGTCTGACGGCAGCGCATCGGCGAACGCCATACGGGCTATTGGCCGGTCCCGCGCATAATTGCAATGTAGATAGGCGGGTATGCGCAGCGCCAGTTCGACCAAAGGCTGACTCGCCAGAGGGGAGACAAGAGGCGGGTCGGAGGGCTTTGAGAACGGAGAGTGGTATGGGGTCGACGTAATGACAATCAGGCCAAACAGCAGCGAACGCGAGCCCGGTGCCAGAAGCCTGGAACCCTTCAACCAAGGATGGATGAATCGGTCCTCCATGCTCCCGCAGTGCTCCTCCACCTCCGGCGACGCGAGCATGAGCGATCTTGCCCTCGACTCTCCATAGTGTCGTTGCACCGCCCTCATTGAGTTGAAATCAGGATATCGGGCAATGCTCTCGCACTCACGGTACGCGGCAGTCAATGTTTGCCATAGTGATTGCTTTTTCAGCATCGCATAGTCGATCGCAACCGACAGGAACCGGCGTCCGAGACCGAAGCGTTTGAAGCACTCTACCAGCGCCTCTGGTCCCGGGTGGCTGCCAAAGATGTTGTCTCCCAGTTCTCCATCGAAGATCGCGGACGCATGCAATTCCCTCGCTAGCGTGATATTTCGGGCCTCCGTGTCCGGAGCGGAAAAATTCAAAACGGGGCGGACGGTGCGATTGCAGTCCTCGATGCGGCGAAGATCCAACGATTGATTTCGGACGCGCTCCACCAACCCGCAATTGACGGTGCGGGCCATGCTTCGCGCAAATCGCCGCTCGTCGCCGGTTCCCCTGGAATGGTAATTCACCGCAGTGACGAAAGGTTTGTGAGGGGATCGGCTCAATGAACTCAGGACAATGGATGAATCCAATCCTCCGGACAGGGTCACGAGAATGTTGCCATGCGGCGAGGATAACGCGTTGACGCAATATTCGGTGGAATTGCGAACCATTTGGGCGACGTCCGGAAAGCATTCAAGGGTCCTTTCCTCTAGAAAACTGCGCGGGTCCCAATAGGTGTACTTGAAGCGCCCGTCCGGGCGGCACTCCAGGCATTCTCCGCATTCCATGCTCGCGACCTCGTTGATCGCCGTTTCATTCGTCAAGTAGTCGCCGCCGGCCACCTGTGCCGCGATGCAATCCCAGTTGATCGACAGCGGCGTCATTTCGAGCCTCGTGAAATCATCAAGGTGGGAAAAGAAGAAAGTCAAACTCCCCAAATTGACCTGGAAACAGGCCACGGGGCTTGCCGGGCTGCGCATCACGAGACAGCTAGAGGCCTCCGGATACAGGAGCGCGGCCACGTAGTATCCCCAGTAGTCGCGCACCATCGACCGCCCCCTCGAATGGATGATGACCTCCGAGTCACTGCGCGATAGTGAGTGAATGGCGGCCCCTGGACTACGAAGAGATTGATCGGGGGCTCTGTGGAGTGAGCCGAAAATGACGCCGCGACCGTCTGGAAGTGCGATGGCGGAACTGAAGCCATTGACGTGGTCGACATAAGCCGCATAGATGCTCGGTCGAACAATTGGGGACTTCCAGTCATCCGGGCACGTTTGTACGCGACGGCGCAAATCCTCGATTTGCTCACAATCGGCGTCGCTTTTTGCATTCCCGGTTGCGATGATGTAGCGGAGCATTCTTTTCTATTTGATGGCGCCGACCGCAAGAATTGGGGTGAAGGTCAGCACATGCTCGACGGTATCATTGAGCACGCATTCACCGATTTGAACCCAGGCATGCGCCGCGAACGGCCTAGTAGAGACGCCGATCACCAGAGTGCATGGAACCTTCTGGTTGGTCAGGTAGACACTCAACACCAACGAATCCAACAGGCAGTGCCGATCAGCCGTGTAGAACCAAATTCGCAGTTGGAAAAATGATGCCAAGAGTTCGTCTGTTTTCTGCCGTTCAGATGGTTTGTCCCTGCGATGAAAGGCCGCCTGATGCCGGCCTATCCACCGGAGAAGGGATGCAAGATTACGGCCATTGCGGCGCAACAGCACCCGCAATGATGACGTGGAGAAGAGCAGGACACGCGAAATCGGAATCCGATGGTGTGCAGTACTCCAGTGCGGATTGGTCCAGCCCATTGTCGGGGGTTCAAATTCCAATATGCGTGCCTGCATGCGAACCGTCGTAAGAATTCCGCGGACGAGGAGATCTTCGACAAGCGCGTCGAGGGCAGGATTGACCGTGTACTTCGAGTCAGGAGCGCATTTGTAATTCGGCCAATTCTCAACACGTGCCCTTAGAATGCGCGCGTGTTCGGCGTCGATTCCCAAGTACGTGACGGCGCGCATGTCCAATATGATTGCGCCATCTTCGAACTCACAACAATACGCTTCGGGACTTAGGTAGTACGTTGACCCCGGAGTACCTACTGGCCATCCCTTCGAAACGAGATCTCCCATTCGCTCAATTCCAGGCCGTGAATGGACTCATGCTGGAGACCGGCTTGCGCAAATGCCGCAAGCCGGTCTGTTCGATGGTCCGATTGACTCAGATGTCCAACACGTGAACGACTTGATCTGGGCCGCCAAGAGGTTCGATATTCTGTGTCATTTCATAAACTGATCCTAGCTCGATAATCATGGAAATACTCCTTCGGTCGATTTGATTGAGAACCTTGAGTGCTGTCCGCGGTAGCCGAACTAACGTGTTCCAAAAAATCCCCTTGCGTCAATATTTCCGAGTGGGCCGGCTCGTCCGGGTTTCGCTGATCGGGGGATTGGGAACGAGGAATCATGCCGGCCAGAGCGAGACGATCAAGCGAAATCTCGGTGAAAAGGAGCCCTCGTTTAATGTCGCCGTCGGCTTCTGGAATTGCAGACGGATCGCGCGACGACTTGACGCGGCGGCATGGACTGGAAGATCTTGGTGCCAGGCATAAATTTGGGCCGGGTGGTTTTCGTCGAATTCTGTGCCAGACCTGAGGCATTCAATCAATCGATACAGATCGAGAGTGCGGCAATACTAGGGCGAAGAGATCGGGCCGTATTTGACGTTGATGCCGGATCGCTTGTCCCAACGTCGCCCCCGTCACCGAGAACCACCGCCCTATCTCTGCGACGGTGGCGGTTCCCGAGCGAACGCCGTACCACGCCACCAGAGCTCTGGCCAATGCACCGATGTGGGTCGGCGAGAAAATGGCGTCGGCCGTGCAGTTCAATAGCCGGGCGACCCCCGCAATCAGCTCCTCTCGAGTGGGGGACGCCGGGGGATGGGCGGCGCTATGGCGTGCCTTCTGCACGAACACCTTGTCGCCCACGATCCGGGAATCGAGCAGCGAGCCTCGGGAGAGGAGATTCGCGACATGGGGAGTTTCGGCTTGATCCATGAAATTCCGGTACCCACGCGGGCCGGAGTAGCCCTTGAGCTCTAGGGCGGCCTTCACATCAGCCATGTCGAATCGAACGGACGATGGTTCGCCGCTATAGGCTCGGTCTGAGCTGAAAGGGTAGTCCACCCGCTGCTTGCATAGCCCGCTGTCAATCGGGCTCCGGTGAACTCTGCGCACCGCGTGAGGTAGATAATCGGGCGCAATGACCTTGGCGTTGTAACGTGCGGCGAACACGGTGCGCCCGGCTGAGAACCCTCCGGCGCGAAAGTATCGTGCGTACCGGCCGCACAACCGCTGCATGAACGCATGCAGCGGCGCCCCGGTCGAGGTCAGTACGAGGATTGCTCGATTGGACTCCAGACAGTAGGCATGCAGCAGAGCACCGCATTCGTCCCGAGTTTCGATCAAGTAGTGTTCAAACTTCAGTGCGTGCGGTGCACTCTGACGTGGCGCCCTCGGAAACGCCTTGAAGTGGAGGGCGTCAAAGAATATCTCTGCCCCGACGGCGCCACGGATAACCACGTAGTGGCTGGCTCCTTTGAAGTCGAGTCTCTCGCGACGCGGCATCCTGCGTGCCTCGGCTATTCTCCTATGCCGGCCTTTACAAATTCATCAAGATGCCGTCCACGTCAATGAAGGTCTCGCGTCTGCAGCAAACAATTTAGTGTCGAGCGCCGTTTGGCTCGGATGCATACACTAACGACGCGTAATGCGATAGCAGGTAATCTGGCCCATTCGCAGTGTTTTGCGATGTACGGATCGATTTTCCGATCTCTTCTTGCGCGGGATTCCAATCGACTGCGTGAGCACCCATCTACGCTTCGATTCACTCCGAAAGATGCTTGTACGGGAGTTGTTCGGTTATATTGCGCAAACGCGTCAAATGCGATGCCACTTGTTCGGTTATCTAACCCACATGTTGACCCTAAGGATTGGGGTGTGTATGTCGAAGTGCCAACTTCCGGATTTGATTTCCTTACGGGCGTTCGAGGCCGCTGCGCGGCATCGGAGCATGAAGCTTGCGGGCGACGAACTGCACCTCACTCCCGGGGCCATCAGCAGGCGCGTGCGCAAACTGGAGCGGGAGCTGGGTTGCCGGCTATTCGATCGGTACCACCGTAGAATTGCTCTGACCGACGCCGGCGAATCACTGCTCATAAACGTCGCTGCGGGATTTGGCCAATTTCAGCGCGCAGTAGCGCAATTGAAAACTCGGCAGAAGCCCGACCGACTCGTGATTTCGGTCGATCCAGACTTTGCCAGCTTGTGGCTCGTGCCAAGGCTCGACGACTTTTATGCGATGGCGCCGAACACGCCCATGGAAATTTCGGCGGAGCTCAAACCTGGTGCCCTGGACGACCCGAGAATTGATTGCGCCATTCATTACGCCAAAGCGGGGCTACATCTTGAGAACGGCGAGCCGCTATTCAGATCCCGGCTATTTCCGGTCTACGCCCCGTGCCTGCGGCAGGCGCCGCTGCGTTCGCCGGAGGATCTTCGTCATCATAGGCTGCTGCACGACCGAACGTTCGGAGAGTGGCAGGAGTTCATTCAAGGTTGCCGCACAACACTGGATCTCGACCTGAATTCGGGGCCTATATTCAGCGAAACGGCGCTCTGCATGGACGCTGCGGTGCGCGGCCTGGGAGTCGCGATAGGCGACGACTTTTTGGCCGCCATGCACTTGTCCGCAGGCCGTCTCGTGATGCCCTTTAACTCCGGCTTTCACTCGAAGAACGCGTACTACCTTATCGTGCCCGAACGAACATTCAGGCACCCGGCCGTCGCTGTGTTTCGCCAGTGGCTGCTGCAAAGCATCGACCGTCTTCGCAGCGACCGGCAGCTCTGCCGCTTCGACCGATATCAATCTGCGGCCGAGCGGCGATAACAGTTTCTTGCGTGACCGTAAGTCACGCGAAACACGGCTGAAAAATCGCTTGAGTGCCCGTGAGCAATTGGGCATCGTTCTCCCGCACAAGGAACGCCGGGGGTATGCCTATGGAATCGGCACAGATTGCGCTCGACGCAGATCGTAGAACTGCGTGTTTCGATGCCGACGAGATCTATCAAGGCTGCGGCAGTCACCCGGCACTCGGGGCATTACGATCCTTCAATCGGCACTTTGCCCGCCGGGCGTTGAGCCGCCCCGAGCTCCTGCTATTTCTCGCCAGCATGGCGGCCTTCAATCGACACACTATCGGGGGAATCGCGATCCTTGCCGGGCGCTTGTCGGATCAGTTACTTCCCCTTTTGCCGACTCACGGCCATGAAATCGGCGCATTCGTATTGGATGCCGCCGTGGATGAATATGGGCTGCGTGAATCGGTCACCCACGTGGAACTGGCGCGCAATTTCGCCGAGCACCTCGGCTTTTCTCCGGAAGAGATTGAAGAGCGGCGCAACGCAGGCTCCGCAGCCGTCGAACTCGGCGATGCACTATTTTCCTGGTATCGCGAGAGGCAGGTGGCCTTTGCCCTCGGCGTGCACACCGCATCGGAGGTTACCAGTGTCGAGGAGTTCGTCCCGTGGCACGACATCTTCTTGAAGTTTCCGCAATATGGATTTGCGCGCGACACGCGGGAATTCGAATACATGCGCGCGCACTACGTTCATGAACCCGACCACATCAACAATGCACGACTGTGCGTTGCGAAATACCTGCGCGTCGTGCCGGAATACGCCGGGCTACTGTGGGTAGGCGCGCACGCCTACCTGAACTTCTATCAGCGAATGTTTGAGCAGTTGAATTCTCGGATATTCGGCGAAGACCTCCGCGGCACGGTATAGCTCCAGACATGCACGCCAGGACACTTAAGACGGCGGCGAATGAGCGCGTTCACTACGTTGTTTGCTCGAGCGAAGACCCGTTGGCAAACGACCTGCCGAACGTGGTCGCCAATCTCAGCGGGTCGCCGAAGAAGATTTCGTCGGCTTATGTGTACGATAAGACGGGGACGGCGCTATTCGAGCAGCAGTGCGGTACCCCGGAATACTATCTGCGGCGGGTGGAGACGGAGTTGCTGCGCCTTCACGCCGGCCACATTTTCCGGCTCTGCGGACCTGTTCCGATCATCGAATTGGGCGCCGGAACCGCCGAGAAGACCCGTATCTTATTGACGGAATATGGCAGGCGCGGACTGAGCTGCGACTATTTTCCGATCGACGTCGATGTTGAAACGCTCGCGGAACTGGCACAGAGCTTGGTTCTGGCCTTCCCGCTGCTGTCGGTTCATTGCGTGGGCACGACGTATGAGGCGGGATTGCGCGCTCTGCCGGCCGGCAGCGGCGCGCGGATGTTTTTGTTCTTGGGCAGCTCCATCGGCAATATGGAGTGGCCGCAGGTGTACCGTTTTCTCTCACAGTTGTCCTGCTACGGGGCACGGGGGGATTATCTTTTGCTCGGTGCCGATCTGGACAAGGATCCGGCCGTCATCGACAGGGCTTACAACGATTCCGCGGGGTATGGCCCGCGTTCGACTCTCAACGTGCTCGATCATCTCAACCGCCGCTACGGCGGCAACTTCCAGATGTCCAATTTCCGGTATCGATCGAAATATGATTCGCAGTCGAAACGCAACGAAGTGCGCATCGAGAGCTTGTTGAGTCAGTCCGTCACCCTTGCTGCCGCCGGCTTCACCGTGTCGCTGGAGGCGTCAGAGCTGATCGATGCAGAAGTGATGCTGAAATTCGATCCTGACGAGCTCGGCGGTGCATTGAATCAGGCGGGCTTTTTACTGCTGCGCCGCTGGATCGACCCTGTGTTCAAGTACGCGCTGTTCTTGATGCAGCACCAATGACTCGCTGCTCATTGGGCGACATCGTTCATCTCTGCCTGCGTGGGCGCCGCCCAGATCCACTGGCGGAGGACGATGATGATTGGCGGGCCCTGTCGATGGCGGCGCAGCGCATGCTCTTTTGGTGCGGCGGGCTGGTTCACGGGTGCCGGTGCGAAGGCCCGGACATTCACTTCGCCTTGCAATTGGGTCACGCGCCGGTGGGTGCCGCGGCACGCCATATTTCCGGCAACTATGCGGCTCATCTTCGGCGCCGCCGTGGTTGGACCGGTAAGATTTTCAAGCCCTACGGCGCAGTCTTTGTCGATGGCGAGCTTTTTCTGGATGACTTGGTCATATGGCTGCATCGAGCGCCGAAGTCCAATGACGCGGCCCCCTCCCCCGCAATTTCCTGCTGGACGGGCGACCCGGCCTATCTCGTGCCCCGGTCATCGCTTTGGATTACCACCGATCGTACATTGAACGCGCTGAGCAGGAGCGGTGCCGGCAGATCAGCATACCTTCGCCGCAGATCACAGCCTGTGGCTCCGGAAATCGTCGCACTATTGACGGGCAACGGTGCACGGCAATCACGTCACGCAAAGACAGCGGAGACTTGGACGGATCCGCGACCACCAAATATTGAAACGATTGCCAGGTTTGTGGCGCAGTACTGCCATGTTTCGTACGACGATATGCGTTCAGCGTCCCGCAAGCGGGTGATCAGTCGGGCGAAGATGGTTACCGCCGTGCTCGCCGCACGGCACGGCGCATCAGTGGCAGCAGTTGCACGCCTATTCGGACGCAGCCGCTCGACGTTGATTGAGAGCGCGGATCACTATCGGCAGACTCAACCGCAGCTCTTCGTGCATGCCGAACGAGCGCTCAACAGTTATGTTGCGGCCAACGGCCGCATAGGCGCCTTGCATGCCAGCCAAATGGGGACACTCCTTGATCTTGTCCCTCAAAAGATGCCGTTGCAGCGCGAGGGAATCCAAGCCGTTAATTGACTGCCTCACCAGCTCACGCGCCAACTGCGCCACGTCCGGGTAGTACGGCCGGTCAGCGATATCGGTTTCGATTTCCATCGCCATGGCCAGGCAGCCAAGCACCGATTCAGCTCTCGAAAGGTTGCTGCGTTCATTCTCGATGGCTTCGTGCAGCGCCTCGGGGACCGGTATGCCGTATGCCGGATCCCGTGAGCGGGTTTGCGGAGTTCGCGCCCGCCGTGTCTTGGCGGCAGATCGTTGCGTGGTCATTCTCGCTCCTAAGGTTCGGACTCAACCCGCATGAAAATCGTACAGTATTATAACTGTATATATAGCCAGCTTCACCTATCTTGAGTGATTTCTTGGGGGTTGCCGTGCGCCATGACACGAGGAGATAAGTATTTGAAAGTGTGGATGTTTTATGGTCTAACCGGAGCCAACCTGCACCCGATTCCGCCCCAGCGCCTTGGCTCGATACAGCGCCGCGTCGGCATCGGCCAGCAGCCGATCGGCGACCGCCTTCAAATCCGTTTCGTCGCGCCCCGGCGAGAGCGAGGCGACCCCGACCGATACCGTCAAGCTGCGCTCGATTTGCGCGGTGAGAGCGAACGGTACTGCCGCGATGACTTCGCGAATGCGCTCGGCGAGCTTGGCCGCCTCCGCGGCGTTGGCGTCGGGCAATAGAATCGCCAGCTCATCGCCGCCAAAACGCGCCGCCGTATCCATGCTGCGAATCTGGGACTCAACGCGGTGTGCAATTTCCTTGAGTGCGTTGTCGCCCGCCAAGTGCCCATAGCCGTCGTTGATGCTCTTGAAGCGGTCGATGTCGATCATCAGGCAGGCGATGACTCCGGAGCGCCGTTGCGCGCGCGCCAACTCCTCCTTCAGCCGCTGCTGCAAGTAGCGCCGATTGTGCCAGCCGGTCAAAAAATCGGTGATGCCGGCGCGCAGCAGGCGCGCCCGATTGACCGCGTTCTCGATGCAAACGGCGGCCACCGCGCCCAGGTGCGCCAGAAAATCAGTCCCATGATGACGCGTGAAACGCGTCGGCTCGCGGCTGCCGAAGCACAAGGCTCCAGTGGCGCGGTCCTTGCGGGTGAGCGGTAGGAGCGCGGCGCTCTTGAGATTCGGCGTGCTCGGAAACAGCAGATGGTGATCCGCCCCGATGAAAGGACCCAGCCATGGCTTATGCAGCGCGGCCAATTGCGGCGCCAGTCCTATCAGCGAATCGACGAAGAAAATCTGCTTGAATTCCTCCGGCCGATCGCCGCCGGCCAGCAACAAATGCCGCACTTCATGCTGCGGATCGAGCAGCACCACACTGACCGCATCGAGGGCATAGGACTCGCGCAACCCGTCGACCATGGCGCGCAGCAGCTGCGCCAAGCTATCCGCTCCCAGCAAAGTCAGCTCGCGGGCCTGCGTGCGCTTCAAGATGGTCTCGTTGTTGGCGGCCTCGGCCGTCAGTTCTTTGAGGCGCTTCTTGAGCTCTTCGTTTTCCTGAGCCACGTCATCCATGTCGATATCCCCGAGGCGCCGATCAGCCGGCACGCGCCGCCGCCCGCACATCCAGATAGGCCCGCCCGCGATTCATGATGGCCGTGAATTCCCGCGAATCCCCTGTCTTCACTGCGGCGACCAGCCGCTCCACCGCCTGCTGCAAGGCAAGCAGGGACTCGCCGCCGTAATCGTTCAAGCTTTGAATCTCAAAGTATAGGTCCGGGCTCTCGGCCGCAACCCGGCTCGCCACCTCGAGTTGGGAATCGAAGGTGGTGCTCGACAACTTCGCCAATCGCGGTGCCGCTTCGCCGCTATCCGCCAGCGCCGTGAAGAAGGCGATGTTGAGCGCGTGCGACAACCCCAATACGTAGGCGATCAAACGATCGTGCTCGTCCAAACCCATGACCACCCGCTCGGCCATGGTCGGCGCGAACAGTTCCTGAGCTTCTTGCAGCGCGCCCGGATCTCCCAAATCAATGAAGATCACATGCCGGCCCGACAGCAACGCCGTGTCAGGTCCGAACATGGGATGCAGAGACGTCACACGGCAGCCCGCCTTGACCAGCGCATCCAGGCCGGCGCGAAGCGGGGTTTTGAGGGAGCCCAAGTCGAAAATCAGGCCGCGAGGTGCGCGTTGCGCCAAGAATTCGAGTAGGCGCGTGGTCGCGCTCAAGGGCGTGGCCAACACGATCAAGTCGAAATCCAAGGGATCGTTCTGCCAATCGGCGACCGTATCGAATCCCGGAAGTCCGCCCATGGGATCGGCAATGGCCACGCGAAATCCCTGCGAAGCGAGAAATTCGGCGAACCAGCCTCCCATCTTGCCGTGCCCGCCGATCACCAGGGCCCGTTTGCCGCTGCCGTGCGCCTGAGCGGCGACTCGCGCATGCTCCTGGGTGGCCAGGGAGGATTGAATCAATTGCCGCAGTAAGGATTCGGCCAGGTCCGGGGACACACCCAGGCGTGCAGCCGTGTTTCGACCCCTCAAAATCACCTCTCGCTCGCGGCCGAAGTCACGGATCGCGCGTCCGGTGGACCGCTTGACCGCGGCCACCTGTTCACTCAGTGCCTGGCGGCGTGCAACCAACTCCACCAATTCGCCATCAAGATCCGTCAGCGCGGTGCGTAATTCGTCAAGATTCATGTCGCGAGTCCCCAAGCACGGCTACCATTCCGCCATGAGCACCAGCATAAAGAAATTTTGGACAGAAACCCTACCTGATCCATTACCGGGGAACCCCCTCGTCATCGCCGAGCAATGGCTGGCGCAGGCGCAACTCGATGCCGCGCAACCCAATCCTAATGCCATGATCTTGGCGACGGTGGATGATCGCGGTTACCCATCGGCGCGAGTCGTGCTCTGCAAGGAGATCAACGCGCGGCCGGGATACCTCGTTTTCTACACCAACTACCAGTCGCGGAAGGGCCGGGAACTTGCGGCCAACGCCAGAGCCGCGGTGGTTTTCCACTGGGACCATCGCCACCGGCAGGTGCGCGCCGAAGGGCCGGTCGAATTGCTGTCGGATGCGGAGAATGATGCTTATTTCCGCACCCGAGCGTGGCAGAGCCGGCTCGGCGCCTGGGCCAGCGCACAAAGCCAGCCGGTGGAATCGCGGCAGGCGCTTGGCCTGGCGGTGACTGCGATGGCGCGGCGGTTTGGAATTCCGTACGCGGGACCGGGCACTCCTGAACCGGACAATGTCACGGCGGATGTGCCGCGGCCGCCGCACTGGGGCGGATATCGTTTGTATCCGGAGGCCATAGAACTCTGGGTCGAAGGCGAGTTTCGGGTGCATGATCGTGCGCGCTGGACACGGTCTCTAAACGACCCACCGGGCACCGGCTCCGGCAGCGCGCCCTGGGCCGTGACGCGCTTGCAGCCCTGACCTCGGCATCATCGGATGAGGCCGCCGCTGCGAAATGTTCTCGTTGCTGTGTCGAGAAAGGCCCGCAACTTCGGCGACAGATGACTGCGGCTCGAGGTCACGAGATGAACCGGCAAAGGTTCCGGTTCGAATTCCCGGAGTATTCGCACCAGGGTCCCGGCAGCCAATTCGGCCGTCACCTGATAGGACAGCGGGCGGGCGATGCCCCGGCCGGCGAGCGCGGCTTGAAGTTGGGCATCGACATCATCGACCAGCAGGCGCGGTACCAGCCGCACCACGATGCCCCGCGTCGGCGGCCCGAAGCGCCACTCACGCGCCGGTGAGCGCGCCATGCCGAAGATCGTGTCGTGGGTTGCAAGATCCGGCGGCGTTCGAGGCTCGCCGCGGCGCGCGAGGTATTCGGGGCTCGCCACCACCACTCGCCGCACGCTGCCGATCTGCCGGGCGACCAGGTTCGAATCCGCGAGCGGACCGATGCGAACCGCGACATCGAGTCCTTCCTCGATGAGATCGAGATTGCGGTCGTTGAGCGTGAGCTCGACTCGCACCTCGGGATATTCATTGAGGAATGCCGACACCACCGGCGCCACGTGGCGACGGCCGAACTGCACGGGGGCGGTAATGCGCAGCACGCCGCGGACCGGCGCGTGCGCGACCCCCGTCAACGCCGTGTCGTAGTCGGTGAGCAGCGCGCGCGCCCGTTCAGCAAGCGCGCTGCCGGCTTCGGTGGGTGCCAGCCGTCGGGTTGTGCGCTCCACCAGCCGCAGCCCAATGCGGTCTTCCAATGCGCCGAGCGCGCGCGTCACCGCCGGCGGCGAGCGGCGCAGTCGGCGCGCGGCACCGATCAAACTGCCGGCCTCGATGATGGCGACAAAGACGGCAAGCTCGTCCAGACGGTCCACTGATTATTCCTAATATTGCAATACTGAGTTTCGAAGGTGGCATATTTACTATGTTATTTGCAATAGTAGAATCACAGGAAAAGGTCAAACGACGGAGGAATGGCGTCCATGTCTAACCCCCAGATGATTCTTCATGGCACAGAGCTGTCAGGGCACACCCATCGCGTCGAGTTGCTGCTACGGATGCTCGGCCTTACCTTTGCCTTTGTCGCCGCCCCGCCCGCGGTGCGCGGCACACCGGAATTCCTCAGGTTAAACCCTCTGCGCCAAATCCCCGTGTTGCAGGATGGCGATCAGACTTTCGCGGACAGCAACGCGATTCTGATTTACCTGGCCAAGCGCTATGCACCGGGCAGCCACTGGCTGCCTGAGGAACCGGTCGCCGCAGCTCGGGTCCAGCGCTGGCTGTCCATCGCCGCCGGAGAAGTCATGTACGGCCCGGCGGTTGCCCGCATGGTGAGCCAGTGGAATTTGCCCGGCGATCTGCAGCGCGCGAAACAGATCGCCGCGAGACTGCTCACGTTCATGAACGAACACTTGAGGGACCGCACGTTCCTCGCCGCGGAGCACGTCACCATCGCCGATCTTGCCTGCTACTCCTATGTGGCGCATGCACCCGAAGGCGGCATTCCCATCGGCGAGTACACCGCCGTACTGGCCTGGCTGCGCCGCATGGAGGCGCTGCCGCACTTCAAGCCCATTCCGCCCTCACCCATCCCCCAGGCTGTGTGAGTACCCTTGATCGGCTCACCATTAAAGGTCGATGAACCGTTCAACGCCGACGAGTTGACGGCACAGGTCTTGGCCGGCGGCGGACCCCGCGGCAACGGCATTCAAGAATTCATGACGCAGCAAACCCGGACTTTCTTCGCGCAACTGCCCTACGTATTCGTGGGCGCGGTTGACGCGGGCGGTTGGCCGCTCGCAACCCTGCTCACCGGACCGCTGGGATTCGTGCAGTCCCCGGATTCCGTGACCTTGCACATCTCAGCGCTTCCGGATGCCGGCGACCCCGCAGCCATGGCGCTCTCGCCGAGTCATGAAATCGGCATTCTAGGCATCGACTTGTCGACCCGACGGCGCAATCGCGCCAATGGCCACATTCTCGACCGTGAGCCGCTCGGTCGGAACGGCGCCGGCGGCATCCGGGTCGCCGTCAATCAAAGCTTCGGCAATTGCCCGCAATACATTCAGCAACGCGCCATTGCGCCTTCGTCCGTTGCCGCGGCGAATACGATGGCGCCGCGGACCGAATCCCTCGATCATTTGGATGAGGCGGCGAAAGACACGATCAGAACCGCAGATACCTTGTTCGTCGCCAGCCGCTCGCGGCCCGGCGTCGGCGCAGCCTACGGCGCCGATATTTCGCATCGCGGCGGCCGGCCAGGTTTCGTCCGCATTGACGGCGACGTGTTGACGATTCCTGATTTTCGCGGCAACCGCTATTTCAACACTCTGGGGAATCTGATCGCCGAACCACGGTCCTCGCTGCTGTTCGTCGATTTTGAGAGCGGCGACCTGCTGCAACTGCAAGGCACCGCCCAGGTCGATTGGAGTGGCGCGGCAGCGGAGCCATTCGCCGGGGCCGAGCGGCTATGGCGTTTTGCAATCGTACGCGCCTGGCGACGCCGGGCCGCCACACCCTTGCGTTGGTCCTTCGTCGGTTACTCCCGCACCACCGCGGCAACCGGGTTATGGCCGACCGACACTCGGCCGCTGCGTTGAAGCGGGCGCGTCGCCTATAGGGACAACAATGTCGGAATGGCGCACCAGTGTGCGCGGTTGATCGACAGAGAGGGCAGCGAGGCGATCGATTCCCAACCGGCCGTTCCGCCCTCCGGATTGGGCCATTTTTGGCCCACCGTCACCGGGTCCAGAAAATGATACAGGCGGAAAGTCTGGTCATAGATCCAGAACTCCGGTCGATCATCGGCGTAGAAGCCCCGCACATGCTGGAATTGCCGCAGGGGACCCTCGGCGTTGAAGGAAATGCCGACTTCCTCGGACCATTCACGCCGCATCGCCTCATCCAACGTCTCACCGGCTTCGATGCCGCCGCCGGGAAGTTCAGGCACCTCGGGCGCGCAGGCCTCGGCCGACAACATGATTGCGCCCTCGCGAACGGCGACCGCCAGCGCAAAGACGCCGCGGCGGGGTTTGATGACGGATCCCGCGTCGGGAACGACGACGTTGCCGTGTCGATCATAGAAAGTGATTGACGCGGTATTCACGCAGCCAAACTCCGTGGGCGGCTGGGCAGGTTCCGGACCCTACCGATACCGGGCCATGAGTTTGTCGAGCGCAGCCCGGCCCGGAGACAGCTTCTCGAACGGGATGCTGTTCAGGGGAGCCTCCGCGGTGCGGTTCAAATTGTGGAACTCGGTCGAATCCGTTTCATTGATGTGGATCAGCCCGGTCACATATTCGTTTTGCTTGAGCTTGGTCTCGATGTAGTTGTACGCGGCGGTCCGGTCCGTAGGATCGTAGTTGGGATCGAGCTTTCGCAGAATGACCCGGCTACCGTCGTGCAGGCTCACCGGAATGGACTCGCCTGCCGCGTAGTCCACGGCAATCTCCTCGGCCCTTGGCACGAAATCCGTCTCCACCGCCGCATGATAGTGCTCGCGCGTGAAGGTGTAGCTCTTGGTCGACCCTTCATGATCATTGAAGGTGACGCAGGGTGAGAGCACGTCGATCAGCGCAAAGCCGTTGTGCCGCAGTCCGGCTTGGATGAGCGGCACGAGCTGCGCCTTGTCGCCGGAGAAACTGCGCGCGACGAACGTGGCCCCCAGGGTCAGTGCCAGCAGTACCGGATCGATGGGCGGCGAGGAATTGACGTCGCCGCGCTTGGCCTTGGTGCCGATATCGGCGGACGCCGAGAACTGACCCTTGGTCAGCCCATACACGCCGTTGTTTTCGATCAAGTACAGCATGTTGATGTTGCGCCTGATGGCGTGCACCAACTGGCCGATGCCGATGGACAGGGAATCGCCGTCGCCCGACACGCCGACGTAGGTCAGCCGCCGGTTGGCGGCGTTCGCCCCGCTCGCGATGGAGGGCATGCGGCCGTGCACGGAATTGAAGCCATGCGAACCACTGACGAAATAGGCGGTGGTTTTCGAGGAACATCCAATGCCGGACAGCTTGACCAGCTGCTCGGGGCGCATGGACAGACCCCAGCACGCTTCGACCATCGACGCCGTCACCGAATCGTGGCCGCAGCCGGCGCATAGGGTCGACATGCTGCCCTCGTATTGGCGGCGTGTCATGCCCAGGGCATTGGTCGGAAGGGACGGATGAGCGACTTTGGGTTTGTTGATGTATGACATGTTGATTCTCAGGTTTTGCGCGGCACGGCCGTGAGCCGCGGCGCTTCCTCGAGCTTCGCGCGAATGCCGTTGACGATCGGGTCGGCGGACATCGGAAAACCGCTATAGCTCAGGATGGAGAATAGCTTCGACTTCTCCACGGCGGTTTCCAGGGTCAACAGCGATCGTAGCTGCGCGTCGCGATTCTGTTCGACGACGAAAATGGTCGAATGCGACTTCAAGAAGGCCTCGACGTCGTTGTTGAAGGGAAAGCCCTTGACGCGAAGGTAGTCCACGTCGATTTTCTGCCGCCCGAGAATGTCGAGCGCTTCGCGAATGGCGCCGTCGCAGCTGCCGAGGCTCACGATTCCGACCTCGGTGCCGCCCTTGCCCATCATCACCGGCTTGGGCAGGTATTTCGGCGCGTTCGCGAATTTGCGCTTCAACCGGTCAAGAACGACCTGGTACTCGGCGGAGTCCTCGGTATACGCGCCGTACTGATTGTGTCCCGAGCCGCGCGTGAAGTAGGCGCCCTTGGAACTGGTGCCGGGCAGGGTGCGATACGTGATGGCATCGTCATCGCGATCCACATAGCGATAGAACTTCTCCAGGCCGGCGAGCTCTTCCGGCGACAGCATCTTGCCTCGATCCGGCCGGTAAGCATCGTCCCATTGCAGGTCCGGGCACATCCAATCGTTCATGCCGATGTCGAGATCCGACAGCACGAACACCGGAGTCTGCAGGCGCTCGGCAATGTCGAACGCCTGCACCGCCAAATAGAAGCACTCTTCGGGGTTGGCGGGAAACAGCATCACATGGCGCGTGTCGCCGTGCGATGCATACGCGCACAGCATCAGGTCCGACTGTTGCGTGCGCGTGGGCATGCCGGTGGAGGGACCCACCCGCTGCACGTCGAATATGACGCAGGGCACCTCGGCGTAGTACGCGAGGCCGACGAATTCGTTCATCAAGGAAATGCCCGGTCCGCTGGTCGGCGTGAAGGCGCGCGCGCCGTTCCACGATGCGCCCAGCACCATGCCGACCGCGGCCAGTTCATCCTCGGCCTGCAATATCGCAAAATTACGCTCGCCGGTCTGCGGATCGACCCGGTAGCGTTCGCAGAATCCCTTGAATGCGTCCATCAGCGAGGTGGAGGGGGTGATGGGATACCAGGCGCCGACCGTCGCGCCGGCGTACACGCAGCCCAGGCCGGCGGCGGTGTTGCCGTCGATCATGACGTGGCCGCGGGTCTTGTCCATGTGCTCGACGCGCAGCGGCAGCGGCGATGTCAAATGCTGCTTGACGTAGTCGTACCCCAAACGCAATGCCTTGGAATTCGAGTCCAATAATTTCGGCTTCTTGCCGTAGCTCTCGTTCAGAAGTCCGGCGATCACCTCGAGATCGACGTCGATCAGCGCCGCGAGCACGCCGGCATAGGCAATATTCTTCAGAAGAATCCGGTTGCGCACGCCGTCGAAATTTTCATTGACCAGCTTGGCGAGCGGCACCTCGATCACGGTGATGTCGCCGCGCTGCAAGAGAGAACTGCGCGGCCAAGTCGAGTCGTAGATCAAGTAGCCGCCCGAGCTCAATTCACGCACGTCCCGCGAATAGGTCTCTGCGTTCATCGCCACCATGATGTCGACGTGGGCGGCGCGCGCGGCGTAGGCGTCGCGCGTCACGCGGATCTCGTACCAGGTCGGCAAACCCTGGATGTTGGAAGGAAAATAATTCTTGCCGGTCACGGGAACGCCCATGCGAAAAATCGCCTTCATAATCAGAGAGTTGGCGCTAGCGGACCCGGTGCCGTTGACGTTGGCGAACTTGATCACGAAGTCGTTCACGCGGTTGGCATTGGCAATCAGGCCGGGCATGCGGAAACCTCCTCATCGATCGCCTGCGGAATTCGGATGGTCGACTTTTGCATGTCCCAGGCCGCCGTCGGACAGCGCTCCGCGCACAATCCACAATGCACGCAAACGTCCTCGTCCTTCACCATGACGCGCGCGGTTTGCGGCAGCGCCGCCGACACGTACAGCGCCTGCGACCGGTTCGTCGCCGGCGCGGTCAGCCGGCCGCGCAACTCCGCCTCTGTGCCGTTGTGCGTGATGGTAAGGCAATCGACCGGGCAAATGTCGATGCAGGCATCGCACTCGATGCACAGCTTCGCCGCGAACACCGTCTGCATGTCGCAATTCAGGCAGCGCTGCACTTCCAATGCCGCCTCTTCCGCGGTAAACCCGAGTTCCACTTCGATGTTGATTTTCTTGAAGCGCTCCACCAGACCCACATGGGGCACCAGGCGCCGCTCCACGCCGTTGTATTCGTTCTTGTAGGCCCATTCGTGCATGCCCATCTTGCGGCTGGACAAGGTCACGCCGCGCGGCATCCTCTCTGTAACGGCCTCATCCTGGCAAAACTTGTGAATCGAGATGGCGGCTTGATGGCCGTGCTCCACCGACCAAATGATGTTCTTCGGCCCGAATGCCGCATCTCCGCCGAAGAACACTTGAGGCAGCGTGGATTGATACGTGGTCTTGTCGACCGTGGGTACATTCCACTTGTCGAGCTCGATGCCGATGCCCTTCTCGATCCACGGAAATGCGTTTTCCTGGCCGATGGCCAGAATCACGTCATCGCACGGGAAAAACACCTCGCCCAGGGAACGCGTCGCTTTGATGTCGCCGCCGTCGATGTCGTATTCCAATTGCTCGAACATCATGCCGAGCAACCGGCCGCCCTCGGTCACAAAGGACTTGGGGGCATGGTTGACCACGATCGCGACGTTCTCGTGCTCCGCATCCTCGAGTTCCCACTCGGATGCCTTGAAGAACTGACGCGGCTTGCGCGCCATGACTTTCACGTCCTTGGCGCCGAGGCGCAGCGAACTGCGGCAGCAGTCCATCGCCGTGTTGCCGACGCCGATGATCAATACCCGTTCGCCGACGCGCTCGATATGACCGAAGGCCACCGACTCGAGCCAGGTGATGCCGATGTGGACATGCTCGGTGTCGTGGCGGCCGGGGAGGTCGAGTTCCTTGCCCTTGGGCGCGCCCGATCCCACGAACACCGCATCGAACTCTTCCGAGTCGAGCAGCTGCCGCATGCTCTTGACAGGTGAATTCAGGCGCAGGTCGGCGCCCATGTTGACGATATAGCCGATCTCTTCGTCCAGAACGGCGGCCGGGAGCCGGAAAGCCGGAATATTGGTGCGCATCAAGCCGCCCGGAACGGCATATTGCTCGAATATCGTGACCTCGTAGCCCATCGGCAAGAGGTCGTTTGCCACCGTCAGCGACGCCGGACCGGCGCCGATGCAAGCGATGCGTTTGCCGTTCTTCTCACGCGGCGCCTTGGGAAGCCGTGCCGTAATATCATCGCGATTGTCGGAGGCGACCCGCTTCAGCCGGCAAATGGCCACGGGCTTTTCCTCGATCCGGCCGCGGCGGCAGGCCGGTTCACAGGGTCGATCGCAGACCCGGCCCAGAATCCCCGGAAACACATTGGATTCTCGATTCACCATGTAGGCATCCGTGAATTCGCCTTGGGCGATCAGACGGATGTATTCGGGAACGTCGGTGTGCGCCGGGCAGGCCCACTGGCAATCGACCACCCGATGGAAGTAGTCAGGTTTCGAAGTATCGGTCGGCTCCATGTTTCCTCGTAGTCCCCCAAGCCAGTCTCGAAGTATAGCGGCCCGCCGGTATTTTTGACGGTGCGGGCGCACATTGTGCGGCTAAACTCCCCAAAGCCCTGCAGCAGGCCCCCAGGGTAATATTAGAGATTCAGTGCCATTATGTTGAGACTGCGCCGATGAACCTTCTCCAGGGCCAAGAGGCCACCTGCCCGCATTGCTGGGAGACGATCACGCTGACGCTCGACTTGTCGGTGCCTGAGCAGTCGTATATCGAGGACTGCCCGGTGTGCTGCAAACCGATGGCGGTGTCCTATACCGCAGTCGACGGGGAACTGAGTGAACTCAGCGTCGAGTCGGCGGAGTGAAGCCGGCGCCCGCGGCCGCGCCGCTGCGCGGCAACGTGCCGCGGCGCAGCGGCTGGAAGATGCTGCGCGTCTTGATCTTGCTGCTGATCTTACTGTTGGTCGCGGTGACGACCTGGCAGCAGCGTTATCTCAGCACGCGCTGGCGCGACCCGCTCTACGTCGCGATTTACCCCATCGCGGCGGACGATAGTCCGGTGACGCGGGCGTATCTTGCGGCACTCGACGTCGAACGCTTCAAGCCCATCGACCATTTCTTCGCACGCGAGGCTGAACGCTACCGGCTGCAAACCGGCGAACCGGTCAGAACGCGTCTGCGAGCCGAGTTGCCGGCTATCCCGCCGCAACGTCCGGTGGACGCCGGCGTATTGGCGACCGCCCTGTGGAGTCTGCGGCTGCGATACTGGGCCTGGCGTGCCAGCGGTCATGTGAGGGAGCCCGAGGATATTCGCATGTTCGTGCTCTATCACGACCCGGCGCTGACTCCCACCGTGCCGCACTCCCTGGGTCTCGTGAAGGGGCTCATCGGCGTGGTGTACACATTTGCGGCCCCTGAGATGAACGGCCAGAACAATGTGGTGATTGCCCACGAGCTGCTGCACACCGTGGGTGCCACCGACAAGTACAATCCCGCGGATGACGCGCCGCGCTTTCCCGACGGCTACGGCGATCCGGCGCAAACGCCTCTCTATCCCCAATCGACGGCGGAGTTGATGGCGGGGCGGCGGATGCTGGCGCCGGACCGGTGGCAACAGGCGGCGAGCCTCGATGAGGTGGTCATCGGCCCCCTCACCGCATTCGAGATTCGGTGGCCCCAGCATGCTCGCTGAAGCCGCGGATCGGATCAACGCCGCGGCGCCGCTGTTCGAATGCCGGGACATCAGCGTCTGCGTCGGATCGCGCATCTTGGTGCGCGGGCTCAACCTTCAGGTGAGCCCCGGTTCGGTGCTGGCGATTCTCGGACCGAACGGCTCCGGCAAGAGCCTCTCCCTGCATACTTTCGCCGGTCTGCGCTCACCCAAGGCGGGCGAAGTTCTGATCTCGGGCCGTCCCATCACCGGATGGTCGCGCCGCGCATTGGCGCGCGAAATGGCGCTGTTGCCGCAGAACATCGAAGATCCCTTCCCGGCCAGCGTCATCGAAACGGTGCTGCTCGGACGGCACCCGCACATCCCCCGCTGGCAATGGGAGTCGGCGCGCGACCTCGCCATTGCATCGGAGGCACTCGCCGCGGTGGGGCTCGCCGGCTACGAGGACCGCGACGTTCTTACCCTCTCTGGCGGCGAGCGGCGGCGCGCGTCGTTGGCCGCGGTTCTGGCGCAGACGCCGCGCCTGTTTCTCCTGGACGAGCCGACCAACCAGCTCGATCCCAATCACCAGCTCGAAGCGTTGCAGTTGCTGCGCGAGCGCGCCGATGCGGGCGCCGCCGTCGTCGTCACCTTGCATGATCCGAATCTCGCCGCGCGATTCGCCGACGCCGCCCTGCTGATCGGCAAGGACGGGGAATGGCAAAGCGGCCCCGTCGCGGACATTCTCAACGCGCAACATTTGTCGGCCCTGTACGAAACCCGGTTCGAGGCTGCCGAGATCGGCGGACGGCGGGTGTTTTTCCAGGCCTGACGCCGGCAGCGGTGTCTAACTCAGCGCCGCCAACACCGGGGCATGCAGTGGGCCGTTGGTGGCGAGCACCGAGGTGGACTGCAGCGTGATCGGCGCACCGCTCAGGTCGGTGAAACGGCCTCCCGCTTCATTGACGATGGCCACGCACGCCGCAATGTCCAGGATATTGACGTCGGATTCGATCACGGCGTCGATCTTGCCGCTCGCCAGCAAGTGATAATGAAGAAAGTCTCCGTAGCCGCGAATGCGATTGACCCGCGCGACCAGCGCCCCGTAGCGCCCCCACTGCGCCCCGGCCGCGAGAGATTTCAGATTGCCGGAGGACAGTGCGGCTTCCTCCAGCGTCTCGATGCCGCTGACCCGCACGGCTTTGCCGTTCAGATACGCGCCGCGGCCGCGCTCGGCAAAACTCAATTCGCCGTACACCGGGGCGCTTGATACGCCGAGCACGATTTCTCCCTGCCGCAGCAGCGCTATTTGCGTGGAGAACATCGGGTATTCGCGCACGAAGGCCTTGGTGCCGTCGATGGGGTCCACCAGCCAGAGATTGTCCGCGCCGGCATCGCGGCTGCCGGTCTCCTCGCCGAAGAATCCGTAGGACGGGAAGCGTTTCTCGAGGATCTCGCGAATCGCGATTTCACAGCGTACGTCCGCCTCGGTGACCGGCGACTTGTCCGCCTTGATGCGCACCTCGATATTGCGCTGGAACATCGAACGCGCGATTCCCGCGGCTTGTTCCGCGGCATCGAGCGCCGCCTGCAGTTCCGGCGAGGGGTTCATGGGCGCCACCATATCAAACGTTGTGCTACCGTTGCAGTCCGGCTTGGGAGATTTCGAGCGATGGGCAATCGGCTCAGCAAGATATATACGCGCACCGGCGATGACGGCAGCACCGGCCTCGGGGACGGATCGCGCGTCGCCAAGGAGAATCTGCGGGTCGAAGCCTACGGCACGGTCGATGAGGCCAACAGCACCATCGGCGTGGTGCTGAGCGTCGGCGGACTGCCGGCCGCAATCACGCGCTGCCTCACCGACGTGCAGCACGATCTGTTCGATCTCGGCGGCGAACTGTGCATCCCGGGGCATCGCATCATCGAGGCGGCGCACGTGGAGCGTCTGGAAACCGAACTGGACGGTTTCAACGAGACCCTGCCGCCTCTGAAGGAATTCATCCTGCCCGGCGGCGGACCGGCGACAGCCGCCTGCCATGTTGCCCGCGCGGTGTGCCGCCGCGCGGAGCGGCGCTGTTGGTCGCTGGCGCGCATCGAGAGTGTGTCTCCCGAGGTGCTCAAGTACTTGAATCGCTTGTCCGATCTGTTGTTCGTGCTGGCCCGCGTGCTGGCGCGTCACGAGCACGGCAGCGAAGTGGTGTGGCGGCGGACCCAGAAGTAGCGCGCGTGGCTACGATGTTCCCGATCGTACGACAACTTGCCCCGGGGAAGTCGTTTTGGCTGACCGCCGCGGCGCTGTCGGGATTGTTTTGTTTCGCGGACTACCATTTTTCATGGGTGAACCAAATCCCGAGCGACGGCCCTCTCAGGATTGGATATCCCATGATTGTCTACTGGATGGTATGCCCGATGATGGCCGCCCGCTCAGCAGCGTGCCAGAGCGGAATGAGCGGGCTCGGGCTCATCGTGGATGCGCTTTTCTGCATCGCTTGGGCGAGCGTGGCGGCGGGCATTGCAATTCACGTGGCACGCTTGGATTGCGTCAAGCGCAGGCGCTTCTGGATGATCACCAGCGCGGTCTTTGTGCCGGCTTTTCTGCTGGTTTCCCTCGTCACCGCGTGGCACTCGGCGTCTCACCGTGGCCGAGCGATGGAGATAGGCTTCCCGGCGGTCTATTTATATGAGTATGCCGGGGATTCATTCCGGGCCCTCAATTTCATGGTCGACCTGGTGCTTTGCTATGTCGTTTCCCTGCTGTGCGTGGCATGGCTTGTCGGCGCAAGAAAGCACGCTACCCGTTAGGCCACGCTCGCCGCGTTGAAATGATGGGAATGCAGCCAATCCGCGTGCCAGCGTTCCAACTCGGCGATGACCAGCGGGCGGCAGAACAAGTAACCCTGCACCTGATTGGCATCCCGCGTCTTGAGATATTGCCACTGGGCTTCGGTTTCCACGCCCTCGGCCACCGTCGCCAGCCCCAGACTCTTGGCCATGGCGATGATCGCGTCGACCAGCGGGGCATTGCCGCCGGTCTTCGAGGCAATGTCGCGCACGAATACCCGGTCGATTTTCAGGGTGTCGATCGGAAAGTGCCGCAGATAGGACAAGGAGCTGTAGCCGGTGCCGAAGTCATCCAGTGCCGTCGCCACTCCGAGCGCCTTCAGCCCCTTCACGGCCTTGCTGACCGCGGTCGAATATTCGATCAAGGCGCCCTCGGTGAACTCCAGTTCGATCATTCTCGGCTCGATCCCCGCCGCATCGATGGCGCGCGAGACGCGCGACACCAGGCTGCCGTCCCGAAATTGCACGCCTGACACATTCACCGCGACCTGCCAGCGCGGCCCACCCGCATCGCGCCAGCGGCGCACCTGGGCACTCGCCTCGCGCAGCACCCAATCGCCGATTTCGACGATCAGGCCGTTCTGTTCCGCCAGGGGGATGAACTCCGTGGGCGCAACGAAGCCGCGTTGCGGGTGCCGCCATCGCAGCAAGGCTTCGACCGCCTCGACGCGCAGGTCCTTGAGCCCCAGCCGCGGCTGATAGTTCAGGGTGAACTCGCCCCGCTCCAGCGCCTTGCGCAAGTCCGCCTCCATGGACAGGTGCTTCGCCGCGCGGGTGCTGATGGATTTGCTGAAGAACTCGAGCGTTCCTTGGCCCGTCTTCTTGGCGTGATGCATGGCCGCGTCGGCGTTCTTGACCAGAGCCTCGGAGGTGGCCGCATCTCCCGGAAACAAACTGATGCCCATGGTGGCCGACAAGGTCACTTCCTGCTGCGCGAACATGAACGGACGCGCCAGCGCCGCCTGCACGCGTTGCGCCACGGCTTGCGCGGCGTCGGCGCCGGCGACGCCCGGCAGCGCCAGAGCGAACTCATCGCCGCCTGTGCGCGCCACCCAGTCGCCGATATCCTTCGTGCCGATCGCATCCTGCTCTTGATCCAAGCTGCGCTGAGCGTCTCGCAGGCAGTTTTGCAGGCGATGCGCAACTTCCGTCAACAGCGCATCGCCCACGGCCTGTCCCTGGGTATCGTTGATGCGTGAAAAGTTGTCGACGTCGAGCATTAGGACGGCGAGCCCGCGCTGCCGGGGCGCCGCCCAGGCGAGCTGCTGTTCCAATATCTGCAGCAGGCGCTGACGATTGGGCAATGCAGTGAGAGGATCGTAGTAGGCGAGATAGCGCACCCGCGCCTCGCTTTCGCGCAGCTGATCCTGAGTCTGTTTGGCGCGCACCAGAAACTTGACGCGTTGCGCGAGCAGCATCGGATTGATGCCCTTGGACGAGAAGTCCGTGGCTCCCGCGTTGTAGGCTCGGTTGACCGACTCCATGTCGTCGAGACTGGTCTGCATCAATATCGGCACGTGACGGCAGTCGGGCATGGCGCGCAGGGCACTGCACACGTCGAAGCCGCTCAGGCCGGGCATGACGACATCGAGCACCACGCAGTCCGCGGGCGCGCTGCGAAATTGCTCCAGGGCGGCTGCGCCATCGGCCGCGGTCATCACCCGAAAGCCCGCCATCTCCAATGCGGTTCCCACCAACAAGCGCGCGCCGGGGTCATCGTCGACGACCAATACGGTCGCCGGATGAGTGGGTTGAGATTCGGCTGTCATCGTCGTTTCCTTGCGCGACTACGCGGCATTGGGTGATCGCTCGCGCGACAGCGCGGCGCAGAATTCTTGATACTCTTTGCGGATTCGCAGGACTACCGGCCCGGCCTGTGTGATTCCGCCCTCGCGCACCAGCGTCTCGCATTCCTTGGCGGCCATGGCGAGACGTGTTCCGCCGAGATTCGAGGTGCTGGACTTGAGGGTGTGCACCGCTTGCGAAAGAGCTTCGGCCTGCATGTTCACCGCCGAGGTTTCGATCGCACGAATCAGGCCGGGCGAATGTTGCAGGTACAAATCGATCATCGAGTTGAGCAGCGCCGGCTTCGCCAGCGCGGCGATATTGCGCAGCACGCCGGCGTCGATCAATGGGACCCGCGACAGGTCGCGGCGTTCGGACTCCGGCAGCGCGCGCAAGGCCAGCCAGCGCCGCAGCAGCGTTGCCAGCTGCTGCTGAGTAAAGGGTTTGCTGAGAAAGTCATCCATTCCCGCGGCGAGACAGCGTTCGCGGTCTCCTTCCATCGCGTTGGCGGTCAGCGCGATGACCGGCACCCGTGCGGCGCCCGAGGTTTGCTCGCGCCGCCTTATTTCGCCGGTGGCCGTCAAACCGTCCATCACCGGCATTTGGCAATCCATCAAGACCGCGTCGTAGGTCTGGGTATTCATGGCCTCGATGGCCAGCCAGCCGTTCTCCGCGGTTTCGATGGTGCAGCCCAGATTCTCGAGCATGCCGACGGCGACCTCGCGGTTCACCGGATTGTCCTCGACGACGAGAATCTTGGGGCCGGCGGCGCGCGCCGACGCCGCGGAGACGGCCGGCGTCGATTCCCCCGCCGATGCGCTCAGGGGAGCACCGGGTTGCATGGTCATCACGCGTGAGAGGCAGGAGAACAGCTGCGAGCGCCGCAGCGGTTTGGTGAGGACAGCGGCAAACAGCTGGGCCCGTTCGGCGCTGTCGTGATCGTCGCGGGTGCTCTGCAAGATGAGCCGCAGTTCCGGCCAGCGGCGATCGCAGCGGATTTGCCTCGCCAGTTGGACGCCGTCCATGACGGGCATTTGATCGTCCAGCAATCCCAGGTCGAACTGCGCGCCCTCAACGTCAAGCGCTGCAAGAGCCGCGGCGCTGGTGTCCACTGCGACCACCTCGACGCCCCAGGAGTTCATG
>Ga0193726_1000538_pt1 | contig 39171 bp, 41 predicted proteins | sample H2c1metaG_FD_144928 | JGI IMG/M metagenome (GOLD analysis project Ga0193726, IMG submission 144928) | Soil microbial communities from a riparian zone of the East river system, Colorado, United States - H2c1 | ecosystem: Environmental > Terrestrial > Soil > Riparian zone | place: USA: East River... | reverse complement strand
AAACCGTTAAAACCATTGCGTGCGGGGACGCCGGGTGATTCCGGGTACTCGTTGTTACTCGTGTGCGTTCTACCACTACCAAGTGCACACGAGGCCGCGGGTGCCACGGGCATCCGGCGTTCCCCACGCCCTCTTTGGGCGAGAGATTCAGCAACGGCTCGGGCGCATGGCGCGGCGAGGTCGTGAACGCTTGTTTAGACGTCATTGCGAGCGAAGGAACCTGTGAAGGATACTGACCTCATCCTGAGGAGCTTGCGAAGCAAGCGTCTCGAAGGATGGACGCAACGCAGGGACTCGCGGCCATCCTTCGAGACGCGCGCAAGGGGCGCGCTCCTCAGGATGAGGTCGGAGATATATTCAGAGCCTCGAAACCGGGCGACCCAGTATTCCGAGGTGTTAGTGATGGAGACGAAAAGCCGCAGCGTACTGGATACTCCGCGTTCGCGGAGTATGACGGCCTCCGCGAGGAATGAAGCGGCCAAGCAATCCATGCGACGTCATTCCGGGATGAATCTAACCGGATCAGCCGAGCCGCTTGATCGCGGTGATTTCGCTGCCCGCAGCCTTGATGCGCGCGATGGCCTCGCTTGCGTTTTCGATTGTCGTGGCCATGTGATGCGCGTTGGCGTGCACGATGGTGTCGGCGTCGCGCGCGATGGCGACATGGCCTTTCCAGAACATCAGGTCGCCGCGCCGCAATTTCTTCGCTTCCGCCGCATCCAATGTCCTGCCGAGGCCGTCCTGCTGCATGTCGCTGTCGCGCGGGCAGCCGATACCTGCGGCGTTTAACGCGACCTGCACCAGCCCGGAGCAGTCGATGCCAAGACTGCTCTTGCCGCCCCACAGATAGGGCGTGCCGGCGAACTGTTCGGCGACCGCGACGAAATCGTCCACGTGGCGGTCGACGGGGCCGACATGCTGGCGCGGCAGATACCCGCCGCTGCGCGTCACGGCGAAAACGCCATCGTCGCGGATCACCGTGATGGCCGTCCCCATGACAAGCGTATCGGCCGGCGGCAGTTTGATCGAGGGACCCGGAAACGCGAATGTGCGCAATGCCGTGATCTTGTGGGTCGGCGCCGCGGCGGGCTTGACCAGCGCGCGATCGGGAAGCCAGCCGACATAGCCGTCGCTGTTCAATTGGCCCCACGCAAAACCTTCGCCATCGCGGTCATAAATCGTGACGCGTTCGCCCATCAGCGCCTGCGTCAACAGCATGGCATCGGAGGACGGCGCGCCGCGCAATGGCGCGATGGAATCCGATATCTCGAACTCCTCGCCGGTGACAAAGCGCTTGGCCTCGATCCTGCCTTCGAGATATTTCGCGGCGAGGTCGGGTCGCGCCGGGGTCAGCCGCGGATCATCCATAGCGTTCGCTCAGCAGTTTGTAGATCGCGCGCGCGGCCTGGCATTCGCCTCCCTCGGGCCGCGCCGGCTTCGCCGAGGGCGTCCAGCCGTAGATATCGACATGCAGCCAGGTCTTTGCATCCTCGACGAAGCGTTGCAGGAACAGGGCGCAGGTGATGGAGCCGGCGAAGGTGCCCGACGGCGCGTTGTTGATGTCAGCGACTTTCGAATCGAGCCAGGCATCGTAGGGTGGCCACAGCGGCAATCGCCACAACGGATCGTTCTCCTCCTTGGCGCAGCGTGCGACATCCAGCGCCAGTGTCTCATCGTTGGTGTAAAAGGGCGGTAAATCGGGACCCAGCGCCACCCGCGCCGCGCCGGTCAGGGTGCCCATATCGATCAGCAGATCGGGTTTCTCCTCGTCGGCGAGTGCCAGCGCGTCGGCCAGCACCAGCCGGCCTTCGGCGTCGGTATTGCCGATTTCCACGCCAAGGCCCTTGCGCGAGGTGAAGATATCGAGCGGACGGAAGGCGTTGCCGGCGACCGCGTTCTCGACCGCTGGAATCAAGACTCTTAAGCGTACCTTGAGCCTGGCATCCATCACCATCAGCGCCAGCGCCAGCACATTGGCGGCCCCGCCCATGTCCTTCTTCATGATCAGCATGCCGCTGGATGGTTTCAGATCCAGCCCGCCGGTATCGAAACAGACCCCCTTGCCAACCAGGGTCACCTTGGGGTGAGCGGGATCGCCCCAGCTCAAATCGATCAGCCGCGGCGCGCGCGACGACGCCATCCCCACCGCATGAATCAGCGGAAAGTTCTGTCGGGTCAGATCGTCGCCGACGATGCAGTCGAACTTGGCACCGAAGCGCTGTGCAAGCTCTTGCGCGGCCGACGCCAGTTCCTCCGGCCCCATGTCGTTCGCCGGCGTGTTGATGAGATCGCGGGCAAGTCCTGCCGCTTCCGCTATTCGCGTAATGGCCGCAACGTCAATGCCGTCGGGCGGCACCAACTTGACACCAGGGGCATCCGCCTTGCGATAGCGCTGGAAGCGATAACTGCCGAGCGCAAACGCAAGCGCGGCGAGACGGGTGTCGTGCGGCGCATTGGCGAAGCGATAGACGCCGGCCGGCAACAGGCCCGGCAACGAGCCGGGCCGGAACAGGTCGCGGTATTTGCTGGTCTCGTCCTCCAGGCCGAACACGACCTGCGCGATTTGGCCATCCGAGGCGGGCAGCGTCAGACACGCCCCGGGCTTGGCCGCAAAGCCGTTGGCCAGCGCGAACTGCCGGGCCTGCGCCGGAAGATCGGCGCAGATCGCGTCCCATGTCGCCTTGGTCGCAAATGTGATGGGAACGGCTGATGGGCCTGGCGCGGTCTCGAACACGGAGTGCATGCTTCTTGAGGCCTTCCATTGAAACGGGACAGCGACAGAGGCGCCGGAGTGGCTATTGGCCATACGCTGGGCTCTTTTTGCTTCTACAATGGCTTACCACGTCAGACCAGTCTGAACGCGGCGAAACCCGCGGCGGCGTTTGGCGGGCTTTGAGCGCCGCTTAGAACCTGGCGAAGATGACGTCGAGGTGATTTGACCGAAAGCGTGACTCAAACTTACCTTTTTTGATAACGAGTTTTGCCTGTGTGAACAGGATGGCGAGGGAGGGAACCATGGCCAACAACCGAACGAGTTACCGCAATATCCTGACGCGCGGTTTGGCGGTGATGGCGTTGCTCTGCATCTATGGCCTCAGCATCATCGGCGCGTCAGCTCTGTTGTTGGGCGCCTCCACTACGTCCGCGCTTGCTCGTGGCGGCGGTGGAGGTCGGGGTGGCGGAGGCTTCCGTGGTGGTGGTGGTTTCCGCGGCGGCGGCTTCCGTGGTGGCGGCTTTCGCGGCGCAGGATTGGGGTTTGGCCTGGGTTTGGGTCTGGGCGGCCTTTACGGACCGTATGGCTACGGTGGCTATCCCTACGGCGGCTACTATCCCTATTATGGCGACGCGGGCGCTTGCTATGCGGTTCGGCGACGCGTCTGGACAGCCTACGGTTGGCGAATACGCCGCGTTTCGGTCTGCGAGTGATTGCGGTTGTGCGGCACTGCGTCTGAACCGGTCACGGCCCGAACTGCGGATGTATCTATCGATCCAGGACCAAGCGGCCTCAGTGTCATCAGCTGAGGCCGTTGCGTATTAGGTGGGCCGCGATCCGCTATCGACCGCAATTCCATACATTGCCGATTGGGGTCTGGGTCCAGCAGGGGCCGAACCCGCCGCCGTTCCAGCGGCCCCGATAAAAGCCGGGGCCGCCATACCAATAGACTCGCCGGCGATTCCGAGCCTCCTCCCATTCGATCCGTTCGGGTGTGCGGTAGCCGGGCAAGAAACCATAGCCGTGCCAGTGACGCGCCACGTGCGCCTTGCCCTGTACCGGTGCCGCAAATGATGTTGCCGTGGCTGCCAGCAGGAAAGCCGCGATCGCGATCCGGCCGGAGAGATTTTGTAACATTGAGGGCGTCCTGTTCCGCCTGTTCGACTATCACACATCCCGGAAGTTAAGGAGCGATTTGCTTCGGACGCGGCATCGTGATTTCACGCCTGATTTCGCAAGCATCACAACTGATCGGATGCTGGGCCAACACCTCGCCCATCAGCTACAGTCTTCCAAAGTTAGAATGTCATTTTCTCGAAAGTGGGGAACGCGATGGACGTCTTGTGGGAAATTGTTGCTACCGTCGGTCACGTGATTGAGCAGGTGCTGGCCTACGTGGAAACCCACCACTGGATTTTCGGGTTTCTGGTCGTGGGATATATCTTCTACCTTCACGACAGAAGCCTTCACGCACGCTTCGACGCACTCGACAAACGGATCGATGAAATCAGGAAGCGTCTCGCCATCGAGTATTGATGGGGCGGGCTGAACTCGGCAGCTGCAACTTCATTCGGAAGCTTTGGTAGCGAACGACACGCATCCGGATTCAAAATTCTGGCGCAACCGGATGGCGGCCCTCGCGTGCGGCCGCTCGCCTTGCGCGCAGGCGGCAATTTTAACCCAGTATTAGGGTTAACAGCCTATTGCTAGCGCATTCGGCCCCAACCATCCGCTTGATATCGTGAGTTAAAGCTCCATGCGCCAGCAGTCCAGTGTCGTCCGGCTTCTTGCATCCACCGCGATAGCGGCGATCTTGACCGTTGGCCTTGGCGGCTGCCAGACCATGTCCGACATCACGGGATCGATATCGTCAAAGTCCGACGCCAGCCCCGACCCCGACCCGCGGCGCTCGGCAGAGACCTACGGCGAACGCTATCGCGCCAATCCCAAGGACGCCGACTCGGCCCTCAAGTATGGCCAGGCGCTGCGCGCCACAGGGCAGCGCACCCAGGCCGTCGCCGTGCTCGAACAGGCCACCATCGCCCATCCCGGCAACAAGCCACTGCTCGCCGCTTATGGCCGGGCGCTTGCCGACAATGGCAATTTCCAACAGGCGTTCGATGTTCTCACCCGCGCCCATTCGCCCGATAATCCCGATTGGCGAATCCTTTCGGTGCAAGGAACCGCGCTCGATCAACTGGGCCGGCACGATGAAGCGCGCGGCTATTACGCCAGCGCCCTGAAGATCGCGCCCGAGGAGCCCTCGGTCCTGTCCAATCTTGGTCTTTCCTATGTTCTTTCCAGGGATCTGCCGAAGGCGGAGGAAATACTTCGCCGGGCCTTCGCCAACACCCGAGCCGACGCGCGGGTACGGCAGAATCTGGGTCTGGTGGTTGGCCTGCAGGGCCGCTTTGCCGAAGCTGAAACCATCGTGAAAGCCGATCTGCCGGCCGACGAGGCGGCGGCCAATGTCGCCTACCTGAAGCAGATGCTGAGCCGCAAGGACAATCCGAAGGTAGGCGCCGGCACGGTGCCGGTGGCCGCCCTCTCAGCCGTCCCGGCTGGTCGCTAACGTCCAGGATATCGTCGGGCTGAACGTTGGGCGCACTTCCGCCCGGCGCAGCAAAGCCGTCATCACGCGCCGCCAGGTCGGCGCCCCGCGTCAGCCGCGCCCGCGAGCTGGACAACTTGTTCGCCGCCTGGAAACGCGCGTCCGATCTGCAGGACCACGGCATGATGACCATCACCAGGCGGGCCATCGACGCGGGAGCCGCGGGCCGAGTGCATTGAAAGGGTTAGAAACCGTGTTCGCTACGGCGGGACAGCGATATAAGGAATGCTGGCCACGACAGCGACAAGCTGGATCGCATTGCTCAGCATGCCGCCCCAATGCAGCCGTCGCAGCCGACGCACGGCATCGGCATCGCCAGCATCTCTGTCACTAAGCCGGGCATCCATCTGCCGCAAAAACCAGCGGCGCGACGCGGCCGCGAAAGCCGCGATCAAGCCAATGCCAATGGCTAAAACCAGGCGACCATCCACGGCAACGACTATCGTCCCGATTACACCGGCAATGGCTAACGTCAGGAAATAGCCACTGAACATGGCGCGCAACAGCTGGGCGACAGGTGGGATGTCCAGCCTCACCAGCAGAAAGGCGGGCGCCGCCAGCAGGAAATAAATCATCGGAAGCAGCAGGATGATCGTGGCGAACAGGGCGAGGTTATCTGGCATCATTCGAACACCTTTTCTTTCCCCTACCGGGCAAGGTTTTTCTGCCGGCATTCATACCAATATCCGGCTCGACCTATCACCGACACAATTGGGCTTTGGTCGGATGCGATGTCGGACTGCTCACACGAGGTTTGTTCAAGACAACATGACCGCTTCGGGTCATTCGCGCCGATTTTGTCGCCGTCGGTGATGTCCGATCAGTGGGGCATCTTCGGACATGCTTGAGAGATCGAATCCCTCATTCAAGCGGGAAAACTGTTCCCATTCTTTACGGTCTCCGGCACGCCAGCCTTCCTTGCGACCAACCGTCGCTTTCGGCGCAACTCGGCCGTCTGCCGCGCCGGTCAGGATCATTGCATTGCCGCGACCTTGATGTAGGTCGGCCCCAGGATGACGACGAACAACACCGGCAGGAAGAACAGGATCATCGGCACGGTCAGTTTCGGCGGCAGCGCGGCCGCCTTCTTCTCGGCCTCGTTCATGCGCATGTCGCGATTTTCCTGCGCCATGACGCGCAAGCTCTGGCCGAGCGGCGTGCCGTAACGTTCCGACTGCTGCAAGGCCAGACAGACCGACTTCACGCCCTCGAGGCCGGTGCGCTTCGCCAGATTTTCGTAGGCCACCTTGCGGTCCTGGAGATAGGAGAGCTCGGCCGTGGTCAGCGTGAATTCCTCGGAGAGCGCAACCGACTGCGACACGATCTCCGTGCTGACCTTGCGGAAGGCCACTTCGATCGACATGCCGGATTCGATGCAGATCAGCAGCAGGTCAAGCGCATCGGGAAATGCGCGCTTGATCGAGAGCTGGCGCTTTGAGATGGCGTTTTTCAGGAACATCATCGGCGCCTGCAGCCCGAGATAGGCCGCGCCGATGCACATGCCGATCTTCACCGGCATCGACTTCTGCATGTGCGAGATCACGAAAACATACAGTATCGACCCAACGAAAAACACCACAGGCGTGACCAGCCGGAAGAACAGGAATGTGACGTAGGGCGCTTGCCCGCGATAGCCGGCCATGGTGAGCTTCTGGCGCGCGGCCTCCTGCGCCAGCCACTTTCCGAGGTTGAAGTCTTCCACCACCTTGGAGACGAGTTGCTTCGGCGACTGCCGCAGCGATACCTTTTCGGATTTGGAAAGACGATCGCGCTCCCGTTGCCGGATCCGCTCGCGTTCGCTCGCGACCGCCTTCATGCGTTTCGCCAGTCCTTCACCTGCAAACAGCGGCATGATCAGCGTATACGCGGTCGCGCTGGCGGCGATAGCCGCCAGCAGCATGGTCATGAAGCGCGCATCGTGAAGCTTGTCGACCAGAAAACTAATCATGCTGCACCATCAGAAGTCGAAGTTGATCATTTTTTTCATGACGAATATGCCGATGGACATCCAGACCACGCAGCCAACCAGCATCAATTGACCGGTTGGATGGGTCCACAGCAGCGAGATGTATTCGGGGGTCGACAGGTAGACCAGCAGCATGACGATCGGCGGCAATGAGCCGATGATGCCCGCGGAGGCCTTGGCTTCCATCGACATGGCCTGAATCTTCTCCGCCATTTTCTTGCGATCGCGCAGCACCTTGGACAGGTTGCCCAAGGCCTCTGACAGGTTACCGCCGGACTTCTGCTGGATCGAGATCACGATGCCGAAGAAGTTCGCCTCCGGCACCGGCATCCGTTCGAACAGGCGGGCACAGGCGTCGCCAAGCGGCATGCCGATCGCCTGGGTTTCGATGATGGCGAGGAATTCGCCCTTGAGCGGCTCCGGCGCGTCGGCCGCGACGACCTTGATGGATTCAAACAGCGGCAGACCCGCCTTGATGCCGCGAACGATCACGTCAACGGCGTCCGGGAGCGCCTTGAGGAACGCCTTTTCCCGGCGCGTCTTGAGATAGCTCAAGCCCCAGCGCGGCAGACCGAAACCGGCTGCGAATGCCAGGCCGACGGCCGCGAGCAATCCGCCCCCGGCCAGCATCGCGATCGCAAAGCTGACGGCGGCGAGAACGCCGGAAATGATCATGAACTTCTTGACGGTCCAGGTCAGGCCGGCCTGGGTGAGGCGGCTGCCGAGCGGGATCTTCTTTTCCTTCTGGCGGCGCGCCTCGAGGTCCTTCAGCGATCCTTCGACCTGTTCGCGGCGCGAGCGCTGATTTTTATCGACCTGACGAGCGGCCGGCTCCGACTTCGCGACCGCGGCCCGGCGATGCTCGGCCTTTCGCTCTCCCGAAAGTGCAGGATAGAGAAATACCCATGCCAGACCGCCGACGGTGGTGGTAGCGAGAAAGGCCAGTGCGAGCGCTTGCATGTTGATGGTTCCGCCTAGACGTCGGTGATGACTTCAGCGGCATCGAGTGCTGCGGCAAGCCGCTTCTCTTCGCCGTAATATCGTGCGCGATCCCAGAAGCGCGGCCGTCCGATGCCGGTCGAGCGGTGGCGCCCGATGATATTGCCGTTCGCGTCCTCGCCGACCATGTCGTAAAGGAACAGGTCCTGGGTGATGATGGTATCGCCTTCCATGCCCATCACCTCGGTGATGTGCGTGATGCGCCGGGAGCCGTCGCGCAAGCGGGCGGCCTGGATGATCACGTCGATCGAGGCGCAGATCATCTCGCGAATGGTCCGCGACGGAAGCGAGAATCCACCCATCGTGATCATCGATTCGCAGCGCGACAGGGCTTCGCGGGGATTGTTGGCGTGCAGCGTCCCCATCGATCCGTCGTGGCCGGTATTCATGGCCTGCAGCAGGTCGAATGCTTCGGGTCCGCGGACTTCGCCGACGATGATGCGCTCAGGACGCATGCGGAGGCAGTTTCGGACCAGTTCGCGCATGGTGACCTGGCCCTCGCCTTCGATGTTGGGCGGACGGGTTTCCAGGCGCACCACGTGCGGTTGCTGCAGTTGAAGTTCCGCGGCGTCTTCGCAGGTAATGACGCGTTCGTCATGCTCGATGAACTGGGTGAGGCAGTTGAGCAGCGTGGTCTTGCCGGAGCCGGTACCGCCCGAGATCAGGACGTTGCAACGGACGCGGCCGATGATCTGCAGAATCTCCGCGCCGTCCGGCGAGATCGCTCCAAACTTGACCAGCTGGTCCAGGGTCAGCTTGTCTTTCTTGAATTTGCGGATCGTCAGTGCGGGGCCGTCGATCGCCAGCGGCGGAACGATGGCGTTGACGCGTGAACCGTCGGCGAGCCGGGCGTCGCAGATCGGCGAGGATTCGTCGACCCGCCGGCCGACCTGGCTGACGATGCGCTGACAGATATTCAGCAATTGCTGATTGTCGCGGAAACGGATTCCGGTGCGCTGAATGCGGCCGGCGACTTCGATGAATACCGTTCCGGCGCCATTGACCATGATGTCGGAGATGTCGTCGCGCGACAAAAGCGGCTCAAGCGGGCCATATCCGAGAACGTCGTTACAGATGTCGTCGAGCAGTTCCTCCTGCTCGGCGATCGACATCACGATGTTCTTGATCGCGATGATCTCGTTGACGATATCGCGGATTTCCTCCCGCGCCGACTCGCCGTCGAGTTTGGCGAGCTGGGCTAGGTCGATCGCTTCGATCAAGGCGCCGAAGATGGTCGCTTTGACCTGATAATAGGTGTCGGACCGCCGCGCGTCGACGGCCGGCGCGGGCGCCGCGGGTTTTGCAGGCGAGAGCGGCGGCGAGGAAACGCTGGGCGGCGGTGCCTCACGCGACGCAACCGCCGGCGTGCTGGAAGATGGCTCCAGCACGCCGACGGCGGATTTCATTGGCCGCGAATCGTTTTCTGTTCCGCTACGCTTACCAAACACGACGGTACTCCATGCGGGTGCTTACTTTGCCCGCAGCTTATCGATGAGGGGCGACAGGAACGAACCCCGCGGCTTTTTGGTTTCGCCACGGCCTGTCAGCCGTTGCGCGATCTGCAGAAACATCTCGGTGGTGCGATGATTGGCGGAGATTTCCGCGATCATCTGGCCATTGTTGGCCGCCGAACCGAACATTTGCGGGTCGAATGGAATCGTCGCAATCGGCGGGCTCTCGATGGCCTTGGCGAACTCGCCTGCGTTGATTTCGGGCCGCTTCGGGATGCCGACCTGATTGAGACAGTAGAGCGGCGCCCGGTCGTTGGGCCGCGATGCCTTCAGCAGGTCGAAGATATTCTTGGTGTTGCGCAGGTTGGCGAGATCCGGCGCGGCGACGATCAGAATATCGTCCGCACCGATCAGGGCGCGCCTGGTCCATCCGGACCATTGATGAGGAACGTCGAGCACGATGCACGGCATCGTGGTGCGAAGCGTGTCGAAGATCGAGTCGAAGGCATCGGCGCCAAAATCGTAGACCCGCTCGAGCGTCGCCGGCGCCGCCAGCAGGCTGAGGTGGTCGGTACACTTCGACAGCAGGCGGTCGATAAAGGCCGTATCGACACGATCGGGCGAAAATACCGCGTCGGCGATCCCCTGCGGGGGATCCTGATTGTAGTCGAGGCCGGCGGTGCCGAACGCGAGGTCGAGATCGGCGACGACGGAGTCCAGTGCGAGATCGCGCGCGATCGCCCAGGCGACGTTGTGCGCGATGGTGGACGCGCCGACGCCGCCTTTGGCCCCGACGATGGCGATGATCCGACCAACCGCCTTTGCCTCCGGCGCCGAGAACAGACCGCAGACCGAACGCACCACGTCGATGGTGTTGACCGGCGCGATCACATAGTCGCTGACACCGCGGCGCACCAGCTCGCGATAAAGCGTGACATCGTTGACACGGCCGATCACGAGGACGCGGGATCCGGAATCGCACACGGTCGCGAGCTGATCGAGGCCGGTGAGGATATCGCTGCGGCCTTCGGTCTCCAGGATGATCACGTTCGGAGTAGGCGCGGTACGATACGCTTCGATGGCGGCGGCCATGCCCCCCATTTGGATCTTGAGATGGGCCTTGCCGAGGCGGCGGTCTTCGCCCGCCGATTGCACGGCGGCTGCGGTTTCCACCGTCTCGCAAAAGGCCTGCACAGACACGCGTGGCGCCGGGGCGATGTGATCGTCCGCGGCCGGGGAAGTGGCGTCCGGCTGGTCTTCGGGATTTTTTTGCGCGTAGCTGATCATTTGCCTGTGTCGCTGAGTTTGGCCCTGTCGGGATCGGAATAGACGACCGTGGTCGGGGAGCCCTTGCGATACTTCTCGAAGGCGGTCGTGCGTTGCGTTGTGTAGGTGGGCGTTTCGGGCCGCGGCTGCACGAGGTCCGCCGGATTGTCGACCATCGCCGCCATGTTGCGCTGATAGGCGCAGCCGAAATTGTAATAGGATTTGTTTTCGCTGTAGCTCGGGTTCTTGATCGAGGGTCCGATGTCCTCGGGCCACAGGCCACACGGCCCGGCAACCGCGGATATCTTCGGATAGTTCAGCCGGATCGCTGCCAACTGGCGCGGGTCTTCCGGATGATAGCGGCGGACAGTAATCCCGCGTGGCGGCACGCCGGCCGCCGCGAGCAGCGACTGAATTTCCCGGAACGAATCCGCGGCGGCCCGCGCGTTCGGTGTGTCGACCGGCACATCGGCATTGATGGCGCCGGTTCCTTCCCGCAGCCAGACTTGCGCCAGCCCGATCACGTCGGCGCGCTGCGAAGCGGAAAGGCCGCCACGCGCGTGGCCGACGAAGATGACAATCGACCGGTCGGCTTCCTGAATGGCGATCGGATGACGCTGACGATAATCGTTAGGGTAGCCCGCGACCGTCACGGCTTCCTCGGTATGCGTGCAGGCCCCCAGCGCGACTGCAAGACCAACAAGCGCTCCCGCCGTGCGGCAGGCGCGAATGCGGTCGACGGGTATTTTCACTGTCATCGTTTTCGTCCTCGTCCCGTCTCAGTCGGTGATAAAGCCATAGGTGCCGCGATAATTCCGGGCGGGCTCTACCCGGCCTGGAACGCCATAGATACGATTGATGTTGCCGATCAGATCGGCTTGCGGATCGGACGCCGCCGCGAATCCGTCATCGGGGCGCGACAGGTCCTTTTGAGCAACCGCACGAACGATGAAAGGCGTCACGATCACCATCAGCTCGGTCTGGCTGTTGACGAAGTCACGGCTGCGGAACAGCGCCCCAAGCACCGGCAATTGCGTCAGACCCGGCAAGCCGTTGATGGCCTGCTTGGTCTGGTCTTGAATCAAGCCGGCCATCGCCATCGCGCCGCCCGACGGAATTTCGAGCGTCGTTTCGGCGCGCCGGGTCTTGACCGAAGGAATGGTCAGCGAGCTGCCGGCCTGGTTCAACGTAATGGAGTTGTCGTTGGAAAGTTCGGAGACCTCGGTCATTACCCGCAGGCTGATCCGCCCCTCGGTCATCACGACCGGCGTGAAGTTGAGCGAAATACCGAATTTCTTGAAGCTGATCTGGGTGGTACAAGCACGCGTGATCGGGTCGCAGGAATAGCCGGCGGGAATCGGAAATTCGCCGCCGGCAATGAACGTCGCCGACTCGCCGGAAATCGCCGTCAGGTTTGGTTCGGCCAGCGTTCGTATCACGCCGGCGCCTTCCATGGCGCGTATGGTAGCCTGGATCGAGGGCACAGGGACGCCGTTACGTGTCGCCGAACCAAAGCCCGCTACCGCCGAATTGCCGGCAAGCGAGCGGCCAAGCGCGGTGAAGGGATTGTTGTTGTCGAACGTCACGGCGGTGGTGCCGTAATTCATGGTGGCGGAGAGGTCGATGCCCAACTGCTTGATGATGCTGCGCTGGACCTCGGCCACCGTGACCTTCAGCATCACCTGATCGCGGCCCCGGACCGAGATCGAGTTGACGACCTTGTCGGCCCCGCCCACCAGCCGCGCCGCCAGTTCGCCCGCCTGCTGGGCTTCGATCGGGCTTGCCGCCGAGCCGGACAGCATCACGCCGTCGCCGACGCCCTCGATCTGGATGTCGGCGTTCGGCAGCGTCTGCTTCAGTGCTGCGCGCACGCCGTTGAGGTCGCGCTTGACGGCGATGTCGTAGGCCGCAATCTGCTGGCCCGCGGAATCGAAGAACACGATGTTGGTCTGGCCGACCGCCGCGCCGATGATGTAGGCGCGCTGCGCCGAGCGAACGACGGCGTTCGCGATTTTCGGATCGGCGACCAGCACATCCTTGATGTCACGCGGCAGATCGATCACGATGGATTTTCCGATGCCAAGCGCAAGAAACCGCGCGTTCATCGGTCCGTCGGCGGCAACCGGCGCCACGGCGCGGTAGTCGCTCGCCACCACCGGCGTCAGGGCCGGATTGAGCGTCAGCGCCGCGACGGCCGAGAACGACAGCGCGCGGACCATGAGGGTCCGGGTCGATCGCTGATTTTCCCTGCATTTCATATCGGCCGTCCTCTTTATCACTTCTGAGTCATCATCGGGATTGCGATGCCGTAGCGAACGACGTTGATGCTGTCGCCACGCCTGGGGGCGTCGTCGGATTTGGTGTCGACCGCATTGACGTCGGCAATGCTGCGCAACGAAAGCGACAGCGTACCGCTCTGGCGCGCCCGCGCGAGCGTCTCGGTTTGCTCCGGCTTCAGCTCGAGCGTTACGGTCTTGCCGACCACTGCGTTCTGACCTTCTTTTTCCTTCGGGGCCTGATCGATCGCGAGAACGCGAACGTTTGCCAGGATGATTTCCGAGTGGACGATGTCTCCACTGCCGGAGCGGTCTGGATTCTTCTCGCGCTTCGAAAGAATGACGTCGACCCGGTCATTCGGCAGAATGAAGCCGCCGGCGCCGGTCTCCGGCGAGATTTCGGTCGAAACGGCGCGCATGCCGGGGGGCAGGATCGCCGCCATGAAGCCTGATCCATTGGCCTTGATCAGCTTCGGATCGCGGATCGGCTCGCCGGCGATGAACGGCGCGCGCGCGATCGAGCCCACGACCTCCTTGGCGGCTTCAGGCCGGTCGCTGCGGCGAATGAAGCTGCTGCTTGCCGTCGCCGCCGGCCAGGTCTGCCACTGCATATCCTCGGGCTTGACCGACTGGCCAAGGCCGATATCGGCCTTCGCCACGAGCACATCCACCGTCTGCATTTGCGCAACCGGCTGGGGCGTCGGCAGAGGCTTGTCGGACCCACTCGCCAGATATGCGGCAATGCCGCCGGCACCGACAGCGATAGTCAGGACGACAATGCGTGCGGTATTCATACGCTTCACTTTCCACATTACGCCGCGACGCTTCGGTCCGTCGCAGTGATGGGAGTTGACCAGCTATTCGTCAAAGCATGGTTAATGAGGCGTATCTAAATCGTCTTAACGAGAGTTTACTCTGGCCGGTCAGTGAATCGCGAAGCGGGCGAGGTCGACCGCCTTGATCCATTCCGTCTCCGGATAGATCATCAGTGCGCCGATCGCCAGCGCGATGCCGTAGGGAATTCCGCTGTTTTTGGCGTGCAGCTTGAGCAGCCAATCCTGGCCGGCGAACGGGTAGGGCAGCGGCCACTGCCGGAACTGCAGCAACAGCAAAGTCAGGACGCCACCGAACAGCGAGGCATAGAGCAGATAATTCAGCAGATGGCCAAAGCCGAACCAAAGTGCTGCGGCTGCCGCCACCTTGGCATCTCCACCGCCGATCCAGCCCATCGCAAAACAGGCAAACGCCACCGCGAGAACGGCGGCGCCGGCGCCGATATGCGCGAGGGTGTCGTAAAGTCCCATGCCGCTCAGCAGGGCAAGAGCCAGGAAGCCCGCCGCCAGCGCCAGCGATACCCGGTTCGAAATCGTCATGGTGAAAAGATCGCTCGCCGCCGCGAACGCCATCAGGGCAGGAAACAGCATAAGGCGGGCAATATCGAGGATCATGGGTTCAGGCAGCCCGTGCGAGCGCGAGGTCGGAGCATCGCCCCAAGTCTAGCGGCGAGAGGTGAACAATCGGGAAACGTTCCGCCGGTCACCAGACCATTGCGATCCGGAAGGCGAGAACGAAAAGCGCCAGCACCAGCGCCATACAGACCACTTCCACGGGCGCCGCGTTATTGCTGCCGGCCGGCGGGGACGCTTTTCTCGCCGCGACAGAGGCGGCAGCGGGCTTACGCATGTTTACACCATCACCGTCCGCGCAGACAACAAAGGCCTCGGTGATACCGAGGCCTTTGCCGCTTGCCTGCAGCAGCCGCTTATTTCAGCGAGCTGTTGATCGAGGTGAACTTGGCGTTCAGGTTGGTGCCGAGGCCGTTGACCACTGCGATGATCGCGAGCGAAATGCCGGCGGCAATCAGGCCGTATTCGATCGCGGTGGCGCCGGACTCGTCCTTCACGAAGCGCGAAATCAGGTTCTTCATAGGTAACTCCATATGTACACGTGGCTGATCAACTAACGTTTGGTCTCGCCGGCGTTCTCAGCACCGTGACCATGACCAACCCTAAGATCGGAGAATTGCAGCGCAGTTAATTCGCCTGCGTAAACATCGGTGCAATTGGCTCTTCTTGAGCAGAGTAAATTTGGAATTAAAGCAATCCGTAAAAATGCATACTGGCTTCGATCTCTCCATAGTGCGGGAATACTACCAATATTGCAGGCGCAGCGCACGGCGGCCGTCCCGGCTTCATGGCTCCTTAAACTTGCGCAGGTAATCCTTGAGTAATCCTTGAAGCTCCTGATCAGATGAGGCGGACATGTCCAATCTACCCCTGGAAGTCGTCGAGATGTTTGGCCAGACGATCGTCAAGGTGGTGCCCGTCACGATCGCGCTGGCTCTGGTGTTCTCCGTGCTGACCCATTTCTGGGCCTGCAATCCCGGAACGCCCTGGTGGCGCAAGCGCGAACTCGTCACCGACATCTGTTACTGGTTTTTCGTTCCACTGTTCGGGCGCGTGCTGCGGATCGGGCTATTGGTGGTCGGCGCCGGCGTATTCTTCAAAATTTATGACGCCGACGACCTGATTGCCTTTTACGACAACGGCCATGGCCCGCTGTCCGAGTTGCCGCTATGGCTCCAGGCGGTGTTGTTCCTGGTGCTGTCGGACTTCATGCTGTACTGGCTGCACCGCATGTTTCACCGCGGCGGCTTCTGGAAATATCATGCGATCCATCATTCGTCCGAAGATCTGGACTGGATTTCGGCCGCACGCTTTCACCCGGTGAACCTGTTTCTCGGAACCATCCTGGTCGACGTGACATTGCTGCTGGCGGGTATTTCGCCGAACGTCATGCTCTGGGTCGCGCCGTTCAACATGTTTCACTCGGCGTTCGTTCACGCCAATCTGAGCTGGACGCTGGGTCCGTTCAAATACGTGCTTGCAACGCCGGTGTTCCACCGCTGGCATCACACGTCGCTCGCGGAGGGCGGCAATACCAACTTCGCCGGAACGTTTCCGCTCTGGGATATTCTGTTCGGGACCTACCGGATGCCGGAAAAGGAGCTGCCCGATCGTTATGGCGTCGACGGCGAACTGATTCCTGCCGAAATTGGCGGGCAATTGGCCTATCCGTTTCGGAATTAGGCTGGCGGTGGCGGGTTTCTCGGCTCCGTTTGCACTTCGTTCACTAATTGCGGTCAGATTTGCCGTGTCGGGCGCCGGTTCCGCTGCGTATCGCTCTAGCCGGCCTGTCAACGCCCCGGGGTATAGTATGTCGTTCAGTTCCCTGCGCACTCGCATGCGCGCGCCTTTCGGATTCCCGGCATTAGTGCTTGGAATCCTTTTGTGCCCGGTGGCCGCGGTCGCCGAGCTCGCGGCTGACACCATCGTGGTCAATGTCGATCAGGCCAAGCTTGTCAAACTCCCCGGCCGGATTTCGACCCTGGTTGTCGGAAATCCGCTGATTGCAGACGTAACCCTGCAGAACGGCGGGATCGTCGTCGTCACCGGCAAAGGCTACGGCGCGACCAATTTCATTGCGATGGACCGTGCCGGCGAGATCCTGATGGACCGCATCATTCAGGTCGAAGGCCCCACCGACCAGGTCGTCACGGTCTATCGCGGCGTCGAACGCGAGTCGTATAGCTGCATGCCGATTTGCCAGCGGCGGGTTACGCTTGGCGACGGTGAGGCCTTCTTCAAGGCTGCGAGCGATCAGGCCGGCGCTCTCAGCAGCCAGGCCAGTGGCAGCGCCTCCGCGGCAGGCAAATCGGCGAACTGACCGGTCCTTCCAGGCGATTTGTTCGCAAACTCCCGGGCCGCGTCCCGCATCGCCGTCCACGTCCGTTATCCCGTCCGCGAATCGATTCCGGTTCGCACCTGGCCGCCCGGAAAATGGTTAGCGACCGGTTAACGGAACGGGCCACTCTGCTTCGATTTCACGGAACACTTCAACAATCACTTTCGGGTAGTTCTTGCGGGTGGATATTTGCTGCCGCCTGGGGAAGTTCTCGATGCTTTCAACCGCCTCCGTCAGAAATGCAATGCGCCGATTTCGCCGCAACCGCCGCGGTTCGGCCGCCGTCGAATTCGCCCTGGTCGCGCCGGTGTTCTTTGCGCTGCTGTTCGCGATCATCGAATCGGCAATGGTGTTCTTCGCGGGCCAAGTGCTCGAGACCGGCGTCCAGGACAGCGGGCGGCTTCTCTATATAAGTAAGAGCGTGAGTCAGGTGGAGTTCAAGCAGGATTTCTGCAACCGCGTCGGCGCGCTGTTTCCGTGCGACAGCCTTGACCTCTGTCTTGACGTGAGGCGCTACGCGCCGGGCACCGTAATCACCCTCAACGATCCGATCGACGCCGGCGGAAATTATGTCCCCAATTGCGTCTGGCAGGATCCGCTGCCCAACTACACCATGGTTGTCCGTGCGTTCTATCCCTGGCCACTGTTTGTCACCGGACTTGGCTACAACATCGCGAATGTCGGTCGTGGCAGCACCAGCAGCAGCAGGCTGTTGGCTGCGACGGCAGCGTTTCGCCCCCAATGACGGCGAAACTCATGAAGCTCGCGCTGTCAGGATGGCTGGTTGCTCTGCGACGGTCGGCCGCGAGGCTCGGCCGCGACAAGCGCGGCAACGCGGCAATCGAGTTTGCGGTGATCGTGCCGGTGATGCTGACAATGTTTTTCGGGGTGGTTGAATTTTCATCCGCGGTGGCGGTCAAGCGCAAGATCTCGATGGCGGCCGAAGAGCTTGCCGACCTGGCTGCGCGATATAAGGAAGTCCCTGACACGGAAATCGACAACTTCTTCAAGATCGCCAGGGCGGTGATAAACCCCTATTCCACGACCGTGCTCAAGGCCACCATCACCGAAATATATATCGACCCTGCAACGGGCCTCGGGCGGGCCCAATGGAGCAAGGGGGATGTGGTTAGACTGCCTGGTTCGACGGTCCCTGTACCGGCCAATCTGATTGCCAGAGACAACAACAACAACATACTCGCCGATCAGTATCTGATTTTCGCCGAAACCGGTTATGTCTACGAACCGGCCGTCGGCTATGTCATGGCACAGGCGGGCGTCTCTCTGAGTGACATGTCTTACATGCGCCCACGCCTGTCCACATGCGTCTTTTATCCCACGACTCCGAACCCGGCCACTTGTCCGAAGTCTTTGACGCCTTGAAGTTTGCGTTTGAAAAATAAAAGGCCGCGCGGGCCGCGCGGCCTTTCACTTTATTTCGGATCGAACTTCTCGGTTGAGCCGGAGAAATCCTTTAGCCAGCGGCGCGCAGATTGTCGGCCGAAGACTTGCCAGAGCGACGATCCGCCACGATCTCGTAGCTGATCTTCTGGCCTTCACGCAGTGTTCCAAGTCCGGCGCGTTCTACGGCGCTGATGTGCACGAACACGTCGTTGCCACCGTCATCCGGTTGAATGAAGCCAAAGCCCTTGGTCGCGTTAAACCACTTCACGGTTCCCATGCTCACGGGGTAGTCCCTTCTCAAGATAGATATAGTAGAAGCCCACTTTCGACGGGCTGGTGAGATCGAATTTTTGGAAGGGTCGTCAGCGTCTAAACCGGCTGTACCGGTGGATAGCTAATGTCGTCCGGCCGAAAATCGATAAAGTTATATTATTCCAAAATAGCCCCCAAAACAATCCTGACGTGCACGATTTTTTGATCGCGCCGGGATTTGCAACCGGAGGCTGGTGGCGGCGCCTGACGCATTTTGGTCAGGCGCGTTCGCGATTGGACTAGCGACGCCGGAATTGGCCGCGCGGCGGTGCACCACGCGGGGCTCCGCCGCCCGGACGCTCGTCCTTGTGCCGGAAGATCAGCCGGCCCTTCTCCAGATCATAGGGCGACATCTCGATCGTCACCCGGTCGCCCGCCAGCGTCTTGATCCGGTTCTTTTTCATCTTGCCGGCGGTATAGGCGACAATCTCGTGTCCAGCATCGAGCTGCACGCGGTAGCGGGCATCGGGGAGGATTTCGGTCACCAGTCCTTCGAACTGGATCAGCTCTTCTTTAGCCATGGTTATCTCCAGATCGATCGGCGGCTAACGCTGAGGCCGTTGGGTGCGGTTGGGTCGGGTATTCGGACGGCTTTCGCGATGCAAAAAAGCAACCCCTTGCATCCCTTCAGCCTTGCCGCCGCCTTGCGACGACGGGCGTGACGGCTCCTGCCGGTTGGCCTCGTGCCGGTGGGTTGGCGGAACGTTATTATTACCACCGGGACGGTGGTGACGGCGAGGGCCTTTCGAACCGGGTGCGGCTTCATTGCCCCTGGTCGCGTGCACGCGCGGTCCGGATCGTGCGCCCCGATGCTGCGAAGGCGCCGGTGCGGTGTCGCGATGACCCGGCGTGCGGCGGTCTTCCCTGGGCAATGTGATGCGGATCAACTTTTCGATATCGCGCAGAAACGCCATTTCCTCTCCCGCGCAAAGCGAGATGGCGACGCCGTCGGCGCCGGCGCGCGCCGTGCGGCCGATGCGATGGACATAGGTTTCGGGCACGTTGGGAAGATCGAAATTCACCACATGGCTGATGCCGTCGACGTCGATGCCGCGGGCGGCGATGTCGGTGGCAACCAGCGTGCGGATCTCGCCGGAACGGAAGGCTGCCAGCACCCGTTCGCGATGGTTCTGCGACTTGTTGCCGTGAATGGCGTCGGCGGTGATGCCGGCCCTTGCCAGGCCCTTCACCACCTTGTCCGCGCCATGCTTGGTGCGGGTAAAGATAAGTGCGCGATCGACCGGTTCCTGCTTGAGCAGTTGCGCCAGCAATGCGGGCTTGGCCGAATGGTCGACCTGGATGATGCGCTGGGTAATGCGCTCGACCGTCGAGGCGACCGGTGTCACGGCCACGCGCGCCGGATCGCGCAGCATCTGTTCGGCGAGTTCGGCGATATCCTTTGGCATCGTCGCCGAAAAGAACAGCGTCTGCCGCTTGATCGGCAATTTGGACACGATCTTTCGGATGTCGTTGATGAAGCCCATGTCCAGCATGCGGTCGGCTTCGTCGAGCACGAGAAACTCGACTTGTCCGAGCTTCAGCCCGTTGCTTTGCACGAGATCGAGCAGGCGGCCGGGTGTGGCCACCATGACTTCGACCCCCTGCATGATCGAGCGGACCTGACGTCCCATCGGGACGCCGCCGATCGCGAGCGCCGAAGTGAGGCGCATGTGACGGCCATAGGCATTGAAGCTCTCGAGAATCTGTCCCGACAATTCTCGCGTCGGGCTCAGCACCAGCACGCGGCAGGCTTTGGGCTGCGGCTTGATGCGATTTTCCAGAATGCGATGCAGGATCGGAAGCGCGAAGGCTGCGGTCTTGCCGGTGCCGGTTTGTGCAATGCCGACGACGTCACGGCCGGTGAGCGCGATGGGGATGGTTTGAGCCTGGATCGGCGTGGGCGTGAGATAATTCTCTTCCTTGAGGGCACGCGAGATGGGATCGGCAAGGCCGAAATCCTGAAAGGAGGTCAAAAGGTTGGTTCTTTCCATTATAAAAGGCAGGCGCCCGACGGTATCCGCCAGGAGCGCGCGAGGGGGTGTCTAGAGACACCCGCGTGTTTGGGGCGTCGGTTTTGGTTGGCTGAAGGGGCAAGCCAGAAACCGTTGGACGGGCTCAGAACACGCGGCTCGCAGTGACCCGGTGATTCCCTGGGTCGTATTATTCATATGGAACACGAACGCGGCGCTTTCAAGGTGAATCATGAATCGACACCTTCGCGCGGTTAAGAACGGCGCGAAAAGTTCCGGTTGCGGCCCGGTTGGACGCCTTTGCGGGCGCTGCGCTGCGAAAAATAACTGCCGGAATTTTAGACAATCGGCTGAATTTGCCTATAAATTATACTGTTTGCCGATATAGCATACACTTTTTCCGTCTAAATACTAGGCAGCGAGGCTGCCATTGCGTCGGCTCAGGCGCGAATAGTTGAGAGAAGCCACATAGTTACAGCAATGTTACACCGTGGCACGGTTCTTGCGATTCCGTTAACGCAGGCGGCCGTGGGGCCGTTTCGCAGCGTTTAAACGTCTGCGTCAGGGAGATGACACCTCATGCTTACTCAATTGACTCACGATATAGCGGCGCCTTTGACCCGCCGTCGCTGGCTGGCGGCGACCGCCGGGCTCGTTTTGGGCTTGGCTACATTTACGACCGCCAGAGCGGCGGATGACACCATCAAGGTCGGCGTTCTGCACTCGCTCTCGGGCACGATGGCCATCAGCGAAACCACGCTGAAGGATACCATCCTCTTCCTGATCGATGAGCAGAACAAGAAGGGCGGCGTTCTCGGCAAGAAGCTCGAGGCTGTGGTTGTCGACCCCGCGTCGAACTGGCCGCTGTTTGCGGAAAAGGCCCGTGAGTTGATCACCAAGGACAAGGTTTCGGTCGTGTTCGGCTGCTGGACCTCGGTGTCGCGCAAATCCGTGCTGCCGGTGTTCAAGGAACTGAATTCGATCCTGTTCTATCCCGTGCAGTACGAGGGTGAGGAGAGTGAGCGCAACGTATTCTACACCGGGGCGGCGCCGAACCAGCAGGCGATTCCGGCCGTCGACTACCTGATGAAGGACGAAAAGGTGAAGCGCTGGGTGCTGGCCGGCACCGACTACGTCTATCCGCGCACCACCAACAAGATCCTCGAAGCCTACTTGAAGTCGAAAGGCGTCAAGCAGGAAGACATCATGATCAACTACACGCCGTTCGGTCATAGCGACTGGCAGACCATCGTGGCCGACATCAAGAAGTTCGGCTCGACCGGCAAGAAGACCGCGGTGGTCTCGACCATCAACGGCGATGCCAACGTTCCGTTCTACAAGGAGCTCGGCAACCAGGGGATCAAGGCAACCGAAATTCCGGTGGTCGCATTCTCGGTCGGTGAAGAAGAACTCGCCGGCATCGACACCAAGCCGCTGCTCGGCCATCTCGCGGCCTGGAACTACTTCCAGTCGATCAAGACGCCCGAGAACGAGAAGTTCATCAAGGCGTGGCAGGCCTACACCAAGAACCCCAAGCGCGTGACCAACGATCCGATGGAAGCGCACGTCATCGGCTTCGACATGTGGGTCAAGGCGGTCGAGAAGGCGAAGTCGGTCGACGCCGACAAGGTGATCGACGCGCTGCCCGGCACCGAAGCCAAGAACCTGACCGGCGGCACCTCCAAGATGCTTCCGAACCATCACATCACCAAGCCGGTGTTCATTGGCGAAATCAAAGCCAACGGCCAGTTCGACGTGGTGTGGAAGACCCCGGGCCTGGTGGCCGGCGATGCATGGTCGAAGGAGCTCGAGGGCTCCAAGGACCTGATCGGCGACTGGGTTGGCAAGAAGTGCGGCAACTACAACACCAAGACCAACAAGTGCGGCGGTCAGGGTTCCTGATCCTCATCCGCTTTAAGAAACCGGAGAAGGCGGCGATGTAACCGCCTTCTTCCTACTCCTGCCGGGGTCGTCCAGTGCTTACCAAGGCTTTTAGAAACGTCCGTGCGCTCCCGCTCGCAATATTGCTGCTGATCGCGGCGGCACTTCCGGTCATGGCCGGACCGTTCGAGGACGCGGTCGGTAAATTCGCGAACGACGAGTTTTCCGATACCGAGGAAGCCGTCGGCGTGCTCGCGACCGGCGGTAATCCGCTCGCCTACACCATCATCAGCGCGCTCCAGGACGGCCGGCTGATGGCCGATCCCGACACCAAGAAGGTCTATGTCACCCAACCCGACGGCAAGAGCATTGACGCTTTGACCGGCGCGCCGGTTGCCAGCGTTCCCGACAGCACCGCGGCTGTACGGCTCAACAACCGCCTGCGCCGCACCGTCGAGGCCGCACTCGGCGGCTTGACGCTGCTGTCGCCCGATCCCGCCAAGCGCGTCCAGGCCGCGCAATCGGTGTTCAAGACCCACGACGAGACCATGCTGCCGGTGATCGACGGCGCCCTCCAGAAGGAGACCAACAAGGCGGCGAAGCTGGCATTTACCGAAGCGCGCGCGGCGATCCTGCTGTTCAAGGAAGACGCCACCGATGCCGAGAAGCTTGAGGCCATCGCCACCATCAAGGCGCGGGGCGATCAGGAAGCGCTGGCGCTGCTGACCGGCTTGACCGGCGATCAGCCGCCGGCCGTCGCGCGCGCCGCGGCCAATGCGACCTCGGCCATTCAAAGCAACCTCGCGCTGTGGTCGACCGTGCAGAATGCCTGGTACGGGCTGTCGCTCGGTTCGGTGCTGCTGCTCGCTGCCATTGGTCTTGCCATCACCTTCGGGGTGATGGGCGTCATCAACATGGCGCACGGCGAGATGGTCATGATCGGGGCCTATGTCACCTTCGTGGTGCAGGAAACCATCCGCACCAGTTATCCCGGCCTGTTCGACTATTCGCTGCTGATCGCGGTGCCGCTGGCCTTCATCGTCGCCGGTGCCATCGGCATCGTGATTGAGCGAAGCATCATTCGCTTTCTCTACGGCCGCCCGCTGGAGACGCTGCTGGCGACCTGGGGCCTGTCGCTGGTGCTGCAGCAGGCGGTGCGCACCATGTTCGGCCCGACCAACCGCGAGGTCGGCAATCCCTCCTGGATGAGCGGCGCGTTCGAATTGGGGCAGATCACGATCACCTACAACCGGCTCTGGATTCTGTGCTTCACGCTGGCGGTATTCGCGATCCTGCTCGCCATGCTGCGCTACACCAGTCTCGGACTCGAGATGCGCGCGGTCACGCAAAACCGCAGAATGGCGGCGTCGATGGGGATCGCGACCTCGCGCGTCGACGCGCTGACCTTCGGCCTCGGCTCGGGCATCGCCGGGATCGCCGGCGTGGCGCTGTCGCAGATCGACAATGTCAGCCCCAATCTCGGCCAGAGCTATATCATCGATTCCTTCATGGTGGTGGTGTTCGGCGGCGTCGGCAATCTGTGGGGCACGCTGGTCGGCGCGTTTACGCTCGGCATCGCCAACAAGTTCCTGGAGCCGGTCGCCGGTGCCGTGCTCGGCAAGATCGCCATTCTGGTTCTCATCATCCTGTTCATCCAGAAGCGCCCGCGCGGCCTGTTCGCACTCAAGGGGCGGGCGGTGGAAGCATGATGCCGCACGTGCTCACGCGCTCGCTGGATCGCAGCGCGACGGTATTTCTGATCGTGGTGGCCGCGGTTGGCGTTCTGATTCCGCTGTCGAACCTGCTGCTGCCGGCCGGTTCGATGCTGCAGGTGCCGACCTATCTGGTAGCGCTGTTCGGAAAATATGTTTGCTACGCCATTCTGGCGCTCGCGATCGATCTGATCTGGGGCTATTGCGGTATTCTCTCGCTCGGCCACGGCGCGTTCTTCGCGCTCGGTGGTTATGCGATGGGCATGTATCTGATGCGTCAGATCGGCAGCCGCGGCGTCTACGGCAATCCTGTATTGCCGGACTTCATGGTGTTCCTGAACTATCCGAAGCTGCCCTGGTACTGGAACGGCTTCGACATGTTCTGGTTCGCGGCGCTGATGGTGCTGCTGGTTCCGGGCCTGCTGGCATTCTGCTTCGGCTGGCTGGCGTTTCGCTCCCGCGTCACCGGCGTCTATCTCTCGATCATCACGCAGGCGATGACCTATGCGCTGTTGCTGGCCTTCTTCCGCAACGATTTCGGTTTCGGCGGCAACAACGGCCTTACCGATTTCAAGGACATCCTCGGCTTCAACGTCCAGGCCGACGGCACCCGCGCCGCGCTGTTCGCGCTGAGCTGCCTGGCGCTGATCTTCGGATTCCTGATCTGCCGCGCGGTGGTGACGTCGAAGCTCGGCAAGGTGCTGATCGCGGTCCGCGACGCCGAATCCCGCACGCGATTTCTCGGCTACCGCGTCGAATCCTACAAGCTGTTCGTGTTCACGCTGTCGGCCTGCATGGCCGGCGTCGCCGGTGCGCTCTATGTGCCGCAGGTCGGCATCATCAATCCCGGCGAGTTCGCGCCGGGCAATTCCATCGAAGCCGTGATCTGGGTCGCGGTCGGCGGCCGCGGCACGCTGATCGGCGCGGCGCTGGGTGCCGTCGTCGTCAACTACGCAAAAACCGTCTTCACGTCGGGTCCGCTGGCGCCGTACTGGCTGTTCATGCTGGGCGCATTGTTCATCCTGGTGACGCTGCTGCTGCCGAGAGGCATCATCGGCACCTTCAATGCCTGGTGGGAGCCGTGGAAGGCGCAACGCGTTTCGGCCGCTGCCGAAAGTGCTGCGCGCGAAGACGGCATCAGCGAACCGAACCCGGCGGAGTGAGCGCATGAACGTCATGGACGCAAGGGCGACTTCCGCGCTGCTCTATCTCGACGGCGTGCACGTCTCGTTCGACGGCTTTCACGCCATCAACAATCTGTCGCTGACGCTAGCGTCGGGCGAGATGCGCGCCATCATCGGGCCGAACGGCGCCGGCAAGACCACGATGATGGACATCATCACCGGCAAGACCAAGCCGGACGAGGGCGAGGTGCTGTTCGACGGCGTTACTGATCTGACCCGGCTCGACGAAACCAGGATCGCCGAACTCGGGATTGGCCGGAAATTCCAGAAGCCGACGGTGTTCGAGAGCCAGACCATCCAGGACAATCTGCTGCTGGCACTCAATGTCGATCACCGCGTGCGGGGCACGCTGTTCTGGCGGGAAACCAAGCCCGAGTCCGAGCGCATCGAGCGTGTGCTGGAGACCATTCGTCTCAAGGACGCGCGTGATCGGCTGGCCGGGAGCCTGTCGCATGGCCAGAAGCAATGGCTGGAGATCGGCATGCTGCTGGCGCAGGATCCGAAATTGCTGCTGGTCGACGAGCCGGTTGCCGGCATGACCGACGTCGAAACCCATCAGACCGCAGAGCTGCTCAAGGAAATCAACAAGGACAAGACGATCATGGTCGTCGAACATGACATGACCTTCGTCCGCGAGCTCGGCGTCAAGGTGACCTGCCTGCACGAGGGCTCGGTGCTGGCCGAAGGAACCATCGATCAGGTTTCGTCGAATGAGCGGGTGATCGAAGTGTATCTGGGACGCTAGCATGCTCAACGTCGATAACATCAGCCTCTACTATGGCGCGGCGCAGGCGCTGCGCGGCGTCTCGATCTCGGCGGAGCCCGGCAAGGTGATGTGCGTGCTGGGGCGCAACGGCGTCGGCAAGACCAGCCTGCTGCGCGCGATGGTCGGCCAATACCCGATTGCGTCAGGCTCGATCACGTTCGACGGCGCCGATATCTCCGGCCTCAAGCCCTATGAGCGGGCGCGGCGCGGCATCGGCTTCGTGCCACAGGGCCGCGAGATTTTCCCGCTGCTGACGGTGGAGGAAAATCTCAAGACCGGCTTTGGACCGCTCAAGCGCGACGACCGCAATATTCCGGATGACGTGTTCTCGCTGTTTCCGGTGCTGCAGACGATGCTCGGCCGCCGCGGCGGCGATCTGTCCGGTGGCCAGCAGCAGCAGCTCGCGATCGGCCGCGCGCTGGTGATGCGCCCGAAACTGCTGCTGCTCGACGAGCCGACCGAGGGCATCCAGCCGTCGATCATCAAGGACATCGGGCGGGCGATCTCATATCTGCGCAGCCTCGGCAATATCGCGATCGTGCTGGTCGAACAATATCTCGACTTTGCCTGCGAGCTCGGCGACAATTTCGCGGTCATGGACCGGGGCGCCGTGAAATATGCCTGCGATCGCAGCAATCTCGATCCCGGCGAAATCAGTCGTCAGATGGCGCTCTAATTAATTTGTAACGCGGCCGGCAGAGGTCGTGCGCCCTTTTTGGGAAGATTTGGGGGCCGATGCGGAGCGATACCACCAGTGCGGCCTCGGCGATTTTCGCGGCCAACCGGGCCCAGGGTTCGGTGACGTTTGATGTGCACCAGGTCGAGGGTGTCAGCCGCCGCCGCCAATTGCATGAATCCGGTTCGCTGCGCGTCCGATTCCCCTCGCCGGAGGCCGAGGGCCTCTCGGCAGTTTTTGTCAACACCGCAGGCGGTATCGCGGGCGGCGATCGCTTCGACATCGACATCTCGACCGGCGAGGGATCGCGGCTTGCGGTGACGACGGCTGCGGCTGAAAAAGTCTACCGGGCGCAGGGGCCGGCGGCGCAGCTCAATATCGTCCTGAAGGCCGCGGCCGGCGCGCACCTCGCCTGGCTGCCGCAGGAGACCATTCTGTTCGACCGGGCACGGGTGCTGCGCCGGATCGATATCGATCTTGCGGAAAGCGCTTCGCTGTTGCTGTGCGAAATCGTGGTGTTCGGCCGCTCCGCGATGGGCGAGCGCATGCTGCATGGCGAGTTCGTCGATCGCTGGCGGATGCGGCGCGGCGGCAGGCTGGTGTTCGCGGAAACCGTGCGGCTCGATGGCGACATCGGCGAAAAGCTCGGCAGGCCGGCGATCGCAAAAGGCGGCGTGGCGATCGGCACCGCGCTGATCGTGCCGGGTGACGAGGCATTGCTGGAACGAATTCGCGAACTGGCAACATCGTTCGGCGGCGAGGTCGGCATCTCCTGCTGGAATGGGTTTGCAATGGCGCGCTTCTGTGCCCAAGATGCCGCGAGGCTTCGCGCCGACATGATGGCCGTGCTCGGCGTTGCCTCTGGTTCGGCGCTGCCGCGGCTGTGGCTCAATTAGGCTCAATTAGAAGGTCAAAATGATTAGAGTGCTCGCATGAATCTGTCTCCCCGCGAAAAGGACAAGCTCCTGATCTCCATGGCGGCGATGGTGGCGCGACGCCGGCTGGAGCGCGGCGTCAAGCTCAACCACCCGGAAGCCATAGCGATCATTTCCGATTTCATCGTCGAGGGCGCGCGCGACGGCCGCACCGTGGCCGACCTGATGCAGGCCGGCGCCCAGGTGATCACCCGCGCGCAGTGCATGGATGGGATCGCCGAGATGATCCACGACATCCAGGTCGAAGCGACGTTTCCCGACGGAACAAAACTCGTCACCGTGCACGAGCCGATCAGATAGGAATGCCCAGATGATCCCCGGCGAACTATTCATTCAGGACGGCGAGATCGAACTCAATGCCGGCCGCAAGACGGTGACGCTGACCGTCGCCAACTCAGGCGACCGTCCGATCCAGGTCGGCTCGCACTATCATTTCTTCGAGACCAATCCGGCGCTGAAGTTCGACCGCAGACGCGCCCGCGGCATGCGGCTCGATATCGCGGCCGGCACCGCGGTCCGCTTCGAGCCCGGGCAAACGCGCGACGTGCAACTCGTGGCACTCGCCGGCAAGCGCGTCGTCTACGGCTTCCGTGGCGACGTGATGGGGAAGCTGTGATTTCCTTCGATACGATGGCTGCCGCTGCACGCCCCTCCCTAACCCTCCCCCGCAAGGGGGGAGGGAACACGTCTGCCGATGGAGCGCGATGATGTCCGTAAAGATAAAACGTTCCGTCTATGCCGACATGTTCGGGCCCACCACCGGCGATCGGGTGCGGCTGGCCGATACGGATTTGATCATCGAGGTCGAAAAGGATTTCACCGTCTACGGCGAGGAAGTGAAATTCGGCGGTGGCAAGGTGATCCGCGACGGCATGGGACAATCCCAGGTCACCAACAAGCAGGGCGCGGCGGACACCGTGATCACCAATGCGCTGATCGTCGACCACTGGGGCATCGTCAAGGCTGACGTCGCCATCAAGGAAGGCTACATCAGCGCCATCGGCAAGGCCGGCAATCCCGACATCCAGCCCGGCGTCACCATCGTCATCGGCCCCGGCACCGACGTCATCGCGGGCGAGGGGAAGATCCTCACCGCGGGTGGGTTCGACAGCCACATCCATTTCATCTGCCCGCAGCAGATCGAACACGCGCTGATGTCCGGCGTCACCTCGATGCTCGGCGGCGGCACCGGTCCGTCGCACGGCACGTTTGCCACCACCTGCACGCCGGGCCCCTGGCACATGGCGCGCATGATCCAGTCGTTCGATGCGTTTCCGGTCAACCTCGGCATTTCCGGCAAGGGCAACGCGTCGCGCCCGGCGGCGCTGGTGGAAATGATCAACGCCGGCGCCTGTGCGCTGAAGCTGCACGAGGATTGGGGCACCACGCCCGCGGCGATCAACAACTGCCTCAACGTGGCTGACGACCATGACGTCCAGGTGATGATCCATTCCGACACGCTGAACGAGTCGGGCTTCGTCGAGGATACCGTCAAGGCGTTCAAGGGCCGCACCATTCACGCCTTCCACACCGAAGGCGCCGGCGGCGGTCACGCGCCCGACATTATCAAAATCGCCGGCTTGAAAAACGTGCTGCCGTCCTCGACCAATCCGACGCGGCCGTTCACCCGCAACACCATCGACGAGCATCTGGACATGCTGATGGTGTGCCACCACCTCGATCCCTCGATCGCCGAGGATCTTGCGTTCGCCGAGAGCCGGATCCGCAAGGAAACCATTGCGGCGGAAGACATCCTGCACGACCTCGGCGCGCTGTCGATGATGTCCTCGGATTCGCAAGCCATGGGCCGGCTCGGCGAAGTCATCATCCGCACCTGGCAGACCGCGGACAAGATGAAGAAGCAGCGCGGCGCGTTGCCGGAAGACAAAGGCAACAACGATAATTTCCGGGTCAAGCGCTACATCGCGAAATACACCATCAACCCCGCGATCGCCCATGGCGTCTCGAAACTGATCGGCTCGGTGGAAAAGGGCAAGCTCGCCGATCTGGTGCTATGGTCGCCGGCCTTCTTCGGCGTCAAACCCGAATGCATCATCAAGGGTGGCTCCATTGTCGCAGCCCCGATGGGCGACCCCAACGCGTCGATCCCGACGCCGCAGCCCGTGCATTATCAGCCGATGTTCGCGGCTTACGGTAAATCGCTGACGGCATCCTCCGTGGTGTTTTCCTCGAAGGCGGCGGTGTCCTCGGGGCTGGCCAAGAAGCTCGGCATCGACAAGAAGCTCTACCCGGTCGAAAATACCCGTGGCGGCATCTCCAAGAAGAGCATGATCCACAACGGCGCCACGCCCAAGATCGAGGTCGATCCTGAGACGTACGAGGTGCGCGCCGACGGCGAATTGCTGACCTGCGCGCCTGCCGAGGTGCTGCCCATGGCGCAGCGCTATTTCATGTTCTAGCGCTTTGGTTCTGATTGAATCAGAACCAAAGCTCTAGATTCTTGTTTTGACGCGTTTTCTTAACGCGAACCGGTATCCACTTCGCTCGAAAACGCTATAAGCTTGCTCCCGGCACTCAAAGCCTGAACAAAGATCGGGAGGATTTCGTGATTTACGTTGTTGCCACGCTGACCGTGAAGCCTGAAACGCGCGCCGAATTCATTGCGGGTGCGACCGCCTGCATCAAGGAAACCCGTAAAGAGCCCGGCAATATCGCCTATGACCTGCATGAAAGCGTCACCGATCCGAGCAAGATGGTGTTCGTCGAGCAATGGGAAAACGCCGAGGCGCTGGTTCCGCATCGTGCCACCGAGCACATGAAGGCGTTCGGTCGCGTCGCCGTGAAATGCATGTCGGCTCCGCCGAAGATCGAGATCATCACGCCCGAAAAGGTCGACGTTCGATAAGCAAGACTTGCGATAAACAAGACTTACGAAAAACAACAAGAACCGGGAGACCGATCCATGATCTACGTCGTCGCCACCTCGCAAGTGAAGCCGGAATTGCGGGACGTCTTCATCAAGGGCGCCAAGGAATGCATCGCGGCCACCCGCAAGGAAAAAGGCTGCATCGCCTATGACAGCCACACCAGCATCAACGATCCCAACCTTTTCGTGGTGGTCGAGCGCTGGGAAACCCGCGAGGACCTCAATGCGCATAGCCGGGCGCCGCATATGAAGGTCTGGCGCGAATACTCCGCGCCCCTGAAAGTATCGCCGACCGTGATCGAGATCATCAGCGACGGCAAGGTCGAGAAGCTGTGAGTGTTTTGGCATGATCCGCGCAACCCAGGTCCGCGGGCAACATCGCTGGACGGTAGCGCCGGCCGATACCGTCGTGCTCGACTTCGACGACCGTCACCGGCGGCGGATGGCGATGACCGGCACGCGCGGGCTTGAATTTCTGCTCGATCTGGAAAACGCGGTCGCGCTGCGCGGCGGCGACGCGCTGGTGCTCGACGATGGACGCTTGATCGAAGTCGTCGCGGCGCCGGAGTCGTTGCTCGAGATAAAAGGCACAGACCCGCACCATCTGGTCCGGGTCGCCTGGCATCTCGGCAACCGCCATCTGCCGACGCAGATCATGGCCAAGGGCCTGCGGATCCGGCGCGATCACGTCATCGAGGCGATGGTGAAGGGGCTCGGCGCCCGCGTGATCGAGATCGAGGCGCCGTTCGATCCCGAAGGCGGCGCCTATGCCGGCGGCGGTCACGCCCATGTGGCCGAGAGCGGTCCGCACGACCACGCGGCGCATGATGGTTCATCGCACGATCATGGCGACCATCATCATGACGACCGTCATCACCATGACGAGCATTGCGACCATGATCATCATCACGGCCATTCCCATGCTCATGACCACAAGTAAGGCGCCGCCGGTCGGCGACCCCAGCGGCATGCGTGAAGGCGAGGCGGCGGCGCTGTACCGGCTGATGACGTGGCTGTCGCCGTCGTTTCCGGTCGGTGCGTTTTCCTATTCCAGCGGGATCGAGTGGGCGGTGGAAGCCGGCGATATCGGCGACGCCGCGTCGTTGCGGGACTGGCTGGCCGCGATGCTTGCGGATGGCGCGGGATTTTGCGACGGCGTTTTTCTTGCGCACGCGCACCGGGCCGCGACGTCGTGCGACGATGCGGCGCTGGCAGGCATTGCGGAACTGGCCGCGGCCTTCGCGCCGTCGCGCGAGCGCCAGCTCGAGACATCGGCGCAAGGCCGCGCGTTCATCGAGATCGCGCGCGCCGCCTGGAATGGCGATGGGCTGGACCGGATGATTTCCGGGTGCGGCGGCGCCATCGTGTATCCGGTCGCGGTCGGTCTGGTCAGCGCCGCGCATGCGATTCCGCTGACGCCCACCATGCACGCTTTCCTGCACGCGCTGACCTCGAACTGGATTTCCGCCGGCGCGCGGCTTATTCCCTTGGGCCAAACCGATAGCCAGCGCGTGCTGGCCTTGCTGGAACAGGTCGTCGTCTCGACCGCAAAGCGCGCGCTGGATGCATCGCTCGACGATCTCGGCAGCGCGACCTTTCGCGCCGATCTCGCCAGCATGCGGCACGAGACGCAGTATACGAGATTGTTTCGATCATGAGGCGCGCGGTGCACTCCACACCTCAACTCGTCGCCCCTGCGAACGCAGGGGCCCATACGCCGCGGCCTATCCTTAGGGCACGAGGGCAGAGGCCTTCTTTCATCACGAGCGCCGGTGATTATGGGTCCCTGCGTTCGCAGGGACGACGATAACCAAGGAATATTCGATATGTCCAGTTCTCACGGTCCGCTTCGCATCGGCATCGGTGGTCCCGTCGGATCGGGAAAAACCGCGCTGATGGATCTGCTCTGCAAGACCATGCGGGAGCGTTACGACATCGCCGCGATCACCAACGACATCTACACCAAATGGGATGCGGAATTTCTGGTGCGCTCGGGGTCGCTGACGCCGGATCGCATCGCCGGCGTTGAGACCGGCGGCTGTCCGCATACTGCGATCCGCGAGGACGCCTCGATGAATCTCGCCGCGGTCGCCGACATGCGCGCGAAATTCCCCGATCTCGATCTGGTGCTGATCGAATCCGGCGGCGACAATCTTGCAGCCACGTTCTCGCCCGAACTCGCCGATCTTACGATCTACGTGATCGACGTCGCCGCGGGCGACAAGATCCCCTCGAAGGGCGGCCCCGGCATCACCCGGTCGGATCTTCTGGTCATCAACAAGATCGACCTCGCGCCGCATGTGGGTGCATCGCTGGAAAAAATGGACACCGACGCGAGACGGATGCGCGGCGAACGGCCGTTCGTCATGACCAATCTCAAGAAGAGCGAAGGCCTCGACCGCATCGTCGGCTTTATCGAGGCCAAAGGGGGTCTGCGTCCGCCAGCGCAAGCCAAACTGGGCTGAACTTTTCGTTAACACTTGTGGCGGCCACTGCCTGGCGACAGCAGGGTTAAGAACTTTCGCAGCGGTCGGAACTAAATCGATCCGCGGTGATTAGCATCCTCCGGGATTTGCCATGACGGCACTCATGGCAACCATATTAATCTTCGCAGCCAACCTTTGTTGCGTACCGATGATCGCTGCTTCATTATCCCCGACGGTTGGCTCACTTCCTGTTTCGGTTCGTTGCCGCCCCGGCGGACGGCAGATATTTCTTCGCCAACTCCTCATTTTCTGAGTACGCGAGTGGTTCGGCTTGGTTTCATCATTGGCTTCATCGCGCTCATCGGAGTTCTGCTCTCCGGTCTGGCGGCTTATCGTGTTCACGAACAGGAGTTGACGGTCGACGGCATCGCATTGGCGCGCGCGATCGACGTTCACGCCAGCCTGGTTCAGGACCGGCTGACAGAACGTGAACTGCTCGCCCGCGTCGCATCGGGGCTGTTTCGTGCGCCTTCCGTGATCAAGGCCAATATGCTGCAGCCGCTGCGGTCCTCGATTTACGCCTTCAAGACCGACTTCATTGTCGCAAGCTGGATCGCCCGGCTGAAGCCGAACGAACTGGATGCTGCGCGCAAGGAACTCGCGACCGCGGGATTTACGAATCCGACGATCCGCGGTTTCGATGACGCGCGTCTGGATACCCGGTCTGTCGACAAGCCGATCGATGTGTTGATGGACGTCGAGCCACGCAATGCCGCGACAATGCGTTTGCCCGGCCGCTCCTATGATCGTGACCCGGTCCTGGGGCAGATGCTGGCGCGCGCCATGGCCGACGGAAAGCCGGTGGCGTCCGATCCCATTCCGCTGTTGCGCCCGGATGGCGAGATCGGCATCATTCTTGCGGCGCCGGTTGTGCAGGAGGCCGATGCCTCGCCAGCGGGCTTCGTGACCTTTTCCTATGAACTGGCGCCGCTGATGCTGGCGAATGACGACCTGTCACTGTTTTCGGTCGTGCTGAAAGACCCGAGCAACGCTGACGGCGAACTGGTTGCAAATGATCGGGGCATCGTGACGTCGCGGACGGTAACGCCGGAAGAGCCCGCGCCGTCGAGTACCAGAACCGCAACGTTCGGAGGCCGCGACTGGAAGCTCGCCTATTACGCCAAGACCAACTCTGTGATGCGCGCGCAGCAGACGGCCGGCATCGTCGGCACCATTGGTCTCGCGCTGACCGGGATCATCTGCGGGCTTTTCGGATATGTCGCTTACAACAATTTGCGGCTCAGCCGTGAAATCCAGGTCAGAATCGGTTTCGAGCGCCGACTGACCGCGGTCATCGACGAGCTCAATCACCGGGTCAAGAACATCCTCGCGGTGATCCAGTCGATCGTGACGCGCACGCTGCGCCATGGTTCCGATGTCGATGTCGCCCGTGAACTCCTGATCGGGCGGATCCATGCGATGTCGAACGTGGTCTCGCTGCTGAGCGAAAGCCGGTGGCAAGGCGTCAAGCTGAAAGGGCTGTTCGAGGCGCGGGCCATCCCCCATGCCGATCGGATCGCGGTCAGCGGCCCCGATATTTCCGTGAGCGCGCGCGCCGCGCAGAGCCTCTCGCTGCTGTTCTTCGAGCTCGCATCGCACTCCGACGAGGGGCTTTCGCTGGTTGGTAAGCATCCGCACATCGTCGCGCATTGGGAAGTGAGCGGCGAAGACTCCGACACCACGTTCCATTTTCGCTGGGAAGAGTTCAACACCAGTGCCGCGACCCGCCGCGAAGACAGCGATTTCGGCCTCATCCTGCTCGATCGCGTTGCACCGGAGGCGCTCGGCGGCACCTCGAAGCGGTATTTCACCGACGTCAGTTATGTGTACGAACTCACCGCGCCGATGGACACCGTGGTCGACCTGACCGAGAGAGACCGAACCGAGCAATTGTCGGCACCGCTGAAGCCGGTTCGGTAGCGTTGTGCCTTTTCGTCATTCCGGGATGCGCCTCTTGGCGCAGGCCCGGAATCCATACTCCCGGTCGTGGTTATGGATTCCGGGTTCGACGCTTCGCATCGCCCCGGAATGACGGCTTCGGGTGCTTCGCGGAACAAACCTCCGCTTCCGGGAATTGAAACGGCGATCAACCCGCTCGCAACCCGGAGGCGCTGTCATGGGACGTTATTTGTTGTTGTGGCTGATCGGTGTCCCGCTTCCGATTCTGGTCCTGATCTACGCGTTCGGCGGTTTGCACTAGTATTCGATGCAGCAAAAAAGCGGCCGCGATCTGTGGCCGCCTTTCGTGTCGATGGGGCTCGTATTGAAAAGGCTCGCATTGCGGCGAGTTCAGTCTCACGTGTCGTTCAACAACCATTCTGGTTACTCCAGGGTACGCGTCGGCGCGAACGATGATGTGCAATGGCACACCGGAAAATCTCGCGCTGACATCACTGAATCTACACATCCGGGCCGGCTGTTGCCGACCTAGCCCATGATTCTGTCGAACTTGGGTCGACCCAGGTTCAATCGCGCATCCCCCATGCGCAATTTCTTATCGGGGAATGAAGGCCTGGAGCATGATCCGGAAAAGCATGCCCTCGGACTTGATCCGAGGGTGGGTACCGGTTTTCCCTCGGGACAAACGCGAAGCGTTAGCCCGGAGATCATGCTCAAACAAAAAGATAGAGCGGGATGACGATTCAAAGAAAAGTCATCCCGCCAGTCTTTTCCGTTTCGATCGAATCGAAACGGGGCTCTAGATTCTTGATTTGACTCGTTTTCTTGACGCGAACCGCTCTCAACCCCGGATCGCGTCCGGGGCATGCTTTCGCTTGAAAACGCTCTAGCCGCCGCTGCCGCCGATCACCGCACGAACCGTCTCGTCGGGGCCGAAATCCTCGGCGCCATCGACATAGAGCAGGGCTGAGAGTTTCGATCGCGCGCGATTGACGCGGCTCTTGATGGTGCCGACCGCGCAGCCGCAGATCGCCGCGGCGTCTTCATAGGAAAAGCCGGAGGCGCCGACCAGGATCAGGGCTTCGCGCTGGTCCTGCGGAAGTTTTTCCAGGGCCGCGCGAAATTCCTCGAACTCGAGATGCGCGTTCTGGGCCGGCTGGGTTTTCAGCGTCTTGGCGTAGTTGCCGTCGGCGTCCTCCACCTCCCGCCGCCGCTTGCGATAATCGGAGCGGAACAGGTTGCGCAGAATCGTGAACAGCCACGCCGGCAAATTGGAGCCGGGCTGGAACGAGTCGATGTTGGCGAGCGCGCGCAGCAGGGTTTCCTGCACCAGGTCGTCGGCCCGGTCGCCATTGCCGCTGAGCGAGATCGCAAACGCGCGCAGGCTAGGCACCGACGCCAGGATGTCGTCGCGAAGTGAATCTGTGAGAGGCATTACTCCCTCCCGTCATTTGGATCGCCCGCATCTCCCACTTGGGGAGAGGGCTCCGGTACATCAAGCTTCCGAATCAGCTCCGCGAACCGGTCAGGCACCCCCTGCCGCACCACATCGTCGTACATGGCGCGGAGCTGGTGGCCGATTCTCGACTGAATCTCGGCGTTGAGGCCGCCCGGCTTGCCCGGCTTGCCGGGCGGAGATTTTAGATCTTTCATGAGCTGTTCCACGCTTCCCCGAGAGTTAAGTCCCTGAAACTTCGTTAGTTATCCTTGATTTTTGAAGTCTTTGAGGCCTCTGCTATGGAGGCTAATTCAAAGTCAGCCGGAAAGTTCCGGAACGTGGGAACTTTTTGATGCTTCGGGCGTAGTCAGCCATCAGGGGAACCGGGTCACCCCGATTGATGGTTTGACCCATGCAATAATGGAGTGGGGATGTCGCGATCACAGCTAGTTGCTGAACATTTACCGTTGTTGCGCCGCTATGCCCGTGCGTTGACGGGAAACCAGGCGTCGGGCGACGCATACGTCGGAGCCATGCTGGAAGCGCTGCTTCAGGATCCCGCCCTGCTCGACGAGCAGCACGGACCCCGCGCCGGGCTGTTTCGGCTGTTTACGCAAATCTGGAATTCGGTCTCGCTCAACGACGATACCGACGTCGCGAGCCTGCCGATGCCCTCGGAGCGCCGGCTCTCGAATATCACGCCGCTGCCGCGCCAGGCCTTCCTGCTGTTGTCGCTGGAAGGCTTCTCGGAAGAAGAAGTGGCGTTCATTCTCAGCGCCGATGTCGCCGAAATCCGGCAGCTTGCCGATACCGCCGGCCGGGAAATGGCGGCTGAAATCGCCACCGATGTGCTGATCATCGAGGACGAGACGTTCATCGCGATGGATCTTGAGAGCCTGGTGAAGAACCTCGGTCACAACGTGATCGGCGTCGCCCGCACCCATTCAGACGCCGTGGCGCTCGCCAAGAACAAGAAGCCGGGCCTGATTTTGGCAGATATCCAGCTCGCCGACGGCAGCTCCGGCCTTGATGCCGTCAACGAGCTGCTGCGGATCTTCGAGGTGCCGGTGGTCTTCATCACCGCCTATCCCGAACGCTTCCTGACCGGCGAACGCCCCGAACCGGCGTTCCTGATCTCAAAGCCGTTCCAGCCCGCGATGGTCTCCGCCGTCGCCAGCCAGGCGCTGTTCTTCCAGCGCAATTCCCGCAACCGTCCCTCCCGCGCGGCGGCGTCCTGATCGGGAAGTGACTGCATTGAAATAGTCCGGCGCGCTTCACGGCGCGCCGGCAACGCGCTGGCTCACTGATTTGCTGTGGCAACAAGTCGCGGATCAGTGGCTCGGCTTCCTGACGCAGATCGGCTCGCTTTTCGGAATGACCTTGCAATCCCATTCCGGGCCGAAACCGGCATTCGTCCGCTGCTGAGGACCCAGGATCGCAGCAACGGCACAGACGCACAGCAACGCCACGATGAACACGACATCGAAAATATCCGCACGGGTCGGATACCACTGAGGTCATTTCATTTTTTGATTTTAGCACAGCGTGGCCGATCGCGGCGAGCGCAGCGTCGGTCGATTGGGTGCGAGATATTCGAGACGCTTGCATCGAACAGTGTCCCGTTTCATTTTAAGCAATGGGGCATTAAAGCGATAGGCATAGCGCCAGAGCTTCGATCCGGTTTCGGTGACGAGCATGAAGAGGCCGCCACTGTCGGATCGCTTATAGTCTTTTTCGGCTGGCTTGAGATGCCGAAAGTGGCTGTCGTCGTTCTTGACCGGCATGGGTTCGATTCCACCCAAAAATCACAAGACCATGGCCCCGATAAACTACCATAAGAGATACCATGAAACTCCCGGATACCAGCAAAACCCGGCGAACAGCCGCGCGCTCGAAAATACGACTTAGGCCCGTATTTATTGATGAAAATGAACGTTGGCGAACGAGGGCGGATGCCCTTCTGGTGCCCCTGGCCGATAGCCGCTTACTACCATAACCATTTGAATATAAAAATATTTTTGTCTTCGATCGTCGCCGATACCAACAGAAATACCAACAAAGTGACCCGGTATTAGCTGGCAAAAATAAAACAGCAGGCCCCCCGGTAGCAGGCATTGCCCCATGCTGCTCCGGCCTCCACCTGCGGGCTGTAGCGTGCATATCGGTCAGACCGGATGCACTGTTGGCAAGCTCGTAGCCTACCGTCCCGGTAATCACTTGGTCACGTTTGTCACCTCCAGGTGTGTAGAAGCGCGTGTGCGCCCAAGCCTGCCGTGGGTTCGAATCCCATTCTCTCCGCCAGGTTGCCACTTAAGTTATTGATTATATGATTATATTCCAGTAGTTGCCGCGAACTACCCCACCGTTTACCCCACCAGATAGATTGGACTTTGGTATCTCGAGCAAGATTATCGCGACCCGATAGTATGCGCCCGCCGTGGTCGTCATGCTCGCGAACGCATGCTGAAAATGGCAATTCGGGTGGCCTGGTGACGCCGTACAATCCGCCCGCCCAAATCGGGAGACGTTTGCAATGCAGCTTACCCCGCTCACATTCAAATCCATCAGGGCGAGAGCAGTCGTACTCAAGCTCAG
>Ga0193726_1000537_pt1 | contig 39203 bp, 56 predicted proteins | sample H2c1metaG_FD_144928 | JGI IMG/M metagenome (GOLD analysis project Ga0193726, IMG submission 144928) | Soil microbial communities from a riparian zone of the East river system, Colorado, United States - H2c1 | ecosystem: Environmental > Terrestrial > Soil > Riparian zone | place: USA: East River... | reverse complement strand
GCTCCGGGACCAGCTCGGGGGCCAGCTCGGGGACCAGCTCGGGGGCCAGCTCCGGGACCAGCTCGGGGGCCAGATCCGGGACCAGCTCTGGGGCCAGATCCGGGACCAGCTCAAAGAGGCGTATGGCCAGGTGTGGTCATGGGGGCAGTGCGAGGGCTACTGGACCGCGTGGTATCGATTCGCGATCCAGATCGGCGTAAAGGTCACAGAGGAACAGGATCGCAGACTAACGATCTGGGAACGCCTGGTGCAGTCGGCATTCACCGCGTCATCCTGGCGCGGGATCACCGTCCTGGTCGAGCACCCCTCGATCGCAAAGTTCGATGCCGAGCATCGCCTGCATTGCGTCGACGGCCCGGCGCTCGCGTGGTCCGACGGATACGCCCTCTACGCGATCAATGGTATTCGGCTATCGCCTGAGCGTGGCGCCGAGATGGCGGCAGGCAAGCTCACGGCCGCGCAGATCCGAAACGAGCCGAACGCGGAGGTCCGCCGCGTGATGATCGCGCAGTACTGTGCCGGCGACACCGGCCGTTATATGCGCGACGTTGGGGCGGCGGTCATCCACACCGACGTCGACAACCTCGGCAACCCACGCCGGCTGCTGCGGCTCGAGCAGCACGATGACGAGCCGGCTCTGGCGATCGAGGTCACGAACTCGACGCCCGAGCCGGATGGCACGCGCAAGATCTACACATTTCGCTGCCACCCGGAGCTCAGACCATTGCCGATCGGGCCGCGATCCGGCAAGGGGCTCGGCGAACCCCAGATGCTGACGTGTCTCAATGCGATCGCGTCCACCTACGGCCGCACCGGGCCCGAATATTTGCTCGCGATCGAGACCTGAGGCCAAGATGGGCAACGAGCTCCGACGCCAGGCATTCCGCCGCGATCTCGCCCGACGGCAGCAGCTCCTCGGGCTCGATGAGCTGCGCGTGATCGATCGGGTCCAACAACGCCTCGAGCTCGGCCGCGAGCGGTACGGCGAGCTCGAGCTCGCCAAGGATCGCGACTGGCGTGCGGAGCGATTCGACGAGCGCGTCGACGCGCTCGTATACGACGTCGCTGGCGAACTCGCGGAGGAGGATCGGATGCGGGCCGGGCTACATGAGGCCGCACGGGTGGAGATCGAGGGTGAGACTTGAGCCCGAGCGGCCCGCTCGACTATCGTGTGTTGTTGCCGCTGCCGCTGGGGCCGTGGGTGCTGGTCGTGGCGCGCGAGCAGACCGCGAGCGAGACGGCGCTGTGACCACCACGATCTACAACGAGATCGATCCGAAGGCAGCGCAATGGACACGCAACCTGATCTCGGCTGGCCACGTCGCACCTGGAGCCGTCGATGAGCGATCGATCTCAGATCTGGTACCAGCTGACGTTGCTGGACCTGGTCAGCGCCACTTCTTCGCCGGCATCTCCGGTTGGGGTCTTGCCTGTCGACTCGCCGGCGTGCCCGACGAAGCTGATATCTGGACCGGATCCTGTCCGTGCCAAGGATTCTCGTCGGCAGGAAGACGGCGCGGCTTCGACGATCCCCGCCATCTCTGGCCCACCTGGTTCGAGCTCATCCGCGAGTGCCGCCCTTCAGTTATCTTTGGCGAGCAGGTTGCGAGCCGACTTGGCTGGGCGTGGCTCGATCTTGTATTCGCTGACCTGGAAGGAGCAGGTTACGCCTGCGCAGCGGCGGATCTGCCGGCTTGCAGCGTCGGCGCTCCGCACCGTCGACAGCGGTTGTTCTTCGTGGCCCACGCCGACGGTCAGCACGGGAGATTACCAGTACGATCGGACGGGCGCGGATGGCGAGCGAGCGAAGCTCCTCAAGCTGAGCGGCGTTGCGAAGCTCTCGACTTGGCCGACGCCTCGAGCGGTGGACGGCGCGAAGGGGCCGACGGCGGACAAACCGGAGAGGACGGAAGGCGAGGACTTGCCCACTGCGGCTGGTCGGACTGCGAGTGGATCCCATGCTCCGACGGCGTCTCGCGGCCAGTTGAACCCGGAACACACCCGCTGGTGTATGGGCTATCCGGACGTGTGGCGCTGTTGCGGGGCTACGGCAATGCAATCGTCCCGCAAGTCGCGGCGGCGTTCATCCGTGCCGGGATGAGGTCCGCGTGATCCGCCCCGTCTACTACATGTGCCATCCGCTCGGCGCCGCCACGCCCGAGGCGACGCGAGCGAACCTGCGCCGCGCGATGCGTTGGCTGACCTGCCTGCGCAAGTCGTTCCCGATCGTCACGATCATCGCGCCGTGGATCGCGTCGGTCCTGGCCGGTGATGACGATGCGGATCCGGCGCAGCGCGCGGCGGGGATCGAGGACGCGAAGGCTGTCGTGCAGTTGTGCGCCGGCGTGATCCTCGTCGGTGGTCGCGTGTCGAGATGGATGCGCATCGAGTGGCATGCGTCGAGGTCGGCGATCGACCTGACGCATCTCGGCGATGAGCCACCAGATCGGCTGATGAGCGAGGGCCACGACACGCTCGCGCTGTGGGAGCGAGCGTGAACCGCGACGAGCTCGCCGCCGGCGTGCGCTGCGCCGTGACCCTGGCGATCGGCGGCGCCAGCCTGGGCGCGATCTGGCTGCTCCTCGGCCCGTGGCGGTCGGCGCGATCCTCGCGATCGCCATCGGCGATCGCGTGGTGCGCGACGCGGCCTCCGATTCGGTGGAGGCCGTGGTGAGCGGCGCGGAGACCAAATGAGCCGCGTGAACGTCGATTTCATCGCGCTCACTGATCCGCGTTTCGCGCGGCTCGCCCAGCTCCTCGGGCTCGCGGATGGCGACCACGCGCGCGGCAAGGTCGAGCACCTCTGGGCCGCATGCACTCAGCGGCACACCACCGAACTGCCTCAATGGGCTATCGACCACGTGCTCGGGGACCGCGGAGCAGCTGCACTGATTGATGCTCAACTCGCGCGCTGGGGCCGCGGCCGCGGCGACAGCGACACCAGACTTGTGCACATTTGTGGTGCACGAGAACGGTGTTTGTGGCTCCAGCCGAAACTTGACCAAACTTCTAAGGGTGGGAAAATACGGGCACTTACTGCCCAGCGGGTAGCTGGTCGATTCGCACCAGCTCGCCCACCAGCGCCCACCAGCGCTCCTGCTCCTGCTCCTGCTCCTGCTCCTGCTCCTGCTCCTGCTCCTGCTCCGGAGATCCAGATCCAGAATACACAGGGTGGCAGAAACCCACGCAAGCCACCCCGGTCCGCAGCCCCAACCGCTACTTCCTCCGAGCTCGCCAGCGTGCACACGGTACTCGAGCGGCTCAGCTCGGCCAGCGGTGTCGCCTATCGCGGCTCGCCCCCGCATGTGCGCCTGATCCTCGCGCGCCTCCGCGAGGGTGTCTCCGAGCTCGAGCTCCGCGCCGTCGTGCGCTACTGCGACGACCAGTGGCAGCGCAAGCCTGAGATGCGCCAATACCTACGCCCGGAGACCCTATTCGGGACCGAGAAAATCCACCAGTACCTCGACCCGGCCCGCGCGTGGTGCGCGGCCGAGCTCGCGGCGCTCGACTCCCAACCATCGCTGGAGATCGTCCGATGACCCACGAGACGCTCGACCCCGAGATTGCTGCCGACATGCGGCTACGCGCCGACACCGAGCGCCACCGCGACCCCAAGCCCGCGAAGTACAGCTGGACGCCGCCCGCGATTGTCGAGCATTGGCCCTGCCGCATGTGCGGCGTCGCGATGGTCGGGGTTACGGCAGAGGCCATCGACGCGCGCGATCACGCGAACCAAATCCTGACCTCGAGGCGCGAGCCCAATATCGCGAAGAGCCAGATCGTATTCTGCGATCGATGCACCCCTATCGCGAAGGCGCAACGCGAGGAGCGGCACCGCAAGGTTCGCGAGGCGACCGCAGCTGTGATCCGCGAGCTGCGGTCGCTCGTGGATAACGACCTGCGCGAGCGCGAGCTGGTCGATCGCCTGCGCGAGCTCGGCCAGCCTGACATCGCGCATGTGATAGCGGACGCCCGATCCCACCAACGCGCTGCGGCTGCTGCGCGAGCGGTCGCGAGAAAGCGGGCGCTGTGAGGTCTGCAGCGGCAATCATCGAGGCCGCAATCGACGTCGACCTCTGCGCCGAGCAGATCATCGTCGCCCTGGCCGTCGAGCGTGACGCAGACCGGTCGGCCGCACGCCATGAGCAGCTTGGCAAGGCCGCGCGAGCGACGCAGCACATGCGCCGGCTCGAGATCGGCGCCGCGCTGCTTAAGGCCCGGGGCGCCTGGCCGATCAGCGGCCCTAAGGCGAAGGGGTGGAGCGAGTTCTTGGCGCGCGTCAAGCTCGATGATTCCACGGCCGTCCGGTACATACATGAGGCGCGGACCGGCAAGGTTCACGGCGAGCAGCCCGATAGAGATTCGGCTCACCGGCCACCCCGTGAGCCGAATCTCGACCGGGACTCGGACGACGACACCGGACCACGGATCACGCCGCTCGAGCAGCCCGGAGACTTGGCGCCGTTCCGCGCGCTGACCGAGAGCGACATCGTCCAGGCGCTCGCCCGACTGCCTGCGGACGTGCAGAAGCGCATCCTGCGCGCCGGCAAGGCCAATGTCACCGGCGGCAGCGGCGATGTCTCACGAGGCAAGTGGTGCACGCCCAAGGCGCTTGCGGAGGCGGTGGGCCCATGGGATCTCGACCCCTTCAGCTCGCCGCGCTCTCACGTCGCAGCGGTGCACCGCTGCATGCTCGAGGACGGCGGCGACGGATTCGGCGATGGTGGAGGCTATGGGCGATGGCGCGAGCGCAGCAGGGAAATCGAGGAGGCCGAGGCCCACACACGCGTCTGGATCCAGCCACCCTACGAGCTCGTGCTCGATGCGATCCAGCACTATGGCCACACGCGGTTCGGCGCGCTGCTGCGCTGGGCACCGGATACCGAGTGGTTCGCGCGCCTGTGGCCGCTCGTGCATGCGGTCGCATTCCCGATCGGCGCACGTCTGGAGTTCGAGCCGCCCGAGGGCATCGAGGCGAGCAGCAATCCGTATCCGCATGCGCTTTATTACGCAGATGAACGCGACGTGACCCAGGAAGTGCGCGCGCTGTGCATCGTCTGGCGCGTCGATCATACGACAAACCGATCCTGACCAAGAGGACCACCAATGGCAAAGAAGCAAGCCGAACTACCCGGCACCCGTCGCGACGACGAGCCCCAGCCGAAGTCCATTCCCGCGCTCGACGACGCGTGCGAGACGCTCGAGAAGGCCAAGGGCAAGGCGATCAAGGCAGGCCAGGTCATCGTCGAGGCCAAAGGTGTTCATCAGCGAGTCGATCAAGACGTCGAAGATCAAGAAGGAGAAGGCGGGCAGTGGAGACGACGAGTGAGCATTGACGCGCTCATCGCGGCGTCGGTTGGTGTCGCTGAGATCGATGCCGCCGCCAAGTCCAAGCGCCGCGCCAAGTCGACATCGCCCACGCAGCGCACGTTAGCGGAATGCCGCGAGCGTGGATGGACAGCTCAGGTCGTCGAGCGATGGAATCCGTATGCGAAGGTTCGCGTCGACCTATTCGGCGTGATCGACGTGATAGCGATCACGCCTCGGGACGGAAGTAGGCATCCGCAGCTCATCGGCATCCAGGCTTGCGCGGGCGCCTCACATGCGACCCGACGCGACAAGATCCTCGCGGAGGAACGCGCGCGGATGTTCGTCGAGGCCTCCTGCCGGCTTGAGCTCTGGTCATGGTCACAGCGCGGCGCCAGCGGCAAGCGCAAACTCTGGACGCTGCGCGTGGAGACATACGGAGAGATGGTGGCTGGCAAATGACCACCGTCAAGCTCGCCTACGACGTCGACCCGACGTACGGATGCCATCTCTGGACTGGCAAACGTGGCGACAACGGTCGGCCGATCATATGGCGTGGCAAGCGGCCGAGCAGCGCATATCGGATCGCATACGAGCAGGCCGGGCTCGCGATTGCCGCCGACCAGGTGCTCGACCATCTGTGCCGTCGTGAGCTCTGCGTCAACCCTTGGCACCTCGAGCCGGTGACGCAGGCCGAGAACGAACGGCGCAAGAGCTGGGCGTATCGGTGCAAGCGCAGGCGATGCTCGGCCGGGCACGATCTCGGCGACGCGATGGTCACGCCGGAGATGGGTCGGCTGTGCAGGACGTGCAGGCTCGCGCGAGCGGTCGCTGATCTGTTCAATCGCGACGAGCACGGGTATGGTCGTCAGGTGTCGAGCGCGCCCGCCGAAATCGCTGGTGTGACCACCCCCATCCCGGCGGGGTATGCCCTCGGCACTCCCCTCACCGGACGCGAGCGCAGGCGATAGATAGTTCTGGACGGAAATTCTCCAAAAAAGGGCACCATAATTGCCGATGATGGATGATAAAGGACTCAAGATCGATGGTAACCATGCATGGTTGCACGATTTTGCGCGAGATTATGGAGGATCCCATCTGATCGCATTCAGTCGCGGCAAGGACGCGATCGCCTCCTTGATCGCGTGTCGGGAATCTGGGTTACATGTGATCCCTTTCCATATGCATCTTGTCCCCGGTCTGGAATTCGTAGCGGAATCGCTGGCCTATTTCGAGCGGGTTTTCGACTGCAAGATCCTTGACATCCCACATCCTAGCTTGCTCCGGATGCTCAAGTACTGCGTGTTCCAGCCCCCTCAGCATGTGGAGCTGGTCGATGCCCAGCGGATCCACGTCCCGACCTTTGCCGCCTGCTACGCCGACGCGCGCAAGCTCACCAGCGCACCCGCGGGGTGCTTGGTCGCGTCGGGCGTGCGGGCGTGCGATTCGATCGTGCGACGGCTGGGCTTCAAGCGCTTCGGACACATCCGCCCGAAGACGGAGACCTTCTATCCCGTATGGAACTACAACATCGCGATGACCCGAGCCATCATCGCGGCGCACGGGATCAGCCTCCCCGTGGACTATGAATTGTTTGGGCGTAGCTTCGATGGGATCGATGCTCGTTTCCTCGTGCCGCTTGCGCGACATCGCCCAGCCGACTACCGGCGGGTGCTCGAGGTATTTCCACTCGCCGAGCTGGAGGTGTTCCGTCATGGGATTTCTTGATCGCAAGGCGGAGCGCCACAAGGCGGAACGCGAGGCAGCGCGGTCACCGACAGCAAATGCGGAGACTGTGAGCGCGACGCTCGCGGCATTTAAGGAGCGCGCAAAGGTGGAGCGGCAGCGCTATATCGACGCGACGGATTCCGAGTTCTGGGTCGCGTTGTGTTTTCAGTCGCGTGCCGCGAAGGAGCAATTCCTCCGCGGCCATGGGATTGCCGATCTCGGCGATAAATACATCGACGGCGCCGCCGTTGATGAGAGACTAAAAAACCAAAGGAGGTGATCAATATGGCAAAGGCAAAGGCATCAGCCGGCGTGAAGTCGGCCGCCACGAAGGCAAGCATGACAGCAAGCAATCCCAGCAAGTCGGCAGCATCGGCATCCGCGGGATCCAGTGGCGGCAGTTGACGAGATGGAGCCCGGCCCGGGGCCATCGATGATGGCTCGGGCCCGAGCGTTGTGCGATCAATCGCTGTCGACGCTCGGATCCTGCGTCGATCAGATAACGACGGCGATCGCGAAGGAACCGGACTACGATAAGGATCTCGTCTCACACTTGGCGTGGCTCACCGAGCGAGTAACCGCTGTAATGTCGGAACTGCGACAGCAGGATAAGGCTCGGGCTCGGGCATTGGGTGAGTTCTCAGTGGATGAGATCGTGGCCTACCTTCGCGCGCTGCCCAAGGCCCAGCGTGACCAAGCCTTCACCGCGGCGTTCGACGCCGATGCAAGCGAGCCGCTGCTATGACCTGGACGCTCAAGCAACGCCCGCACGTCGCCGGCGCGCCGATGACCGCCGACTACGAATGCCCGACGCATGGACGCTTCGAGGCGCTGGTCGAGCGCGATGCGGTGGGCGATCCCCCGGCTGATGCCGAGTGCCCGGCAAGCATCGATGCCGAGTACCGGGTCAGCAGCAGCCGCCCGATCGACCTGGGATACGATCTGCTGTGCCATCACCCTTCGCCCTGGCGCATCTCGGCGCCGGCGCTCAAGCGGGACTCGGTGCCCTGCTACGCCGCCGAGCGCGGGGGCGACACCGCTCGCCGGCCCGGCATGCTCGATACCCGCCCGCTCGCCGAGGGCATGTCGCACAGGGACTGGAAGGCCAAGCAGACGGCGGCTCGGCAGGAGCGTCGGCATCAGACGCTGATCAAGCGCGGGCTCAAAACGAGACGCGTGCAGGTGTGAGCGCGCCATATCGAACCCCAGGCCAAGTCGAGACCGACGCCGAGAAGATCAACCGGCTGCGGTTTGAATATGACTGCATCTCGGTCATGTCGATGACGACACCCGAGGCGAACGCCAAGGCGAGGCATAGGATGCGCGAGATCTCCGAGATCCTACGTGCGATGGGGCGATGGACGTGACCACCGCAATCCGCCTGATGCTCCCCGACGATCGCGCATTCGTGCTCAGCGCCTGGTCGAGCTCGCTGCGATCGTCCCGCGACGTCCCCCTGATCCCGATGTCGATGTGGGCCTCGGTGATGCGGCCGGTGCTCGAGCACATGCTCGACCGCACCACAGCCGGCACGCTCGTCGCGCACGGCGAGGTACTGCAGGGCTTCATCTGCGTCGAGCCGAACTACGTGCTCTACCTCTACGTCGCGCAGCCGTTCCGCCGGCTCGGCATTGCCCGGGCGCTGCTCGCCGCGGCCGGCATCGATCCGGCGCAGCGCTTCGGTTACGCCTGCCGCACGCGCGCGAGCTGGCAGCTGCTGCAGGTGCACCGCAAGGCGCCGCTCGCGGCCTACGATCCGTTTCACGTGCGATTCGACAACAGCGAATGGAGCCCAGAATGACCAGTGATATCGACAAGCGCCCGCCCAGCATCGATAAGCTCACTCGGATTCCGATCCGCCACGTGTGGTTTTACGACAGCATCACATTCGCGGGGCTCGACTCGCGGTACTCCACGATCTCGAACGTGTCGTGCGTAAAGTCTGGTAACGAGAATCGCTATGTCACGTGCAGCTTTGTCCCTGCATGGCAGGTGTTCGAGTTCCAGTTTCACGCGATGCATGAGGGCAAGGATGCCGTGCGCACGCGCCGGGTCTCGGCCGCGCGGATCTCGCAATGGGAGGGCGAGGAGCCGTGAAGTCGTCCGTTGAGGACGCGCTCGCGGAATGCGGACGTCACCGCGTGCTGCATGGCACCGGGCCCGACGGCCCGACGGTGGCGATCCGATATGACATGGTGGATGAGATCGTTTCGCTCGATGGACGCGCGCAGTACATCGTGCGGACCGGAGCGACGATCGACGAGGCCGGCGCCGGCGCTGCGACCGAATGGGCGGCGGCGGTCCGCGTGGCGGCACTCCGGCTCACCAGATGGGCCGACAGGATAGAGGCGACGCTCACGCGCGACAATCCGCGGGCTCACCAGTTGCCGGACTGATACATCGAGTCGGCGTCGCCGTACTCGGGCTCCCGCGGGGCCGGCTCATCTTGGGTGGTCTGCGCCTTCGCCGCTGCCTGCTGTTGTTCGGTACCGGAGGCCGCGGCGCACGCGTTCGGTAAGAACGCCTGTAGCTTGTTGCGGAGGTACAGCGTCGCGTCGCACGCGTGGTTCGCCTGGCCCTTGTTCTCGACGCGCTTCCCGTCGGCGCCGACGTCCCATTGGAGCGACGTCATCTCGCCGGCGAGCGCCGAGCCCTTGAGGATCTTGATCCGGCCGTCGTGCAAGTCGGAGTTCACGAGCTCGATCGCGTTGTCCTTGTAACGGTAGGGCTTGTCCGCGGCCTCGATCGTGATCCCATAGACCGTCTGAAGCTCGGCCAGCAGCGCCCCGCCGGAGCCGGCAAAGTCGCCCACGAGCGCGTCAGGCCACCCGATCTCGCCGACGATGCCGCCGTAGCGCTCGTGATTCAGCTCCTCGCCAATCAGCAGCTTCGCGATCGCCTGCGCGTAGAGCCGCGTGCGGTAGATCTCGTGGACCTGATAGAGCACGCGTCCGGGGTCGGTGTAGGAAAATGCGAATACCTCGAGGGCGAACGCATCTTTGAAGCCGACATCGATCCCGATGCCGTAGCCGATATCCTTGAGCCCGGCCGGCAGCGCCGCGAACCCCGTCGCCGAGATCGCCGGCGACCACTGGTTCCACTCGCGGCCGTCGTCCTGATGCGCGTGGTACGCGTAGACGTTCTGGCTGTCGTCGCTCGCCCATTTTCCCATGTATTCGCGGAGCCAGTACGGGTTGGTGTCGCTCCACCCGTTGCGTGCCTTCTCCTCGAGCTGCTTGGCGTGGAGATCGATCATCGCCGGGATGCCGGCCTCGCAGCCGTCGGTGATATTCCACGCGTGCGATGACCACTTCGTCCAGCCGTCGTGTTCGGGCAGCGCGCGATCGACGTACGCGCGATGTTCGGACGATCCCGGCCGGGTCGCGTCGTAGAAGAGGCCCTCGAGGCGCTTGCCGGGCGTCCCCATCAGCACAACTGGTCCGACGGCGCGCGGGCCGATGACCTCGAGCAGGAGCTCGACCAGGAGCGCGAGCTTGATCGACGCGGTCTCGTCGATCACGACCTGGTGCCACGTCACGCCGCGGAGCTTCTGAATATCGCCGCGATCGTCTGCGCCATAGAGCAGCAGCGTCGAGCCATTGGTGAACGTGCACGTCAAGTCCGACTCGTTGAACCGGACGTCGGTCAGCCGCAGCGCGAGTACGAGCCGTTTCAGGTCGCGCCACACGAGCCGCTCGGCGCTCTCGCGGGTCGCTGCAATGAACAGCGTGTTGCGGTCGCAGCCGCCGATCATGCAGATGATCAGTCGGAACACCGCGGCCATCGTCTTGCCGCCACCGCGCCCCACGAGCAGCGAGATCCGAAGCGCCAGATCGAAGACGAAGTCTCGCTGCTTCGGATGGCTCTGCTGCCTGATCCGCGCCTTCGCGGTCTCGATCTGCGCGGCCGTATAGGCGCGCACCGATCACCCTCGCATCGGCGCGTAGGTATTTGGAGCGAACGTCGGCGCGCCTGCGGCGAGCTGCGCGGCGGGCCCCTGGGGAAGTCCGGGCCCGGGCGGTGGCATCATCCCGCCGGGTGCCGGCGGCCCGCCCATGCCGGGAGGCGCGGCGCCGGGCCCGGGGGCGCCCGGTGGCATCGGCGGCGCCGGCGGATTGAGGATGTTCGCCGCGATCGAGATCCAATCGGTGAGCGCCTCGAGCACTGTCTCGGGCGCGCCGTTGTCTTTGATCAGCAGGTATTCCTTCTGGATCAGCTTGATCCCGACGTCCAGATTTTGGAATGGCTCGGGCACCACGGCCTCGCCCTCCTCGATCCGGTAGATCGTATTCTCGATGTCCTCGAGCATCGCGTTGTACAGCGAGAGGATCCGGCTGATGTCCGGGTGCTCCATGAGCTCGCGGCTCTCGTCGAGCGTGATAACGCCGGCCTGCGCGAGCTCGACCAGGCGCTGCTGGCGCCCCGCCGGCGTGTCGGAGATCGTCGAGGCGGCGACGAGCTCGATCTTGAGGTCGTCCATGTCGACCTGAGACCACTTGATACGCCGGTTGCCGTACTTGCTGACCTTGATGATGTCCGGCGCCTTCGTGCCACCGAGATCCCTGCAGCAGTCGAGGATCAACCACAGCGTGTCGAGCCAGATGCGCTCGAACGCCTTCTCTTGGATCGAAAAACGCTGCGTGGTCTGGTCGCGGTACTCGCGGAGCCCGACGGCCGAATCGATGCCGCTCGGCTTCACCGCCTGCGCGGCCATCCTCGAGACGCCGCTCTCGTTGTAGGCGTCGTTCTTGATCTGCTCGCGCGAGTCGTAGGTCTCCTTGCCCACCGCCTGGTGGTCAACGGTCTGCGGCAGCGCGACCTTGTAGACCGCGATCGATCCGATCTGATTGACCGTCTTGACCGCGAGGTTCTGGTCGCCCTGATGGACGTACGTCGTCGGGTCAGCTTTCAGATCGAGCGAGCGATTGATCTGGTAGTTGCGCCGGTTGAGCAGGTTTTGGTGCGGCAGGATCCGCTCGGCGAGCGAGATGCCGTAGAAGCCCCAGATTGGCGCGTTCCATACCATCGTAGAAAATGGGTAGTGCGGCTTCTCGTACGGCTCATCGAGAAGATCGCAGCCGTCGACGATGACCGTATGTCGCCCGGGGATGTGGTTCGGGTGATCCTTCGGGCCGATCGGCAGTCTCCACGACTCGACGCAGATGACCTCATTACTCTGCATCGGCCGATAGCCGGCCCACAGGCGCCAGTTGCCCGAGGTCTGCGCGCGCGCGATCGCCTCCGCGTGGTCGGGAAACTGCGCCTGCAGATCCTCGCGATCGTAGAAGTCGCGGTAGTGGAGTTGCCGCGGCTTCCCGTCGCGGCACTCGACCTCGTCGACCACGATGTTGTCGATCGGCACAGGCGTCACGCGGATCTCGTCGAAGCGGTCGATCCACACCTTGATGAGCCCGGTGCCCTTGAGCGCGGCGCCGGCCTTGAAGGCCGTGCGGCACTTCACGCCGACGTCGAAGAGCTTCGAGAGCCCGTTGATGTAGAGCTCGAGCCGCTTCGCCGTGCGTTGATGTTCCCAGTCCGCGCCATCGGTCTGGATCCGCGCGCGGATATCGGTGTCGGCGACATTCGATGCGACCGTGTCGACGTTGCAGGCGATCAGATTCTCGGTGACGATCGATTTGGCCCGCCCGAGCCGCGACGTCATGGACGCGCCGGCCGTGTGCCGATTCGTCCGTGGGTTGGTGTCGTACGTGCTCTCGAGCTTGCAAAATTTGTCGAACAGCTCGGCCTGGTAGTTCTCTATCGTCCGGACGTACGGCAGCACCACGCGGTGCACCTCGCCCGCATCGGCCCGCCACCAGCTGCGGGACATCGTCAGGTTGGGCAGCGCGCGAGCCATCGCGGCTAGTCCTCGGGATCGAGCCGCTCGATCGTGTAGCCGGGCACGATGCCGGACGGGTAGCTGTGCGGGTCGTGGAGAGGATCGAGTCCCTCGGTCGACACCGTGGCGTCGGGCCGGTCGATCTCGCCGGCCGGGACCGGGGCCATGTCAGGCGCGAAGGTGACCGTGTACCCGCCCCCACCGATCGAGAGCACCCCCGCGGCCCGTAACCGTGCGGATTCGCCCAGCACCAGAGCGATCCATCCCGTGAGGATATCGATTTGGGCCATCCCGGTGCTGGCCAAGCTAGCACAATTGTGGTCTGCGGACCCCATAATTTGGGTGTCACAGACCCCAGTCATGATAGCGTCCGGCTGATGGCCGACGTCCCCGTAGGTGCTGCACCGGTGGCCCCGGCCGCGCCGCCCGCATCGGCGGCTGGCACGCCCGCGGGATCACCGACGGCGGTCGTGCGACGCCCGACGGCGGTCGTGCGGGCCGACAAGCTCGCCGCGGTCAATGCCGGGCTCGCCAAGCTCGACGGCTCCGCGGCAACGGAGGTCGCGACTGCGGCGACTGCGGCGGACAAGCCGGCGGGGGATTCGGCTCACGATCCGAAGTTGAGCCAAACCCCGGCGGCGAAAGATGCCGCCGCGCCGAAGGATCCGGCCAAACCGGCGGCGGATGAGCCGGTCGACGACAAGACGGCAAAGGGGCTCGCGGCGATCGATCGGCGCGCCAAGGCATTCCGCGACGAGCAGGCCGCCGAAAAGGCCAAGCTCGATCTCGAGCGCGTCGAGCTCGCGCGGATCAAGGCCGACGTCGAGGGTCGCGGCGCGGGCCTCGACGAGCTACGCAAGCTCGCCAAGCGCGACCCGATCGCCGCGCTTGCCAAGCTCGGACTCGAGAGCGAGGACGAATGGGAGACCGTCGGCCGCGGCGCGTACCCGCGCACCAAGGCCGGCAAGTCCGACCCGCGCGCGGCGCCCGCCGTGGCGCAGACCGAACGCGAACGCCAGCTCGCCGACGAGCTCGCGTCGCTCAAGAAGGGCCACGAGGAGCTCACCGCCTCGCTGCGCACCCGCGATGCCCAGGCGCAGCAGCAGGCCTACGTGCGCGACTACCTCGACAGCGCCGTGAAGGCCATCCCGATCACGCCGACCTTGATCGGCAAGCTCCACGCGAAGTCGCCCGAGAAGGCGCGACAGACGCTGCTCGAGCTCGGCACCACGATGGAGCGCGAGGCGATGCGCGCGGACGGCGCCACGAAGTATGACCCCGCGCATACGCCATCGCACGCCGAGCTGATCACGCGCTACGAGAAGGACCGCCGCGCCGAGCTCGAGGAGCAGGGCGTCGACGTCGATGCGCTCCTCGCCCCCACGGCCGTCAAGCCGACGCCCCCTCCCGCGGCCAAGCCCAAGGTGACGCTTGACCCGACGTCGACCACCGGCACCCGACCAGTCAACGACAAGCCGACGCGCGCCGAAAAGCTCGCGGCGGTGAACCTCGGACTCAAGAAGTTCGAGGCCGAGCAGAACTAAGACCGACGAAGAACGCCGAAAAGACCGACGGCTAACACCCCCTGAATCACTCAGCGTCCCGGCGAGAAACCCGGGATGGAGCCAGTCCGTCATGACAGCCAATTCAACTATCTCGTCGATCGCGTATGTGTTCAAGCACATGTACGACAAGGCGGTTGCGGACGAAGCGATTCGCCTACACCCGACGATCGAGGGCATTCCCAAGACCGACGACTTCGGCGGTGACCAGATCAACTACTCCGTCAAGATCAACAACGCGCAGAACATCACTTCCGGTGCGCTCTCTCTCGCCCAGGCCGTGGGATCGGCCAGCAAGGGCGTTCAGTTCGCGATGAAGCGTGTGATCAAGCGCGGCACCATCTCGCTCGACGTCGAGGCACTGATGGCCGCGAAGCGCCAGCCCGATGGCGCATTCGCGACGCTCGTCACCAACGAGGTCGACGGCTTCGTGGACGAGTTCATGGATCGGCTCGGATTCGACATTTTCCGTGACTCGACCGGAAACCGCGGCCAGATCTCGTCGATCAGCGGCAACACGCTCACGCTCGTCACGCCCGACGACGCCCGAAACTTCAAGGTCGGGATGCAGGTCGCCGCGACGCAGAACGCAAACGGCACCTCCCCGCGCACCGGCAATTCGGTGGTCACCAACCTCGACTGGGATGGCGGCACCGTCACGCTGCTCTCGGCGGCATCGATCATCAGCCTCGGGAGCAATGACTTCCTGTTTGCCGCGCCCGAGATCGGGTCGAACCTCGAGGGCATGGAGATGTGCGTGCCGCTCGCGGCGCCGCTCCCCGGTGATTCGTTCCGCGGCGTCGACCGATCGCAGAACGCATCGCTGCTCGCGGGCTCGCGGATCAACGACACGGGCACGATGATCGAAGAGAACGCCGGCAAGGTCGCGGTGAAGATCCGCCAGGCCGGCGGTCGCTCCGATCGGCTCACGCTCAATCCGCAGCGCTACTGGGAGATGATCCGCCGGCTCGGCGCCAAGATCATGTACTCGGGCGGGGGCGGGGAGGCGGAATACGGCTTCGAGAAAGCCCTCATCAATTCGCCCGCCGGCGTGCTCGAGGTCATCTCCGATCCGGACTGCCCGGTATCGCGAGGCCGGGTGTTCCTCAATTCGTCGCACCGCATGCGCACGCTCGAGGACTTCGTGCACATCGCGAACGAGGACGGCCTCTACAACCTGCGTCTCGCCACCGACGACGCGATCGAGACGCGCGTGCGCTCGATGTCCAACTACCAGCAAACCGAGCCGCGGAACCACGGCGTGTTCGCGATCTGAAAGGCGACTACCACCATGTCTACCTCCGATACCGTCAATCCGCTGCTGACAGTCAACCGGCAGCTCGCGCAGTACTTCACCCAGGGTCGATCGGCGTCCGCCGAGAACGGCCTCGTTACCCCCCGCGGCAACCCATTTGGTGAGCAGGTCGTGCAGAGCGCCTATGGCGCGCGCCCGCTCGGGCTCGCCGACGAGGGATCGTACTGGGTCGCCTGCAACGTCCCGCAGACCGCGATCGCCGACACCGCGGCGCTGACCGCGTTCGCCGCGACCACGCCGACGATGGTGCTGTTCAATGGCAACTCGCTGGCGAGCGGCAAGTATATCTACCCGGTTCGGTTCCGCTTTTCGGTCGCCGCAGCCGGCACGAGCGGAACGAACTGGCTTTCGCAGTGGCTGATCGACAGTGGCAATCGTGTGACCTCTGGCGGCACGGCGCTGACCAAGGCGAACACGAACATGAACAACACGGGCACGTCCGGTGCGACCGTGACGTTCGGCGCGATCACCGCGACGGCAGCGACGGCATCGCGGATCATCTCGCCGCACCAAGGCCGCACCGTGCTCAAGGTGATCGGCGATGAGTACGTGTTCGAGTTCGGCGCCTCGACGCCGGCGCCGGCGACCGGGATGCCGTCGGACGGCACGCTGCAGCTGCAGCGCCTCTTCCACGTCCCGGCCGTCGCGCTGCCGCCGCAATGCTCGCTGCTCTGGTACGAGTACGCGGCCTCGCAGGGCACCGCAGCCACGTTCGACAACATTGCACTGGAATACATCGAGCGATAAGGAGCCGATCATGAGCTACGAACGCGAGCGACAGTGGGCCAACGAGCCCGAGATGACGAGCTACTTCGTCGAGCTGCTGGGCACCGGAAACGGGACAGTGCCGACGGTGACGTTCGGCCGAAACATGACGTTCGCGTATGTGTCCACCGGCGTGCTCACGCTGACGTTCACCGACTACCCCGGCAAGTTCGTCGGCGGCGGCATCCTCGGGCTCCGCGCGACGACCCCCTCGGCGCTCAAGGGCTACTCGGTGGTGTTCGGCGATCCTGATTCGACCGGCAAGATCGTGTCGGTGAACATCTTCAATTCGGCCGGCTCCGCGGTCGATCTACAGACGGCCCAGCGGATCGCGCTCGAGGTCTGCGTCAAGCAGGCCGGCTCCGGGGTCTGAGCATCGCCGATGCCCCGCGTCTACACGCTCACCGATCTGATCCAGCGCAGCAAGCGTCGCTGCGACATGGAAAATGATCCGTCCATCGCACCGGACGAATGGGCGGACCTCATCAGCGAGGCATACGGCGAGCTCTACACGATCGTCTTCGAGTCGGGCCTGCAGTACTTCGAGCGCGCGCTGCAGATCACGACGACGGGCGCGCAGACGATCGGCGAGCCGGTCGATCACCTGTCGACCGTCCAGGTGGCGTACCTGGTCGACGTCGCCAACCGGCGCTACATCGCGCTCCGCGAGCTGATGGCCCAGGAGCGCACGATCATCTCTGGGGCGACCATCGCGAGCGGCAACTTCGCGCGCGCGTTCGCGCTCGTCGACCGCCAGATCTTCCTCTACCCGACGCCGCCACCCGGCCAGATCTACGAGATCCGGTACGTGCCCCAGCCGCCGGATCTCAACGAGCCCGCCAACGTCGACGTGGTCACGCCGGACGGCCTCTCCTTCCTCATCTGGAACGTCGCGGTCATGGCCTCGGCCAAGACCGAGGTCGATGCCACGCTCGCGCTGCAGCGGCTAGAGGCCGCGCGCGATCGCTTCACCGAGTCGGTCGGCCTGCGCGCCTTGAACGCCCCCCGGCGCCGCATCCTCGACATCGAGACCGATGTCGGTGACGGCGAATGGGCGGATCGGCTGCGCTGGTGAGCCGCCTGACGCCCCCGATCTCGACTCGGCTGTCCGACGAGGATGCCGAGCGCGTGCGCCGTAACCACGAGCAGCGGATCAGCGAGCTGCAGGCGCTTCCGGCCGCGGGGATGCGCGTGCTCAAGGGCATCCAGCTGCCGCCATCCACCGATGTCGTAATCTCGCACGGGCTCGGCCGCGCGCCGCAGCTCGTGCTCGTATCGCCCGTTATCGGGCCGCTCAGCGGCGGCGGGGTGCTGATCCGCGAGTTCCGCGGGGTCACCAATGCCGGCTCGCCAGTCGATGCCACGAAGTCGATCTGCCTGCGCGCCGACATCGCGACCAACACGATCACCGTCGATGTGGCGGTGTTCTGATGGGGATCGAGGGCCTCGACTACCGCCTGGTCAATATCCCGCTGACCGCGGGCCTCAAGACCAAGGACGATCAGCGCGCGATGCAGCCCCCGGGGCTGTCGATCTGCTCCGATGCGCGCTTCGACGACCTGGGCGGCATCCAGACGCGGTTCCCGTCGGTGCCGATCGGCGGCGGCCCGGGCAACAGCATCTTCGGCGGTGGCACGCTCACGAGCGTCCGCCGCATCGACACCGTCAACGGCGAGCTCGTGCTGTTCACCGCCGATTCGATGTACAGTTGGAATGCGCAGTTGTCCGCGTGGGTATTTCGCGGCACGCACCTCGCGGTGAACGTGGCCGAGACGCCCCGATTCTCGACGACGGGTGACCAGTTCGACGGCGATCGCGCCGAGCTCAACGGCACCGTGGTGTTCATGTGGACGGAGGGCACGCAGGTGTTCGCGGCCGCGCTGGACAAGACGACCGGCGCGGTGCTGGTCTCTCCGACCGCGGTCGCCGGCGGCATGGGTCGCCCGCGCGTCGTGGCGCTCGCGTCCAAGATACTGCTGTTCGTCGCGAGCAACCCGAACAATCTCATCGCCCGATTCCTCGATCCGGCCAACCCCGCACCCGGCATCCTGTCGGCGGGGACCATGGTCACCACGACGCTGGCCGGCCCCTATGACGTCGTGCGCATAGACGGTCAGGACCTGGCCATTGGCGCCGCGCAGCTCACGCCCAACACGAGCTATTTGGTGTTCAGGGTCGACCCGAGCGGCATCGTCACACCGATCACGAAGGCACGTACCGCTGATGGCCCGCTCGCGGTCTCGACGATCCCAGGCGGTACACAGACGCAGGTGATCCGAGCGAATGGCAACAACATCCAGGGCGACCTGATCACAACGAACACACTCGCCGACGTCATTACCGGGCAGGCGATCAGCGCCGTCGCTACGCCCGTCAATCAAATCGCCGCGTGCCATAGACAGGTCACGACCGGCGGCGCGTTCCGCTGTTATGCGTTCTGGTCAGCGCAGGAATCGCCGACGTCGCTGACATACGCCAGCTCCGTCAATTGGGTCGATAACTCCGGAGTGATCGGTACAAGCGCACACGTCGCGGTGCAACTTGGCGTCGCGTCTCGCGCCTTCGCCTGCAACGGATCGGTCTTTGTCTGGACGACATTCGCGAGCGCGACCACGGTGACGGCTGGGACTGGAGCGCAGTTCTCGGGCCCGTCGCTGCAGAACACTTATTTTCTCTATCGCGACGACGGGTTTCTTGCCGCGAAGTGCCTCGACAATGTGGGTGGTGGATTCGCTGCCACGACGGGCCGGCTCCCCGGCGTGACGGTGCTGACCGCGACATCGTTCGCGTGGTGTGGGACGCGGCGGCGGCGGTTCGACACCGGAGCCGGCGGAACGAGCTTCGCGGCCCGCGAGCCGGTAGATGTGCAGTTCACGTTCGATTCGCCCGCTGCCCGAAGGGCGGCCACTATCGGATCGACGCTGTATATCGCGGCCGGTGAGCTACTCCAATACGACGGTGTGCAGCTCGTCGAGGTCGGCTTTCATGTCGATCCGTGGAACATCGGTCTCATCGAGACGTCGGGCGGAAGCAAGATCGCCGGCACAACCTACGCGTACAAGTCGACATACCGCTACGAGAACGGCCAGGGCGAGCTCGAGCGCTCGACCACGACCACCGTTGCCGCCATCACACTCACGACGGGCAATGAGGTAGTGGTCGCAACGCTCAACTCGCTCACGCCGACGCACAAGCTCATCACAATCCCCGCGGTCGAGATCTGGAGCACGCTATCAAACCCGACGGCTGATAGCCCGTTCTATCTCGCCTCGAGCAACGACCCGACGGCGCTCACCAACCCTAATCGATATATCCCGAATACGCCAAATGCCGGAAGCGCGGCGATATTCAACGACACGCTCGCCGACGCCGTGCTTGGGACACACGAGGACAACCCCGAAAATGGCGGCGTGCTCGAATCGCTCGCGCCACCGCCGGCATCGGTCATCTTCGCCACCGACACGCGCATCTTCCTCGCAGGCATCGCCGGGCAACCCGACGCGGTCTGGTATTCGCGCCTTCGCGATCAGGGCGAGATCGCGTCGTTCAACGACGCCTTGGTCGTCCTTGTGCCCCCCGGCGGCGGCGACATCACCGCCGTGATCACGTTCAACGAGACGCTGATCGTATTTCGCGAGGACGCGATCTACGCGCTGCCCGGCGTTGGATTCGACAACACGGGTGGTGGCCAGAACTTCGGACCGTCGAGCCGGATCTCGGCCGACGTCGGCGTGATCTCGGCAGAAGCGGTCGTCCTCGCCCCCCGCGGCGTCATCTTCAAGTCGTCCAAGGGGTGGTACCTGCTCACGCCGCAGTGGAACACCCACTACATCGGCGCGGACGTCGCGAAATTTGACGCCGAGACGGTACTCTCGATGATCGTCCTCGCGACCAACCACCAGATCCGCTGCGTCACGAGCGGGCACATCCTCGTGTTCGACTATCTCACCGAGGAATGGTCGAGCTGGTCGATCCCGGACGCCGTCAGTGGATGCTTGTGGAATGGCACCTACTACTATCTCTCGAGCATGAGCAACGCGCCGATGGCCGAACAGACGACGTTCGCCGCCGGCGTCAACTACGGGCTCGACGTCGAAACCGGATGGATCAAGCCCGCCGACGTGCAGGGGTTCGTGCGGATTGCCGAGTACCTCGTGCTCGCCGAGTACCGCGGCGCCCACAAGCTGCGGCTGCGCACCGCGTTCGATTACGAGCAGGACGGCGCCGGCAACTGGGTCTACACCGACGACGTTTACTGGACGCCGACACCGACGGTGATCGGTAGCGTCGAGCAGGTCCGGCGCGGCACGACGCGTAGCCGCTGCCAGGCGATCAAGATCCGCATCACCGCATGTTCGTCGGCGGCCGACGGGACGCCGCCGACGACCGAGGCGATCAAGCTCACCGCGCTCACGCTCAAGGTCGGCGTGCGCAAGTCCACGTATCAGCGCCTCCCGGCGGGGCAGAAAACCTGAGGACACCATGGGCTTCTGGGATAGCATCGGCAACGGACTCTCGGACGTCGGCTCGGGGATCTCGAGCGCGCTCGGCGTCGGCAGCGGCGATCCGGCGAACGCGGATCGCGATGCCCTGCGCAACGCGGGAACCGGCGCGCAGGGGCTCGGCGCCGCGGGCGCGGCCAACTACAGCACCGATCGCGCCGGCATGGCGGGGACGCAGCAGTACCTGCAGGGGCAGATGCAGGGGCAGAACAGCGTGAGCGCGACGCAGCTGCAGCAGGGACTGCAGCAGGGCCTGGGCGCGCAGCAGAGCATGGCGGCGAGCGCCAATCCGCAAAACGCTGCGATGGCCGCGCGCAACGCGGCAATGAACATGGGGCGGCTCAGCTACGGGCTCTCGGGCCAGCAGGCGCTCGCCGGCCAGCAGGAGCGCAACGCCGCGGCCTCGCAGCTCGGGCAGATGCAGCTCGGGCAGAGCGGTCAGGATATCCAGGCTGGGCTCGGCGGCTACCCCTTTGGCGGGTTCGCGTACGGCAACGCGGTCGCGAACCCGCAAAAGGGCTGGGGCGGCATGCTGCAGGGCGCGCTCCAGGGCGCGTCATCCGCGGCGATGGCGGCGGCGCTGTAAGCCATGGCCGACGACGCTGCTCCAGCGCCGGATCCCTACCTCGCGTGGGCGTCCGGACCCGTGATCTCGCCGAGCCAGGGCGCGGACTCCGCATCCCCGCCGACGCTCGAGCAGATGTACCCGCATGCCGCCGATCCAATGCCAGCGATGTCCGTCCCGGCGGCGATGCCCGATGTCCCCGCGGCGCCCGCCGCGGCATCTCCGGGTCTCGCGCCCGGGCTCGGCGTCCCGCAGGCGATGGTCGACGGCTATCCGGGATGGGCGGCCGGCCCGGTCACGACGCCGGGCCAGGGCCCCGCGGGCGGGCCCGCCGAGCTCGCGGGGCCCATCACCAGCCCAGCCGAGATATCGCCCGGCGGTCCACCAAATGCGAGCGGTGGCAGCGACGCATTCGGCGGCAACGTCGATCCGTCGGATCGCGCGAAAGCGATCACGCAGATGTCGCCGGCCCAGCAGGCCGCGGCCGTCGATTCGATGTCGCCGGACGAATTCCAGCGCTATCAGGCGACGCGGAATCGGGCGATGGTGCTCAAGCAGGCCGAGCTCGAGCACAGCGCCAACGCAGAGAGCGAGCGGCGCGCGCGTGATGATCTACAGGACCAGCGCGCGTCCGTCGCGAAGGCGGACGCGGACACCAAGGATCTGATGGCGAGCGCGAACGTGCTCGCCAACACGAAGATCGACAATGATCGATTCGTCAGGCATCTCGGCGTGGGCGGATCGATCGCGGCGGTAGCGCTGTCCGCACTCGGCGGGGCCACGGCGGGGGCCACGGGAGGGCACAACGGCGCGCTCGAGGCCTTCAATTCGAAGATCAACAACGACATCGCGGCGCAGCACGCCGACCTCGCGAATCAGTGGAAGGGCGTCGAGACGAAGAGGAGCGCGATCGCGCAGCAGTACGAGCGCCACGGCGATCTGTACAAGGCACAGGAGACCTATCGCGTGGCGGCGTACCAGGCAGCGCTCGGCAATATGCAAAGCGAGCTGCAGCAGTACGACCCCGCCGGCGGCACGGCCTCGTACATCCGCGGCCAGATGGACCAGTTCCATGGGGCGCAGGCGCAAGCAGTCAATGCGTTCGCGCAGCAGCAATTCAAGAATCACCTCGATGCGACGAAGGAGCAGCGCGAGAGCGCGCTTGCGCAGTCGACGATCGACAAGAATCGCAACGAGAGCTCGCTGGGCTGGGCGAAGCTGGCCGACGAGAAAGAGAAGCGCGTCCTCCTGACGCCGGAGCAGATCAGGGCCGCGAATCCGCTCGTGCCGGTCGAGGCGCTCCCCACGACGCCGATGACGGCGAAGGACGTCAAGCAGCACTTCGACACGTACAACGCCGGCCTCGAGGTCAACGCCAAGACGCGCGAGACCGCGGTGCAGGAAGCCGCGACGGTCGTGCGCAACCCGGTGACCGGGGCGACGCTCGGCGCGACGCCGGGGGAGAAGGGCCGACTGCGCCCGGAGGACGCCGCGAAGCTGACCGACGAGATCGGGAAGCGGCAGAGCGCCGTCGACACGCTCGCGGGCTTGCGCCGCGACCTCGATGCTGGCATCGGCACGTGGGACTACGCAAAATGGGCCGGCTACCGGACGCAGCTCTCTCTCGGCAAGACGGACTTTATTCAGAGCCTCGGATCGAAGGTCAGCTCGCGCGAGATGGACGCCGTCGCCGACATTTTTGGGGACGACTTCGATCATTTCACGTCGCGCGTGACCAGCCGCGAAGCGAAAAAATCGATCGCGAGCATTGACGCGGTGATCGATCACGCGAAGCAGAGCACGCAGACCGACCTGGTGCAGCGCGGGCTCGCGAAGCCCGACGATCCGAGCATCATCCGCGATACCTCGCGGCCGGCGAAGCATGTCGAGACGCCGGACGAGCGCGCCGCGAAGGAGGTCCTGCAAAATCCCCAGAAGGAATGGGACGGCGCTCGCGTCATCCGCGAGATGGGCGTCGAGGATGAGATCGGCAAGGGCACCTCCGCGGCCCTGCGCGCCGCACAGGACAAGTTGCACCAGATCGGCGGCGTCATGCCGTCGCAGAAAAACACGATCGACGCGTGGCTTGCCGATGCGACCGGCGCCGACGAAAGGAAGCGCGCCGCAGCGCTCGCGAACCTGACGAATACCGCGCGCGACGCCGAAGTACCGGCCGTCCGCATCTACGCCCGCGATGCGCTGACCGGCGTGATTGCGCCGGGCGTCGCCGAGCCGAAGGAGTCGCAATCCTCGACGCCCACCAACGACCAGGCGACCGCCCGTGAGCAGTTGCCGTGGACGATGCGCTGATGGGCAGCATCACCGTACGCGACGCGTCCGGGCGGGCCTACGACATCCCGGAGGAGCAGCTCGGCCAGTACACGAGCACGGCGGGCGGCTTCCATGCCGAGACTCCGGACGAGCAGGCCGCGCGCACGGCCGCCGAGCATCAGACCGCCGAGTACGGCGGGGCCGCAGGGACGATCGCGGCCGCGGGGGCTGGCGCGCTCTCGACTGCTACCGGCGGGCTCTCGGACGTCGCGATCGCCGGACTCGGCGGCGGCCATACGCTGCGCGCGCTCAAGGAGGAGAATCCGATCGCGTCGACGCTCGGCTCGGTAGCCGGCGGGCTCATCCCGGGCGGATTCGGCGGCCTCGCCGCCCGCGCGGGCAGCGGTATTGCGGAGGGACTGGGTGGCGGCATCCTGGCGCGGGCGGCGGGCGGCGCCGCAGAGGGCGCCCTGTTCGGCGCGGGCGGCGGTGTCAGCGAGCTCGCGCTGTCGCAAGATCCGGTGACCTGGGAAAATGCGGCGAGCACGCTCAGCAGCAGCATGCTGTTCGGCGGCGCGATCGGCGGCGGACTTGGGCTCGCCGGCGCGGCAGTGGAGCGCGGCCTGGTCGGCGCGCGCAAGGCGATCGACGCGCGGCTGACCGGCGCTGCGACCGACGGCCAGATCGCCGCGGTGTCGCCCGATCTCCTGACGCTCGACGCGCCCGCGCTCAAGGCCGCGCGCGAAGCCGAGGTGACGCAGCTCGAGACCGCCCGCGAGCCGGTCAAAACGAATGCTGTCGAGGAGCTCGATGAGTACCGCAACGCGAACCGCGACTCGCATTGGATGCGCGCTATCAGCGACGCGTCGGGCGAGCGCGACCTCAAGGAGGCGGGCGCCAGCTTCGTTTCGGCCGACTTCGGCCTCCGCAAGCTCTTGGACAACCGCGCCTACCTCGCCGACAACCCCAAGGCCGCGCTCAGGCTCCTCACGCAGCAGCAGCAGGCGCTCGACGAGATCATCCCGTGGGGGCAGGCCCAAGCGAAGGCATGGGCCGCCGACGTGGAGGCCGCGCCGACGAAGATCCGCGCGCAGATCGTCGCGAAAGAGGTCCCGGGCGAGATCGGACCATTCACCCCCGCCGGCCTCGACGCCGCGGTGCAGCGCGAGCTCGCCGATCGATCCAAGCTCGCATGGGGGCCGAGCGCGGCCATCAAGGACGGCCTCAAGCCGCCCCCGTTCGTCGCGCACGCCGAGCAATTCCAGCGGATCGCCGAGCGCAATCGCCAGCTCCAGGAGCAGTTCAAGTCGTTCGCATCGCCAGTTACGTCGGACCGGCTCAAGGCGATCGATGCCGCGCGCGAAGCGCTGAGCCTGCCGCGAGAGAAGTCGGTCAGCGAGCGCCTGCTGAGCCACGTCCCCGGCGGCGGCCTGGTCAGCGAGCTCGCCGGGCTCGGCAGCAAGGCGGTGGGCGGTCTGCGCAAGGCCTCCGCCACGGTGGCCGAGCAGACCGGCAAGGCGATCACGACGTTCCTGGGCGCCGCGGATAAGGTCGCGCCGGTCGTCACGCCCACGGCGACGCAGGTGCTCTCGCGCGTGCGATTTGGCGCCGGGCCCGAGCCGAAATCGGCCGAGCTGCACGACATCTTCGCGGCGCGCTCGGCCGAGCTCCGGCAACAGACGATGGTCGCGCCCGATGGGTCGATCCAGATGCGCCCCGAGGCGCGCGCGCAGATCACGGCGGCGCTGCGGCCGGTCGCCGCGTCGGATCCCCTGTCGGCCGATCGCCTGGAGACCGCGCTCGCCGCGCGCACCGCGTACATGTCGAGCAAGCTCCCCAAGCGGCCCGAGGTCGGCGGCCTGCAGGTCGGGCCCGACAATTGGCGCCCGAGCGATCTGCAGATGAGATCGTGGGCGCGCACGGTGCGCGCCTGCGAGGACCCACACGGGGTCGAGGTGCGGCTCGCGCAGGGAATCGTGACACCGGAGGAGTCGGACGCGTATCGGACGTGCTACCCGGCGCGATTCCAGGCGCTGCAGGGCGCGATCTTCCAGGCCGCACCGCAGCTCGCAAAGACGCTGCCGACGCGCAAGAAGATCGCCCTCTACGTATTCACCGGCGTGCCGACGATGGCCGCGCTGCAGCCGAACGTACTGCAGGTCCTGCAGAGCACGTTTGCTGTCGAGCCCGGGACCGCAGGCGGCACGCAGGCACCCAGGCCGATGCCATCGTTCGGCGCGCTCGGATCGACCAAGGCCACGGACGACGCAACCCCCGCGCAGAAGCGCGGAGCATAGGAGACCTCGATGGATTACAACCGCTCGACAACCGATCTCGGTGCAATCGTGATCTCGGCCGGTGGCCATGTCGCCGGCGATACGCTGCCGTTCCTGGCAGCGTCGCAGAACGGCAGCGTCGCCGGCGTGAACCTGGGCATCGGCACGTACCGATTTGTTGTTAGCTCGCCGAGCGGCGACTCCGAGACGCCGGCGCAGACCTCGCTCGTGGGCGTCCAATTCGCATGGCAGGCCAGCTTGGCCGGCACGATCAAGCTCGTCGTCTGCAACTTTCCTGGCACGCTCGACAAGTTTGGCCGCGGCACGGTCGACGTGTCCGACTTCGATACCATCTTCTGGACGCAGCTCGATCCGAGCTCGAACGTCTACATCCCGGTCACCGGCGCGGGCAACTCGGTCACCAACGCGACGGTAACCGCCGGCGGCACCGCAGCCGGCACCTGCGTCTATGAGCTCGGCAACCTCGGGGACCGCCGGCTCGGATTCACCGTCACCACGACGGCCGGCGGGATCATGCGCTGCAACGCCTGCGGAAAGTTGGGGTCCTGATGAGCTCGACGTCGAACCGCACCATCAACTTCACGTTCACCGGCGACCACGTAGCGTCGCCGGTGATCGCCGCGGCCGCGAACGCCGCGAGCCCAGCCGCGATCGCCGCGCCGATCACGCTCGCGTCCGGAGCCAACACCATCGCCATCCCGACCGGCGGCGCAACGCCGGTATGCGTGACGATCGTGAAGCCGGCGGGCAACACGGTGCTGGTCACGCTCAAGGGCGTGACCGGAGATACCGGCGTGCCGCTCCACAAGACCGATCCGGACAGTATCTCGCTCGACTCCACCGCGACGACCTTCGTGCTCACCGCGGCCTCGCAGATCATTGGCGTCACGCTGATCTGGAGTTGATATGATCGGACCGCGCATCGGCATCAGAATCGGGCCGTCCATCGGACCGCGCATCGGCATCGGGACCGATCCGCTCGGCGCCGCGGGTAACGTGATCGTGCTGGGTCCCGCCGATTCCAATGGCGTCGGGCAGGGCATCGGCCAACCGGCGACCCTCGATAGCGAGTTCGATCCGGCGTTCGCGATCATGGTGCCGCTCACCACGGCCCCCTACAACAAGCACTTTGCTCAGTCGAGCAATGACCCGGTCCCATACCTGACCGACATCACCGGCGGCGTCGGGCCGTACGATGTCGCGGGCGTCCAGAACAGCGGATTCCAAGTCCCGTTCTCGCAGGAGATGCTGCGCGCCGGATTCCCGTTCTCGCTGTGGGAGCACGACATCTCCGGAATCGCGGCGAAGCAGTGGACGCCGCTCGCGAACTTTCCGACGTTGCCCGGCGGCGGCCCGAACCTCTGGACGCAGACCACGACGCGTATGGACACGCTCGGCGGGAAGGTCCGTGGTCAGATCCTCGTCATCGGTGGCAACGACGGCAACAACACGACAGACGCCGGAAACTGCCAGGCGAACCTGACCGCGATCGTGAATGCCTCGATCGCGAAGTGGGGGGCGGCGCTCGCGCTCGCGATGGTTCGGAACAGCGCTAACCAGGCCGCGGCGGTCACGTTCCTGACGACGATCCAGGCGGCGCAGGATGCGGTAGCCGCGGCGTTCCCATCCAACATCGTCGAGATCTGGACCGACGACCTCAAGCTCCACAGCGACAACCTCCACTTCAACGGCAACTCGCTCGTGGTCCTCGGCCAGCGCATCGCCTACGCGCTGCTCGACAAGCTCGGCACCGCGCGCTTCCGTCCGACCACGCCGCAGATCGTCGGATGGGGGCCGCTCTACACCGCGGCCGGCGTCGGCTACAACGTGGTCGGGCCCGGCTGCGCGATCAACGGCGACATCGAGGTGTGCTCGGTGTGGAGCGGCACCGCGGGCGGAACCAACAGCCCGATCGTGACGCCGACGACCACGGGCGCGCAGCCCTGGACGCTGCAGGGCGCCGGCGCGAGCGCAACGGCCGGCGGCTCGACGATGCGCATGGCGATGTTCACCCGCCCGGTCACCACGGCCGACCTGGTGACCGGCAACGGCGCGATGCCGCCGACCACGATCCCGGTGACGACGCCGACGGTAAACGCGGTGAACGGCGCGCGCATCGTCGTCGTGCGCGGCGCCTCCGCGGTCGATGTGATCCAGTACAGCAACAACGCGGCATTCGGCACCGCACTCACCCTCACCGGCGTCACCGCTGGATTCGCCAACGAGGGCATCGTCGCCATCGCCGGCGGCTACCGGACCAACGTCAACCCAAACCCGGTGACGATGGCGCCACTCGGCGTGATCACCGGACTGACCAGCATGGTGCAGTCCAATCGCACCGTGGTGAGCGACTTCGTCACGCACGCGGCATTTCAGGCGGCGCTCGCCGCATCCGGATCGTCCGGAGACATCAACGTCACCTTCGGCCTGGGCACGCTCGCGTGCGGGGCCGTGATCGGATTCAAGCCATGAAACATCTCGCAATCGCCACGCTGCTCGCCTGCGCCTCATCGCGCGCCCCCGACGTCTCCGCGCGCCTGCAGGCCGTCGCGCAGCCGCCCGGGCTCACCGTGCTCCGCGTGCTCGCCGATGCCGACGGGCTCGGGATCCGCGGCGCCGGCGCCGAGCTGGCCGGCCGCATCTACTGGACCGCGGGCGAGCGCGGCCCGAACGGCACCCCGGCGTGCAGCTCGAGCGCGCACTGGAACGACCTCGAGCACACGCACCACTGCCCCGGCGCGCTGGTCTCGATCGCGCTCGACGGCTCGGCCTTCCGCGTCGACTACGCGTTCTCGCGGCTCGACGACGTGACGAGCCAGAACATGGACGGCTACCACCCGTATGGCTCGCCGGTCGCGGATACCACCGGATGCCTCGTCGGCGTCGCGCAGGCCGGCGGTACGCCGCTCGGCGATCCGGGCGAGGTCGCGCCGGGGTTCGGCACGCTGTGGCGGTACTGCCCGGCGAGCAGCACCTTCACGGTGCTCCACATGTTCTTCGCGCTCGCCCGCGCTCTCGACGGTGAATACCCGATGGGCTCGCCCGCGGTGCTGCCCGACGGTCGGATCTGCGGGACCAGCAAGGGCGGCGGTGCGCTCAGCATGGGCACGGTCTGGTGCTGGTCGCCGGGCGGTGCGTTCGCGTTCGCCCCGCTCACCGACGCGACCGGCGCCGATTCCTACGGCGGCGCGCTCTACAGCGGCGGGCTCCTGCACTTCACGACCAGCGACGGCGCGGCGAATGGTGCAGGGGCCTACGTCGTCGCTGACCCGGCCACGGCCACGCTCGCGCTCACCGTGGTGCAGGCGTTCGACGCGTTCGTTTACAACGACCACGGCAGCGACAACACGTCGATCCAGGCGCCGACCCAGTTGAGCAACGGCGCGATCGTCATGGCGCGGCAGTACGCGGGCGCGTTCGGCACCGGCGTCGTCGTCGGCCTGAGCCCGCGCACCGGCATCACGCCGATGCAGGCGTTCGACGATATCCCGCTCGCCGCGACGCCGCGATTCGCGAACCTCACCGGCGGCATGCCCAACGGGCGCGTCACCGAGGCGCCCAGCGGTCTGATCGTCGGCACGACCGAGTACGGCGGCGCGTACGGGGCCGGCTCCATCTACGAGCTGGCGCGCGACGGCACGCGGTTCCGGCTGCTCTACTCGTTCGATCCCGCGGGCCCGAGCTACCCGTACGGCGGGCTGATTACCGCGAGCAACGGCGCGGTCTACGGGGCCACGTTCGACGCCGGGGCGATGTTCAGCTTCGTCGCGCCGATCGAGGCCTGCCCGTGACCGACGTCCAGTTCGGCGCGCTCCTAAGCGCGGTCGTCACTGGGCTCGGCGGGGTTGCGCTAGCGATCCGCTGGGCGGCCTCGCGACTAACCAAGGCGATCGACGACAACACCGCGAGCAACGTGAAGCTCTCCGACGCCCAGATCGCCTACGCTGGAAGCATGGCCGGGATGGCCGCCAAGCTGGATCACGTCGCCGACTGGGTCCACAACCACACCCCCGTCGAGATGGCGGCCGTCGATCCGTACGCGACCGATCGGCCGGCATCCGAGCGCCACCGAGCGCCAACCTACCCCCGCGGATATCGCCCGCCCCGTCCAGGCGAGCGCGACGAGTAACCTCCACCCGAAACGAGCCCCACCATGAAGTCTCCGAAGCGAATCTCGATCCTGTTCCTGCTCACGATCCTGACCTCGACCTCGAGCTGCGCGAGTACGACGAAGGACGTCAGGGCCGCCGCCGCCGCGATCCTCGACTGCACCAAAGTCGACGCCGGCCAGCTCGCCGCCGCGGTCCTCCAGCTCGCCGCCGCCGCGGTGATGGAGCTCGCGACCGGCGCCGAGATCGACTGGGCCGCGCTCGCCACGACCGCGGAGGCCAGCGGCAAGGCGATCGGCACCTGCGCGTACACCGAGCTCGCCAGTTCTACGGCTGGCGCGCCCAAGCCGAGCGCCAAGGCCAGCGTCGGACCGCTCGACTGGGGTGAGGCGTACACGCAGGTCGAGCGACTGCGCGCGTGGGCCGGCGTCACGACGATCCGGACGCCGAGCGGCGACCTCTGACCTCGGCCGCGGTGCTTGCGGCGCGGACCTAGCTCATCCCGAGCGCGGTCGTCTCGCGCAGCAGGATCTCCCGCTGCCACGCCTCGGGGACGCTCGCGACGTACGCAGCGATCCCGGCGCGCACCGTGGCCTCGTCGAGGTCGCCGCCGCCGCCCATGTACCGGATCGACTCGGTCGACGGGACGTCGATCGGATCGCCCCAGGTGTTGCCGTGCTCCTCGTCGGGCAGATTGAGACACCCCGAGGACATGGGCGGATCGACGACGACCCGGGCGGTGCCGTCATGGTCGGCGCACCGCCACTCGCTCATGGCGCCGACGTGCGACCATGCCGACACGGTAGTCTCGACGCCGTCGATCACCGCGTATGCGACCCACCGGCGGCGCCGCACCGGGCGGCGAATCACGTGGTGGACGCCGTCGACCACGGCGTACTCGATACCGACGAGGTAAGGGCCGTTGGCGCCGTGCTCGGTGGCGTAACAAAATTGCGAATCAAGAGGTGTGGTCATGTGACTCCTGGTGGGTGATTGGTGGGTGATTGGTGGTGATGGTCTAGCGAGCGAGCCATGTCCCTCCACGGTCAGCCGGTACGTGGTGGTCGGGCGCCCGATCGGCGACTCGAGCTCAGCACGTCCAGCGCGCTATCGGGCGCCATGTCCCACGTCGGGCCGTCCGTCGGCTCGGGCAGGCGGTTGAGGTACAGCTGCTCCGGCGTGCGGCCAAGCGCGACATCGCAGAGCACGACGATCGTGCTGTCGCCATCCTCGACGGCCTCCGCGCGCTCGGCCAGGACCCAGCGGATCACGCCGAGCTCGCGGCGGATCGCGCCGCGCACCCAGTCGGAGACCGAGCGGCCATGGAGGTGCTCGGCTATCGCGGCGCTCTCGGCGGCGGTGAGCCGGAGCGACACGCGGTGCTCCGCGGCGACGCCGGCCCGGGGTTGGGCGCCGGCCTGACGGTGCTTGCCGTCCGAGCGCCGGCGGAACGCCTCGCGCGCGTCGGCTTCGGTGCCGTAGGTCTCCACCGATCGCCAGCCCCCGTCGCACAGCTCGCGGACGACCTGCCACGAGCCGTCGCTCGCGCGGAGCAGCTGGTCGACTACAGGGCGCTCGGTGCCGGCGATGGTGCGCGTGCCGAGGTCGGTGGTGTCGATGAGGTCGCTCACCGCGCGGCAGCCTCGACCGCCGCCGATTCGATCGCGTCGAGCGCCGGGCGGAATGCCGCAGCGTCGAGGCCGCGCAAGGCACCGAGCAGCGCGCCGCTCACCCACTGATCGGGCTGAGCCCCGTACGCCGCCAGGCGACCATCGTGTTGCTGCGGCGCGAGAGTCACCTCGCCAGCGAGGATGCTACCGGCGATTGTGACCGCCACATCGACGTCCACGGCTCCGGCGAGATCTAGGTGGGTCGAGGGGCGAGAGTTGGATGCGGTCGCGATCATGTTGGTCATGTCCTTACTCTACTCATTCGTCAGACGAATGCAAGAGATTTGTTCGACGAATCATGGTGAGACCTGCCTGTCCCCAGCGGTCTGGGTACGGATTTTACGTGTAACAATGCGAATTGTATGTATATTACCAGCCGGTCATCGCCGCCCGCCCACGCCCTCGCTCCTCGGCCCCTCTGCTGCGCTGGGCACCGGGCGCGGAACGTTGTCGGCGTCGACCTGCCAGAGGCCGCACGTGCAGGAGACGGTGATCATAGCGCCCCCAGGGCGAGTTCGAGCTGCGCGGTCGCCGCCGGTCGGCCATCACGCGCGTCGCGGCGCGCGATGTACGCCGGATCCGAGAGGTGCGCCGGCTGGTACGCGGAATCGCGGACCTCGCGCACGAGCCCGGCACCGATCGGCGGCACAGGGGCGGGCTCCCACGGGCACATCGTCGCCTCGTCGGCGGTCAGGTGACCGTGTCCACACGTGCCGACGCCGTGGCCGCGCTCGTCGATCCACAGCACGACCCAGACCATCGGCGGCTTCACGCCGTCCTCCGCTTCGCGAGCTCCAGCTTCACGCGGCCCGCGCACAGCACCACGCCGACCAGCCCTGCGCCGCCACCAGCTCGCTCGGGGGTGCTGCATCCGCGCATGACGCCGGTGATCCTCCGGATTGCAACCGCCGCGCAAAGGCCTCGGCCAGCGCCTCGATGTCGGCGGGGTGCAGGCGCCTCATGGCACCGGCGGCGTCCGCTTGGGCGTCCGCCCTGGATCGCACCATATCTCCAGGCGATCGCGTACGTCCTGCCGATGGATCTCGGCGAGCACCCGCGCGTTTGTCGCGCTGCGTACCTCGGCCAGCGCGATCGCAAGCGCCTGGGCCTTGCGACGCCGATGCAGCGCGCGGCGCACGCGCTCGATCAGCATGAGCGCGATCACAGCAACGCACACCGACAGCGCGCCGACGAAGAACGATGCCCACATCTCGGTGGTCATGGCGAGCCTGTCGTCGGCAGAAATGGGCCCCGGCCGCGCCGCTCACGCGGGGCCTCGGGGCAGTCGAAGCGATGCTGGTCGCTGGATGCACAGCAGTCGCGCCAGAGCCTCGCGCGAGCTGGCGCCTGCAGCTCGTACACGAACGAGGTCGGATCCGGATCGATCGCGAGCCTGCGCCGGTTCATGACGCCACCGACAGGCCACTCGCCTTCCGCAGCTCAGCCAGCTTGAGCTCGAGCACGGCGATCCGGCGATTGGCCTCCTTCCACATCGTGAACCAGAACGCGCTGGCCTTGCGCTCGTCGGCACCCTCGGCGTGTGCCTCCTCGCTGAGGGAGCGACGTAACTCGGCCAACTCGTGACGCGCGGCCGCGCGATTAGCGATCAGCTGGCCATTGGTCAGCGAGAGCGCCTGCAGCTCGCCGCGCATGGCGTCTCGCTCGGCAGTGATCGCCTTGACATCCGAGAATGCATGACTGTCCGGTCGGCGTAGCTGGAAAGGATCGGCCATAATGTTGGTCCTCCGCGTCAGTGGCAGGCGTCGAACCTGCGGACGGCGCGCAGGGGAAGGAATGAACCCCGTCGACCGTCGTGCCTTCCATCGCTGACAGACGCCGTCGGTATGACGGCGGGTGGTTGCCCGGGACCGGCTTGCCACCAACCGGCGATCACCTCATACGCGCACGAGACGCACTCGGGATGCGCGCACCCGGAACGAAAACTACTCGCCTGTCGGCGCCTCTTCGCCGAAGTCGATTGGGGTGTCGGTGGCGCCGTACTCCACGAACTCCAAGGTCTCAATCCGCTGCGAGTACCCGCCCCACTGATCGGTGGTCTCATAGAGCTGCAGGCGCTCGAGCCACTGCATACAGAGCCTCGCGCCATCCTCGAGGATCGTCCTGGGGACCTCGTAGACCTGGACGACGTGGGGTCGCGAGCTCTCAACCGCGATGATATAGCTCGACGTCGGCGGCTTGCCGGTCTCGTAGGCGATCGCGGCGGCCTGGTCGGCGAGCTGGGCGTGGTAGGCGAGCCTCTTGGCGTCACGACCGAACGCGATCCGGTGCGCCGATCGCGCCGTCTTGATCTCGCAGTTGTAGCTCGGGCCGAGCCCGTCGGCGCCGCGCCTCAGGTCCGGTGTCGACTGACGCGCGCGCCCGCACTGCGCCCAGATAATCGACCGCTCGTAGATGGCATTCGGCGCCGTCAGCAGCCGATCGGCCGTCCCACAGGACTTGATCGCATCGACCATTCGCTTGGCCGCGTCCATCTCCTTCAGGTTGAGGATCACGGCGGCGGGGTGCTGCGCCTGGAATGCCTTCCAGGCCTCGCCGGACCGCGGGGCCTTGCTCTCCTTCGCCGGGGCCTTGCTCTTGCGGGTGCTGCTCGCCTTGCTCGGCTGGTCCCATAGCGCGACGGGCTTGCCGAGTAGCATCGCGTGAGTGCCGCTCCCCAATCGGCGAGCCAATGTCTCGGATCCGTCGCCCTGAAAGGCATAGAGGCAGTGCGCGCCGGATGCGCCGGCGGCCTTGAGATGATGGATGCGCGCGGGCAACGCGCGCGGGTTGATGAGCTTGATCGCGTTGGGGGCCGCGAGCTCGGCGCGGAGCTCGGGAGGTATCACGTCGGTCACGCTTTTCCCTCGCGCTCGAGGCGCAGGATCTCGGCCTGCTCTTCTGCTGTCGGGGTGGCGGACTTCGCCGGCGCCGGCGCCGGCGCGGGGCTGCGAGGAGCGGGGGGGCGCTGCCGCGCGATCCTGATCGCGTCGGTCTCTTCGTCCGATCCGGTTATTTTATCGAAATATTTCGTGCGGATCACGACCAGCGTGATCCAGCCGCGCCAGTCCCGCCAATCGTCGGATCCGGTGATCTCGCGCAGCGTTTTGCAGCCGGTCGCGCCGATGCCGAGCCTCTTCTTGGCGCGGTCGAAGGCGAGCCAGATGACGTCCTTGCTCTCTCCAGGGTTTTTTACTTTGCCGGGGCCGCTGTCGACGATCTCGACATCGATCTTGGTCCCCGGTGAGCCGAGGTCCTCCGCATACAGGTAGTCGGGGTTCTGGCGCCGGATCACATGGCGCCAATGGCGTGGCTCTCCCCTCGGGTCAGCCACGATCGGCCTCCGGGGCGGGAATGTGAAGCCGGGTAGCTCGGCGCGCGCGCGCGATCCTCCATGCTGTGGCGGGTGGCAGCTTGGCGGGGCGAGATCGTCGGACTGAGAGCACCTCCGCCATGTAGATCGCGGCCGTGGCGATCCCGAATCCCATACCGAACAGGAAAGCGGCAATGCCCCACATCAGCGAGTCCTCGAGGCGGCGGCGACGAGCCGGACGGCATGCGGGCGACAGGATCGGCCCGCTGGCGACGTACAGGGCTTGCCCGGCACCGCATAGCATAGCTCGCACGGCGCATCCTGGGCGGTGCCGGTCTCCTTGCGCGCGATCGCCGCGCGCCGGATCGCGGCCCCTCGCAGGTTGCGCGCATGATTCTGGCGCGCGCCACTCATCTTGGTCCAGACGCCGTCGATCATAGTGCCTCTTCGGGGCGCGCCATGATCGCGCGCGCGAGCTCCATGTCCCGATCGCGCTTGTTGCCGGTCGTCCATCCGCCGGCGAGCACGACCTGCCCGCGCGCGACGCACCACCACCATCCGTCGCAATCGCGGAGCCGCCCAGGCCAGTAGACCTCGGTCAGCCCGCGGCATTGGCGCTCGGTGACGACCTCGCCCGGGCCAACGCCCGCGGTGAGCTCCCACTCGGCGAGCGTCACGAGAGAGCCTCGCCGAGTGGGACCCGGGCGCCCTGGATCGCGAGCAGGGTCTGCAGAGCCTGTAGCTGGGCCGCGAGGCGCTGCGTCTCGCCCGCCGCGAGCAGCCACGTCGCCAGGAATCCCATCACCGCGCGCGGTGATAGGCGTCGGTCATTCATGGCCGGCCCCGCGATCCTTGGCGATGGCGGCGAGGATGCGCTCCTGCCAGCCGGCTGGGGGCTCGTAATCGGGCAGCTTGTCGATCAGCGCGATCATCTCGTCGTCGGACATCTGCATGACCTGGATCACCGAGACACCGTCAATGCCGCGCCGGGTGACGAGCTTGCCGTGGCAGTCCGGATCGGAGCAATCCACGAGCTCGGCATCGCTGTCGGTCGGGACGTAGACCGGGCCCCGGCAGCGCGGGCATTGGCAACGCATCGTGTAGCCCTGCGCGGCGCGGCGCGGGCTGGGGCCGATGGCCAGATCGGGTACGGGCAACGCGTCAGGCTCGCGCTCGGCATCGCGCCGGCGCCGCTCGGCGGCCTGCTCGTCGCGGAATCTCTCGTGCTCGTCGGGAATATAGCGGCTCATGCGGTCCTCGTGGTCTCGAGGAGCGCATCGAGCGCGACCTCGTCGAGCGGTTTGGTGGGGGTGCGGCCGAGCGTCGCCAGCGCCGCAAACGGCATCGGCGTGGTGACCGGGTCGTCGCAGATGGCCTCGGGGATGGCGTCGCTGGTATCGATGCTGCTGAGGTCGACGTCGACCGATCCGACGCCCACCCCGACCTCACGCCTAAGCGTCCAGCCGTCCGGGCCATCGACGCGGTCCATCACGATGCGGAATCCGACCGGACTCGTCATGACGGCTCTCCCCGGACCGGGATCGCGGGGGCGGCGGCGCGCCGGGCAGCGACGGAATCCCGCGCCAGCTGGATGGCGTAGATCGCCGCCGCGAAGATCTCATCAGCGTCCGGCGAGGCCGCGATCAAGATCATCGAGGCGCCGAGCGTCGCGACGACCGCATCGCCCTCATCCTGCTTGCAGGCGCGGATCGCGCCCTCGGCGACCGTGACCGCGTCGCGCACGCTGCGCTGCGAGTGGCTGTTGACCCGGCGGGTGAAGTCCTCGAGCGTGACCGGCATCAGCGGGCTCCCTCGGGCGTGCAGGCGATCGCGTCGGCGTCGCTCGGATCGCGACACCAGCAGACGCTGGTGTCGCACGGGGTCCAGATCGCCGGCGAGCCACTCGGGGCGGTGGAGCAGCCGAGCTCGGCGCAGGATGGGGTGGGCGCGGCGTCGGCGCAGGCACACAGGCACAGCGCGAGCAGGAGCGCCCGCATCAGCTACCCGCCTGTGCGGTGCGCATCTCGGCGATCCACGCGCTCGCCGCGGCCTCGCGATCGAAGTCGATCGGCTGCGTGGGCGCCTTGTCGGGCGCGCCGAAGCGGATGATGCGCGCCGGGCGAACCGGGCGCGTGTAGGGGCGCGTGGCCATGGCTACAGCCACCCGGCGACGAGGTAGCGGCTGGCGATCGCCCAGGGGACCGTGTGGATGCCGGCGGTGCGCGCGGACTCGACCGCCGCCCGGCAGAGGCCGCAATCGCGCAGGGCGATCGTCTGGAGCTTGGCCCATGCCGCCTCCATCTCCACGAGGCTCGCCTGGTAGTCGGGCGCGGTGGTCCGCAGCGGACGGCCATCGCCCAGCAGCTCGATGCGCTCCTGTGCCTCCTCGACCTCGCGGCACAGGCCCGAGGTCAACTCGCCTAGGCGGGCCTCGATCAGGCGCTCCGCGCCGAAGTGGGCATAGGCCGGGACCTCGACGGTCCGGAAGGTCGCGCGCTCGGTCAGGTCGGCGCGTCGGTGCGCGTCGTCGGCCATCGCGCGGATGTCGGCCCGCGGGATGCCGGTCAGCTCGTGCGAGGCGACCCACAGCCGGATGCCGAGAGCGCGCCACTCGAGGCGAGACATCGGCGTGCGGAGATTGGGCTCGCACGCGGCGGTGTAGGCCGCGAGGGCGGAGGTGACGGTGGGATGGGGGTCGGATGGCGAGGTGAGTGCGTCGGGCATTACCACAACATGACAAGTCTGACTTGTTATGTCAATAGGGACTTTACATGTGGACTGCTCTTGACATTCCTGACAAGTGTAACTTAACCTCCGACATGATCTCGATCGCAGAACGAATCCGGAGGTGGCGCGAGAATCGCGAGGATCTCAGCAAAGCCGACCTCGCTCGATCTGTGGGCGTGACACGTCAGGCATGGCAGCAGTGGGAGGCCGGCGCGACGTTGCCGACGCATGCCAACGTGGAAAAGATCGCGGAAGCGGTAGGCGTATCGCTCCCAGTATTCTGGGGGGCGATCCCGAAGGCGCGGCAGGCCAAGGCATCGTGACCGTTGGCCCCGATGCGCTACCCATCGCATCCTCGTCATCCCCCGACGCTAACCCCGTCGCCCCCTCCCCGCAACCCGCCGCATTCCGCGGCATGACCCCACGGAGATTACATGACCAAGACCAAGACCAAGATCCCGAAGCTGTACCGCCAAGGCGACGTCCTCCTCGAGCGCATCGCCGATCGCGACGTGCCAGCCAACCTCACGCTGATCCCGCGCACCGACCGCGGCGTCGTCCTGCAGGAGGGCGAGGTCACCGGGCACGCGCACCGGATCACATCGCGCCACGCGCACCTCTACCGGTCCGAGACCGACGCGCGCTACCTGCGCGTGATGGGGCCCGCGCCGGTCGCCAAGACGGTCGCGACGCCGGCGGGTGAGGTAACCGTGCTCGAGGCGGCCCCGGGCGGTGTCGCGCTCGAGCACGAGGAGCACGACACCATCGCGTTCGCGCTCGGCTGGCACCACGTCACGATCCACGCCGAGTACGAGCCGGGCAAGATCGTGCGTCAGGTGGTGGATTGACCATGGCGAAGATCACCGAGCTCACGCCGGCGCAGGGGCTACAGCTCGTTGCGTGGCGCGAGACATGGCGGGCGATTGGCATTCGCACCGGCCATGACGCCGAGTGCGAGTCGACCGGGCGCTCCGCAATCAATGATGCCTATCAGGCGATTGGCGAGCCCCATCCGCCACTCGTACTGTGGGCGCGGTCTCCGTTACAGGGACTGCTCATGTATTGGGCTGTCCGCTTGCTCGCGCACGGGAGAGAGCAGGCGCCGACAGGCGGCGAAGTCCAGCTCGGGGACCAGCTCCGGGACCAGCTCGGGGACCAGCTCCGGGACCAGCTCCGGGACCAGCTCTGGGGCCAGCTCGGGGACCAGCTCTGGGGCCAGCTCCGGGACCAGCTCGG
>Ga0193726_1000535_pt1 | contig 39223 bp, 34 predicted proteins | sample H2c1metaG_FD_144928 | JGI IMG/M metagenome (GOLD analysis project Ga0193726, IMG submission 144928) | Soil microbial communities from a riparian zone of the East river system, Colorado, United States - H2c1 | ecosystem: Environmental > Terrestrial > Soil > Riparian zone | place: USA: East River... | reverse complement strand
CCCCGCCATGCTTCTCGGCCATCACCTTCGTCAGTGCTGCCGTCAGGGTCGTCTTGCCATGATCAACATGCCCAATCGTCCCCACGTTCACGTGCGGCTTCGTTCGTTCAAACTTCCCCTTCGACACAGGCCTTACCTCTCAAAAAATAAATGCGTTTGGGATCTTAAGAAGCTTTTTTCATCACGACATCGGCCACGTTGCCCGGCACTTCCTGGTACTTGGCAAACTCCATGGTGTAATTCGCGCGGCCCTGGCTCATGGAGCGCATCGATGTCGAGTACTGAAACATTTCGGCGAGCGGTACCTCGGCGGTGACCACCTTGCCGGACGGGCTGTCTTCCGTGCCCACGATCTGGCCACGCCGCCGGCTCAAATCGCCGACGATATCGCCGTAGTAATCTTCCGGCACCACGACTTCCACCCTCATGATGGGTTCGAGCAGCACCGGCTTGGCTTTGCGAAATCCTTCCTTGAATCCGATCGAGCCCGCGATTTTGAACGCCATCTCGTTCGAATCGACGTCATGGAAGGAGCCGTCGAAAATCGTGACCTTCACATCCACGATGGGATAACCCGCGATCACCCCAGTCTGGACCGCCTCTTGGATGCCCTTGTCTACAGCAGGTATGTACTCGCGCGGAACGGAGCCGCCGACGATGCCATTGACGAACTCGTAGCCCTTGCCCTGAGGCAGCGGCTCGAGCTTCAGCCACACATGGCCGTATTGGCCGCGGCCGCCCGTCTGGCGAATGAACTTACCCTCGGATTCGACCGTGTTGCGCAAGGTTTCGCGATAGGCCACCTGCGGTTTGCCCACATTGGCGTCGACCTTGAACTCGCGTTTCATGCGATCAACGATGATCTCGAGATGCAGTTCCCCCATACCCTCGATGATGGTCTGCCCGGATTCCGCGTCCGTGTGCACTCGAAACGAAGGATCTTCCTTCGCCAGACGCTGCAGGGCCAGGCCCATTTTCTCCTGATCGACCTTGGTTTTCGGCTCCACTGCGACGGATATCACCGGTTCCGGGAAATCCATCTTCTCGAGGATGATGACCTTGTTGAGATCGGACAGCGTGTCGCCGGTGGTGACGTCCTTCAAGCCCACGGCGGCCGCGATGTCGCCCGCGTGCACTTCTTTGATCTCGGAGCGATCGCTGGCATGCATCTGCAGCAAGCGGCCGATGCGCTCGGTGCGACTGCGATTGGGCACGAACACCTGATCGCCTGAATTCAATGTGCCGGAATAGACCCGGAAGAAGGTGAGATTGCCCACGAACGGATCGTTCAGGATCTTGAACGCAAGCGCCGCGAACGGCTCGGCATCATCCGCCTTGCGCGTCATCGGTTCACCGGTCTCGCTCTGGCCTTTGACAGGCGGCACTTCCGCAGGCGAGGGCATGTATTCCACGATGGCGTCGAGCACCGCCTGTACGCCTTTGTTCTTGAAAGCCGAGCCGCAAGTGACCAAGCAAATTTCGTTCTTGATGGCGCGTTCGCGCAGGCCCTTTTTGATTTCCTCGTCGCTCAAGCTGCCGCTCTCCAGGTACTTGTTGAGCAGCACTTCATCGCCATCCGCGGCGGCCTCGATCATCTTGCCGCGCCATTCCTCGCATTCCTTGCGCATCTCATCGGGAATTTCGCGATATTCAAATTTCATGCCCTGCGTTTCGTCGTCCCAAAAGATGGATTTCATCTTGATGAGATCGACCACGCCGGTGAAACCATCCTCGGCGCCGATCGGCAATTGAATCGGCACGGGGTTGCCGCGCAGACGGGTTTTGATCTGCTCGACGCAACGCAGGAAATTCGCGCCGGCGCGATCCATCTTGTTGACGAAGGCGATGCGCGGGACGCCGTACTTGTTCATCTGGCGCCAGACGGTCTCGGACTGCGGCTGCACGCCGGAGACAGCACAGTACACGGCGATGGCCGAATCCAATACCCGCAAGGAGCGTTCCACTTCGATCGTGAAATCGACGTGTCCGGGCGTGTCGATGATGTTGATGCGGTGCTCGGGAAAGCTCTTGTCCATTCCCTTCCAGAAACAGGTCGTGGCCGCGGCGGTGATGGTGATGCCGCGCTCCTGCTCCTGTTCCATGTAATCCATCACGGCCGCGCCGTCATGGACCTCGCCGATCTTGTGAGACACGCCGGTGTAAAACAAAATACGCTCCGTCGCGGTGGTTTTCCCCGCGTCGATGTGAGCGGAAATACCGATATTCCGGTATCGCTCGATGGGCGTAGTGCGTGCCATAGGTAAACCCTATATATGGCTGAGCCGGCGTTTTACCAGCCAGGTCGCGTGCTTGGCTGCGCGCTACCAGCGGTAGTGGGCGAACGCCTTGTTGGCATCGGCCATGCGATGTGTGTCCTCGCGCTTACGTACGGCGGCGCCGCGGTTTTCGGCAGCCTCCATCAGTTCGGCGGCGAGGCGATGCGCCATGGACTTCTCGCTGCGGGCGGTGGCCGCTTCAATGACCCAGCGCATGGCGAGGGTTTGGCGGCGGTTCGCGCGCACTTCGACCGGCACCTGATAAGTGGCGCCGCCGACTCGACGGGATTTGACCTCGACCACGGGCTTGACGTTGTCCAGAGCTTGCTGCAGCACAGCAATCGCTTCCACACCGGCTGCACCAGCCTTCTTTTCGCTGATCCGATCAATGGCGCCGTAGACGATCTTCTCGGCGGCGGACTTCTTGCCGCGCTCCATCACCATATTGATGAATTTGGCCAACATGTCATTTCCGAACTTGGGATCGGGAAGAATGGTGCGATGGGGGGCTGCTGCTCTGCGGGACATGGAAAACCTTCTTAAGCCTGAGGCCTATTTCTTGGGACGTTTGGCGCCGTACTTGGAGCGCCCTTGACGACGGTCGCTGACCCCGGCGCAATCGAGCGCACCGCGGACCGTGTGATAACGCACGCCGGGGAGATCCTTGACGCGGCCGCCGCGAATCAACACCACCGAGTGCTCCTGCAGATTGTGGCCCTCGCCGCCGATGTAGCTCGAGACTTCGTATCCGTTGGTCAGGCGCACCCGGCAAACCTTGCGTAGCGCCGAATTAGGTTTCTTCGGCGTCGTGGTGTACACGCGAGTGCACACGCCGCGCTTTTGCGGCGAAGCCGCCAGTGCCGGAACCTTGGACTTCCAGGCGGGCTCATTTCGGCCGGTCCGGATTAATTGGGTCGTCGTCGCCATAAATACCTTTAGAGGACCGTCCAGATATATAGAAGGTCCCTTGATCCAAAACTAAAAAATTTGCGGGCTCATGCCCGGCACCAGGGTGCCCGAGAGACAAAGGCCGGCGATTGTAGGAACCGGCCGTGCGAGTGTCAAGGCAATTGCTGCGTTGCAACAGTAATTATTGATCCTCACCGGCATGCAATTGCCTCCCGACGGCCAGCGGCGAGTCCGGCGTCTCGGCGATTAACGGACCTAGAACCTGGTCCAAGCCCTCTCGGGTGAATCCTCCGGACTCCGCGTAGCGCAATATTCCCTTACGATCGATCACGAAGTTCGTCGGCAGATATTTGATGTCGCCATAGTCGCCTTTGAATCGCTTCACCATTTGCAGCGTCAAAATCTTCGCGAGCGGCCGCAGTTGGAATGGCGTCAAGGAATCTTCCGTTGCCACCGCGAGAATGACCAGCCCATTGGCGTGCTGCCTGCGGTGGTAATCCTCCAACAGGGGTAATTCCCGTTTGCACGGCCCGCACCAGGTAGCCCAAAAATTCAGGACCACGACTTGACCCTTGAAGTCGGCCAACGCCAGCTTGCGCCCATCATAGGTGGTGACCTGAAAATCAGGCGCCGCTGCATCGACAGCGGGAGTCATTTTGTTCGAGGAGGCAACGCCGGTATCGACCGTGGCGGCGAGAAAAATCACCGCCAGCCAAACCTTGACTCCATGTGCCATATCGAACTTCCTCTCGCTTAGGATCAGTAGCGCCGGAATGCGCGCACATTCTCTTGAGGATACGCAGTCGTTCGTGCCTTAGGGTGTGCACTCGTTCACGGCGCGTCGATTTCGTATCCCTTGGCTCGCAACTGATCGAGCAAGCCGCCGCGCTCGAGCAGCAAGTCCAAGTTGACCACGGCGATCGTCGTGCCCGCGGAGCGCAGATATTTTTCGATATTCTCGAGCCAGGTCTGCCGAATACGCCCGATCACATCGACAGCGCCTTTGCCGGCGTCCAAGGCGTTGCGGCAGGCGTCCACTTCCTTGAGTTCAGGCGTGTTCTCGATTCGCTCGACATTGCCGCTGGCCCACGCCTGGGCGCGATCCACCAATCGCGGCAAGCCGCTCTCAACGGTACTGAGCGAGGCTTCCACGCAGGTGCGCTCGGTCGCTGCGGGCATCGTCTTGAGCGCTTCCAGCATATCGCTCACGCCTGTCACCTTGATCTCCTCGACGCGCACTCCATGCTTTTTCGCGAGGACCCGCAGCGCCGCACCTAAATCGAGCCGCATCGACAAGTTGACTTGATGAAACGCGGCTTGCTGCAAAAATGCAGCCGCGATGATCGGACGATACCGTTCCCACTTATCCGCATCGTCCGTCACCTTGCTTCGCTGCGCGGCAAAACGCGCGTGCAAATCCGGCGGCAGCACATCCTTGAGTTTTTTTCCGCCGCCCACCATCAAGAATTTTCGATCGGCAATCAGCATCCACAGTATTCGCGGGATGCTTATTTCAATGGGCTTCTGTACCAGCACCTGACTGGCGCTCTCGAGCACGGACTCGACTTGCTTGGAACGCCAGGTAATATCTCGCGGCAGCGGCGAAATGCTGCCCAATATCCAGACATTGGCGTCGCCGCGATGTACGTGCCACATGCCCGGACCCGCGCGTTCGGCAGTGACGACGATTTCATCGAGCGCTGGAGGGGTTTGCGCGGCGCTGACGGCCGCTGCGCAGAATCCTAAAATTGCCACGAGCGTGGCCGCAATTCGCATGCAGCCAAGAGTACAGGTTTTCGCCGCGAGGGATTCGCCGCTAGGGTTTCGCCTGCGCCATCATCCCAAGTGGCCGCCCTTCAGGATCCTTGAGCATGGACAACCATTCTTCAGTTCCATCGGCGTGCCGATGCACCATGTGCGGCGCGTTGATGAATTCGACACCGCGAGATTTCAAGAGTTCGTACGCAGCCGCGATATCGCCGACGCGCATATACAGGATCGATTCCGGCGCCACCGCCCCCTCTTGACTCAACATCAAGCGCGTTCCGTTGCAATCGAAAAATGCGAGATTGCCGAACGTGTAGAGATGCGGCAGGCCCAGTACATTTTTGTACCACGCTTCTGATTGCTTGATGTCCTGCACCGACCTTGCGATCTGCGCGATGGATCCTGAGACGAGCGGTGAATTCATTGTGTTGTCCTTCAGGGCACTGTCCTTGGGTGCGCGGTGCCATTGGCGCAGTTCTTTGCGGTTGGCGACACCCAGCTTCGCGAGCGCGTTGGCAATGTGATACTTCACGGCGTCGATGCTGATGCCGCGGCGTTCGGCGATCTGCCGGCTCGTGAGCCCGTGCTTGACCGCATGCACCGTGCGCCATTCAGCGGGCGTCAACACATCGTCGTGCGGGGGTCTTCCGCGGCGGGATCGGCTAGCCATGCGCGCATCTTATGCCGTGCAAAGGGGAATTTCCCTCCCCCTCAGGAAAGCTCGGCGCCGCGAATTTTTCCTCGATACATAACGGCGGCGAGTGGATTTCCACCAAGCCCGTAACAAAGCTCCGCGGGCTGCCCGATGCGCCAGAATGCCAAATCCGCGCGCTTGCCCGCTTCAATCGTTCCCACCTCGTCGAGCAAACCCAGCGCCCGCGCCGCTTGGCGCGTGGTGCCCGCCAGCGCCTCCTCGGGGGTCAAACCAAACAAGGTGCAGGCCATGCTCATGCTGAGCAGGATGGAGGTGCAAGGCGAGGTGCCGGGGTTGCTGTCCGTGGCCACTGCCAGCGGCACGCCTGCACTGCGCATCATTTCCACCGGCGGCGGAGTCGTCTGTCGCAAGGTGAAATAGGCCGTCGGCAACAACACCGCAACTGTGCCTGCGGCTGCCATGGCGTGTGCGCCCTCCGCACTCAAGTACTCGAGATGATCGGCCGAAAGTGCTCCCCATTTCGCGGCTGCCTGCGCAGCGCCCATGTCGCTCAATTGACCGGCGTGCACATGTGCGCCTAAGTTCAGCTGCTTCGCCGCTTGCAGAAACTGCTCGGTCTCCTCCACGGAGAACGCAATCTTTTCGCAGAAACTGTCGACCGCATCCACCAAGCCGGCTGCAGCCAATGCGGCGAGCCACGGTCCACTCACCTCGTCGATGTACCGCTGACGCTGCGCCGCGAACTCGGGTGGAAGCGAATGCAAGCCGAGAAATGTTTTCCGGACCGACACGGGAAGACTCTCGCCGAGCTGCCGCGCCACCTCGAGCGAGCGGCGCTCGGCGGCCAGTTCCTGCCCGTAACCTGATTTGATTTCGATGGTGGTGATGCCTTCCGCCATCAAGCACTTGAGCCGCGTCAACGCCGACGCGTACAGTTCCTCTTTCGTTGCTGCGCGTGTTTCGCGCACGGTCGATTGGATGCCGCCGCCCGCTCGCGCAATGTCCTCATAAGATGCGCCGCATAGGCGTTGCTCGAACTCCGCGACGCGATTGCCGCCATAGACCAAGTGTGTGTGGCAGTCGATCAATCCCGGCGTGATCCACTGGTCTCGCGCATCGTGCATCGGCGTGCCTTGCGCTTGCGCCCGGCGCCGGCCTTCTTCGGCCGTGCCCAGCCAGGCAATACGCTCACCTTTTATTGCGAGCGCGGCGTGCTGAATGCTTCCGTAGGGACCGGCGCCCGCCATGGTCGCAATGTTTGCGCCCACCCAAACCTGATCCCAATTGTCCGAAGTTTTAGGCACGTCTGTATGATACAGCCAAGATGACAATTTACAGTTTGCAGGCCGCCTATTTGCCGCAAGGATGGGCGCGCGACGTTCTGGTCACGGTATCCGAAGGGATGATCACCGCGATTGAAACGAGCGCGCCAGGGGAACCGCAGCCCCCGAAGCCGCAGCCGGCGCGCGCCGAGCTCGAGCCGGTCGATGGCATCGTCGTACCCGGGATGCCCAATGCGCACAGTCATGCCTTCCAGCGCGCGATGGCGGGGAACGCCGAATTCCGATTGAGCGCGCGCGATAGTTTCTGGACCTGGCGCCAGGCGATGTATGCGCTGGCGAATCGCATCGAGCCGGAAGACCTGCAGATTGTGGCAACTCAGTTGTTCGTCGAAATGCTGAAGTCTGGCTACACCTCGGTCGCGGAATTTCACTACTTGCATAGGGCCGTGGGCGACAGGCGGTATTCGAGCGTCAATCCGTTGTGGGAGGCGGTTGGTAATGCGGCGCGCGCTGCCGGCATCGGGCTGACGTTTTTGCCGACGCTATATCAAAGCAGCGACTTCGGCGGCCAGCCGCTCAAACTCGAGCAGGCGCGATTTTTCCTGGACACCGATGAGTTCTTGCGCGCCATCGAGCAGCGCATAGGCGATGAGCGTCGCGCGAGCAACGGCGCCGACAACCATATGCTGCGTACCGGTGCGGCATTCCACAGTCTGCGGGCGGTTCCGCTCGATCACTTGCGCCACGCCGCGCTTGCGCTGCGCGGCATCGACGCGAGCATGCCCATGCACATCCATGTCGCAGAGCAAATGCTCGAAGTGCGCGCCTGCGTGACCGCGACAGGTCGCCGGCCCATCGAACTGCTTTTGGATCAAGAGCTGCTGACAGCAAACTGGTGCGTAATCCATGCCACCCATGCCACGCCTAAAGAACTCGAGGGACTGGCTGCGGCCGACGCCACGGTCTGCGTGTCCATCAGCACGGAGGCCAATTTGGGCGACGGTTTCTTCGACGCCGGGCGCTTTCTCAGCATGAATGGGCGGCTTTGCGTGGGTTCCGACAGTCAGTCGACGGTAAGCCCGGCTGAAGAGCTGCGCTGGCTCGAGTATCAGCAGCGCTTGCGCAAAAAGCGCCGCGGCGTATTGGCCACAAAGTCCGAATCTCACGTCGGCACTCGCCTGTGGCGCGACGCGGCGCAGAACGGTGCGCGCGCTGTCGGCCAACCGGTGGGCCGCATCGCCGTCGGATGCCGCGCGGATTGGGTGGTGCTGGACGCGCTGCATCCATCGATGGCGGGAGCCTCTACCGATGTCGCGTTGGATCGCTTGCTCTTCGCCGGTGCAGACAAGGCGATCCGCGACGTGATGGTCGGCGGGCACTGGGTGATCAAGGGCGGCCGCCATTTCGCAGACGAGCAGCTGCGCGATGATTTTGGCCGGATCATGAATGACTTGCGAACGGGTTGACTGTACCTGTCTATACAGCTTAACCTTGAACCCATGAGCAAGGCCGCCCTGTCATTGCAGCCGCTTTACTTGCAGGTCAAGCGCCATATCTTGGACAACATCGGATCCGGCAAGTGGGGCGCAGCCGCGCGGGTGCCTTCCGAAAACGATATTGTCCGATCCTTCGGCGTCTCGCGGATGACCGCGAACCGCGCCTTGCGCGAGCTGCGGGACGAAGGCGTATTGGTGCGAATTGCGGGGGTCGGAAGCTTTGTCGCCGACCGCCACGCACGTGCGCATCCGCTGGAAATCCGCGGCATCGCCGATGAGATCCGCGAGCGCGGCCATGTACACCGCGCCGAGATCGTCTCTCTGGAGCGAATTCGCGCCGTGGCTGAGCTTGCAGAGGATTTTGGTATTGCACCGCGCAGCGAACTTTATTGCTCGCTGATCGTGCACTTCGAGAATGACCGCCCCATTCAACTCGAGGATCGATATGTCCTGCCGACGCTCGCGCCCGATTACTTGAGCGTGGATTTCAGCCGTGCGACACCGCACGACTATCTGGTCAAAGTTGCGCCGCTGCAGGAGGCAGAACATCTATTGCGCGCGGAAATGCCGGACGATCGGACGCGCAAGCTATTGGCGATGAAGCGCGACGAACCCTGCTTGGTTGTGATCAGAAGGACGTGGACTGCGGGCCAAATCGCTTCGGTGGCACGCCTGTACTATCCCGGAACCCGGTACGAATTGTCCGGGCGTTTTCGCCCCTAAAGGAATTACCATGCTCGCCCCTCCAAAGCCCAGAATCATCCGCGCGGCGCGCGGCAATACATTGAGCGCGCGAACCTGGATGACCGAGGCGCCGCTTCGCATGCTGATGAATAACTTGGACGCCGAAGTCGCGGAAAATCCCGCCGAGCTGGTGGTGTACGGCGGCATCGGGCGCGCCGCACGCGATTGGAATTGCTACGACCGCATCGTCGAGACCTTGAAGTCTCTTACGGAAGAGGAGACCTTGCTCGTGCAGTCCGGCAAACCTGTCGGCGTGTTCCCGACCCATCCCGACGCGCCCCGCGTGCTCATTGCAAACTCCAATCTCGTGCCGCACTGGGCAACCTGGGAACATTTTCACGAGCTCGACCGCAAGGGACTGGCAATGTTCGGTCAAATGACGGCCGGCTCCTGGATCTATATCGGCAGCCAGGGAATCGTGCAGGGCACGTATGAAACCTTTGCTGAAATGGGCCAGCGTCATTTTGGCGGGAACCTCGCGGGCAAGTGGATTCTCACCGCCGGCTTGGGCGGCATGGGCGGCGCGCAGCCGCTGGCCGCGACCATGGCCGGCGCCAATTTGTTGGCCGTCGAATGCCGTCCCAGCCGCATCGCCAAGCGGCTCGAGACCGGCTACATCGATGCACAGGCGCGCACGTTAGACGATGCGCTGACCATGCTCGACACCGCCAAGAAGCAGGGCAAACCGCTGTCAGTGGCGTTGCTCGGCAACATTGTGGATGTGCTCGGTACCTTGCTGGAGCGGGGAATCAAGCCGGATGCCCTTACTGATCAAACCTCTGCACATGATCCGGTCAATGGCTACCTGCCCCAAGGCTGGACCATCGAACAATGGGACGAACGGCGCGTCAATGACCCTGCGGGCACCGCCGCCGCCGCGTCGCGCTCGATGGCCAAGCACGTCGAGTATTTGTTGCGCTTCAAGCGCATGGGGTTGCCGGTTTTCGACTACGGCAACAACATCCGGCAAGTCGCCTTCGATGCCGGCGTCTCCGATGCCTTCGAAATACCGGGCTTCGTTCCCGAATACATTCGGCCGCTGTTTTGCCGCGGCGTCGGTCCTTTTCGCTGGGTGGCCCTCTCGGGTGATCCGGAGGACATCTACAAGACCGACGCCAAGGTCAAGGAGTTGATTCCGGACGATGCGCATCTGCATAAGTGGCTCGATATGGCGCGCTCGCGAATCCATTTTCAGGGATTGCCGGCGCGCATTTGCTGGGTGGGCTTGGGGCAGCGTCATCGATTGGGTCTGGCGTTCAATGAAATGGTAAAGAGCGGTGAGCTGTCCGCGCCCATCGTGATCGGCCGCGATCACCTTGATTCAGGCTCGGTCGCGAGTCCCAATCGCGAGACCGAAGCGATGAGAGACGGCTCGGATGCCGTCTCGGACTGGCCGCTGCTCAACGCGCTGCTCAACACCGCTTCGGGCGCAACCTGGGTATCGATTCACCATGGCGGCGGCGTCGGCATGGGCTACTCGCAACATGCCGGGTTGGTCATCGTCTGCGACGGCAGCGAGGCGGCGGCCAAGCGCATTCGACGCGTGCTCTGGAACGATCCCGCCACGGGGGTCATGCGTCATGCGGATGCCGGCTACGAGAGCGCGATTGCATGTGCCCGAGAACAGGGCCTCAAGCTGCCGATGATCGGGCAACCCTAAGTGAGCAGCGCCCTGACCTTGCAGGCCGGCGCGCTCTCGCTGACCGCACTGCGGCGAATCTATGAACGACCGACGGTGTTGCATTTGTCGCCGCAAGATCGTGGGCGCATCGCATCCGCCAACGCCTTGGTGGACAAAATCGTCGCGAGCGGTGATGTGGCCTACGGCATCAACACGGGATTCGGACTGCTCGCGCAAACGCGCATACCCAACGAACAGCTCGAACTGCTGCAACGAAATTTGCTGCTCTCGCATGCCGCAGGCGTGGGCGATGCACTCCCCGATGCCGTCGTCCGGCTCATTCTCGCGCTCAAGATCAACGCCTTGGCCCGCGGTCATTCCGGCGTCACGCTTGGGCTGGTGGATGCCTTGCTGGCGCTGCTCGAGCACGAGGTGTATCCGATAATCCCGGCGCAAGGATCGGTCGGAGCGTCGGGCGACCTGGCACCCTTGGCGCACTTGAGCGCGACGCTGCTCGGCATCGGCCATGCCCGCGTCAACGGCGCAAGAGTACCGGCGGCCGACGGACTACGCAGGGCAGGCCTGCAATCCATCAAGTTGCACGCCAAAGAAGGTCTCGCCTTGATAAACGGCACTCAGGTCTCCACGGCCTTGGGCTTGGCCGGCTTGTTTGGCACCGAGGACCTGTTGGCCGCCGCCATCGTCGCCGGCGCGATGTCGGTTGACGCCCTGAAGGGCAGCGACTCGCCATTCGATGCACGCATTCAACAGCTTCGCGGACAACCCGGCCAAATCGCCGTGGCGCGCGAGTATCGGGAATTGATCGCGGGCAGCGCCATTCGCGCCTCGCATCTTGATTGCACTCGTGTGCAGGATCCCTATTCTTTCCGCTGCCAACCTCAGGTGATGGGCGCGTGCCTGGACCTCGTTCGCAACTGCAGCACGACGCTTAAGATCGAAGCCAATGCGGTGACGGATAATCCGCTCTTATTCACCGAAACAGGCGATGTGCTGTCGGGCGGAAATTTTCACGCCGAGCCGGTGGCCTTTGCCGCCGATACGCTCGCCCTGGCGATCGCGGAAATCGGCAGCCTGTCGGAGCGCCGCATTGCCGTGCTCGTGGACCCCAAAATGAGCGGCCTGCCCCCGTTCCTGGTCAACAACAGCGGGTTGAATTCCGGCTTCATGATCGCGCAAGTCACCGCGGCGGCGCTGGTTTCCGAAAACAAGACGCTCGCAGCGCCGGCCAGCGTCGATTCGATTCCGACTTCCGCGAATCAGGAAGATCATGTCAGCATGGCGACCCACGCAGCGCGTCGTTTGCTGGTCATGGTCGACAACGCCGCCGCAGTGGTTGGCATCGAATTATTGGCGGCGGCTCAAGGCATCGATTTTCATCGTCCCGCCAAATCCTCCCGGCGCCTCGAAGAGGTTCATGCAGGCATTCGCCGCGACGTCCTGTTTTATTCGGCCGATCGTTATTTCGCACCCGATATCGAGGTCGCGCGTTCTTGGGTAAAATCCGGACGCTTCGCAGCCCACGTTAACCGAGTCCTACCATCGAGAGCCGAGCCATGAAACTTTACGGCGCACTTTTATTCTGTCTCTGCTGTTTTGCCGGCACCAGCCGCGCGACGCAAGTCAACCTCGCGACCTTGACCTGCGTGCGATATCAAAACGAGATCATGGCGCCGGCGGTGCCCGCGCCGGGCGCCGATTCGATCAACACCATGATGTGGTTATTCGGCTATTCCGTGGGCAAGTCGGGGGCGCACGTCATGTACGGCGATGCCTTGGCCGGCTTCGGATTCGCGCTCGACGCGGAGTGCAAAAACAATCCCACGATGAGCCTGCTGGACGCGCTGGCGACCATCAAGCCCGATAACAAGAAGCCGATGGACTTAACCGGTTTGGAATGCGAAACCTTCGCGTCCCGTCATTTGGAACTCTTGCAATCGGACCGCGAGAGCGCGGATACCATCATGATGTGGTTGTTTGGTTTCGCTGTTGCCAAGACCGGCAGCCACTTGTTTGACTCAACAGGTCTCAAAGACTTCGAAGCCTCGCTCATGGCCGACTGCAAGAAAAATCCCGGCCGCAATCTGTTCGACGAGCTGGTCGCTGTTAAATTCTCAGCTCCTAAAAATTAGACGCACTGCGCATGAATTGGTCCGCGAGACTCACGTGCGCGGGAAAGTAAGGCTGAGTCGCCAACTCTTGCAGCCCCTCCAAGATCCGTCCCACTCTTTCCGGCGTGCCCAGGTCGGTCCAGCCGCAATGCGGCACGGTGAGCACCTTGAGCATGGATTCGCGGCCTTGCAGCACATCCTTGGAAAAATCTACCGTGCGCAAGTTCTGGTAGATGGAATCGAGGCCGCCGCTCTGGAAGCCGCGCATTGCGGCAATGATGTCTGCGAATCGGCTGTCAAACAGGCTGAGCAAGGTGCGAACCGAAGCCGCCATGATGAAAACATTCCACAGCGCGCCTTGCTCGAGCAGCATTCGGGCGCGAGCAGCGTTCGGTTTCTCCACAAAGCGCAGCACCCCCGCGGCGCCGTCCCGGCCGCGCGATGCGGGCAAGATATAGCCGAGCTCGCTGTCGGGTTCATCCGGCTCGACCCCTAAAAGATATATCGACTCGCGGTCAGCATGCGCCAACGCGGCCGCGCGCCGCAAAGCCCCGGCCATGATTTTCTCATCGCTCAGATAATGGTCGGCGGGCAGCAACACCACAGTGGCGTCCGGATCCCGTTCCAGGATGCGCAGAAGCGGCAGCAATATGCCGAATGCCGTGCCTCTATTTTGCGGCTGCGAGATGACATTCTGCTCAGGCAGATAACTCAACAGCGGCCCCCACCATTGCCGATGTTGTTCCGCGACTACACTGCAGATGTGCGATAGCGCTGCAACCGACGCAGCGCGCTGCAGGGCCTCTTGCAGTAGACAGGGACCCCCTTGCAACGAACAGAACTGTTTCGGTACGGCAACGCCGCGCTCGTCCCGCGTCAGGCTATGTAGACGGCTTCCCTCGCCTGCGGCGAGGACCAACGCCCATGTATCGATATGATGTTTCATAGGAAAATCGCCTCCTCCGCGCCGCAACCATGCTGGACTTTGAGCAGTGTCGGACGAAATGGCATGCGGTCTTGAAGCTTTGTAGGAATCGACCGATAGCAATTTGCTAAGACGTTTCCTACGGTCGATCGGTAGCTCGACCGAATGCGAGAATCGCCGCGCCGTGGTCAACTGTCACCATGGCGAGAAACTTAAAACCGGGGGCGATATATATCGCGGCACTTCGAGTTGGTGCGCTGTTCCTGTTAGCCTCCGGCGCTTCTGCGGCCCCGCCGCAGGGATTTCTATCGCGTCTGCAGAGTTCGCGCCCGCAAGGGCAAATTCAGGCGCCCACTCAACATTTGGACCTTCGCGCGCCTTCACACGCGGTGGAGGCGAGCATGGCCTCGGAAAAATCAGCCGGCGTCTTCCCCTCGATGGCACATCGTCAAAATCCTGCCCAGGAGCAGGTCGACGTTCCAACCCTCAGCTCGGAGGGCATGCATGCGCGTCCCACGATTCAGGAATTCGTACATAAAGTGCATCGAGAAGGCCTGCCCGTGGCGCGGCTGTTCGAGACCAAATCCGCGTTGGTCCACCTGGGCCTGAGTCCCCGTGGCAAACCCGGCCTATGGCTGGTGCAAAAGACGCACTGATGTACCGCCGTTGAGAATTCTTTACGTTGAGGACAACGCGCTCGTGCGTGAAGTGACTGCTGAGCTTCTGGCTCAGGAACAGCGGCAAATTGTCGCTTGTGCAGATGCCGAAGAGGCGCTCAAGGAATTTCGCGAAAACCCCTACGATATCCTCATCACCGACGTGAGTTTGCCCGTCATGTCGGGTATTGACCTGGCGCGCAGCATCTTGGCTATCAGGCCTGATCTACCCATCATTATCGCGTCGGGCTATTCGCTGGATTTCGGGCTCGAAAACTGGGGCGGCAATGTGCGCGCCATCATCAAACCATTCGAAGGCCCCGAAATCGAAGCGCTGATCACCGATCTTGTCGCGGGTTCGGAGCCTGTCCGGGGCTCCTAGTCCGCGCGCGGCAGTCGAACATGAAAAGCAGTTTCTCCATCGCCGGTCTTCACATCCACCCGGCCGTCATGCGCTTGCACGATCTGCGAGACAATGTATAAGCCAAGACCGAGGCCGTCGCTGCGACCGGATTGACGCTGACCGCCGCGGAACGGATCGAACAAGTGCGGCAAGATATCAGGCGGTATGGTGCCGCCGTTTTTCACGGCCAAAGTCACATGATCGCGGTCGCTGCCGTCCAGGCGCACTTGAATTGGCCCTTCCGGGTTGCCGTGTTTGAGGGCGTTGCCTATCAGGTTGGAGGCTACCTGTGCGATGCGCTCCGGATCCCAGCGCCCCGCAAAATCCCCCGCATAGCTTGCGTCAATTGGCCGCTCGGGTGCAGCCGTTTGATGCTCGCGCAGCGCCCGTTCCACCAGGGCCTTGAAGTCCGCGGCCTCACGTTTGACGATGATGCCTCCCCCCAGCCGCGCGCGTGCCAGATCGAGCATGTCTTCAATCATTCGCGCCATGCGATTGCCGCTGGCAACGATGCGCGCGGCAGCTTCGAGCGCCGCCTGATCCTGAGTACGGCGCTGCAATAAGCGCGCCGACGCCAGCATCGCGCTCAACGGATTGCGTAAATCATGGGCGAGCAGGGCGCTGAACATCTCGTTGAGACGCAGAGTTTCGGTCCGGTCATTCAATTCGACGGACAGGGCTTGGCGCTGCCGATACAGCTGAAAGAATACCTCGGCCTTGTTCTTGAGAATGTGCGGCTCGATCGGCTTGTAGATGAAATCGACCGCACCTAGTTCATATCCCTTGAACTGATGATGCTGCTCTCGCGCACCCGCAGTCACAAATATCAGCGGTATGTGCCGGGTGCGTTCGCTGCCGCGCAACAGCTCGGCGAGTTCGAAACCATCCATGTCCGGCATTTGCACATCCAGAAATGCGAGCGCCACTTCGTTCACCAGCAGCAATTCCAGCGCTTCCGAGCCCGAGCGCGCCGTCAAGATCTCGACATCGCGGCGCGCCAAGAGAGCCGACAGCGCCAGCAGATTCTCTTCGAGATCGTCGACCAGCAAGCACTTGATGGGAGCGAGCGCCAGGGTATCCATGTTCAATCCATCCGCGCAGGGACGGGACCGGTGTCCAAGGTGTGCAGCATATTAGCGATCTCATCGAGCGGCAGGACCCAGTCCGCGGGCCGCAATTTCAGCGCGGACAACACCATTTGCGGCGCGCGCGTCGTCTGCGGGGATTGTACGACGGTAACGCCTCCCGCGTCATGAATGGCTGCCAGCCCGGAGGCACCATCCTCGTTTGCGCCGCTGAGGATGATTCCCAGCAATCGATCATTATAAATTTCTACCGCCGATTCGAACAGCACATCGATCGAGGGTCTGGAATGATGCACGGGTTCATCGGCCGAGAGCGCAAGTTGCGGACCGCTGTCGATTAACAAATGATAGTTGTTCGGGGCGAAATACACCGTTCCGGGCACTACGTCCGCCTTGTCCTCCGCCTCGCGAACCGGCAGCGCACACTTTCGCGCGAATATCTCGGCGAGCATGCTGGGCGTGTCGCGCGGCAGATGCAGCACTATGAACACGGGCGCCCGCGTCCCAGGAAGAAGCGCGGGCAGCAGGACGGTCAGTGCTTCTATGCCTCCCGCGGATGCGCCGATCACGACTGCGTCCACGCGCCCTGCGAGATTCATAGCTCGGCCCGTTTCTGAAAAATCCGCTCTGGCGGCACTAAATCCAAGAAAGCGCCGGCGTGCGAGGAAAAGCGTATCGATTCCTTCGCGCCCAGCCCCAAGAATCCCTGGCGGCACAGCGCGTCGCGAAATAATCCCAGCGCCCGGTCCTGCAGAACGCGATTGAAATAAATCAGTACGTTGCGGCAGGACACCAGCTGCACCTCCGCGAAAACGCTGTCGGTCGCGAGGCTATGATCGGAAAAGACGATGTGATCCTTCAGCGATTTGTCGAAAACCGCGCGGCCATAAGCGGCAGTGTAGTAATCGGAAAGCGACGAGCGGGCGCCCGATTTGTGATGGTTGGCCGTGAAGCCCGCGATGCGCTCCACGTCATAGACCCCCGCCGCTGCTTTCTGCAGTGTTCCCGAATTGATGTCGGTTGCATAAATGATGGTTTTGGACAGCAAGTCCTCCTCCTGCAGGAGTATTGCGAGCGAATAGGCTTCCTCGCCGGCGCTGCAGCCGGCGACCCACACTTTGAGGAAGGGATACGTGCGCAGCAATGGCACGACCTGTTCGCGCAGGGCGAGAAAATACGCGGGGTCGCGGAACATTTCGCTCACTTGCACGGTGAGAAAATCCAAGAGCGATGGAAATACCGTTGCATCGTGCAGCACCTTGTCCTGCAGCTGCGAGAGCGTCTGGCAGTGGAATCGGCTCATTGCCGCGCGCATGCGACGCCGTAGCGAAGCCATGGCGTACCCGCGGAAATCGTAGTGATACATGTGATAAATGGCATCAATCAGAAGTCTGAACTCGATGTCGAACTCCCGGCCCGCGGCTTTTGCGCCGCTTACTTCGGCATCCATACCCTTACCAGCGACAGCAGCTTCTCGACATCCAACGGTTTGGCGATGTAGTCGTTGGCGCCGGCCGCCAGGCTCTTCTCATGATCGTCCGCCATAGCCTTCGCCGTCAGCGCGATGATGGGGAGAGATTTCCACTCGCCGCGCTTGCGAATCTCGCGCATTGCCGACAGGCCATCCATCTCGGGCATCATGATGTCCATCAGCACCAAGTCAATGCGCGTCGCCGCCTCTTGCGAGGAGCGCGCCAAAACTTCGAGTGCTTCGCGCCCGTTGCGCGCGATGATCACGGTGATGCCCTTGGGCTCGAGCACGCTCGACAAGGCAAACACATTGCGCACATCGTCCTCCACGATCAGCACTCGACGGCCCTCGAGCGTGCTCTCGCGGTGACGTGCCGTCTTTAGCATCTGTTGATGCTCGGGCGGCAATTTCGCCTCCACCTGGTGCAGAAACAGCGTGACTTCATCCAACAGCCGCTCCGGCGAGCGAGCGTCCTTGATGATTATCGACTTCGAGTAACGGCGCAGCCGCTGCTCCTCGTCCCGGTCCAGGGCGCGTCCGGTGTAAATGATGACCGGCGGAAAAGCCCCGTCTGCCTGCAGCGACATCTTTTCCAACAGATCGTAGCCGCTCAAATCCGGCAGGTTGAGGTCGACGACCATGCAATCGAAAGTTGTGTCCTTGAGATGGGCCAGTGCTTCGCCGGCGCTTGCGACCGCCGTGATCTGGACGTCGCCATTGCTCAACAACTGCCGCACGCTTTCCCGCTGCCGCGCGTCGTCCTCGACGATCAGCACCCGACGCACGCATTGCGAAAACTTCGCTTCCAATCGCCGCAACGCCGCGACCAACTCCTCTCGCTTCGCCGGCTTCAAGGCATAGCCGATCGCGCCCAGTTCCAGTGCCTCGCGTTTGTAATCGGAAACCGAGATCATATGAACCGGAATGTGCCGCGTCCGTGGATCGCGCTTCAAACTGTCGAGCACGCCGAGTCCGGAATGATCGGGCAAATTGACATCCAGGAGGATTGCGCTCGGCACATACCGTCCCGCGGCAATGAGTCCATCATTGGCGGATGCAGCGGCGACGCATTGAAAGCCCATTTCGCGCACCAGATCGCGCAAAATCATCGCGAAAGCCGGGTCGTCTTCGACCAGCAAGATGACTCGACCGCCCGGAGTGATCACATTGCGATCATCTTCCGGTGCCGAGGGCGCGGATATTTTCGGCGCGGTATTTTTAGGGGCGGATTCCGGCTTTGGCTCCGGCCGCGTCTCCTCGGCTGCCGTGCCGGAGTTGAACGCCAGCGGTACCGTCAAGGTAAACACGCTACCCTCGCCCAAGGCGCTTTGTACGGTGATTGCGCCGCCCAACAGGGCCGCCAAGTCGCGCGAAATCGACAGACCCAGGCCTGTGCCGCCGAACTTGCGGTGAATGCTGCCGTCGGCCTGCCGAAATGCCTCGAAAATCACCTCTTGTTGATGGGGCGCGATGCCGACGCCGGTGTCGCGCACTGCGAAGGCCATGGCGCCGTTCTGCGCCGAGAACACGCGCAATGCGACCTCGCCTTTCTCGGTGAATTTGAAGGCGTTCGACAGTAAATTCTTGAGAATCTGCCCCAGTCTTTGCGGATCCGTCTCAATCTGCTCAGGCACACCCGGCTCGATGACCCAGGAGAAACGCAATTGACTCTGATCGGCGGTGGGTTGAAATGTCTTGACCAGTGATTCCACGGTACCCGCCACCGAGATCTTCTCGGGCGCCAGTTCGACTTTGCCTGCTTCGATTCTCGAAAGATCCAGCACATCGTTGATGAGTGCGAGCAGATCATTGCCCGCAGAGGTAATGGTCTTGGCAAATTTCACCTGGGCCGCGGTCAGGTTGCCGTCCTTGTTGTCGGCGAGGAGCTTCGCAAGTATCAGGGTCGAGTTGAGCGGGGTGCGCAACTCGTGGCTCATATTCGCAAGGAATTCGCTCTTGTATTCATTTGCCCGCTGTAGCTCGTCTGATCTCGCGGTCAGAATGACTTGGGCCTTGGCGAGCTCGTCCTTCTGGTGCTCGAGCAGTTGAGCCTGCTCTTCCAGCTGCGAATTGATCTGCTCGAGTTCGGATTGCTGCACCTCGAGATGCGCTTGCGATTCCCGCAACGCCCGGCCCTGTTCCTCGAGTTCCTCGTTGCTGACGCGCAATTCCTCTGCGCCGGCCTGGAGTTCTTCCGCCTGCTGCTGCGTCTCCTGCAGCAATTCTTCGAGACGTTGGCGATCCTTGGCGGCGCGCACGGCGACGGCAATCGATTCCGAGGCACGCGACAAAAGTTCGCGCTGATCTGAATCGGTGGCTCCAAAAAACCCCAGTTCCATCACGGCCTGCACCACGCCGTCGACGCTCGCCGGGATCACCACCAGCTCATTGGGCGTGCCCCTGCCGATGCCGGAGGAAATCGGCAAATAGCCGTCCGGGACATCCCGCACTCGGATAGCGAGTTTGTCTTTGGCCGCCTGGCCTACCAAGCCGTCACCGGGTCGCACGGTTGCCACGGATTCATCCGCGAGAATTGCATAGGCAGCGAAACGCCGATACTGGCCGGCTTCGGCAATATACACAGCGCCGACCTGTGCCTCCACGAAGCCCGCTAAAAAGCCCAGCAGATTGGTGCCCAATTTATCCAGCGACTGATCGCCTTGCATTTGCTCGCTTAATCCCATTTGGCCGGACCTGATCCAGGCCTGGGCTTGCCGAGTCCGAAAGTCCCGGGACGCGACCACGGCGGCGCCGGCAATCAGGAACAGCAATATCCCCGATCCGCCCAACGTGACCGCCAGTGACACGGTCGCGGCGTTGCGGGATTCTTGAGCGTGCTGCGCAAGCAACTGCCGCTCCGCCGCCTCCATCTCGCTCACCGCGGCTCGGATGCGATCCATGTAGATCTTGCCTCGGTCCGTGCGGACTATGGCCAGGGCTGCATCAATCTTGCCTGCGCGGCGCGCGGCAACGGTCGACTCCAGTTCCGCCATTTTGAGATTTGCGAGAGACTCGAGCGCATCGAGCCGCCCCCGCTGCTCGGGCCGATTGACGAGCAGAGCCCGCATCGACTTGATCTCATCCGGAAGCGCGTCCTTCGCGTCGGTGTACGGCGCCAGGTAACTTTCCTCGCCGGTGAGCAAGAATCCGCGCTGCCCGGTTTCCGCATTTATCAGCGTCGAAAGCAGGCTTTCCAGACGCCCCAGCACTTCGATGGTTTGCGTCAGGTTTGCAGCGGTGGCCGTCGTCGCCTGCAATGATTGATAGGACAGCAGCGCGATAATCGCCACTGCGACCACGGCCAGCAAGAATCCGATCAGAGTTTTAGGCGGTAGCGGCAGACTGCTGCGTACCGCGCCGGTCGAGCTTGTTGAAGAGTTGTTAGAATTCATGGCGGTGCTCGAAGGGCGACCCGCGAAAGTCTACGTGAGAAGCGGAAGCGTGCCTGTAGGAAACGGCTGACATTCACGCGCAGCGCTTAACATAGCGTGCTGGACCGTGCGGGCCGCTAAATCTTGCTGCTGATTGGCGTCGCGCGCTGACGCTGCAGCGACAGCAACGCACCGGCAAGGACAAAGTAGGCTGCACAAAATTGGATCGCGACATTGCGCGCAATGCCGTCCAACTGCGGCAATACATACGCGCTGCCGTCGAGCCGCACTGAGTGAATGATCCCAAAGAAACTCAAGGCCCCGCCCACCGACAGATAAGCCGCCGCGGATCGCAGTCGGCGTTCAATCATTTCCACCACAAATGCCGCCCAGATCGTCGCAGTTATGATGAATCCGTTGCCCAACGCAACGATTACGCTCAAAGCAGGCAGACCGTGCTCGGGCGCCGTCATCAGTGCCGCGAATTTCTGCGGCGCGATGAATTTAGAGTCGCTTAGCTCGATGGTCAGCAGCCGCGCGATCGACGGGAAAAAGCTGATGGCCACGGCGATCGCTTGGCGCGCGGGCACGGCAGTGAACGCCTGCGCGGTAATATTGAGCGCCAGAAACACCAGCACCGGCGCCAGCACGGCGAGCGGCACCAGCTCGATCAGATTCGCCAAGAAGCCCAGCATCCCGCCAACCCCGACGAAAACACCTGTCAATAGCGTGTACCCGGAGCGCGCGCCCATTTCCTTGAATGCGGGATGTCCAATGTAAGGCGTGGTCTGCGCGACGCCTCCCGCCAGTCCCGCCAACAACGTCGCGGCAGCCTCTGCCAGCAAGATGCTGCGCACGTCGTAGTCATCGCCCGCGACACGTGCGCTCTCGCTGTTGTTCACTCCGCCCACGACCGTCAGCAGAGCGAATGGAATGATCAACGGCAGATAAGCAGAGAGACCCGCTAAGCCCTGGAAAATGCCGGGGTCGGGGTGCGGAAACGCGAGACGCAGCGTCGGCATCACGGGCGAGGGAATCTGCATGCCGAGAAAGCCAAAGTGACCCGCCCCGTAGTAAAACAAAGTCCCGACGATGACCGCGAAAAGCACGCCCGGCATGCCGAACGGCGCTGACCCTTTGGCAACCAAGGCGTAGAGAACGAGACCCAAGGTCAGGAGGCCGACCATTGGAAACTGCAACAGATCGACCATGGGAAAAAATCCGATCAAGGTCAGCGCGATGCCCGCCAACGAGCCCAATAGTCCGGCCATTGGGATCACCCGCCGCACTGTTCTTCCGGCGAATGACAACAGCAGCTTCAAGATGCCCATGGAGGCGGTAGCGGCCATGCCCAGATACCAGGTCTCGAGCCCGGCCGAAGTGGGGTCGAGACCCGCAGCGCGAAACTTTGCAAATGCCGGGCCGAGTACCAGCAACGCCATTCCAATGGTGGACGGTGTGTCCAAGCCGAACGGCATGGCGGTGACATCGCCGCGCCCGGTGCGGCGCGCCAGCCTTACGGCCAGCCAGGTGTAGGCCAAGTCGCCGACCAACACGCCCAATGCAGTCCCGGGAAACATTTTTCCGAAGACGATGTCTGCCGGAACGCCGTAGCCGCCGATCAACACGGCGGCTAGAAGCCCAAGAACCGACAGATTGTCGACGACGAGCCCTAAGAAGCCATTGACGTCGCCGGGGACCAGCCGAAAGAAGGAAGGCTGGCCGGCGCTAACTCCCAAGATTGAGCAGTGCCGCGTTGCCGCCCGTGGCCGTAGTGTTGACGGTGAGCGTGCGTTCATTCGCGAATCGCGTCAGATAGTGCGGCCCTCCCGCCTTGGGGCCGGTGCCCGATAGGCCATTGCCGCCGAAGGGCTGCACACCGACGACCGCGCCGATCATATTGCGATTCACGTAGGTATTGCCGATCGATGTATCCGCGAAGACCTGCCGCCAAAATGATTCCAGCCGAGTTTGCACGCCGAGGGTCAAGCCATAATGGCTGTCGCGAATGGCCCCAAGCACTTGTTGTATATCGCGCGATCGATACCGCACGACGTGCAGGATTGGCCCGAATTCTTCATGGGTGAGCTGACCCGCGCTCTTGAGTTCGATGAGATGCGGCGCAAAGAAGCTGCCGTGCGAGTGCGCATCGTTCAGTTCGCAAGCTTTCACGATGCGCGCTTCGCTCTTCATCCGCGCCACATGCTGCGCCAAACCATCCCGTGCGGCCGCATTGATGACCGGTCCCACGTCGGTTTGGAGGTCGGATGGATCGCCGATGAGCAACTCGTCCATGGCGCCCGCTATCATTTCGATTACCGCGTCGGCAATCTCCTCCTGCAAGAACAACAAGCGTAGCGCGGAGCAGCGTTGTCCGGCACTCATGAATGCCGAACTCACCACATCGTCGACCACCTGCTCGGGCAGTGCGGTCGAATCCACGATCATGGCGTTCAAGCCGCCCGTTTCGGCGATCAGCGGCACGATGGTTCCGCCGCGTGCGGCCATTGCGCGATTGATGGTCAAGGCAGTGGCCGTCGAGCCTGTCATGGCAACCCCGGCCAGTGCAGGATGCGCCAGTGCAATTTCACCGAACAAGCGTCCCGGAGTCGGCACCAGGTGCACGGCCTGCTGCGGAACCCCGGCCTCGTGCAGCAGGCGTATGAACCGTGCGGCAATCAGGGGCGTGGGTTCGGCCGGTTTTGCGACCACCGCGTTGCCCGCCGCCAGAGCCGCGGTCACCTGGCCTCCAAAAATCGCCAGTGGAAAGTTCCACGGACTGATGCAGGCGAATACACCGCGTCCCTGCAAGGTCAGCTCGTTCATCTCGCCGGTGGGGCCCTCGAGGCTTTCGGGAACCGCAAATTGCTTGCGCGCCCGCAACGCATAGTAGCGGCAATAATCAACCGCCTCACGCACCTCGGCGATGGCATCCGATATCGTCTTGCCCGCTTCACGGACCAATAGCTCGTGAAACGACGCGCGGTCGGACTCGAGCAAATCCGCGGCCTTTTCCAGGCAATTCGCGCGCGCAGCACCGCCGGTCGAGTTCCATGCGGGCTGCGCCGCAGCGCCGGCGTCAAACGCCATTTTTATTTCCGCGGGGCTTGCATCGCGCGTGGAACCGACCTGATCGCGGCGATCCGCCGGATTGGTCACGGCATGCATTTCTCCGGACAGCAATTGGCCATTGATGATCGGACCCGCGGTTGGCGCGTCGGCCGTCTTCTTGACGCGTAGAGTCGAAATTTCGGCTCGCAGCGTTTCCAGCTCGCGCGGATCTCCCAGATCGATCCCGCGCGAATTGCGGCGGTCGGAATACAACGCGGCCGGTACCGGAAGTCGTGGATGGGCATACGCCTCCAGGCGCTCGAGCTCAGAGATCGGATCGCGGACGATCTCAGCTACTGGAACCTGCTCATCCATGAAGCGGTTGACGAACGAGGTATTGGCGCCATTTTCGAGAAGGCGTCGCACCAAGTAGGCGAGCAAATCCTTATGTTCCCCCACCGGGGCATACACGCGCACCCGCGGGAAATTGGCGACTTGCCGCGCGGCCTCTGCATATAGAAGACGGCCCATGCCATGCAGCCGCTGAAACTCAAAGTCCGCGTGCTCGGGAGCGAGTTCCAGCACCGCAGCGATGCTGTGGGCGTTATGCGTCGCGAATTGTGAGTAGATCAATTCCGCGTGTTTAAACAAGAGTCCCACGCAGGCCAGGTACGACACATCGGTGGTCACCTTGCGGGTGTAAACCGGATAGCCATCGAGGCCCCGCTCCTGTGCCCGCTTGATCTCGGAATCCCAATAAGCGCCTTTGACCAAGCGCACCGTCATGCGCCGGCCGTACTTAAGTGCCGTGGCTGCGACCCAATCGATGACCTCCAGCGCGCGCTTGCCGTAGGCCTGCACGGCGAGCCCTAGCCCCGGCCAGTCTTGGGTGACAGTGTCTTTCGCGAGCGCCTCAATGATATCCAGCGAGAGATCAAGCCGGTCCGCTTCTTCGGCATCGATGGTCAGTTGAATGCCCAGCCGCGCCGCGCGGCGCGCAAGTTCCAGCACCTGCGGCACCAATCGGCGCATGACCCGGTCGTGCTGCAGCAGGCTGTAGCGAGGCTCCAAGGCCGAGAGCTTGATGGAGATGCTCGAAACCTCATGAACGACTCTTCCGGCCGCCGTAGATCCGATGACATCAATGGCGTGTTGATAGGATTTCAGGTAGCGCGCCGCATCTCGCAGCGTTCGGGCGCCTTCACCCAGCATATCGAAAGAGCAGAGTCCCACGTCCGATTCGCGAGCGCTGCGAGCCAATGCCTCTTCGATGCTGCGCCCCACTACGAACTCGCCGCCGATGATCTTCATGGCCCGGCGCACCGCAAGTCGCACCAAGGGCTCGCCCGCCTTGCGCGTGAGCTTGCGCATCCATCCGGTCGCATCGGTCTTGATGGACGGCTCCAGATCGAGAATGCCGCCGGTGAGCATCAAGCCCCAAGTGGAGGCGTTGACAAACAAAGACTCCGATTGGCCCGAATGAGCGGACCAGTCGCCTGAGCTAAGCTTCTCCGCGATCAGTCGATCGGCCGTGACATCGTCGGGAATACGCAGGAGTGCCTCGGCAATGCACATCAGTGCAATGCCCTCCTGATTCGACAGGCCGAATTCCTGCAGGAACGCATCGAGGAAGGGACGCTCGTCGCGCCGCGCGCGAGCCCCTTCAACCAACTTCATGCCTAAGGCGACGGCGCGATGACGCGCGCCCCCGGTCAGTTCCAGGCTATGCAACAGCCGTCGTACCGCTTGGTCTTCCGGCCACGTGCCATGATCGCGGATTGTCTGGCGCAGATCTTCCAGTCGAGCGTTCGGAGGAGGCGGTTGCGGGTTGGCGGCCATGGTCTCTAATTTTAAGGGCTAATCGTCGCAATAAACACTGCGCTCGGGGCGGAATCCTCGCCAGGCGACATATTGCTCAAATGCGCGCTGCAGTCCTCAAGGATAGCAAGATCCCAAGGCTCCAGCCGCGTTGATTCCCCCACGCCGCCGTCCAATGACAATGGATCCTGAATACCAAATATCAAAGTCGTCTCGCCGCGAATTGCGGCCACCAGGGTTGGCTCGCTGATGCGCTCGATGCGCGCCGCCATGCGCAGTGATTTGGACACCATGAGGTTCAAATCCACGCACGGTCCGTCGAGCAGTTCGCAACGAGTGCGCTTCGCGCCATCGAATTCGACCGAGTCCCCCACGCTGCGCAGCACACACTGCTTTCCGCCGCCGAATTCAAGTGCTATTCCACGCCCCCGTAACAGCACCATCTTGCGATCGTATCCCGCGAAATCCGAGAACGGACCCGATGAATCGATCTGCGCCACGCTGACGCGCCAAAGGAATGTATCTCCGGTTGGCGGCACCCGGATCGCCTCGTGGGTTATGCCGCCGCCATTCTTCCACGGTAGCGCCGTGAAAGAGGAGCGGCGGATGACTTTTATACGTTCGTCGGCCATGCGACCCCGATCAATCCTTCGTCCACCGTACCACTGCTCGCGCCAATGCGGGACCCACGACCAACACGAGAATGAACCGCGCCACCTGCATGGCCATGACGAATGGCACGTCGACATGGGAGGAGGCAGCAATGATCGCGACCGAATCGGCACCGCCGGGACTGGTGGCAAGGTAGGCAGTCAAGGGGTCGGTGCCGACGAGGAGGTGCAGCAGCACCGCCAGGCCGCCGCATAGCGCGATCAGCGTCAAGGTCGATGCAGCGATCTTCGGAAAAACGCGCCCGGCGTACATCACGATCTCACGCGAGAATCGCAGGCCGATGGACCAGCCGATCAGGGCGTAGCACGCGGCCATCAGCCAGGGCGGCAGGGTGATCGTCATGACGCCGGTACATGAGAGCGCAACGCCGGCGAAGAGCGGGACCAGCAGTGCGCCGGCAGGGAGCCTGGATTTGGCGCCGGCAATCGAACCGAACACGGCGAGCGCCACCGTTTCCCAGAAGGGCCCCGCAACGACTGCCGGAAACCAGTCGATCGCGGCTCTCGGGAGGGCTCCCGGCGCGACCCAGAGGCGAGCGACGATGGAGGCTACGAGAGCTACGAGTATCACGCGCAGAAACTGCATGTAGGCGACGAGCCGCGGGTCGCCGCCGAAACCTTCCGACATCAACACCATGACCGTGGCCGCGCCGGGCGACGAGCCCCAGATGGCCGTCGTTCCGGGCAGGACCTTCCAGCGTGCGAGCAGGGCCCCAAGCGACGTACTGATGAGGAGCACCGAGGAAACACCGGCGAGAAACAGCGGCCACTGCCGGACCATCGTCACCAGGATCGCGGGACCGATGCTCCGTGCCACGAGGCAGCCGATCAGGCCTTGTGCGATGACGTAAGGCCAGTGCGGCACGGCAAGCTTGCCGTCGAACACCGCGACCAGGATCGCCGCCCCCATGGCGCCGAGAAGCAGGGCCGCGGGGAGGTGCACCAGCTCGAGCGGCACGATCAAGGCGATCGAAACCAGAAGCAGGATAGTCCACTTCAGCGGAGCCCCGGCGTCGCGCAATGTGAATACGGTTCGCTTGGGCGGCTGATCCATCATGCTATTTGAGGAAGTGGTTCGATCGATCCGACGCTTACGCGCGAGTCAGTGTGATGTCGCTGCTTTGAACGATACGGCCGATTCGGGGCATGATGTGCTTCATCGACGCTTCATGGCCCTCGGCGTCGGTACTGGTCGTCGCATCCTTGACGATCAGCAGCTCGTAGCCGTGCTCGTAGGCCTGACGTGCGGTCGATTCCACGCCAATCTGAGTCGCAACGCCGCCCAGCACGATCGTGCGGATACCGCGTCGACGCAACTGCAGATCCAATTCCGTGCCGTGGAACGCACCCCATTGTCGTTTGGTAATTTGCAGGTCGCCCGATTGCATCAGACCGGCCGGGAATTCGTCCCAGCCGGCCGGCAGGCCACCCGGCGGGAGAGGCTGCGCCTGGTCCACCGGTTGGCGCAGCATGTCCGCGCCGCCCGGCGAGAAGGCGACATTCACCAGCACGACGGTTGCCTTTGCGGCGCGAAAGCGCCCGGCCAGGGCCTGACCGCGCTCCAGCAATTCTTGACTCGTAACGGGCGAAAGCGCTCTACCAAGAATGCCCTTTTGCAGGTCGATTAGGACGAGGGCAGAAATTCGGGGATCGAGTTCGATCATGATCTTAGGCTCCAAGGGTGAGGAGGCACGGGCAGAACCGCGGGCCTTGTGCAGAAGCTATATATGAGGGACACTCATAAATATAAGTTTATGAGGATGCCTCACAAATGTCAATTGAAGCGTTGATCGCCAAAGCGCCCACGCGCGCCCGCGGTGTGCAGCGCGTGGCCGGGCTGCTGGACGCAGGTGCCGCGTTGTTCGCCGAAAATGGCTATGAAACCACCACCATGACGCAAATCGCAAAGCACGCGGGTGCCTCGATCGGTTCGCTATATCAGTTCTTTCCATCGAAGGAGGTGCTTGCGGAAGCGCTGTTTGCTCGCTACGTGGAGCGCGCAGCCTCAATGCTCGAGGACCTTGCGAAACGCGCACCGGGCTTGTCGCCGCCGCGCCTGGCAGACAGACTCGTCGATCTGATGCTGGATATCCGCTCAGACCGCGATGCTGCGGCTGCGCTTTCGGGTTCCATCTCCGGCATCGTCGAGCGCCGCCAATCGCTGCGCGGCGCCACCCGCCGCCAAATCGCCGCAATCCTGCGCGCCGCCAACCCTAAGCTGCGCGAGAGGACCGCTGCAGAGGCTGCCGCCATGATTGGCCATGTTTTGAAACTCGTGCCGACACTGGCGAAAGAGCAAGAGGACGGCGGCCAGCCGCTCGTTGCGCAGGTCCGGAAGATGTTGGCTGCGTACATCGAGCGTGTAACGCAAAATTGCTCTTAAGCCACGCTGCCATAGCCGGTAGACTGTCACGCATATGTCAACCACCACTGTCGCCGCCCCCCAGACGAAGCTTCATAAGGACGGGCGCGAAGTCGAATGGCAGCTCGCGTGTGCCGATCTTGGTTCCGTTCGGCGTTGGTTGAGCGACCACGGAACGATCGACGGGCTCATCCTCGAGCCACGTTCCACGCAGCAGATCTTCGACACGTACTTGGACACGGATGACTGGAGAATACATCGTGCGGGTTTCGCTCTTCGCGTCCGCTCCGAATCCGGAACAACCGAAGCCACGCTCAAGTCGCTTCATTCAGCCAGCACGGAGGTTGCTGACCGCCGGGAGTTGACGGAAACGCTGAATAGTTCCGACAGCGAAGCGATCCGAGAATCAATTGGGCCGGTTGGAATACGAGTATGCGCCGTAAGTGGAGCGCGCACCTTGTTGCCGTTGTTCGAATTGCGCACCTCGAGGCAGAGATTTGCGATTCGCAAGAGTGATGAGGCGCAACAACTCGGCGAGATTGCCCTCGATGAAACCGTGATATCTCGGCCACACGGCGAACCCCAGGCAAGTATGCTTCGCGTCGAGGTCGAGGCACTCACGGAAGCACACGGGTCTCTGCGATCGCTCGTGAAAACCCTTCGCAGCAACTGTTCACTCGAGGCCGCATCAGATACCAAGTACTCCCTCGGACTCAAGTCCGTAGGATTGGCGCCGCCGGCGCAAGAATTTGCCCGAACGACCGTCGATGCTTCCATGACCATCGCCGAGGTTGCCATGGCAAACCTCCGGCGCTATTTGGCTGACTGGCATCTGCACGAACCCGGTGCCAGATTGGGAGACGATCCGGAAGAATTGCATGACTTGCGCGTCGCCGGCCGCAGACTCGATGCCGTCCTGCGCCAGTTTCAATCGTTTCTGCCTCCGGAATTTTTGAAGGTTCGCACGACCCTGAAGTCCGTGTTGACTGCCCTGGGTCACGCCCGCGATCTCGACGTCGCCATAGGCGAGTTGCAGATCTTCCAACGCAAATTGCCGAAATCGGATCGGGCGGCCTTAGAACCTTTGAAAGAGCACTTGCTGTCGGAGCGCGACCGGGCCCGCGCACAAATGTTGAGTGTTCTCGACTCGATCTGGGTGCAGAAGAATTTGCAGGAATTAACCGCGCTGCTGACCGCGCCGGTCGCTGCAATGGAAACCTCGGCTGCGGATCTGGCGTTGCACACCTCCCCCGGCTTGATACAGCATCGATTCCGCAAGTTACGCAAGCGAGCCGACCTTCTGGGCGCGGATTCTTCCACCGACGAGTACCACGAGGTTCGCGGCCAAGTGAAGAAGCTGCGGTACGCGCTGGAAGCAGTGGCCGCCCTCTACGGCAAACCCGCCAATGACATGATTCGAGCGCTGCGCCGCTGGCAGGAGAACCTCGGCCTTCAACAGGACGCGGCGGTAGCGATGCAGCGCTTAAACGATCTCGCCGGCGCCAAGTCGAAGGGAATTCCGGCGGAGACCTTGTTCTTGATGGGCCGCCTCGCAGAGCGCCACCTCGGTGCAGCTCGGCAGGCCAGGAAACGCTGCGCAACGGGGTATCGAAAAGTACGGGAAAAATGGAAGAAGCTGCGGACGAAATTCGAAAAATCGACTGCAAATGAGGCGCCGGCGCCTTAAGGCTTTGAAGCGATGGAATTGTTGATCATCCGACATGCGATTGCATTTGAACGCGACCGCCATCGTTGGCCCGACGATGCCGCGAGACCCCTCTCGCCCTTGGGAGTCAGACGGTCGCGGAGAGCGGCGGCCGGACTCAAAGAGCTCTGCAAAGCGCCCGATCGTCTTCTGACCAGTCCCCTGATTCGCGCCAGGGAAACGGCAAAGATTCTGACGGAGGTCGCCGGCTGGCCACGGGCCGAATTAGCCTCCGAGCTCAAACCGGGGGCGGGCGCGGCGGCGGTGCTGACGCTTTTAGGTAAGGATCGCAGCAGGCGGATTGCCATAGTCGGGCATCAACCGGATCTTTCGGCGCTGCTCACCGCTTGCCTTTTAAAGGGTAACAGCAACTTGCCGATCGAAATCAAGAAAAATTCAGTCGCGTGCCTCGCCTTTGATGGCAAAGCTCGGACCAACGGCGCAGCGCTCGAGTGGCTTGCAACCCCGCGCATGCTGCGCGGCTTTCGAAACCGCTGAGTTGAACTCAAGAGACATGCCCGAACTCCAACCCACGGAACATAGCTTGGTGGAGGAATCTCCGGATGCCCTGACGCCGAACCCGGAAGCTTCCGTCGCCGCCGCCGGGGACTTGAGCGCGAGCGGCAAACAAGCCGACGCGATGAAAATAATCGCCGTCACGAACATTAAAGGAGGGGTCGGCAAGACGACGACGGCTGTCAACCTTTCGTACCTGTGTGCCGCGAGCAGCGGCCCCACGCTGCTCTGGGACTTGGATCCTCAGGGTGCCGCGACCTACACCTTGCGAGGCGATCCCGTAGAACGCGCAACCCCAAAGAAATTGTTGAACGGCAAGCGTCACCTGCCCGAACTCATCCTCTCGACGGGCTATCCGAATCTGGATCTCCTGCCGGCGGATTTTTCCTATAGAAATTTCGATGTGCACCTCGCTGAGCGCAAGCGGCCAACCGAGCGGCTTCTTAAGATGAGCCGATCCTTGCGAGAAGTCTATTCGGTGCTATTCCTCGATTGCGCGCCCGGCATCTCACTCTTGTCGGAGAACGTGCTGCACGCCGCGGATGCGATCATCGTGCCGCTGCTGCCCACACCGCTGTCGGTACGCATGCTGGTCCAATTGCAGGACTTCATTGCGGGCAAGGGCTGGACGGACTTGATGGTCCTGCCGTTTTTCTCGATGGTCGATCGCCGTAAGTCGCTGCACCACGAAATCATTGCCAAGACTCGCGAGCAGTTTCCAACCATCCTCGCGACCGAAGTGCCGTATTCCAGTGAGATCGAACGCATGAGTCTGCGCCGGGCGCCGATACCTGCCTTTGCCCCCAGAAGCGCAGCAGCGCAAATCTACTCGGCGCTTTGGGCGGAGTTGATGTCCGTCTGGCCGGGCCATCCGGCTTTCCCTGCCCTCGCTGAGCGAACCATAGGGTGAGTAAAGAAAGATTCGGCTTGGTGATCTTCGATTGCGACGGCGTGCTCGTCGACAGCGAACTGATCACCAATCGTGTGTTCGCCCAAATGCTGAATGAATTGGGGATCGCGATATCGCTCGAGGACATGTTCGAACGATTTGTCGGCCGTTCCATGCCGCAGTGCCTGGAGATCCTCACGAAGCTCCTGGGCCGTCCGGTTCCTCAACATTTCGTCGAGGAATACCAGACACGGAGCGCGACCGCATTGAAATCGAAACTGAAGGCCGTTCCCGATATCGAGATGGTACTGGCCGCCATGCGAGTGCCCTATTGCGTTGCGTCCAGCGGAACCCACGAAAAGATGCACACGACCTTGGGGATTACCGGCCTACTACCGCAATTTCGCGGAAGAATGTATAGCGTCACGGAAGTTGCGCAGAGCAAGCCCTTTCCCGATGTGTTCTTGCATGCGGCCCGCCAACATGGCGTCATGCCCGCGGACTGCGCCGTGATCGAAGATACGCCCACAGGGGTTAGAGCCGGCGTTGCGGCCAACATGACTGTATTCGGCTATTGCGCGCTTACACCCAAACAGCGCTTGATCGAGGCGGGGGCGCACCATACCTTCGAACGCATGCGCGATCTTCCCAGTCTGATTTTTGCCGAAACATCTCGCCCTTGGACACCGTGAGAGTCAACGGCGCAAGCGCGCGAAATGCGAATTTCTGGCTTAGGATCAGCTCTTCCAGAAGGTGATGAGTACGAAGACGATCGCGATGATGGTCAAACCGAGATGACCCAAAGCAGCGCGCGATTCAGCAAGCAAGTCATTGGCCTCGGGTTCACCGGGGATGAGGCGGGCAAAGGCGGAAAGAAACAGCATGCCCCCAAGAATAGTGGCGCCGGAGGATAAAAACGTGATCCGAATCACGTCTCTTTAGTCGCACGTGTTTGAGCCTCGAAAATTGACGACTTCGGTCAGGTTTCTTCCTCATCAGCGTCGTCGTCCTCCGGATGGTCTAGGGCATCTTCATCGTCGAGCTCGAATTCCTCCGGGGTTTCGGTCTCATCGCTGGTCTCGCGAATCGGCGCCTCATTTTCGTCCGGCTGTTCATCCTCCGGCTCATCGTCGTCATCCACCGTGCCGGTGGTCTGCGGCGCAGTGGCGTTCAACTCCTGAAACGGCGGCAATTCGAGCAATTCGGGATCTTCTGTTTTCATGGCGACGACCTGTTTGAGTGTTCACACCTACACTGCGCCTATATGATGACAATGGTCTGTCAGACAACGGGGAAACTTGGCCGGTGAACGCTCTTACACGAATGATCACCGTTGCCGTTGCCGTTGCCGTTGCCGTTGCCGTTGCCGTTGCCGTCGCAGTCGCCGTTGGTGTTGGCGTTGTCGCCGTTTCGCCCGCCGCACTCTTCGCACAAACCGCGCAAGCGCCGGCGGCAATCGATCAATTCGCGCGGCTGCAGGAGGAGCTGCGCCGCACGCATGGGAGCGGTGATGCCGCGGCATATCTGGCGGGTTCTCGATCCATGTATGCATTTCTCAACGGCTCACCGCGAGCCATGCTGCAGCTGATGAGCGCGGAAACATTTGCGGGAAAGCCCGACGAGGCTCTGCATACCTTTGCTCAGTTCGTGGCCATGGGCCAGGCGAATGAAGAAGTGCTGACGTCCAAATCATTCGATCCGCTGCGCGACCTGCCCAGATACCAGTCCATTCACGCCGACATGGCCGCGAACACCGCCGCTAAGACGACCGCCGAGGAAGTATTTCAGCTGCAAAGTGCGGCGAGAATTCCCGAGGACATCGACTACGATCCCCAAACCAAGCAGTTCTATATCAGCACCGTCCTCGGCAAACAGATTCTCCAGGTGAACACGAGCGGCGGCACGAAATTGTTCGCCAGTGCGCCGGATCAGTGGCCGATGATGGCCCTGAAGGTCGACTCACGCCGGCACAGTCTTTGGGCAACGGAGGTGGCACTGGATGGATTTGCCGCAGTTGCGAAGGAGGATTGGGGAAGATCCGCGATCCTGGAGTATGACCTGCGTTCAGGAAAGCTCTTACATCGCATCGAGGGTCCGCCGAAAGCCGCGTTGGGCGACATGGCGCTAGCGGCGAATGGTGATCCCATCGTGTCCGATGGCGAGCATGGCGGCGTATACCGAGTCGATCGTAACACCCAGCGCGTCGCGCGTATCGACGCCGGCGACTTCGTGTCCCCGCAGACGCCTGCGGTCCTGGCGGATGGCAAACACATTCTCGTGCCGGACTATGTACGCGGCGTGGCCCTGCTCGACCTGAACACCCAACACGTCGAGTGGCTCCCCATGGACGGCAAGCACGCCTTGAGCGGCATCGACGGCCTCTATGCGATCGGCAACACGTTGATCGCGACGCAGAACGGGATCTCGCCTGAAAGGGTCGTGCAGTTTACCTTGACTGCGCAGAAGACAGGCGTGCTGTCCGAGTCCATCATCGAGCGGGCAACGCCGACGCTCGGCGATCCCACGCACGGAGTCGTGGTCGGCGACTACTTTTACTACGTCGCCAATTCAGGTTGGGACATCCTCGACGAGCATGGTGTCGTCAAGGAGGGCAAAACCATGACCGCCCCCGCCATCATGCGCGCAAAATTAACCCGGCCCGGCTAGAGGTCAGAACTTCTGCCCGAATTTGACTCCGACGGTGCGCGGCTGATTCGGCACAACGTATTGAGATATCGCACCGCACAGCAAGACGTCGCATTCTGCATATCTGTTGAGGACCGCCCGTCTATCGAATGCGTTGTTGAGATAGAGCCCATAGTGAAAGCTGTTAATTTCGACACCCGCCGAAAGATCGACAACCGTGTAAGCAGGCATATCGCCCAACGCGTTCGCTGCCAATGTGCGTAAGTCGCTCGTGCGCTCGCCGACATAGACTGCCGAGGCCTGGACGTTTCCTTTGTAAGAGCCGATCGGGAAGGTATACCGGCCGGTGATATTGCCCTTCCACTTTGGCGTGACGGGCAGCCGAGTTCCGGACGGTGCATATTGCTCGTAGGTGCTGGGATCGAATCCGGGCGCCGCGCAGGTGGCCGGGACGCCGCAAAACGTCTGCGTGAGCTTGGCATCGAGCGCTGAGAGCCCGGCGGTCAGTGTGAGGCTCTGCGTCACCGCGAATTCCAAGTCTGTCTCCAATCCATCGATTCGCGCCTGCCCCGCATTGGTAATGATGGTGAGCGAATTGGCCCCTAGGTAGGAGAATTGGAAATTCGACCAGTCTTCCCTGAAGAACGCGCCGTTGAAGCGCAAGCGGTTGTCAAACCAACTGGTCTTCCAACCGATCTCGTAGTTCTTTAAATAATCCGGCTGGTATGGCGGAATCGTCCCACCGCCATTGCGATTCACGCCGCCCGGACGGAAGCCCTTCGAATACGTCGCATAGATCAGGCGATCTTTGTCGAACCGATAGGTCAGATTGCCCTTCGGCGAGTTGCCCGAGCCTGATGTTCCTCGGTTCAGATCGGTGCAGGGCGCGCCGTGAAAAGGTTCAAAGGTGGGTGTAGGGCAGAGGATGACACCGGTACTCTGGCTGAAATTTTCGCTAAACCCGTAAAACCCCTGCAAGGTATTGTCGTAGGTGAAGTGCCGCAGTCCGGCGCTTGCCGAGAGGCCACCGATAACATCAACGGTAACCTCGCCGAAGGCTGCCTTGTCGCGATCGACCCGCTGCTGATCGGTGAGCCACAGCGTTCCCGGCCAGCCTGGAACGGAAACATCGTTGGGCGCCACGGAGCCCAAGGGGTCGCCGTTATCAACCACGTAATCTTGGAGGATTTCGTGCACCTGCCGCTCGAGAAACAAGCCGCCGACGAATCGGACGCGGTACTCTTTCGGCGAAGAAACGCGCAGCTCGTGACTGTACTTCGTGTAGTGATCACGCCCAATAATGGTTTGCGCCGGATTGATCAGATTACCTGCGTTGTCCACGAATAAATTTCCGTACGCGCTGTCGTAATACAATGAGTAATCGGTGTAATCGTTCTGTTCGTGCGTATTGCGGGTCAAATACGCGCCGGCATAAACCAGGTCGAAATTGCCGATCTTGCCTTCGACGGTGAGCGCCGACTGAACCCAGGAGTCGTGAATGTCCTGCGGAAACCAATGCTGCACGTTTAAATCGCCGACTGCCGGGTTGTAGGCAAAGTCGCCATCGGTCTGCTGCACCTGGCCCATCACCGTGGGCAAAATGGTCCAACTGTCGTTGAGATTAACTTTCAGGGCCGCGCGACCGCCCTTGGTCTCGACGGTGTTGTAGTCCTTTTTCACCAAAGCTGCGTTATCGAAAACGATCCCGGAGGTGGGGAACGTCACCGCACCATGCACATTGTTGATGTAGCCGGCATCGTGTTCGTCCCAACCAACCAGGCGGACGGCCGCGGAATCGGTGAGTGGTAGATTCACAAACGCCTCGATGCCCCAGCCGGTGCCGCCGTGATCAACCTTGTTCAAGTCCAAATCGTAGCCGGCCTTGAAGCCGGATGGATCAGGCTTGTTCGAAATGATTCGAATGGTTCCCGCCTGCGAGCTGGCCCCGTATAGGGTGCCCTGCGGACCGGCCAGAGCTTCGACGCGCTCAATATCGTAAAGATGGATGTTCAGATTGCCGTCAATGGTCGTAACCGGCTGTTCGTCCAAATACATGCCGACGCTGGGCTGGGAGCCGGAGTGATTGCCGTCTCCGCCGCTGGAGACGCCGCGCATATAAACATGCTCAATGCTCGGGTTGCCGACTTTTTGGAAGGAGACGCTCGGCAAATATTTGGCGTAATCGTCGAAACTGCCGATATTCAGCTCTTCGAGCCTCGCCGTGCTGAAAGCCTGGATGCTTAAGGGGACATCTTGCAGATTTTCCGATCGCTTCTGGGCGGTGACCGTGATTTCTTCCAGTACAGGGGCATCAGTCGTGTCGGCAGCATGCACCGGATGCATGCACGCCAGCAGCGCGGAGGCGAGAGGCAACACACTCCACGCCATCTTGGTACAAGAATTCGCCTTAATACGCTTGAGTTTCCGTTGCCGGGCTCGCGTCATGTCATCCCCTTATATCTTTTAAGATCTTGGATGGAGACTAAGCCATTCCGGCCAAATGTCAAAATGCAGGAGCAGCCGGATATGCCTCGAGGACCCGTCCCAACGACTTTTTCAAGGGATCCAACCAGGGTTCGTAGTGTCGCCAATGGTCCACGCCCTCGCGGAAAATCGGTTTACGTACTTGTTGGGAGCTGGCCGTACGCACCGCCCGTTCGTTTTCGTAAAAGCGCAGACAGCCGTCCTCGAATGGCAGCTCACAATAATCGAGCAACCTGCGCACTTCAGTTTCCGTATCCTCGATCATCGACTCATAGATGACCCGATGAACTCGGCCAGGTAGAACCGCGTCGAAGAAAGCCATCAACTCAACGTAATCGCGATAGTACCGGCCAATGTCTTCCAGGCTGTAGGAAAATGCCTGGCCACGCGCAAAGTGCTGCTTGAACGCTGAAAAACAACAGCCAAGCGGGTGACGGCGCGCATCGATGATTTTGGCGCGCGGCAATGCCAGTTGGATCAGATCGATGTGCGCAAAATTGTTGGGCATTTTGTCGATGAAGAAAGGCGCCGTGGTTTTTCGCTGAATGCGCGTCTGCGAAATGTAGCGCTCGCCCAATTCTCGGCACTCATCCGCATTCAAGGTCGCGAGTAGCGCCGAATAGCCTGAAATCTGGGATCTCTTGGCGATATCGAACAACGATCGGGCAATCCCCGCAATATCCGGCAGCTCCATCGTGCCCTCGACCTGCGAATGGCTCGACAAAATCTGCTCGAGCAGGGTCGAACCCGACCTCGGCAAACCGACAATGAAAATGGGATCCGGCGCAGCAGCGCCATAGCTCATGCGCTCGGCAAAAAACTGCGTGGTGAATGACGTTTTTACCCGCTTGACATGCGTGCTCATCTCATCGGCTTGGTAGCGTAGTTGTGTACGCCGCAACTGATTTCCCTGCGCGTAGTGCTCGAATGACGCCGCATATTCCCCTTGGTCTTCCAGCGCCTTGCCCATGGCGAAATGCAGGTGCAGCTGGTCCTCCACGGCAAGATCCGGGCGTCGCAGCTGCGATCGCATGGCCTCTACTTCCTCGTCCGTGAATTGAGCGGTCTTGAGATTCGCCAGGCTCCAATAGGCCTCGCCGAGGCCCGGCAGCAATTCAATGCTTTTGTGGTAGGCGGCGATGCTGTCGCGTTCGCGGCCGCTCGTTTTGAGCGCGTGACCGTAGCTGAGCCAGATTTTTGGCTGCGCAGGGTGCTCGGCGAGAATACCCGCGTAGATTTCAATCGAGTCCTGCAGATCACCGATGCGCGCCAGAATGGCCGCTTTCAGATTGTTGTACCCGGGATTGCGCGGATCCTTCGCCAGCAATTCAGTCACCTCAAGCAGCGCGGCCGCCGATTTATTCTGCCGGTGCAAGACGATCGCCCGATGATGCCGGGCGGCAGCAAAGCTTGGCGCAAGCTCGAGACAGCGCGTGAGTAGAATCTCGGCATCCCCGTAGCGGCCAAGCCGCGCGGCGACTTCCGCCAGCATGCGTAACGCGGCCACGTCGGTGGGGTATTTCCTCAGATGCGCGCGCAGCAAGCCTTCCGCTTGCGGGATATTGTTCTCGCACAGTGCCGCTGCTGCGGTGAGCAGGCGCTCATCCTTGGTCGATGCTCTTATGTTTTGCGCATACGCAGAATCGGCGCCCGCCGGGTCACCCGCGATCGTCAGTTCATCGCCGAGCGCGCGCCACGCGTCCGCCATGTCAGGCTTGAGAGTCACAGCGCGCTGCAGGGCAGCTATGGCCTGATCGTTGCGCTCTAGGGCGCTCTGCGCCAGAGCCAGTTCATAATGCGCCAGCGCCCATTGGGGATGCATCGCCACAAGGGGACTTAAGGCATCTGCGGCACCCGTCGCATCGCCGCCGGTCCGTCGCGCGACGCCGAGCAACAGCATTGCCACAGGATGGGCCGGTACCGCTTTGAGGATCTCACCGGCCTGCTCAGCCGCGAGAACGGGATTGCTGTCCAACAGACGCGTGGCGTGCGCCAAAGCAACTTCGACGGAGCCGACCGGTTCCGAGGCCTCGCCCATTTTGGATCCTTCAATTGCCATTAGCTGGATATGAAACCGGCGCTCACCGGTTGTCAAACTTCCGCTGCCGGTCTGCCCGGCATGACTCACCGGCAATCCCTTTGAATCCCCAAAAAAAAGGCCTCGAACCGTTAAAGTCCGAGGCCGCATTTTTTTAGATACTTCTTATTATCGCTTTATTCTGCAGCTTCTGTGTCCCCCGCCGGTACTGCGTCGTCCGAGTCGCCCATTCCGCCGCCCCCATCCATGACA
>Ga0193726_1000534_pt1 | contig 39236 bp, 45 predicted proteins | sample H2c1metaG_FD_144928 | JGI IMG/M metagenome (GOLD analysis project Ga0193726, IMG submission 144928) | Soil microbial communities from a riparian zone of the East river system, Colorado, United States - H2c1 | ecosystem: Environmental > Terrestrial > Soil > Riparian zone | place: USA: East River... | reverse complement strand
GCCGACGTCCGGCGTCCCGTGCAGAATCTGGCGCTGCAGGTTGCTGAAGTCGACGACGTCGAAGTCGACGAGGCCGAGGGTGCCGACGCCGGCGGCGGCGAGATACATCGCGACCGGCGACCCGAGTCCGCCCGCGCCGATGCAGAGGACCTTCGACGCCTTCAGCTTCTTCTGTCCGTCGACGCCGACCTCCGGCATGATCAGGTGCCGGCTGTAGCGCTTGATCTCGTCGTTCGACAAAAAGGGGCCGTACCCCTTTTCCGCGGTTTCCACGGCTGCCCCGCCTCCGGAAAAGGGGTACGGCCCCTTTTCCACGCCGCCCGCCACTGACGGAATGATGCTGATCGTGTCGCCGGGCGCGACCGGCGTCTGCTCCTTCTGCAGGTAGCGGATGTCCTCGTCGTTCACGTACACGTTCACGAAGCTGCGCAGCTTCCCCTGCTCGTTGAACAGGTGCGCCTTCAGCCCCGCGTGCTTGGTGGTCAGGTTCGCCAGCAGCTCGCCGACCGTCTTGCCGTCGGCGTCAACCGAGTCTTGCTTATCGGTGAACGGCCGCAGCGGAGTGGGAATCAGTATTTTCGTCGCCATGTTGGAGCGTGCCCTCTTCGAAACTGGATCGATCGTCTTTGAGAAACCAAACCGTCATCGCCGCCGCCGCCGCGCCCTCCGCCTTCGCGCCTTCGGCCCTTCGGCGCGACAGGTCATCGCTCGGGCGCGTCAGGCCGACGCCTTCGACCGCCACGATGATGTACGCGAACGTCGGCCACGCGTGGTCGAGATCGAACTGCGACGGCCGCGCGGGATGATCCGGGTGCGAGTGATAGAACCCGAGGAGCTCGCCGCCGAGCTCGCCCGCGCGCTGCTCGGCCAGCCGGTAATCCGACGGCCGCACCAGAAAACGGCGGCGCGGACCCTCTTCGGTCGTATTCGGCAGCGCGACCACTGCGTCCGCCCGCCCGTCGCGGCCGACGAGCGCGCCGCAGCACTCGTGCGGATACGTCTCTTCGCCGTGCCGCCGGATCGCCGCGTCGACGCCGGGGCCGAGCACCAGATCGCGCTCAGACATCGACGTTCCAGAACGGTTCGGTGAGATATTTTTCGGCGCCGTCGGGAAACACCGTCACCACGACGCCCTGGGTCAGCCCGCGCGCGACGAACAGCGCAGCCGCGAGCGCGGCGCCGGACGAGATCCCGGCGAGCAACCCCTCCTCGCGCGCCAGACGCCGGACCATCGTGTACGCCGACTCGGTGTCGATCCGCAGATCCTCGTCGGCGAGCGACGGGTCGTAAATCCCCGGGACGATCGCCGACTCCATGTGCTTCAGCCCCTCGAGGCCGTGCATCGGACCGTCGGGCTGAAACGAAATCAGCCGGATCGCACGGTTGAACTCGCGCAGCCGCCGGCCGGTACCCATGAACGTGCCGCTCGTGCCGAGCCCGGCCACGAAGTGCGTCAGGCGGCCGCTGGTCTGTTCGATGATCTCCGCGCCGGTCGTGTCGTAGTGCGCGCGCCAATTGCCGTCGTTGTTGTACTGATCGGGATAGAAGTACTTGTCCGGTTCGGCTGCGTGCATGCGCCGCGCTTCGCGGATCGCGCCGTCGGTGCCCTCGAGCGGATTCGTGAACACCAGCGTCGCGCCGAGCGCGCGCAGGATCAGCTTGCGTTCGGCGCTCGCGTTATCAGGCAGGCACAGCGTGACGGCGTAGCCGCGCGCCGCGCCGATCGTCGCGTACGCGATGCCGGTGTTCCCCGACGTCGCGTCGAGAATCGTCTTCGCGCGCGTCAGCGCGCCGGACGCTTCGCCGTCGAGGATCATCCGCGCGGCGGCGCGATCTTTCACCGAGCCGCCGGGATTCTGCCACTCCGCTTTCGCGTAGAGCTCGACGCCCGGCGTCTCGCGCTCGAACCGGTGCAGACGCACGAGCGGCGTGCGGCCAATCAGATCGACGACGGACGAGCCCGCGCTTCGATCGAGAACTGGGCAATCTGGGGATGAAGCCATCAGCGGATTTATATACGACCGAACCAGTCCGAATTATATCAGCCGCGGGAACGCCGTCAAACTTGCTATACTTTCCCCGCTTCCAATGAACGCGGCCTCTGCGACGCAACCCTCACAGCAGCAACAAGATCCGGGCTCATTAGGCCAGGCGCCTGCGACGGTCAGACTCGGCGGCTGGCTCTTCGAGCGGCGCACATGGCTTCCGCTGCCGCTGGCCATCGCGCTGCTCGTGCTGCCCGCGGACACAAAAAGGGGCCTGGCCCCTTTTTTCGGCGCGGTGATCATCGCGCTCGGCGAAGGCATCCGGCTGTGGGGCGTGCATCACATCGGCGCGATCTCGCGCACGCGGAGCGATCGTCTCGGCCCGCTCATCTCATCAGGGCCGTTCGCGCTCGTCCGCAATCCGCTGTACCTGGGCAACGTCGCGCTCTGGGTCGGCTTCGCGCTCGCCGCGCGGATCCTGTGGATGGCGCCGGTGATCGTGCTCGTGCTCGGCTTCGAGTACCACGCGATCGTCCGGTGGGAGGAAACGCTGCTCGCGTCGCGCCGCGGCGACGAGTACCGCGCCTACGCCGCGCGCGTGCCGCGCTGGCTGCCGAATCCATTCGGCGCGCCCTCTTCGTCGCCCGCCACGGGGCCGGCTGCGGCGTTTTCGTGGCGCGACACGTTCTTCAGCGAGCGCGGGACGTTCGCGGCGATTGCCGCCGGCTACCTGTTGCTTTGGATAAAGGCTCGTTTCTGAGCGTCTGCCACAGATACCAGGACGCCACCGATCGATAGGGCGCCCAGGCCTCGCCCATCTTCAGGACCCGCTTCGGGTTCGGACGCTTCCGCAAACCGTACAACCGCTGAATCGCATTGACGATGCCGAGATCACCCGCGGGCAGCACGTCCGGCCGGTGCAGCCGGAACATCAGGAACATCTCGGCGGTCCAGCGGCCGAAACCCTTCACCGCCGTCAGCCGCGCGATCACGTCCTCGTCGGGCAGCGCGTCGAGTTCGTCGAGATTCAGGCGTCCGTCGATGATCCGCGCCGACAGGTCGCGCATGTAGCCGACCTTCTGACCGCTGAGGCCGACGCCGCGCAGCGCCACGTCGCTCGCCGCCGCAATCGCCACGGCGTCCGGAATGTGATCGTCTGGAAATAGCGCGAGAAAACGGCCGAAGATCGTCGCGGCGGCCCTGGTCGACAACTGCTGGCTGACAATCGATCCGGCGAGCGCGCTCAGATGATCCTTGCGCTGACGCTCCGCCATCAGGCACGGGCCGATCGCCTTGATGGCGGCGCCGAGAATCGGATCGCGGCGCATGAGGCATCGCCGCGCGCGCGCGTAGCCGTCAGGCGTCAGGGATCGGGATGCCATCACTCAAGCCGCGCAGACGACGCGAAAGCCGACGCTGTACGCATACGTGTCCGGCGGAACCTTGTGCCGGTACGCGCACCGCAGCATCGAGACGTCATCGTTCACCCACGAGCCGCCGCGGACGATGCGCATCATGCCGGCCGACGGCCCGCGCGGATCGCGCTGATCGCCGTTGCCGTAGTACTCCGGGTTGTACCAGTCGGACACCCATTCCCAGACATTGCCGCACATGTCGTACAGGCCGTACGCGTTCGGCGGAAACGTGCCGGTCGGCCGCGTGCCGCGCTGGCGCTTGACGGACGGATCGGCGAGGAAATTGCCGCGCGTGGGATCGATGTCGTCGCCCCAGGGATACCGGTGTCCCTCGACGCCGCCGCGCGACGCTTTCTCCCACTCGGCTTCGGTCGGTAGGCGGACCCCGCGTCCAACCGAATCCGACAGCCATCGGCAATACGCCTGCGCATCGTCGTACTCGATGAGGACGACCGGATGGCTGCCGTGGCCGGCGGGCGGCTCGCCGTTATCCCAGATGTACGGCGCGGCCATGTCGCGGAACAGCTCATCGCGTCCGCCGGCAGGCCCGGCCGTGGCGACGAGCGGCAGCGTGCGGATCGCCGGCGCGGGATGACCGGTCGCGCGCACGAAGCGCGCGTACTCGTCGTTGGTGACGGGAAACCGGCCGATGAAGAATTCGCTGACGTACACGCGATGGATCGGGCGCTCGTCCTCCTCGGCGTCTGAGGCGCCCATGAGGAAGTCGCCGGCCGGAATGCGCGCGAGGTTCGGCGTCGCAATGACGGTCATGACAAACGCGCAAGTATAGTCCAGCTGACCGGAGCGCTTTCCGACGAAAAAAGCGAGTACAGTGTGCGCCATGAAACTCGAACCGTTTGCCATGGAGCGGATGCAGTCCACCTATGAAAATCAGGTGGCCTTCAACCTGTCGGAAAGCGGCGTGCACCCGCTGCGCCTGGGCGATCTGGTGGACGACGCGGCGGCGCGCGAGCAGCTGCTGGCTGAGCCGCTCCGTTACATTCAGTCCAACGGCACCGTCGACCTGCGCACGCTGATCGCGGGGATCTATCCCGGCGCGACGCCAGACAACATTCAGGTCACCAACGGCGGCTCCGAGGCCAACTACGTGACCACGTGGCGGCTCGTCGAGCCGGGCGACGAAGTCGTGCTGATGGTGCCCAATTACATGCAGACGCGCGGCCTCGCGCGCGCATTCGGCGGCACGGTGAAGGAGTGGGCGCTCGTGCTTCGGGGAGGCGCGTGGCAAGCGGACATCGACGCGCTGGCGGCGATGGTGACGCCGCGGACGAAGCTCATCATCATCTGCAACCCGAACAATCCGACCGGCGCGCGCATCGATGCCGGCGCGCTCGACGCCATCGCGAAGGTCGCGGCGAAGCACGGCAGCTGGGTCCTCTCCGACGAAATTTATCGCGGCGCGGAGCGCGACGGCCAGGAGACGCCGTCGATGTGGGGCCGGTACGATCGCGCGATCGTCACCAGCGGCCTCTCGAAAGCGTACGGCCTGCCTGGCCTGCGCATCGGCTGGATCGCGGCGCCGCCGCAGCTCGTGGCGTCCATCTGGTCGTATCACGACTACACGACGATTTCGCCGGGCGCGCTGAGCGATGCGCTCGCCCGCCGCGCGCTCGAGCCGGCGCGCCGCGCGCGGATCCTCGAGCGGACACGGTCCATTCTCAACACGAATTACCCGATCATGACCGGCTGGCTCGACAGCCACGGCACGCTCTTCAGCTATGCGGTGCCGGACGCGGGCGCGATCGTCTACGTGCAGTACCACCATCCGATCAACTCCACCGACCTGGTGAACCGGCTGCGCGAACAGAAGAGCGCGCTGATCGTCCCCGGCGATCATTTCGGCATGGACGGCTACCTGCGAATCGGATTCGGCGACGAGACCGACTACATGCGCCAGGGGCTGAACCGGCTGCAGGAGCTGCTCGTGGAGCTCGGTGCCACGAAAGCCGCATGACGACATTCGATCTGCTGCTCGTCGGATTCGGGCACGTCGCGCAGCGATTCGTCGCGCTTCTCGACGAGCAGCGCGCGGCGCTGGCCCGCGAGCACATCGCCGTCCGGGTCGTCGGCGTCGTGACGCGGCGGCACGGAACGGCGTCGGCCGTGCGGGGGCTCGACGCGGCTGCTCTGATCGAGCGGCTGGCTCGCGGCGAACGAATCGCCAGAAGCCGCGACGAGCGGGCGGCCGCCGACGTCATCGCCGACGTCGCGGCGGCCGGAGATGCGGCGCGCGAGGGTCGTCTGATCGTGGTCGAGACGACGACGCTCGACGTGGAGCGCGGGCAGCCGGCGACCGATCATGTCCGCGCCGCTCTGGCGAGCGGCGCGCACGTCGTCACGGCGAACAAGGGCCCGGTCGCGTTCGCGTATCACGCGCTGGCGACCGCCGCCGAGCGCGCCGATCGACGGTTCCTCTTCGAAGGCGCGGTGATGGACGGCATCCCGATCTTCAACCTCGTGCGCGAGACGCTGCCGGCCGTGACGATCGTCGGCTTCCGCGGCGTGGTCAACAGCACGACGAATTTCATCCTCACGGCCATGGAACAGGGGCAGCCGTTCACCGAAGCGCTCGCCGAGATGCAGGCGATGGGCATCGCGGAGTCGGACGCGTCGCTGGACATCGACGGCTGGGACGCGGCGGCGAAGACCGCTGCGCTCGCGAACGTCCTGCTCGACGCGCGGCTGACGCCGAAGCAGGTCGAGCGCGTCGGCATTTCACCCGCGCTGGGATGGGCGGCGATGGAGGCGCGGCAGGCGGGACGCCGCGTCAAGCTGGTGGCGCGGGCCGCGCGCGAAAACGGGCGTATCACGGCGCGCGTCGCGCCGGAGGAGCTGGCTGACGACGACCTGCTGGCGGGGCTCGAGGGTCAGCAGAATGCGATCATCCTGCACACCGATCTGCTCGGCGAGATCGCGATCGTGCAGCGCGGCAGCGGCCTCACGCAGACGGCGTATGCCCTGCTCGCCGACCTGATCACGGTCGGGCGCGGCGTCAGCGCGAGGCCGGCGAAGAGCCGTCCGCCAGCGCGGCGAGGGCGCTCTTGAGCGCCGCCTGGTCGTAGCCCTTTATCACCCGATCGCCGATGATGGTGACGGGCACGCTGCGCCATTTGAGGGCCAGCAGCTCGTCGTAGGCCGTGTCGTCTTCGTCGACGTTCTTCGCGGTGAACTCGGCGCCTGCGTGTGAAAGAAACTCCTTCACTTGTTCGCAGCTGCGTCAGGCGCTGCCCGCATAGACGATAATCATTGTTCCATTATGACGCGGACGGCGTGCCGCGCTGAAGCGGACAGGCGCATCGACAAAGAAAAAAATGGAAATCTCAGACGTCAAGAAACGAGTGCTCGAGACGATCGAGCGCGCCAGGCGGACCTCGGCGGAACGCCGCGCACGCGTGGACGAGGCGGCCCGTGAGTACGAGGTGTTCCTCGACCGGATCGCCGTGCCGATCTTCCGACAGATCGCGAACGTGCTGCGGGCCGAGGGTCATCTGTTCAACGTGTTCACGCCCGGCGGGAGCGTCCGGCTGATGTCGGACCGATCGGCGGAGGATTACATCGAGCTGCGGCTCGATACGGAGGGCGACGATCCGCGCGTCATCGGCCACGCGAGCCGGAGCCGCGGCCGCCGCGTGCGCGAATCGGAATGGCCGATCGCCGACAGCGGGGCGATCCGCGATCTCACCGAAGACGATGTCCTGCGGTTCGTGATGAAGGAACTGGAGCCGCTGGTCTCGTAGGTCTCGTAGGGGCCGACCTTGGTCGGCCCGGGCGGAGCAAGCTCCGCTCTGCGCGAGGCTACGCGAGCCGTTCCGCGAAGGAGATGTCGACGCCCTGGCGCTTGAGCAGTGCGAGGAATCCGGTGCGATCGGCCGCACGGCGGTAGGCTTCGCGGGCGTCGACCGTGCCGTTCTGGACGAACGCGACGAGCGTGTCGTTGAGCGGCAGCATCCCGTGCTTGCGTCCGCCCTCGATCGCCATCGGCAGCTGCGACGTCTTTCCTTCCGCAATCACACTCGCCACCGCTGACGTATTCAACAGAATCTCGCGCGCCGCGACGCGGCCGCCGGCCGGCTTGCGGACCAGCACCTGCGCGACGATGCCGCGCAGGTTCTCGGCCAGCGCAAGCTGCACGTGGCGCCGCAGCTCCGGCGGGTACAGGTCGATGATGCGATCGATCGCGCCCGACGCCGTGTGCGCCGGCAGCGCGCCGATGACGAGGTGGCCGGAGTTGGCGGCGTCCAGCGCCACGGTGACCATGTCCGCGGTCCGCAGCTCCTCGATGACGAGGACGTCGGGGTTCTCGCGGATCGCCGCGCGCATCACGGCGAGCATCTCCTCGGCGTCGCCGCGCACTTCGCGCTGGCTGACGAGCGAGTTGCGGTTCTCGTGGACGATCTTGATCTCGCTCTCGATCGTGATCACGTGGTCGCGCCGCGTGCGGTTGATCAGATCGACGAACGCCGAGATCAGCGTGCTCTTGCCGCTCGAACGCGGGCCCGCGACGAGCACGACGCCTTCCGGCTCGGCGGCCAGCGCCTGGATCTCGCGCGACAGCCCGAGCTGATCGGCCGAGATCGCGCGGACCGGCATCATGCGGAAGATGCCGCCGGCGCCGCGATGATCGCGGAACGTCATGCAGCGCACGCGCCCGACGTCGGGCACGTCGCAGATCCACTCGGTGCCGATGCCGCTGCGCAGCGCCTCGCGGTTGCGCTCCGGCATCAGATCGATCAGCAGCGCCTCGACGTCGCTCGGCCCCAGCGAGCTCTCGTCGAGCATCTGGATCTCGCCGTCCACGCGGATCGACGGCCGTGCGAGCGAGGCGATGTACAGCGTCGACGCGCCGCGCGCGGCGGCGATCCGCAGGAGGCGGTCGAGGCCCGTGCCGGAGAACGATCCGGTCAGGACCGGTGGTGCGTCGTTGCGGGCCGCGTTGCGCGACAGCGGCAGCACCACGGCGGGCTGCTGAATCGGCTCGCTGCGCAGCGTGACCGGCGGCGGCGCCTGCACGGGCGGTGGCGCGTGCTCGACAGGGGGCGGCGCGTAGACAGCGGCCGGAGGCGGCGCGTACACGGGCGCTGGCGGCGGCGTATAGACAGCCGCCGGCGGCGGCGCGTAGACGGGCGCCGGCGGCGGCGTGGAGACGGCAGCCGGCGGCGGCGCGTAGACGGGCACCGGCGGCGGCGTATAGACAGGCGCTGGCGGCGGCGTGTAGACAGCGGCCGGCGCCGGAGCCTCAATCGGCGGTGGCGGCGGCGGCGCGTACTGGACCGGCGGTGCGATGTACTGTGCCGCGGGCGCGACCGGCGTCTCGTCCTCGACTGGCGTTTCCGGCTCGAACCGCGGCACCGCATACAACGACGGGCGCGGCGGCTGATCGATCTCGATCGACGCGGGGAGATGAATCTCTTCGGGAGCCTCGTGCTCGATCGGACCGATTTCCAGCGCTGAGTGGTCGTACACCGGCATCTCAGGCGCGTCGGCTTCATCCGGCCAGAGATCCGCGGAGTTCGGCATCGCGAGATCTTCGGTCGGCGGCAGCTGCATCGACTCCGGGTCATGCGCCGCGATCGGCTCAGGCGTCGCGAACGCCTCCATCGGCACGCGGTCTTCGTCTGGCGCGCGCTTGCGGCGGATTTCCAGCCAGACGTCTTCCCCGCCGCGCGCGGCCACGACCGTGAACCCTTCGTGACGGAATTCCGGGCGCGCGGGCAGCTCGTACTGAATCGCGCCGAACTCGTCGAGCGCGTTGAGCGACTCGACCGGCAGCAACTGCTCGAGGATCCCGTTCACCGCTTCGAACGTCAGGCCCCGCGTCGCCAGATCGACCTGGCCCGATGGCGCCACCACGTACGGCTTGTCGCCGACGTGGATCACGCACGCCTCGCCGTCGAGGCTGACGATCGCCTGCAGCAGGGATGGGACCAGACTCATGGACTCAGTGCTCAATTTCGCACAATTGCACGGGATTGCCGGTGCGCGCCGGAGTGTTGCACACGCTCTGTGTCGGCGCGAGAACGGCCGCGCATTAGGCGCGCGATGGAGTGCCCACTTCGTACAGGCGGACCAGCTCCACCAGCTTATATCCGCGCGTCTGATAGGGCGGCACGATTCGCTCGGTCCGGAGGTACTGCATCATCCCCTCGTCGCTGTAGTCGGGCTCGCCGATCTCCGCGATGGCCGCCAGCTCCGCCGCCAGGCTCTCGAGCGTCTTCACCTTATCCATACGCGTGGTCGATCCCGGCAGGAAGCCGAACCGCAGCACTCGCTCCTTGCGCACCACGGTCGCGAACGCCACGTAGATCTCGTTGCTGATGAAGTTGTAGTCGGCCTCGGACCGGCTGGCCGGCGCGTCCTCGACGCGCACGAGCGCCACGCCGTCCACCCGCTGGAGATGATCCGCGAGCAGCTGCGTGAACGTCCCTTCCCCACTCCAGTTCGTCGTGTCGAGACTCATTTGACCGCCTGATGGATCGCCATCAATCCGCCGAGGACGCGATAGTGGCGCACGCGCGAAAAACCGCGCGCCTCCATCAGCCGCGCGACGGCTTCCGCGCCGGGATAGTTGCGGATCGACGCCGGAATGTAGCGATACGTGTCCGGATCGCGGTGCAGGATCCAGCCGATCGCTCCGCCGACGATCGTCAGGTACGTCAGGTACACCGCCCGCACCAGCGGATTCGCCGGCCGGTTGAAATCGAGCGACAGCGCCTGGCCGCCCGGCTTCAGCACGCGCAGCATCTCGTCGATCGACGCCTGCAGATCCGGGACGTTGCGGATCCCGTAGCCGGTCGTGACGATGTCGAACGATCCGCTCGCAAACGGCAGCGCGGTCATGTCGCCGACGAGAAACTCCGGCGCGGGATGCCGCGCGATCTTCTGCCGCGCCAGCTCGATCATGCGCCTCGTCACGTCGAGGCCGACGACGCCGGCGCCGCGCTCCGCCAGCGCGAACGCGAGATCGCCGGTGCCGGTCGCGAGATCCGCGGCCCGCATCCCGGCCGACGGCGCGGCGAGATCGATCAGCCGCCGCTTCCAGTGACGATCGCGTCCGTACGACAGCGCGACGGTGATGAAATCGTAGCGATCCGCGATCGTCGCGAACAGGCTGCGCACGTAGCGGCGCTTGCCGTCGGGCGTGGCAATCCGGTCACTCAGAGGCACCTGACTGATAATATCTCCGCATGCTGCCGTCGAGCACGGTCGAGAACTACCTGAAGGCGATCTTCCAGGGCCAGACGGCGCTGCCGGCCGGCGAGCGGCTCGTGCCGATGGGTCAGGTTGCGGCCGCGCTCGGCGTCACGCCCGGCACGGCGACGACGATGGTGAAGGCGCTGTCGGAGTCGGGGCTGGTCGAATACGAGCCGTACAGCGGCGTGCGATTGTCGGCGGCGGGCGAAACGCTGGCGGGACTCGTCCTGCGGCGCCATCGGCTCGTCGAGCTCTTTCTCGTCCAGGTGATGGGCATGAGCTGGGCGGAAGTCCACGACGAAGCCGAGCTGCTCGAACACGTCGTCTCCGAGCGGTTGATCGAGCGGATGGACGACATGCTCGGCCACCCGACGCACGATCCGCACGGCGATCCGATTCCGAATCCCGATGGCGCGATGGCGCCCACCGATTTCGAAAATCTCCTGACGTGCCCTATCGGCGTCGCGCTGCGCGTCACGCGGATCGCCGATCAGGATCCGTCGTTTCTGCGCTTCATCGAAAGCCATTCGCTGAAGCCCGGCCAGCGGATCGAAGTGGAACTCCGCGACGCGGCGGCCGATTCGGTCCAGCTCAAGGGCGAGGACGGCCGTGCGATTACAATTGGCGCGCGCGCGGCGTCCAAGCTGCTGGTGAAACGGGACCGATGAAGAGATTGACGAACGCGGTTCGCATCGCGGCGATTGGCGTCACGCTGGTCGTGGGCGCAGCGATCGCGCACGCGCAAACGCCAGACGTCCAGGAGCCGATCGCGCAAGACCCGCGGACCGCGCAGCCGCAGCGGCCGACCGTCGCCACGCACGCGGGCACCGTCGTGCCTGGGTTCGTTGAGGTGGAATCAGGAGTCGAATTCGATCGTTACGGCGATCGATCTCGCGGCGGCTCCGTCGTCACCGACGTGAAGATCGGCCTGGTTCAGCGCGTCCAACTCGAACTGCAGACGCCGGTCGTCGGCCCGCCGGGATCGGGTTCGACGGGGATTGGCGACTTTCTGGCCGGACTCAAATGGCGGTTCGCCGAGGATGCGCCGGTCCTCGGCCAATCGGCGGTTTTTTCGTCCGTGAAGTTTCCGACCGGCTCGATCGACTCGGGCACGGGTACGGGCACCACCGACGTGTCGTTCATTCTGGTGTCGGCGCGCAAGTTCGGCGATGTCGAGATGGATTTGAACGTGGGTTACACGCGACGCAGCGGGAACGGCGACAACGCGCCAAAGAACGCCAATTGGTGGACGGCGTCGTTCGGGGGACCGCTCCACGACTGGCTCGGTTTCGCCGCCGAATTGTATGGGTACCCGGCGACGTCCGGGCCCGCGGGCGCCGACTCGATCGTGGCGATCCTCGTCGGACCGACGGCGACGATTCGCAAGTGGCTCGTCATGGATACCGGAGTCATCGTGCCGTTGACCGGTCCACAGCCCCGCGCCGTGTACGCCGGCCTGACCTACAACGTCGGCCGTCTGTGGGGCCCCTCGACTACATCAGCTTCCCGATTGGTCCGAGATCGAGATTGAGATCTTCCGGCGAGAGGCCAAATCGCTTGCCGATGTCGCGGACCGTTTTCTCGAGCTGCATCAGCGCGAGCCCGACGGCCTCCACTTCCGTCGGCGTCAGCGTCCGCTGTTCCATCCGCCGGATCGCCTGACGTTCCATCAGCCGCCGCAGAAATTCGACGATCGTCAGCACCAGCTGCGCGACCGACCGCTGCACATCGTCGGGATCCGGATTCCAGCGCGGCGACATCCGTCGCTGGAGCTCGCGCTGAAGTTTCTGCAGTTCCGCGGCGGTGACGGCCTTGGGTTCGTCGTGTTTGCGCGCACGCCGGCGTTTCGGTGCCGTCTTGCGCTTCGCTTTCGGCGCGGCGCGGCGGACGCCGCCACGCTGGCGCGTCACGAACGGCTCCGAGCGCCGATCGGCGGCCGATGCCGGGGACGCTTCGGCCGCCTGGCCATGTGCGGCAGCACGCGATCGGCGGCGCACAACAGCGTCGACAAGCGCAGGTAGATGAGATCGATGCCTGCGACGCCCAGCGTGACGTCGCCATTCAGCATCACGCCTTTATTGAGGAGATGGTCGAGGACGTCGAGCAGCGTCTCCTCTTCGGGCCCGAGCACGTCTTCGGCGACGGCGGCCGCCTTCCGCGCGGGCGTGCGTTTGGCCATGCGCGTCAATCCTGAATGAAGCTGTACGGCGGCCACGGGCCGCTGAGCGTGAGCTGATACCCATCGCGCGCGACGCGACGCGCTTCGCGGGCGGCGAAGTTCCGGAATCCGGCCGCGCGCTTCACGGGCACCAGGAGCGCGGCGTCAAGCAGAAGCGGCCCGCCCTCGGACGGCAGCTCGCTCGCGCCGCGCCGCTTCGCGAGCGTGGCGCGCGCGGCGAGCCGATCGAACACGTCGGCGACCGTTTCGCGCGCGTGGCGCGCCAGTTCGGTGGCCGAGTCGCGTTGCGCTTTCTTCTGTGCGAGATAGCTCTTCCCGAGCGCGGCGGATCGCCGCGTCGCCGCAGGCGGCCGCGCCCGCGCCGTCGTCGCGCGCGAGCGATCGAGCACGACGCGCACGCCCCATTCGTGATGTTTGGCGACGCGCCGGACGAGCGCGTCCACGCGCGAGGCCTCGCCGCGAATGTGTTCGAGCGCACGCTCGTCGCTGATGAAGATCGTGAACAGCTTCATCGGCAGCACGGCGGTGGCGCCGATGAAGAATTCCACGACCGCTTCGTGCGACACCGCGGCGCGCGAGACCCAGTCGAGATCCGCAAGACGACGATTGATCGCGGCCTCGCCGTACTTGTCGAGCGGCGCGTCGGCTACCACAAGAAAGCGCCCGGCGCGGATGTCGAGCAGCCGCGGGCGTCCCATGCCGCGCTGACCGGGAGGCACGCGGGTCAGCACGGGCCGGCGCGGGGCGGCGACGAAAGCGTAGACGTAAGTGCCGGTGGTCATCGGTGCTCAGTGCTCAGTCTTCCAGCGCGCGGCCCATTCTTCCAGCGCGGCCACGCCCCGCGGCGGCGGCGCAGCGAGCGGGGTCAGGATGATAGCAGACCGCCGATGCGAGCGCGTCAGGGCCGCACGCGTGGTGCGTTCCGCCGCGGCGGTGGCGCGGCATCGCGCGCAGGATTTCGGCGCGAGGGTCAGCGCGTTGACGATCACGGCCGGCGCCGCAAGTTGCACCGCCTTCAGACGCCGCATCAGGCGCTCCGTCTCGAGCCTCGGCACTTCTGCCGCCCGCGTCACGACGATGAAGCGGGACGCGGTGTGGTCGCGCAGCAGCGCCTGGAGCCGACCGATCGACTTTGACAGATCGAGCAGCTCGGCGGCGAGGCGTCCTGGATGGACGAGCGCGCGATACTTCAGCAGCACGCGCATCAGTGCCTGGACCCAGCCGCGCGCGGCCTCGGGCATCTCGAGCAAGCGCAGCGCGTGGCCGGTCGGCGCCGTGTCGACGATGAGCAGCTGGGAAGCGGGCAGCAGGTCGGCGACCGCCACGATGCCGAGCAGCTCGTCCACACCCGGCGGCGCGAGATCCAGCAGCGCACCGACGCCGCCGACGGTCCCTTCCCCACCCTCGACGCCGAACGCCGCCACGATTTCCTGTATCGCCGCGTCCAGCGGCTCGCGACGCGCGGCGAGCGCGGCCGGCGCGTCGAGCTCGCGCACGCGCAGGTTCGACGGCGCGCCTCGGACCGGTCGCGGCTGGTCGTCGAGGGCCGCGTCGAACACGTCGCCGAGCGAGTGCGCCGGATCGGTCGACAGCAGCAGAACATTCCGCGACGGATGCGCGCGCGCCAGCCGCACCGCCGTCGCCGCCGCGCACGTCGTCTTTCCCACACCGCCCTTGCCGCCGAAGAGCAACAGCCGCGCGCGCCCGAACGCGGGAATCGTTTCGGGCGCGGACGGCTTGCCTGTCTCCGCTGCGCTGAACGCCATGCGATCGAACCGTGGGGTCTTCGATGCGGCCTTCGCCGCTCGAGCCGCGCGCGCCGCACCGGTCAACGACGCACCCAGGCGCGCCAGCGCAGCGAGGCCGCGCGGTTCGCGCAAGTCGGCGGGGACGGCTCGCACCGGGATCCGCCCGAGCCGCTTCGGAATCGCCGCCACGATCCGCCGCTCCGCGTAGCGGCGTCGATCGCAAATCGGACACGGGCCACCGTCAGGCGTTACGCGATTGACGATCACTTCGGCGATGGAGATGCGCGCGCGCCGCAGCGCCGCCACGCCGTCCTCGCTCTCGGCCAGCGACAGTTCCTCCGGCAGCAGCACCCAGTGAAACGTCGAGCGGTGCGCGTCGCGCAGGAGGGCGCCGGCATCGCGCGCCTCGTCCGCCAGCAGCTCGATCAGGCGGTCCGCCGCCTCGGGCCGGCCGACGCGCGCGAGCTGCTCGCGCATCAGGCGATGCTCGCGCTGCATCACGCCCAGAAGATCGGCGATGGCGGCCACCGTGTCTGGCGCCGACAGCAGACGCAGCGCGTGGCCCGTCGGCGCGGTGTCGACGACGATGATCTCGTAGGTGTTCGCGCGCGCCGGGCCGACGAGCCGGGCAATCTCGATCAGCGCGACGAGCTCGTCGACCCCCGGCACCGGCAGCGCCAGCAGCGCGTCGACATCCTGCCGGTCCAGCCAGGTGCCGTGCTCGACGATGTCGCCGAGCGCCTGGCGATGATCGTCGAGCCAGCGCGCGAACGCGCGAGGCGCATCGAGCTCGACGGCCTGCAGCGAAGGCGCGACCCTGGACGGCCGCGATCCGAGCCTGACGCCGAGCGCGTCACCGAGAGAATGCGCGGGATCGGTGGAAACCGCCAGCACGCGCGAGCCCGCGCGCGCCTCCGCCACCGCGCGCGCGGCCGCGCACGTCGTCTTGCCGACGCCGCCTTTTCCACCGTAGAAAACAAATCGGCTGAGGGCTGGCTTGCCGCGCCGAGGCTCGCTGGGCATCTATCGAGCGAAGGCGGGGGGCTGGGAACTAGTGCTCTTCGACGTCATCGGCGAGTGACGCCTCGATGCCGGTGATCTTCGTGTCCGTGCCCATGGTGAACGCGCCCTGCGCGCCGCCCTTGATTTCGCGGATGCGGGCGAGGATGTCGTTTTCGATCTCGAGGAACTCGCTGTCGCCGATCTCACCGAGCTCGAGCCGCATCTGCGCCTCGAGCAGCTGCTCGCGAAGCGATGTGTCGTCGTTCGCCTCGGCTTCCGCCGCCTGCACGACCTTGTCGAGCACGAACCGGAGGCTGCCGATCAGGAGAGAGTCTAGGATGAACATGACACTGCGTTCTGCAATTCCTCCTCAAGCCCGCTCCAGTTTCAGCCTGATGTTGACGAAGTTGTACGGCGGCCAGGGGCCGGTGTACTTGAACGTCAGCTTGTCGAACTGGCTGGCGATCGCCTTCACTTTCGAGTCGAATGCCGCTTCCCGATCGCGGGAGATGAGGAACGCCGCGTTCATGATCATCTTGTCGCCGATCGGCTTGTTGATCCGCGACGCAACCGACACGTCGCGGAGCTGATCGAGGATCGCCGCGACGTAGCGCTCGGATCGCGTCTGCAGCGCCGCGTCGACGAGGCGGCCGTACTGCATGCGCGCGAAGTAGGTCGGCCCCTTCTGGCCGGAGATTTCCTTCTTCAGCCGGCTGATGTCCTCGTCGTCCGCCTCCACTTCCCGGATCACCAGATCGCGATCCCACAGGACCTTCAACCCGAATTCGAGTTTGTTCTGCATCTTGTTCAGCACGTCCCCGAACGCTTCGGCGGCCGAGCGCAGCAGCTCGACGATGTCCTCGCGCGTCTTGAAGATGGTGCCGAACGACATCGGGATGACGGTGTGCTCGCGCATGACCGTCTCGTTCACGCGTTCGTGCGCGAGGACGTGCTCGCGCGTCGAGTCGAGCACTTCGAGCGGCGCGTCGGAGACGACGGCGGCCAGCGTCTTGTAATGGACCGTGTAAACGTCCGACGGCGTGGCGCCGATGCCGATGGGGCCGAACCGGAGCGCGTCCGGCGCCTCGATGACGCAGTAGACGTACTTGCCGCGGCTGGTGATCGCGTCGGTCGCGGCTTTTCCGCTGTGGACGACGCGTTCGGATCCGCGCTCGACGAGGATGCGCGCGCTTTTCCCGGCGGCCGCCTTCGCCCGCCCGTTGCCCGCACGAGCCTGGAGCCTGGCGTCCTTCGTCTTCGCTTTCACGCCGGCCGATTTCGCCAGCGGGGCGCCGCGGCCCCGGCCGTTCTTGCGCGTGCTACCCGATGGTTTTGGCATATTTCCCGCTCCGCGGTTTCTTCGTGGTCGCCGACGACGCATTGTCGAGCACTTTCTGGATTTCCTTCACGAGATCCTCTGGCAGGCACGGCTTCGTCACGAACGCATCGCAGCCGGCCTTCTTCGCGCCCTCCGAAATGCCGGCCAGTGCGTGCCCCGTCAGCGCCACGACCGGAATCGACGCCGTGCGCTTGTCCGCCTTCAGACGCCGCGTCGCCTCCCAGCCGTCCATCACTGGAAGCGAGAGGTCCATGAGGATGATATCGGGAGACGCGTCGAGCGCGGCCTGCAGGGCTTCCATCCCGTTCGACGCCTGCACGACCTCGAAGCCGCAGTACTCGAGGTACTCTCCGTACATTTCCCGCGCGTCCGGGTAGTCGTCGACCACCAGCACCCGCCGCTTTTCCGTTTTCTGTTTCGTCACACTGGTCATCTCCGGCTCAGGGTCGGCAGCGTCAACGTGAACACGGATCCCTTGCCGACGTGGCTTTCGACGGCGATGCGCCCATTCAGCATCTGCGCCAGCCGGCGGCAGATCGACAGGCCGAGGCCGGTGCCGCCGTACGCGCGAGTCGGCGAGTTGTCGAGCTGTCTGAAGTCCTCGAAGATCTTCTCCTGATCGGCGGACGCGATGCCGATGCCGGTGTCGATCACCGAGAGCGCGATCGTACGGTCGGCGAGGCGCTTCGCGCTGATGGTCACCCGGCCGTCGTGCGTGAACTTGAGCGCGTTGCTCAGCAGGTTGAGCAGGATCTGCTTCACCTTCTGACGATCCGTCGTGATCGGACGCAGATCCTTCGCGAGATCGATGGTCAACGTGAGCTTCGAGCGCATGATGATCGGCTCGAGCTCGGACCGGACTTCCGCCACCAGTTCCGGCACCTTGACGGTCGAGATCTGGAGCGGCATGCGGCCCGCTTCGATGCGCGAGATGTCGAGAATCTCGTTGATGATCGTGAGCAGGTGCCGGCCGTTCGACTCGACGCGGCTCAGCTGCCGCTTCACCGGCTGACCGAGCGGACCGCCGACGCCCTGGAGCAGCATCGATGTGTAGCCGAGCATCGCGTTGAGCGGCGTCCGGAACTCGTGCGACATGTTGGCGAGAAACTGCGATTTCAACGCCGACGCCTGCTCGAGCTCGATCGCCTGCCGCCGCAGCAGTTCGTTCTGCTGCGCGATGTCGGCCGTCGCCGCCTGAATCTTGCGCTCGAGCTCGTCCGACGCCTGCTTCAGCTGTTCGTACAGCTTCGACTTCTCGATCGCCTCGCGCCGGTCGTGCAGGATCGTGACGACCGCGGTCAGCTCGCCGTGCTCCGAGAGAATCTTGCCGGCGATCGCCTCGACCGGCATCGGGTCGCCGGTCGTCGGGTCGGTCATGCCGATCTCGCCGACGCGCCGCTGGTCGGCGCTCACGAGCATGCCGGCGATGAACGACGAGAAATGCGCGTCGTTGGCCTGGACCCAGCGCTGCTCGAGCGCGCTGGCGCGCAGCGGAATCGTGAACAGCTGTTCGGCCGGGTCGTTCATCATCGACGTCTCGCCGCTCGCGTCGGTCACGACGATGGGGTCGGCGACGGAGTCGATGATGAGGTTCAGCCGGTCGCTCTCGGCGCGCGCCTGAATCTCCGCCGTGCGCAGCTTGCGGTAGTTCTCCTCGATTTCCTCGGTCGCGCGCCGCAGGTCGGTGACGTTTCGAAGAATAGATACGACGCCGGTGCCATGGCGCGGATCCTCGGTGACCGTGCTGAGCAGCTCGAACAGCAGGTCCGAGCCGTCCGCCGGGTTGACGAGGAGCAGCTCGCGCCGCGCGGCGCCCGTTTCCTCGATCGCCTTGCTCGACAGCGCCGACGACAACAGCATGTTGTTCATCCGCACCGCGCTGCGGCGGCCTTCGCTCTCCTCTTCCGACGCCGTGAAGAGCGCCAGCGCGCGCGAATTCGCGATCAGCAGCCGGCCTTCCGTGTCCGTCAGCAGAATCGGATCGGTGACGGCGTTGATGATGCTGTACAGCAGCCCGCGCTCGCGTCCTTGCTTCCGATCGCCTTCCGTGAACGCGCGCTGCCGGAGAATCTGATCGAGCTTCTGGCTGAAGACCGACGTGAACCACTCGAGCTCGGGCACGATGCGGTTCGAGCTGCCGAGCAGCAGCAGGCCGAACGCGCGCTGCTCGGACGACGAGCTCGAGAACCCGAGCGTCACGGCGTGGAACGCCGCGTCCTCGAACGGCGTGGACGGGCGCCGGCGACGATCGCCGGGTGTATGCGCCGCGGGGAAGAGTGTGTGCGGGCGGCCGATGGCCGCCACGAGCGGGCTGTTCCAGTCGTCGAGCGAGATCGCGAACGTGGCAGCGGCGTCGGCGGGCAATCCGCGCGAAGCGGCGGCGCCCATCACCGGCTCGCCGGCGGCGCGTACGAGGCAGATGGACTGTTCAATGCCGGTGGCATCCGTCAGCCAGTGCAGCGCGTACTGCGCGCACTCGGACACTTCCGTGCGGCCGAGGAAGCCTTCGAGGAGGCGCACGCGCGCCGCAAGACGGACATCCCGGCCCGCGACCGAGGAGAGACCGACCACGGGGCCAGGGGTCTCCTTGCCGGACGCGCCGTTCCGCTTAGCGGCGTGGGGCCGCACGACGGCCGGCGCCGGGAGCCCGGCGGGCAGGCGACCCACCCTTGATCTGAGCCCGTAGGGCGGTGTTCTCTGCAATGAGTTCCTCATACCCCTTGCCTTCGATCGCCGGCTTCGAAACCGGTGCGACCTGGCCCACCGCTTCGGAGTACTTCAAGTACGTGTCAATCGACGCGACGACGATGCGCGCTTCAACGGTGATGAGGTCGATGCCAACCAGCGACACGCGCACCCACGCGTCGATGACGATTCCCTTGTCGAGAACTCGGTCGAGGACATCGATAAGACTTGTGCCGCCTGCGGCTCGTTCAACGGGCATCAGAGACTCCTATGAGGCGCGCTCGGACTTACTTCGCTCTGGGAACGGCCGCGCGCCGTCCCGTCACCGCCAGCAACTTCCGCTCGAGCGATCGAATCTGCTTCTTCAGCTCTTCGTTCTCCGCCGACAGGGCGTGCCTGCCGGGCGACAAGTGATGGTCGTACTTCCACCAGTCGAGACCGATCTGCTCGGCCTTGTCGATCGAGCAGATCATCAACCGGATCCGAATCGTCAGCAGCTCGACTTCAGCGAGCGAGACTCGGATATCGCCGGCGACGACCAACCCTTTGTCGAGGACCCGATCCAGTACGTCGACGAGTCCCGTCGATCGTCCGTGCCCGCCATCGCTCAGTGTCGGCATAGGTCGACTATTCTACGGAAACCACTGCCGCAAACAAACTTGGCTTGAGCAGGCTTTGCTGGACGAGTCAGCCTACTCAGCAATGCTGATGCCAAAAACGCCGCGGCTTTTGTTATGGAATGATGGCGTCGTTGTATCGAAGCCCGACAGTGGGACCTAATCGGACGTAGTGGTTCTTTACAGCAGATCCAGCAGTCGGTCGGGGCTGTCGGCCAGCAGCTCGTGCCCGTCCAGCTGCTCGACGGGAAACCCCTCGAACCCGTATCCGTATCGCGCGAGACACACGCGCGTCGACGCGCGCGTCGCCGTCCGCCAATCGATGATCGAATCGCCCACCATCGTCGTCTCCGAGGCGGTTGTGCCAGTGCGTGCAACGAGGTGCAGCAGCCCGGCGGGATCCGGCTTGCGCGCGAACGGACCGTCGCCGCCCACGACGTCGTCGGGCGCGAAGAATCGCGCGAGATCGAGACCGGCGAGCACGCGCCGCGTGGCGTCGAGCGGTTTGTTCGTCAGCACGGCGAGCCGCGCGCGCGCCGACAGCTCGGCCAGCACGGGCGCCATCTGCGGATACGGCCGCGTGTGATGCAGCAGCCGCGCGTCGTACAGCGCGAGAAAACGATCGAGCGCGCCGGCGGGCTGCTTCAGCTCCGCCGCGTCGAACACGCGCGAGACGAGGACGGCGGCGCCGTCGCCCACCATGCGTCCGATCGCCGCCTCGGGGAGCGGCGTCGATCCGGATTCCTCGAGGAGCGCATTTGCGGCGTCGGCGAGGTCGCGCCGCGAGTCGACGAGCGTGCCGTCGAGGTCGAAGACGAGGAGTTTCACGAACCGGTGCCGAACTCGGCGAACGACGTCGGCGTTTCCCACACGCGCACGCGGACGACCGGGAGGCCCTGGCTGGTGGCGTAATCGAAGATCAGCCGCGCGATCCGCTCGACGGTCGGGTTGCTGTCCACGAGAAAGACCGGCTCGCCGAGCACCTGCAGCGGCTTGACGAGCGGATCGTCCTGGCGCAGGAGCATCTTGTGATCGAGCTCCTTGTCGATCCAGCCCTTGACGATGCGCTTGATGTCGCTGAAATCGCAGACCATGTTCCGGTTATCGAGCTGGCCCGTGCGCACCTCGATTTCCGCGACGGCGTTGTGGCCGTGCGGGTGCTTGCAGATGCCGTCGTAATCGAGCAGCCGGTGTCCGTAACAGAAGTCGATGCGTTTGGTGACAGAATACATCCGCTCATTTTATGCCAACGGCTGTTCTACTTTCGGGAGGACTCGACAGCGCGGTGCTGCTCGTCGAGGAGGCGGCGAAGGGCGAGGTCCAGCCGATCTACGTGGCGGCCGGCCTTGCGTGGGAAGCCGCGGAGCGCGCGATGGCTGACGCCTTTCTCCACGCGAGCAGCGCGCGCGGCCGAATCAAGCCGCTCGTCTCGCTCAGCGTCGAGATGCGCGACGTGTACGCCGCGACGCACTGGGCGGTGCAAGGGCATCCGCCCGGCTACCACACCGCGGACGAGGACGTGTACCTGCCCGGCCGCAACATCATCCTGCTCGGGAAAGCCGGCGTGTTCTGCGCGGCAGCGTCGATCGAACGCATCGTCCTCGGCACACTCGCGCACAATCCGTTTCCCGACGCCACTCCGGAATTCCGCGCAGCGATGGGCCGGACGTTGTCGCTCGGCCTGGCGCATCGCCTGCGGATCGACGCGCCGTATGCGGACGTGGAGAAGGCGGACGTCATCCGGCGAGGCGCCGCGCTGGGCGTCCCCTTCGAGCTGACGTTGTCGTGCATGAGCCCCAGCAACGGCGAGCCGCCGCGGCACTGCGGGGAATGCAGCAAGTGCCGCGAGCGGCATGATGCGTTCGTCGAAGCAGGCGTCGAGGATCCGACCGATTACGCCGACCGCCGCAACCTCGCGTAAATCACCACCTCGCGGCCCTACTCCCGTCGCAGCGTAATCGAACCGTCGCCGGTGCGGACCCTCACCGTGTGTCCGCCGCCGCCGAGCCGTCCCCGCACCGTGTTCCTCGCGATCTGTCCGCTGACGTTCGACAGCGTCACGTCGTGCATCGTGATGTGACCGTCGCCCGTGTGCGCGTCGAGCTCGCCGCCGAAGGCGTCGGGAATCTCCAGCGTCACGGATCCGTCGCCGGTGGTGATGGTCCAGTCGTCGTCTGTCGTGCTGCCCGCCGCGGCCTTGACCGTCACGCTGCCGTCGCCGGATCGGACGCGCACGCTCTTGAGCGTCCCCTCCGCGTTGACGCTGCCGTCGCCGGTGTCCGCGTCCAGCGATCCGTTCACGCGCTCGAGCCTGATCGAGCCGTCGCCCGTGTGCACCGTCATCGTGCCGGCGAGATCGCGGCCGTGAATGCTGCCGTCGCCCGATCGCAAGTCCAGCACACCATTCACCCGCTCGATGTCAATCGAGCCGTCGCCGCTCGTCGCATGGACGTCGGCGGCCGGCGGCAGCGTGACGATCAGCTTGGCGCTCGTGCTCGAGAATCCGAACGCGAACACGTGCGCGCTCTTCGGCAGCCGCACGTCGACGACGATGTGATTGCCGTTCTGCTCGGCGTGCACGTCGATGCGCGACGCGGCTTCCTTGGTGAACGCGCGCTTCTCGATCGTCACCGACACCTCAGGCCGATCGGACGTGCGGACCTCAATCGCACCGTCGAAGGTCGACAAAGTGACGTCCGGCTTCCCCGTCACGGCGAAGTGCTTGTCGACGGTCTCGACGACGCGCGCCTGGTCGGCGCCGATGACGACGCAGGCGGGGCCCGTCACGAGGACGGCCAGGGCCACCGCGGCGGGAAACGATCGGGCAGACAGTAAAGAGGACATAGGAACTCCTGCAGGGAGTAGACGAGCCCGGCGGGAAAAGCGTTCACACTGAGGCGGATCAGCTCCGCGAGTACGCCAGCTGGCCCGCGATGTAGGTCTGGACCACCGAGAACTGCGCGTCCAGGACCACGACGTCCGCGACGGCGTCCGGCGCGAGCACGCCGTGACCAACGAGGCCGAGCTCGCGGGCGGGCGTCGTCGCGCAGAGCATCACGGCGTCCACGGGCGAGAGGCCGATCTCTCCGACCAGCTTCTGGAACGCCCGGTCCATCGTCAGGACGCTGCCGGCGAGCGTGCCATCGTCGAGGAACGCCGCGGATTCGCCGGCGGTGATCGCGTGGCCGCCGAGGCGCGCGCGCCGGCCCACGGGCAAGCCGGACGCGGCGGTGCCGTCGGTGATGGCGAGCATGCGTGAAGCGCCTTTCGCGGCGATCGCCATCCGCATCATCGCGGGATGCACGTGAAAGCCGTCGCAGATCAACTCCGCGGCGATTTCGTCGGCCTGGAGCACGGCGCCCGCGAGCCCCGGCGCGCGATGGCCGAGCGGCGGCATCCGGTTGAACAGGTGCGTCGCGTGGCGCGCGCCCGCGGCGATCGCGGCGAGCGCTTCCTCGTAGGTCGCGTTCGAGTGGCCGAGCGACACGCGCGGACCGCGCGCGAGGATCCAGCGGACGAGATCGAGCCCGCCGTCGAGCTCCGGGGCGATCGTCACGATGCCGACGTCAGGCGCTGCCCGCTCGATCTCCCGCAGGATGTCGGACGCAGGGAACTCTTGATCCCCTCCTGCCCCTCCCGCCCTTCCCGCCCCTCCTGCCCGCCCATCTGAGTCGAGCGCCGCCCGCGGAATCCGCAGGCACTGGAGCGGCTGCGCGCCGCGCAAATCGGGATTGATGAAATTGCTCTCCAGATGCGCGGGCAGCACGCGCGCGGATCGCGGGTCCGGCGCCTCGCGCGCGCTGCGCACCTGATCGAGCACGGCGCGCAGCGCCTCCGGCGTGCACGCCACCGTCGTCGGACAGAACGCCGTCACGCCATACCGGGGTAAGTGCGCGGCAATTTCGCGAACGGGGCCTTCGCCGTCGAGCGCATCGAAGCCGTCCACGCCGTGGACGTGAACGTCGATGAAGCCGGGCACGATGTAGTGGCCGTGGAACGCGAAGTGTGAGGGTGCATGGCCACCGGGCAGACGGCCCTGCGCGCCGCCGGGCCGGATGTCCACGATGCGGCCGTTCTCGATCGCGAGCGTGCCTGGCGTGAGGATACGGTCAGGCAGCACCAGCTCGGCGCCTGACAGCACAATCATTGGACGGTGGCTGTCGCCAGCCGGGCCGCGCCGATCGCCGCGGCGTCGGCGCCGAGCGCCGCCGGCACGATTGTCAGCGTCTGCATCATCGCGGGCGGCACGCGCCGCGCGAGCTCGAGGCGGACGGGTTCGAGCAGCAGATCCGCGGCGGACGCCATCATGCCGCCGAGCACCAGGACCGACGGATCCGCGATCACGACCAGATTCGCGGCGGCCATGCCGAGGTACTTGGCCGTGTCGCGCACGACGGAAATCGACACGCCGTCGCCGCTGCGCGCGGCATCGAGCACGTGGTTCGCGGTGATCGCGGAGAAATCGCCGCTCACGGCATCCTGCACGCGCGATCGATCGCCGGCCTTGATGCGCCAGACCAGGCGGCGCACGATGCCGGCGGCGGCGACTTCCGCTTCGAGGCAGCCCGTCTTTCTGTAGTCCTCGCGCTCGACCGGGTTCAGCGCGAGCCACGCGACGGCCGGCGCGCGATGATGCGCGCCGGTCAGCGGCGCGCCTCCGCGAATGATGCCCGCGGACGTGTGGTCGCCGACGCCGAAATACACGACGTCGGTGGCGCCGCGCGCCGCGCCGATCCAGGTTTCCGCCATCGCGGCCGCCGTGCCGCTCGCGTGCGCGCCGTCCCGGACGAAGGAACCGGGATAGCGCGTGCCGATCGCCTTGAGCGCCGCCGCGCATTCGGGCGCGTCGGGCGCCATCGCGGCGACGCCGACGCCGCCGACCGCGCCGGCGGATCCCGCCGCCGCGCCGTCGAGCGTCGCGAGCGCCGCGGCGCCGAGATCGCCTGACGCCACAGAGGCGCGCCCGACCACGCGTCCGGTGTCGTCGACCGCGACGGCGAGCGCGCGGTTGTCGAGAAGTTCAAGACCCAGCATGTGTTTCACGCGTCGCGGCCCCAGTCGGTATGCGCGTGCAGCTTGCGGCCGACGAGGGGCAGCAGCGCCGTCGCTTCGTCGGCCTCCTCACCGGACGGATGAAAGAGCGTCGAGTCGAGTCGATCGAGGAGCGTCGACAGCTGGCGTTCGTCCGGCGCGCTGATCACGAGCACGCCCGCGCCCTCGGACGGCGGAAACCGCCGATCGTCGAGATAGTCGCGATCGAGCGTCACCAGCGTGCGCCGGAGCTGCTCCGCCAGCTGATAGTGCTTCACGTCCGGCGCGCGGCGCAGCGCCGCGTCCTCGAGCACGAACAGCACGTCCCAATGCAGATGGACCCGCATGTGCGCGACCAGCCCCGCCGGGACGTTCGCGTCGGCGTAAATGCGCGGCCTCGGCGCAAGGCGCTGGGCGACCGGGGCGAGCTCGGAGGGGAGAGTGCCCATGGAATGATGAATGCCGAATGCAGAATGCAGAATGCGCGGGGCATTCGTCATTTTGCATTCTGCATGGTGCTCTCCCTCGCCGCTTTCGCGTCCTTCGTCAGCGTGGCGACGAGCTCCTTGCGTTTGTGAACGAGCTCTTTCCGCGTCCGGCGTCCGTTCGGCGACCCGACCGCGTACTCGCAGAAGATCGGAAACGCGATCGTGGAATCGCAATAGGCGACGACCGTGTCCGGCAGCACGCCCGGGTTCACCTTGCCCCAGCTGACCGCCTCCGACGGCGTCGCGCCGGACAATCCGCCCCAGACCACCTGATCCGTCGTGATCTGGATGAAGTAGTCGTTGCCGCCCTTGGGAATCCCGTAGACCTCCCAGAGCGTCGGCTGCGCCTGCAGGTAGAAGTTCTTCGGCGATCCGCCGCCGAGGATCACGCACCCGTTCTGCTTGCCCGCCAGCACGATCGCGCACACTTCGTTGACGTCCTTGTTCGGATCGATCATGAAGCGGCTGTCGTTCATCAGCTCGTGATACGCGATGTTCATCCCGATCGAGCTGTCGCCCGGCGACGAGGTGTACAGCGGCACGCCCGCCTTCGCCGCGTGCGCGACGACCGAGTGCTCTTCGCAGCCGGGATAGCGCTCGAGCAGATCCAGGCCGAGCCGGTAGTGGAACTCCGACGTCGCGATCGCCTCGTTCAGGCCGGACCGCACGATGAAGTCGCGGATGTACTGATCGGTCTCGAGCAGCACGGTCGCGGGGAACAGCACGTCGTAGATGCGGATGACGCCGTCCTCGTACAGTTCGCGGTCGTCCACGAACGGCGATCCGCGCCGCAGCGTGAAGTTCAGCGCGTAGTGCAGGTCGTGGTAGAGGTTGGCGCCGGTCGAAATGACGAAGTCGACCAGGCCCCGATCCATCATCTCGATCACGCACCCGCCGAGCCCGGCCGGCGTCATCGCGCCGGCGATCGTCAGGCCGATCGTCGTGTCGTTCGCCGGGTCGAGCATCTTGTCGGCGAAGATGGTGCACGCCTCGGACAACCGGCCGGCGTTGAACGCCTGGAAGCCGCCGTCGACGAGACGGCGGACCTCGGCGCTGCCGCGTGGGCGATAGTTGGCGATGGGTTTGCCCGACAGGAACGATTTCTGCGAGTGCCCGGGGGAACCGGGGGCGCGATGCGGCAAGAGGGGCTCCTTCGACTGAAAAAGGGGTACGGCCCCTTTTCTTTTGGAAATAGCTTAACATCGCCCTGTCATGCCGAGCGAACAGACTTGGATCTGGGTAGCGGTCGTGGCGGGCGCGATTTTCGCCGGGTTCGTCGTCATCATCTGGCTGAAAGGCCGCCCCTTCGCCCCGGGCGACGTCTTCCGCGCGAGCCGCCTGAGCTCCGGAAACCATCTCTTCCCGACCCAGGTCCTCATCACGCCGTCGAGCGTCGTTCAGTACAAGCCCCGCTGGATCGGACGCCAGGAGGAAACGATCCACATGGCGCACGTCGCGTCGGTCAAGATGGACACGACGCTGCTGTTTTCCAACCTGCTGATCGAGACCAGCGGGGGATCGGATCCCATCCGGTGCCACGGCCACCGCAAGCGCGACGCCGTCGAGATGAAGACCCTCATCGAGCAGTATCAGAACGAGTACTACCGGGGCGGTGGCCGCCCAGTTTCCGGGCCTGTCGCGCCGCCTCCCTCGGGCCGATAACTCAACCGCCACAATGGACGACGTGACTTTCAGCGCTCGCCGCGCCAGCGCCGCAGCCCCTGCGCGGCCGGGCGAAACGGCGGATCTCGATACACGTTTTCGCACACTTGTGCAGTCGCCGCTCCGGGCCGGTCTGCTCCGCTATCTGAGCGCCCGCCCCGAGGAAGGCTTCGACGTCGAAGTGCTGATGCAGACGTTCGGGCGCCTCCGCCTCGACGTCGAAAACTGCGTGCGCGAGCTCGTCGACTTCGGTGTCGCCCGGGTCATCGACGGCACGAACCCAGCCAAATATACGGCCGACCGGCCGGCCGACGAGGCGATCGGGGAGCTCCTCGATCTGTTCCTGGAACGCCGCGCTGCGGTCTCGAGCGAGGATCAGTCGCAGTCGGTCCAGCGCTTCCGCGAAATGATCGGCCGCGACGAGAAGATGCTGGTCGTCTTCGAGTGGATCCGGACCGCCGCGAAGTCGGACATCTCGGTCCTCATCCTCGGACCCACCGGATCGGGCAAGGAAGTCGTCGCGCGGATGATCCACGAGCTGAGCCGGCGGAACGCGGCGAAGTTCCAGGCGGTCAACTGCGCCGCCCTGCCGGATACGCTGTTCGAATCGGAAATCTTCGGCTACGAAAAAGGCGCGTTCACCGGCGCCCACGATCGGAAGCCCGGCCGGCTCGAGCTCGCGAACGACGGCACGTTGTTCCTCGACGAAATCGGCGACCTCTCGATCATCGCCCAGGCCAAGCTCCTGCGCGTGCTCGAGGAGCGCAAATTCGAGCGCCTCGGCGGCCACAAGTCGATCTCGGTGGACTTCCGCCTGATCTGCGCGACCAACCGCCCGCTCGAACAGTTCGTGCGCGACGGACGGTTCCGCGAGGACCTGTACTACCGCGTGAACGCGTTCGCGATCCGGCTGCCCTCGCTGCGCGAGCGTCAGGTGGACATCCCGGTGCTCGCGCAGCGGTTCCTCAACCGCTACTGCGCCGCGCAGGGCATGCCGCTCGACAGCAAGGTCTTTTCGCGAGAAGCGATCGACCTGCTCATGAACTACCAGTGGCCCGGCAACATCCGCGAGCTCGAAAGCACCGTGTCGCGCTCCGCCCTCTCGGCGCCCGGCCGATCGATCCGAGCGACCGACATCGAGTTTCTGCACGCGACGGCGCCGATGGCCCAGTCGGCCACTGGCGACCGCCTGCCCTCCCTCGCCGAGGCCGAGCGAGCCCACATCGTCCGCGTCCTCGAGGCTGTGGAGTGGAACAAGAAGGAGGCGTCCCGGGTCCTGGATATCAGCCGGGGCACCCTGTACCGCAAGATCGTCGAGTTCGAACTCGAGCCGGAACCCCGCGCCGCGGGGGCCCGGAGGGGCCGGGAGGAAGCGTGAGAGCCCCAATACTGATGAGTGGTAGTATGCGCGGAACGGCTCCCCCAGCCGCCGCGGATCGCGTGCGCCCAAAGTTCGTCTGGGGCCGTTGAATGCAGGATCTGCCCATCGGTGCACGGCTGTATGTAGGAGCCGTGCTCGCCGCCGGCCTCGTCGTGCTGGTGGCGTTCCTTCCCCACGCGCTCAATGATTCAGCGCTCTTCATCGCGCTGCTGCTCTTCTCGTCGCTCGCCTCGGCCCTGAAGGTCAGCCTTCCCCTCACCAAAAGCGGCTCGTCGATGTCGGTGTCCTACGCCGTGGACTTCGCGGCGCTGCTGCTGCTCGGCGCCAACGAAACGATGCTGGTCGCGGCCGCCAGCGCCTGGAGCCAATGCACGTTCCGCATGACGACGAGAAATCCGCCGTACCGGACGCTGTACAGCATGGCGTCGCTCGTCCTGACGGTGAAGGCGGCGGGCTTCGTGTACGAAGCGTTAGGCGGCACGCCGCCCGGGTCTGCCTTCAGCCTGTGGGACGTGCCCAAGCCGCTCGTCGGCGCGGCGACGGCGTACTTCATCTGCAACACGGCGTTCATCGCTTCCGCCATCGGCCTCTCGACCAAGCAGCCGATTGTGCGCGTGTGGAACGAGAACTTCCTCTGGAGCGCGCCGAGCTACTTCGTGGGCGCGCTGGCGGCGGGCATCGGCGCGTCGGTGATCGACAAAGGCGGCTACTGGATGGCGTCGCTCGCTGCGGCGCCGCTGTATCTCACGTATCGCACGTATAAGGTGTACCTCGGGCGCGTGCAGGACGAGCAGCGGCACGTCGAGCAGGTGTCGGACCTCCATCTCGCGACGATCGAAGCGCTCGCGCTCGCGATCGACGCCAAGGATCAGACCGCGCAGAGCCACATCCGCCGCGTGCAGGTGTACGCCGCGGGGCTGGCGCGCGCGCTCGGCATGTCGGACACGGAGATCCAGGGCGTCAAGACCGCGGCGCTGCTGCACGACATCGGCAAGCTCGCGGTGCCGGAGCACATCCTCTCGAAACCGGGTCCGCTGACGCAGGAAGAGTTCCAGAAGATCCGCATCCACCCGCAGGTCGGCGCCGAGATCATCAGCGGCGTGCCGTTTCCGTATCCGGTCGCTCCGCTGATCCTCAGCCATCACGAACGGTGGGACGGCAAAGGCTATCCGGGCGGACTGAAGGCCGAAGAGATCCCGCTCGGCGCGCGCATTCTCTCCGTCGTCGACTACTTCGACGCGTTGATGTCCGAGCGTCCGTATCACAAGGCCATGAGCTTCGACGCCGCAATCGGCCTGCTGCGCCAGGAAAGCGGCAAGGCGCTCGACCCGCGCGTCGTCGCGATTTTCATCGAGATGTATCCGCTGCTTGCGGCCGAAGCGGAGGCGAGCCAGCAGCCCTCGCGACAGCTGACCCGCGTGGCCGAGCACGCACCCGCCGCGCGGCCGGCCGTCGGCCTCGTCACCGAGTCGGCGGCGCACACGAACGTCTTCCAGGACATCGCGCTCGCGCACCGCGAGATCTATGCGTTGTACGAAATCGCGCAGGCGATGGGCAGCAGCCTCGGCGTCGCGGATACGATGGCGCTGATTTCTTCGAAGCTGAGCAACATCGTCCCGTTCTCGTGCTGCGCGCTGTTCCTGTACAGCGAAGAGAACGAAACGCTGCGCTGCCGCTTCGCCACCGGCGTCGAGGCCGAGGTGATCCAGCAGCTGACGATCAAGAGCGGGCACGGTCTGACCGGCTGGGTCGCGCGCAACCGCCGTCCGCTGGTCAACGCGCGGCCGAGCACCGACCTCGAGGCGGCCGGCGTGCCGTCGGACACGACCGCCCTGCTCTCGGCGCTGGTCTGTCCGCTCGTCTTCAACGACCGCTTCATCGGCACGATCTCCGTCTACCACACGGAACCGTCGGTCTACACCGACGATCACCGGCGGCTGCTCGATCGGATCTCCGAGCAGGCGGCGGCCGTCATCTACAACTCGATCGTGTTCGAGCAGACGCAGGAGGATTCGCTGACGGATCCGCTGACCGGGCTGCCGAACACGCGCTTCATGTTCATGCACCTGACGCGCGAGCTCGCGCGCGCCGAGCGCCTGAAAGCGGAGGTGTCGCTGCTGGTGATGGACCTCGACAACTTCAAGGACATCAACGACACGTTCGGGCATCACGTCGGCGACCGCGCGCTGCGCGAAGTGGCGGGCATCCTGCGGGCCGGCATCCGGCCGTACGACATCTGCGTCCGGTACGCGGGCGACGAGTTCATCGTCGTGTTGTCGGGGTGCGGCGGCGAGGAGGCGGAGCGCAAGCGGCTGGAGCTGCAGCACTCCGTCGATCAGCTGCAGTTCGAGCCGCGGCCGGGCAAAGGGCTGCCGCTCACGATCAGCGTCGGCGCGGCCGTCTTCCCGCACGACGGCGATTCGTACGAAACGCTGCTGGCCACGGCCGACAGCCGCATGTATCGCGACAAGACGCGCCGCAAGCGTCAGACGTCCGGACGCACGCTGTTCGACGAGCCCGATCGGTCAGGGGCGACCAAGCAGGAGAAGCTCTCGGACGGCGACGTCAGACGCGCCGCGACGGGCATTTTGTAAGGGCGGAGCTTGCTCCGCCCGGGCCGACCAAGGTCGGCCCCGACGTTCATTCGTCCAGCCAGTCGGGGCTGGGCCCGGTGAGGCCCGTCCAAATCAGCGCGAGGCCGGTCGCGAGCAGGATCAGGCTGAGTCCATCGATCCACCACGCGTCCAGGTGCGTGCCGACTTTGAACCAGACCGCCGGCGCCGCGAGCACGACGCCGACGAGGATCGCCGCGGTCCGGTGACGAGTCAGGCGCAGCAGGATGCCGCGGATGCGCCGCAAGGCCATGCGATAGCATAATTCCCCCGTGCCCCCTGTGAGTACTGTCGGCCCTGTCCGCTTGACGCTTCCCATCCGGGAAGTCCTCCCCGCCACTCCCCGCGCACGTGTCGTCCGGCTCGATCTCGAAGGCCGTCCGTTCGAGTACGCCGCGGGTCAGGCCGTGTCCGCCGGCGCGCGCGAATCCGCGGTGCGCAAGCCGTACTCCATCGCCGCGGCGCCCGAGGACGTGCGGCGTGACGGCTGGATCGAGCTGCTGGTGGGCGTCGATGAGCGGGGCGAAGCCGGCGCGCATCTGCCGCTGCGAGAAGGCACGTTGGTCGACATCGACGGACCGATGGGCAGCTTCGTCTTCCCGCCGAGCCCGGAAGAACGCCGGTTTCTGTTCATCGCAGGGGGAACCGGCATCGCGCCGCTGCGGGCGATGCTGCATCACGCGCTGGCGATCCCCCATCGCGAGATCGGCCTGGTCTACAGCGCGCGGACGCCCGACGATTTCGCGTACGAGGCGGAGTGGCTCGCGCTGGCGCGCGACGGACGGATCGATCTGCGGCGGACGATCACGCGGACCGGCGGGGACGCGTCCTGGCAGGGCGGCCGCGGACGCATCGGCCGCGCCGACCTGCAGCCGCTCGTCCACGATCCGGTGACGCTGTGTTTTGTCTGCGGTCCGCAGTCGATGGTCGGCGACACGGCGAAGACGCTGGAAGACCTCGGCGTCGCCCCTGCGAGGATCAGAATTGAGGAATGGTGAAAATGGTAAAAAGGGGTACGGCCCCTTTTTACGCGCCGCCCATGATGTTGAAGCCGGAGTCGACCATCAGGATCTCTCCGGTGACGGCGCGCGCGGCGGAGCTCAGGAGAAACACGGCGGCATCGGCGACTTCCGCCGTTTCGACGCCGTGGCGCAGCGGCGACCGCTCGCGATACGCCTGCAGCATCGTCGAAATCCCTGACACGCCCGAGGACGCCAGCGTCTTGATCGCGCCCGCCGAAATCGCGTTCACGCGGATGTTCTTCGGCCCGAGATCCGACGCGAGGTAGCGCACCGACGACTCGAGCGCGGCCTTCGCGACGCCCATGACGTTGTAGTTCGTGAAGACGCGCTGGCCCCCGATGAACGTCAGCGTCAGAACGCTCCCCCCGCCACCGCCCGCGTCAGGCCGATCAGCGAATACGCGCTCACATCCAGCGCGAGGCGGAAACTCTCCCGGGAGGTCTCGGTGAACGGATTCTTGAGCGCCTCGGCCGGCGCGAACGCCGCGCCGTGCACGAAGAAGTCCAGCCCGCCGAACTCGCGATCGAGCGAGGCGGCCAGGGCCGCAATCTGCTCGTCGCTCGACACGTCGCACGGCAGGACGAGCGGATTATTGAGCTTCGCGGCGAGCTCGCGGACATTCTCTTCGAGCCGCTCGCTCGGATACGTCAGCGCGATCCGCGCGCCCGCGGCTTCCGCCGCCTGCGCGATCGCCCACGAGATCGACCGCTTGTTGGCGACACCAACAACCAGTCCGAACTTTCCAGCAAGATCGGCCATTCCTAATTCTAACTTCCTACTTCTTAATTACTTTGATCGCTTACGTCCCTGCCCGCCATCCCGCCGGGGCGGACGGGAGGAGGTCATGACGCCGGGAGGACGCCCGCCGCTGTGGCGATGCCCGCCGCCGCCGCGATGCGGCCCGCCGCCCATGTTGCCGTTGCCGCCGGAGCCAGAACGGTTGCCCTGAAACTGCTGCGGACCGCGGCTTCCGAGGCGCTGGCGGAATCGATTCTGCCGGCCGCCGGGCTGGCGGATCGTGAAGTCCGGCGCAGGGCGCTGAGGCGGTGGGGCCCCTTCCTGGCGAGGCAGCGTCGCGCGAATCAGTGGACGATGGACCGGACCTTCTTCGACGTCTTGGGTGGCCGCGTCGCCATCGTCCTCATGTTCGGGCGCGTCGTCGATCGCGGCGGACCCGGCGTCGTCCGCGGGCGCCGCCTGCGCCGCGTGGGGCTCGACGTCCGCCGATTCGTCATCTGGCGTCACCATCACGGCGGCGTCCACGTCGTCGCCGTTCTCGGGGGCGACAGGCGATTCGGACGGTGGTTCGTGCGCAACGCGCTTGGGACCGTTCGCGAGCACCTGCGCGTACAGCACCGCCGGCGTGTCGCTTTTCTTACGCTGGCGCGGCACCTTGGCGTGCTTGTATTCGTGTTCGGTGTCGCACGTCGTGCAGCGCGTCTGCTTCACGTCCGGACCGATCATGGCGACTATCGCGTGGTTGGTGACACGCCGTTCCCGCGGACAGTAATCGTCCAGAACGTCACCAAGCCGAAGCTGGCGCTGCTGCATCAAAAGCTCCCGAAAGGATCCTCAGGCGGGGGAAGATGTGCGAAAGGCGAGGCACATATTAGCAGAGCTTCTTTCTGGCTGGCAATAGCCCGGCAGAAAACGCTCAAAAACCGGGACCTAGCCCGCCGCGCCGGCGGCCCAGCGCTGGACGTCGGCCAGCGCCGCCTGCACCGCCCCAGGAGCCGTGGACTGCGGGGTCCGCTTGGCCGCGACGGACATCCGTGCGGTCACGCGTCCCGCCACGTCGGCGTCGAACTTGTCGCTCGCCGCGCGCCATTCCTCGGGCGACAGCGATCCGAATTCGCGCCGCTCCGCCACGAGCTTTCGCACGAGCGCGCCGACGATTTCGTGCGCCCGCCGGAACGGCACGCCGCGTCCCACGAGATAGTCCGCCACGTCCGTTGCAAGCAGCAGGCCCGACGCCGCCGCCTCAGCCCGCTCCCGGTTGAGCGTCAGCCCCTCAACCACCGATCGCACGGCGGCCAGCGATCCGGCCAGCGTGTCCTCGGTGTCGAACACCGCCTGCTTGTCTTCCTGCAGATCCTTGTTGTAGCCGCTCGGCAGCCCTTTCATCGTCGTCAGGAGGCCGACCAGGTGCCCGATCGCGCGTCCGGTCTTGCCGCGCACGAGCTCGAGCGGATCGGGATTCTTCTTCTGCGGCATCATGCTGCTGCCGGTGCTCAGCGCGTCGGAGAGCTCGAAGAAGCGGTGCTCATCGCCGCAGAAGATCACGAGATCCTCCGCCAGGCGGCTGAGGTGCACCATCGTGAGCGACGCGGCGTACAGAAACGTCGTCGCGAAATCGCGATCCGACGAGGCGTCGATGCTGTTCGCGACAACGCGTGAGAAGCCGAGATCGCGCGCGACGGCGTCGACGTCCACGGCGTAGCTCGTGCCGGCGATCGCCCCCGACCCGAGCGGCAGCGCGTCGGTTTCCTCACGCGCCGCCTGCAGCCGCGCGTGATCGCGCCGCAGCGCCGCGGCGTGGGCCAGAAAGAAATGGGCGACGAGCACCGGCTGCGCCGGGCGGAGGTGCGTGAACGCCGGCATCAGCGCGTCGCCGGCCGACGCCGCCTGCGCCGCCAGCGCGGCGACGACGCGGCCGACGCTGCGCTGGAGGAGCGGAAGGCGGCGCAGCAGGTAGAGCCGCAGATCCACCGACACCTGCTCGTTGCGCGAGCGCCCGGTGTGCAGGCGGCGCCCTGCGTCGCCGAGACGCTCGACGAGCAGCCGCTCGACAAAGCTGTGGACGTCCTCGTCCGGTCCGTCGACGAACGACGGATCGGTCCGGCCCCGCTCGAGGATCTCGGAGAGGACGCCCTCGATCTGCCGCGCTTCACCCGCGTCGAGCACGCCCGCTGTTCCCAGCGCGCGCGCCCACGCGATGCTCCCCGTCACGTCATCTTCGAACAGCCGGCGATCGAAACGGAACGACGACCCGAACTCGAACGTTTCCGCGTCGGGCGCGGTGTCGAACCGTCCGGACCAGAGGTTAGACATCAGCCATCGTCAGCTTGCGGCCTTCGACCGCCTTCGGCGCCTTCCGCGCGGCGCTCTCCACCGGCAGACCCCAGATTTTGATGAAGCCGACCGCGGCCGACTGATCGTAGGTGTCGCCGGCGTCGTAGGTCGCGAGCGCGTGATCGTAGAGCGAGTACGGCGACTTGCGGCCGACGATGCTCGAGTTGCCCTTGAAGAGCTTCACGCGGATGACGCCGGTGACGCGCTCCTGGATCTTCTCGACGAACGCGTCGAGCGCCTCGCGCGTCGGCGTGAACCAGAGGCCGTTGTAGACCAGATCGGCGTACTGGAGGCTCACGAATCGGCTGATCCGCTCGAGATCCTTCGTCGTCACCATCTTCTGGAGCTCTTTGTGGGCGGCGTGGAGCACCGACGCCGCCGGCGCTTCGTAGATTTCACGCGACTTGATGCCGACGAGCCGGTTTTCGAGCATGTCCACGCGCCCGACGCCGTGCGCGCCGGCGATCGTGCCGAGGCTGGCGATGAGATCCAGAATCGGCATCTGCACGCCGTTGATCGCCGACGGCACGCCCTTCTCGAACGCGATCTCGACGTACGCCGGTTCGTCCGGGCACTCGGCCGGGGACTTGGTCAGCGTGTAGATTTCCTCGGGCGGCTCCTGCCACGGATCCTCGAGGATGCCGCACTCGATTGAGCGGCCCCAGAGGTTCGAGTCGGTGCTGAACGGACTGGCGACGGTCGCCGGCACGGGGACGTTGCGCTGGCGCGCGTATTCGATCTCTTCCGGCCGCGTCATGCCCCAGTCGCGCGCCGGCGCGATGACTTTCAGTTTGGGATTGAGCGCGCGCGTCGTCACGTCGAGGCGCACCTGGTCGTTGCCCTTGCCGGTGCAGCCGTGTGCGATGGCGGTCGCCTGCTCGATCTCGGCGATCTCGACGAGCTTCTGGCCGATGAGCGGGCGTCCGAGGGCGGTCGCCATCGGGTAGCGGTCCTCGTAGATGGCGTCGGCCTTGAGGGCGGGCACGATGTAGTCGCGCGCGAACTCCTCGCGCAGGTCGAGCACGTGCGCGCGCACGGCGCCGGTGGCCAGCGCGCGGTCGCGGACCTCCTCGAGCTCCTTGCCCTGGCCGAGATCCATCGTCACCGCGATGATCTCCGCGTTGTATTTCTCCTTCAGCCAGGGAATCGCCACGGAAGTATCAAGCCCGCCGGAATATGCCAGAACGATCCGCTCCATCACTCTCTCCTGTAAAAGGGGCCGTACCCCTTTTTCTGTGCCACGTGATTGAAAAAGGGGTACGGCCCCTTTTAACGGCCTGCGTACGTTTCGAACCGCTTGACGAGCGCCGCGGCGCGGCGCACATCGCGCGCGATGATCAGAATCGTGTCGTCGCCGCCGATGGTGCCGACGGCTTCGGGGAGCTGCGCGCGGTCGATCGCGATCGCCAGCGGCTGCGCCTGCCCGATCCCGGTGCGGATGACCACGAGCTGCTGGACGCGTTCGACGCGGCGGAGGAATTCCTCGGCCGCCCGCTCGAGCGCCGCCATCGCCGTTTCCGGGTTGGTGGTGTCGACGCCCGGACGCTGGTACGCGCCGTCGCCGGCGCGCTTCACCAGGCCGAGCTCCTTGATGTCGCGCGAGATCGTCGCCTGCGTCGCGTCGTAGCCTTTCTGGTGCAGCCGGCGGCGGAGCTGCTCCTGGCTGTGGAGCGGCTCGCGGTCGACGATGTCGAGGATGTCGAGGATGACGGCTTGGCGGCGCGATTTCATCAGGGGACGGTTGATTATACATCGATTTCTGTTGCGTCCTCTCGTGCTTTGTGTATAAATATGCTTTCTGATGCATACGGCAGTAGAGCCTATCGGGGCGCACCAGCCGCACGCGTCGCCCGTGGCGCGGGTCGCCATCGCCGGCGCGACCGGCTACGCGGGCCAGGAGCTGCTGCGGCTGCTCGCGCGGCATCCGCTCGTCAGCGTGACGGCCGCGATGTCGTCCGGATCGGCCGGCGCGGAGCGGAAGCTGCCGGCGCTCAATCGCCTCTGGCGCGGCGACATCACGCCGTTCGCGCCCGACACGCTCGCGCGCGAGGCGGACGTCGTATTCCTCGCCCTGCCCGACACGGCGGCGGCGGAAGTCGCGCCCGCCCTCGTGGACGCCGGCGTCCGCGTCATCGATCTGTCGGGCGCGTTCCGGCTGCGCGACGCGGGCACGAGAGCGCGGTGGTATCCCGAGACGCATCGCCTGCCGGCGGGGGTCGCGTACGGCCTGACGGAGCTCGAGCGTCCCGCGGTCGCGGGCGCGCGGCTCGTCGCCAATCCGGGCTGCTACCCCACGGCGACGCTGCTGGCGCTGGCGCCGCTCGTCGCCGCCGGACTCATCGCCCTCGAATCGGACATCGTCGTCGACGCAAAGTCCGGCGTCTCGGGCGCGGGCAAGACGCCGTCCGAGCGCACGCACTTTTCCGAATGCCACGGCAGCGTGTCGGCCTACGGCGTGTTCAACCACCGCCACGGGGCGGAGATCGAACAGGGCGCCGCCGGCGCGAACGCGCCGGTGACGTTTGTCCCGCACCTGGTGCCCCTCGATCGCGGGATCCTCGCGACGATCTACGTGCGGCTCAAGCCGCAGGCGGCCACCGAGGCGGCGGTCGCCGAGGTGTACGACCGCGTCTACAGCGGTGCGGCGTTCGTCCGGCTCACCGGATCGACGCTGCCCGAGATCAAGCACGTGGCGCACACCAACTTCTGCGACGTCGGCTGGCGCGTGGACCCGTCGGGGCGCGCCGTGCTCGTGTCGGTCATCGACAACCTCGTCAAGGGCGCGGCCGGGCAGGCGATTCAGAACATGAACGTGATGCTCGGCCTCGACGAAACGACGGGGTTGCTGTGAGGCCGATCGTCCTCAAGTTCGGCGGCGAGCTCATCGAGGATCCGGGCCGGCTGCAAACCGTCGTCGCCGCGGTCGCGGGCATCGCGGCGCAGGGGCCGATCGCGATCGTCCACGGCGGCGGACGCGAGATCGACGCGGCGCTCAAGACAGCGGGCATCGAGAAGCGCCAGGCGGACGGCCTCCGCGTCACCGACGAACCGACGCTCGACGTCGTCGTCGCGGTGCTCGCCGGCACCGTGAACACGCGGCTGGTCGCAGCGTTGAACACGGCGGGCGTGCCGGCCGTGGGGCTGACCGGCGCGGACGCACGCTGCGGATTATCGCGCCGCGCCGCGCCGCACAACAGCGTGGACGGTGGCACGGTCGATCTCGGACGCGTGGGTGTGCCGGTCGATCAGTCGGACGTCCGGCTGCTGACGTCGCTGCTCGCCGGCGGGTTCGTGCCCGTCATCGCGAGCATCGGCATCGGCGAGGACGGCGCGCTCTACAACGTCAACGCCGACACGCTGGCCGGCCACCTGGCGGCCCGCCTCGGCGCGCGGCGCCTCATCGTCGCGGGCACGACGCGGGGCGTGCGGGGCGAGGATGGCGCGACGGTGCCGCTCATCGCATCGAGCGGGATTGAACAGATGGTCGCGAGCGGCACGGCCACGGCAGGAATGATCGCGAAGCTGCGGGCGTGCGAACACGCGCTCGCCGGCGGCGTGGACGACGTGGTGATTGTGGACGGCCAGGACGGAAGGGCGCTCGAAGCCACCGCTGCCGGACGCGTCCCCGCGGAGTCGACACGACTGATAGCAGCGCCTGCGGCTATGCCAGCGGCCGTGAGCGCGAAGCGCGAAGCGGGCGCGATGGCATCGAGTGGGGGTGGGGCCCCACGAGAAATCAAGAAATGCTGACAACGACACCGACACCGGCACTCGACGAAGTTCAGG